>Ga0066652_100002143_pt1 | contig 10680 bp, 11 predicted proteins | sample GraSoiAngelo_101_FD_71413 | JGI IMG/M metagenome (GOLD analysis project Ga0066652, IMG submission 71413) | Grasslands soil microbial communities from the Angelo Coastal Reserve, California, USA - 14_0903_02_30cm | ecosystem: Environmental > Terrestrial > Soil > Grasslands | place: USA... | reverse complement strand
CCGTCGAGCACGACGTCGACACGCGCGACCGCGTCGTCGAGCGCGCGCTCGTCGAGCCGCTCTGCGACCGTCCTCACGGCGACGCTCGGGTTCAGCGCGTGCAGCCGTGCGGCCGCGGCCTCGACTTTGAGCTTGCCGACGTCCGCCGCCGTGTAGAGGATCTGGCGCGGCAGGTTCGTCTCGTCGACGCGGTCGAAGTCGTTGAGCACGAGGCGGCCGATGCCGCTCGTCGCGAGGAACTGCGCGGCGGGACAGCCGAGCCCGCCGAGCCCGACGATCAGTGCGCTGCCGGCGCCGAGCCGCGCCTGTCCCTTGTCGCCGACGTCGGCGAGCGCGACCTGGCGCGCGTAACGTTTGGCCGTCATCCGAGCACCAGCACGCGCGCGTGCCCCGCGAGGTCGACCTGCGCCGCGACGAGCCGCCAGCCGAGCGACCCCGCGAGCTCCACGAGCGCCGCGCGCTGATCGTGGCCGTGCTCGAGCAGCAAGAGGCCGCCCGGGCTCAGATGCTCGCGCGCGGCGCCGAGCACCGCCCGCAGCGAGTCGAGGCCGTCGGCCCCACCGTCGAGCGCGAGCCGCGGCTCGTAGCGGAGATCCGCGAACGCGCGATCGTCCGACGCGACGTACGGCGGATTGCAGACGATCAAATCGAAGAGCTCGCCCGGGAGCGCCGCGAACCAGTCCGATTCGATCAAGCGCACCGCGACGCCGAGGCGCTCCGCGTTCGCGCGTGCGACCGCGAGCGCCGCGGCGCTGACATCGGAAGCCGTCACGAGCGCCTCGGGCCGCTCGCGCTTGAGCGCGAGCGCGAGCGCGCCGCTGCCGGTGCCTAGGTCGAGCAGCGCGCGCGGCTCGCCGCGCGGCAGATGCGCGAGCGCCTCGTCGACGAGCAGCTCGGTCTCGGGACGCGGGATCAGCACGGCCGGAGTCACGCGCAGCGGCAGCGAATAGAACTCCTGCGCGCGCACGAGATACGCGAGCGGCTCGCCGCCCGCGCGCCGCGCGACGAGCCGCTCGACCTCGTCGCCGAGCGCCGTGCGCACCGCACGCTCGGGGAATGCCAGGACTGAGCTCCGCGGTTGTCCCGTCACGTGCGCGATCAGGAGCTCCGCGTCGAGCAGCGGCGACGGGCTCACGCCCGTGAGCTCGCGCACCGCCCACGCGACGAGGCCGCCGACGGTATCGGCGGTCTTCTGCGCGATCGGTCGGGTGGAGTTGCCTTGCACAATCATTCTGTGAGGCGCGCCATGTGTTGTCCGCGATCTGCCGCGCGCCGCTCAGCCGAGTCCGAGCGCGCCGAGCTGATCGGCGCGATGCTCGTTCGCGAGCGGCCCGATCACCTCGTCGAGATCGCCCTCGACGATGTCGTCGAGCTTGTAGAGGGTGAGGTTGATCCGGTGGTCCGTGAGCCGGCCCTGCGGGAAGTTGTAAGTGCGTATGCGCTCGGAGCGGTCGCCCGTGCCGACGAGGCTGCGCCGCTTCTCGGCCGTCTCGGTCTCGCGCTTCGCCTGCTCCGCGTCGCGTAGCCTCGCCTGGAGCAGCGACATCGCGCGCGCTCGGTTCTTGTGCTGCGAGCGCTCGTCCTGGCACTCGACGACGATACCCGTCGGCAGGTGGGTGATCCTGATCGCCGAGTCGGTCTTGTTCACGTGCTGGCCGCCCGCGCCGGATGCGCGGTACGTGTCGACCTTCAGATCGCTCTTGTTGATCTCGATCTCGCCGACGTCCTCGGGCTCGGGGAACACTGCGACCGTGCACGTCGAGGTGTGGATCCGGCCCTGCGCCTCCGTCTCGGGCACGCGCTGCACGCGATGCACGCCCGACTCGAACTTGAGCTTCGCGTACGCGCCCTTGCCGACGACCCGCGTGATGATCTCGCGGTAACCGCCGTGCTCGCCCGGATTCGCGCTCAGCACCTCGACGCTCCAGCCCTGCCGCTCCGCGTAGCGGCTATACATGCGGTAGAGATCGCCCGCGAAGATCGCGGCCTCGTCGCCGCCCGTGCCCGCGCGGATCTCGAGGAACAGGTTCGCGTCGTCGTCGGGATCTCTCGGCACGAGGTGGTTGAGCAGCGCCGCGAGCCGCGCGTCGCGGCGCGCGACGAGATCGCGATGCTCGTCCTCGGCGAGGCTGCGCAGCTCCGAGTCGTCGCTCGCGCGCAGCTCCGCGGACGCGGCGATGTCCGCTTCGAGCTTGCGATACTCCTCGAAGTCTTGGGCGACGTCGGCGAGCCGCGCGTATTCCTTGGAGAGCTCGCGGAAGCGCTCCTTGTCGGCGATCGTCTTCTGATCGCTCAGCAGGCGGCCGACCTCCTCGTAGCGCTCGACCAGCCCCACGAGCTTCTCGCGCAACGACTCCTTCACGCTGCGCCTTGCGGGCGCTGCTCGAGGCGCATTCGCGGATACGGCGTCTTGAAGCCGCGCTCGGCGAGCGCCGTCTTGAAGCGCTCGAGGAGATCGCTGCGCGCGTTACCCTGATCTGAAGTCGCGACCCACGCGCGAGCGATGATGCTCACGCCGTTCGGGCCGAGTTCGTTCACGACGATCTCGGGAGGCGGCTTGGCGAGCACGCGCCTCTCGGCACGCAAGATCTCGCCGAGCAACGCCTTCGCGTCCGCGATCGAGTCCTCGTAGCTGACGGCGACCGTCATCTCGATCCGGCGCGTGGGCTCCGCCGTGAAGTTCGTGATCGTGCCCGCGTAGATCAGGCTGTTCGGCACGACGATCACGGCGTTGTCCGCCGTCTTCACGACGGTGCTGAACATGCCGATGCTCTCGACCGTGCCCTCGCAGCCCGCGGCCTTGATCGTGTCGCCGACCCGGAACGGCCTGAAGAACACGAGCATCACGCCCGAGGAGAAGTTGGACAGCGAGTCCTTGAGCGCGAGCCCGACGGCGAGGCTCGCGGCGCCGAGGATCGCGAGGAAGTTCGTCGTCGGCACGCCAAGCGTGTTCACGGCCGTGAGCGCGACCATCACGACGAGCACGATGTAGATCAGGCTGGCGAAGAAGCGCGCGAGCGTCTGGTCCATGCCGACCCGCTGCATCGCGCTCGTAAGCCAGCGGCTCGCCCAGCTCGCGGCGAGCCGGCCGATCAGGAAGATCGCGAGCGCGGCCGCGACCCGCCCGCTCCAGTCGAGCAGCAACTCGCCGAGCTTATTCGGGTCGAACCACGTCGCGACACTTGCCCAGAGCTGTTCCATGGCCGCGAATTGTCCGGGCACCCACCCGTCCAAGCAAGCGGCGCGGCGCCGGGCGGAACGGGTCACCGCGCTCGCGAGCACCGGTGGGGTATATTGGCGCGCTATGAAGGCCTTGCTGCCGTGCGTCGCTGCGGTGCTGCTCAGCGCGTGCGCGATCGATCCGAGAAACGACGACGGCGACGTGCAGGTCGCGGTCGACTCGCACGGCCTGCTCGGCGACATCGCGTTCGACCGCCAGCAACTCGACGTCGCCGAGAGCGAGTACCTCGCCGCCGCGCTGTTGTCCGACGACCCCGCGCTCGCCGAGCGTGCGACCCGCGTCGCGCAGCAGGCCGAGCTCACGGAGCAGGGGCTGCGCGCGGCCGCGCGCTGGAAGCAGGTCGCGCCGATGGACGAGCGCGCGTTCTTGTTCACGGGTGTCTTCGAGACGCGCGCGCATCGCGTCGACCGCGCGACGGCCGAATTCCAATCCTTCGTTCGCGAGCTCGGCGACCCGAGCTCCGGGCTGGCCCTCGTGCTCGAGGCGCTCGCGGACGAGCCGAACGCCGACGCCGCGACCGCGATCATGCGCTCGCTCACGCAGACCTACCCCGGCGTGCCCGCGGGCCAGTACGCGCTCGCGCGGCTCGCGCTGCGCTCCGGCGATTTCCAGCTCGCGCTCACGAACGCGAAGGCCGCGAGCGAGTCGGACCCGAACTGGCTCGAGGCGCAGTTGCTCTACGCGCGCAGCCTGCTCGTCGCGGGCAGGAGCGCCGAGAGCCTCGAGATCGGCGCGAGCCTCGCCGAGAAGCACACCGAGGTGGGGGTGCAGCTGCAATACGCCGAGCTGCTGCTCTCGGCCGGCAAGCCTCGCGAGGCCGAGGCACGGCTGAACGACATACTCGCGAAGAGGCCCGGCATGCCCGAGGCCGTGCGCGCGCTCGCGTTCCTCGCGCTGACCGAGCAACGGCTCGACGTCGCGAAGGAGCGCTTCGGCGAGCTGCGCGGCGACGCGGCCTATCGGGCCGAGGCGTTCTACTACCTCGGCCGCATCGCGGAGACCGAGAAGGATTTCTTGCAGGCGACTCGTTCCTACCAGCGCGTAACCGACGGCACGCACGCGGTCGAGGCGCAGCTTCGAACCGCGCGGATCATGTACGCGGACCTCAACGACCCCGACGGCGCCGTGCGCCATCTGCGCGACTTCGGCGAGGCGAATCCGCGCTTCGGCTCGGACATGCTCGTCGCGCAGGCGCAGCTCCTGGTGCAGATGAAGAAGCCGAACGAGGCGATGAAGCTCTTCGAAGACGCGCTGAAGGCCTCGCCCGAAGATCCGACGCTGCGCGCCGCGCACGTCCAGCTCTACGTGCTGCTCGTGCAGGACGCGGTCGACCGGCACGCGCTCGACGAGGCCGAGACGCTGCTCGGCCAGGGCTTGCAGCGCTACCGCGGCGAGACCGCGCTGCGCTACTCGCAGGCGTTGCTCTACGAAGACCAGGGCAAGAACAAGAAGGCCGTCGAGGTGCTCCAGGGCCTCGCGAAGGACAAGCCCGACGATCCCGCCGTGCTGAACGCGCTCGGATATCTCTTGACCGACCAATTCGACCGGCACGCGGAAGCCCGCGGCTACATTCAGAAGGCGCTCGCGATGAACCCGGACAGTCCGGCGATCATCGACAGCATGGGCTGGGTGCTCTACAAGCTCGGCGACTACGGCGCCGCGCGCGATTACCTCGAGCGCGCCTATCGCCTCGAGCAGGATCCCGAGATCGCGGCGCACCTCGTGGACGTGCGCTGGGCGCTCGGCGAACACGACGAGGCGCTCGAGCTGCTGCGCACGGCGCTCGAGCGCAACCCCGACGACCGCCACCTCAAAGAGCTCAGCGGACGGCTCCATCCATGACGCGCGGGCTCGCGCCGCTCTTCGGCGCAACCCTGACCGCCGCGCTGCTCGCGGCGTGCGCGCATCTGCCCGTCGGCGACGACGGACTGAGCTACGAGCAACGGCGCACGCGCCTCGAGGCGGTCGGCGCGTGGGAGATGCGCGGCCGGCTCGCGGTCCAGACCGGCGACGACGCGTTCCAGGGCCGGTTCAGCTGGCAGCAGCGCGCCGACGCGCTCGACCTCGCGGTTCGCAGCCCGCTCGGCGCGGGCGTCCTCGAGGTGAACGGCACGCCGAGCGCGCTCAAGGTGACGGCGCGCGGCGACACGCGCGTGCTCGAGGACCCCGAGACGCAGCTCTCGGAGCTGCTCGGTTGGTGGTTGCCGGTTGGCAGCCTGCACGCGTGGTTGCTCGGTCTGCCCGATCCCACGTTCAAGGCGTCGACCGAGCTCAAGAACGACGGCACGCTCGCCACGCTCGAACAGCGGCTCTGGCGAGTCGCGTTCGCGAGCTATCAGCTCGCGCCCGCGAAGACCGGCGCCGAGTCGCGGCTGCTCGTCCCGCGGCGCATCGAGCTCACGCACGGCGAGATCCACTTGCGTCTCACGATCGACGACTGGCACGCTGCGGCCGCGCCCTGAGCGCCGCGCTGAACGCCGGGCTACAATGAAGGCTGGGGTGTAGCCAAGCGGTAAGGCAGCGGGTTTTGATCCCGCCATACGTAGGTTCGATTCCTACCACCCCAGCCAGACGCGCGACACGGGGAGAGCACGCCTTGGATCCGATCTCCACTACGATCTTCGCAGGCAACGCGCATCCAGCCCTCGCGCGCGACATCGCCTATCACCTGAACTTACCGCTCGGGCGCATCACCGTCGGCCGCTTCAGCGACGGCGAGGTCAGCGTCGAGATCATGGAGAACGTGCGCGGCCGCGACGTGTTCATCATCCAGCCCACCTGCCCGCCCGTGAACGAGCACTTGATGGAGCTCTTGATCATCGCGGACGCCTGCCAGCGCGCGTCGGCGAGCCGGATCACGGCGGTGATCCCCTACTTCGGCTACGGCCGCCAAGACCGCCGCCGCCGCGCGGCGCGCGTGCCGATCACCGCGAAGCTCGTCGCGAACATGATCGCGCAGTCGGGCATCGACCGCGTGCTCACGGTCGACGTGCACGCGGACCAGATTCAGGGCTTCTTCGACATTCCGGTCGACAACGTCTACGCGTCGCCGGTGCTGCTCGGCGACGCGTGGAAACAGAAGTACCCGGACATCGTTGTCGTGTCGCCCGACGTCGGCGGCGTCGAGCGCGCGCGTGCGCTCGCGAAGCGCCTCGACGATGCGGGCCTCGCGATCATCGACAAACGCCGCCCGCAGCCGAACCAGGCCGAGGTCATGAACGTGATCGGCGAGGTCGCGAACAAGACTTGCGTGCTGATCGACGACATGGTCGACACGGCGGGCACGCTCTGCCAAGCCGCCGGCATCTTGAAGCAACGCGGCGCGGTCCGCGTCGTCGCGTACATCACCCACCCGGTCTTGTCGGGCCCTGCGGTCCAGCGGATCCAGAACTCCGTGCTCGACGAGATCGTCGTGACCGACACGATCCCGCTCAGCGACGCGGCGAAGGCCTGTCCGCGGATCCGCCAGCTCAGCGTCGCGGAGCTGCTCGCCGAGACGTTGCGCCGGATCAACGAGGCCGAGTCCGTGAGCTCGCTGTACCTCGACTAGGCCGTTTTGCTATCATGCGCGGCTTCCTCGAGGTACCAGGCCCGTGAACGTCAAAACCGTCTTCGAGCTCGTCGTCGAGCCGCGCGCGCAGGTCGGCCGCACCGGCAACCGCAGGCTGCGCAAGACCGGCAAGGTCCCCGCGATTCTTTACGGCGGCGGCGAGCCGCCCGAGTCGATGCTCGTCGACCACAACGCGCTCGCGCGCAAGATGACGAGCGAGGCGTTCTTCACGAGCGTTCTCACGCTGAAGATCGGCACGAAGTCGCAGCAGGTCGTCGTCAAGGACGTGCAGCGACATCCGGTTAAGCCCCAGATCATGCACCTCGACTTCCAGCGGATCCGCGAGGACGTAGAAATCACGCTCAGCGTTCCGGTCCACTTCTTGAACGAGGCCGAAGCGAAGGGCGTCAAAGACCAAGGCGGCGTCGTCGACCACCTGCTGACGGAGGTCGAGGTCGTCTGCTTGCCGCGTTACTTGCCCAAGTATCTCGAGATCGACGTGACCGCGCTCGAGCTCAACCAGCTCTATCACCTCTCCGACATCAAGCTGCCGGAGGGCGTGGCGCTCGTCGACCTCAAGCGTGGCCAGGACAAGCCGCTCGTCGCGGTGAACCCGCCGCGCGAAGAGGAAATCGACGTGCCGGTCGAGGCGGCCGAAGTGGCGGCCGGCGAGGTGCCCGCGACCGCGCAGGCCGCGCCCGAGGCAGCGGCGGAAGGCGAGGACAAAGAGAAAGAGAAGGAAGGCGCCAAGGACAAAGACAAAGACAAGGAAGCCAAGAAAGCGGACAAGAAGGAGAAGGGCTGAGCCGCGGCGCCCGAAGTCACGGACCGGAGTTTCGAAAGGCCGCCTGATGGCGGCCTTTCCGTTGTCAGGCTAGCGAAGAGCGACCATGGGCACCGAGATCGATCTGATCGTCGGGCTCGGCAACCCCGGGCCCGAGTACCAAACGACGCGGCACAACGCGGGGTTTTGGTTCGCGGACCTGCTCGCTCGCGAGCACGGCGGACGGTTCGCCACCGAGCGCAAGCTCAAGGGCGACGTCGCCGACGTGCGGATCGCGGGCCGGCGGGTGCGGCTGCTCAAGCCGCTGACGCAGATGAACTTGAGCGGCGAGTCCGTGCAGGCCGCCGTGAGCTACTACAAGATCCCGGTCGAGCGCGTGCTCGTCGCGTACGACGAGATCGACCTCCCGCCCGGCCGCGTGCAGCTGAAGTTCGACGGCAGTGCCGCCGGACACAACGGCGTCGGCAGCGTGATCGAGCACTCGGGGCCGAACTTCTGGCGGCTGCGCTTCGGCGTGGGGCATCCGCGCGACCGCGCGCCCGAGCGCGGGCGGCGCGAGGTCATCGACCACGTGCTCGAGCGCGCCACGCCCGAGGAGGAGGCGCTGATCCTCGAGGCGATCGGCGATGCGGTGAAGCTCGTGCCCGCGATCATCGAGCAAGGCGCGGAGCGGGTGAAGAATCGCCTGCATCGGAAGAAGGCCGCGGCGCCGGCCGCGAGCGACAAGGAAAGCGAGTAACGCATGGGCATCAAGTGCGGCATCGTCGGGCTGCCGAACGTCGGCAAGTCGACGCTGTTCAACGCGCTCACCGCGTCGGAGATCCCGGCCGAGAACTACCCGTTCTGCACGATCGACCCGAACGTGGGCGTCGTCGCCGTTCCCGACCCGAGGCTCGACGCGATCGCCACGATCGTGAGGCCTGAAAAGGTCGTGCCGACGGTCGTCGAGTTCGTCGACATCGCGGGCCTCGTCGAGGGCGCTTCGCAGGGTCAGGGTCTCGGCAACCAGTTCCTCGCGCACATCCGCGAGACGCACGCGGTCGCGCATCTCGTGCGCTGCTTCGAGAACGACGACGTCACGCACGTTTCGGGACGCGTCGACCCGCTGCACGACATCGAGATCATCGACACCGAGCTCATGCTCGCGGATCTCGAGACCGTGCAAAAGAGCCTGCAGCGCGCGGAGCGCGCGGCGAAGACCAACGAGAAGACCGCCGTCGCGCGCCGCGACGGGCTGCAGAAGATCAGCGCCTCGCTCGAGGCGGGAAAGCCCGCACGCGCGGTCGCGCTCGATGAGCAAGAGACCGACGCGCTGCGCGACCTGCACCTGATCACCGCGAAGCCCGTGATGTACGTCGCGAACGTCGCCGAGGACGCGCCGCAAGACAACCGGCTGGTCGCGCCCGTCCGCGCGCTCGCCGAGCGCCAGGGCACCGAGCTCGTCGTGATTTCCGCGGCGCTCGAGGCCGAGCTCGCGCAGCTGCCCGACGACGGGCGCGCCGAGTTCCTCGCGAGCCTCGGGCTCGCCGAGCCGGGCTTGAACCGCGTGATCCGCTCGGCGTACCGTCTGCTCGGACTAAAAACCTTTTACACCGCGGGGCCGAAGGAGTGCCGCGCGTGGACCGTGCCGCGCGGCGCGACGGCGCCGCAAGCGGCTGGCGCAATCCACACCGACTTCGAGCGGGGATTCATCCGGGCGGAGGTGATCGGCTACGACGCGTTCATCAAACGCCGCGGCGAAGCCGGCGCGCGCGAGGCCGGGGAGCTCCGGCTCGAAGGCAAGACCTACGTCGTGCAAGAGGGCGACGTGATCCACTTTCGATTCAACGTATGAGGCTGCGGATGGGCTGGCCCTACACGTACTACGACCAGGTCCGCGGGCGGATCTGGCAAGTCCGCTACGCGAACTGAACGCGCGGCGCGGCCCGATGGATACTCTCGCGAAGCTCCCGCCCACCGTGCTGGTCGTGCTCGCGGTGCTGCTCGCGGTTTGGCTCATCCTGCTCTTGCTCGTGCCGTTCATGATCGAGGGCATCCGCACCTCGACGCGCATGGCCACGCTACAGCTCGAGCGGCTCAATCAGAAGGTGGACAAACTGATCGCGCTGCTCGAGCGCGACGACGCGCCGATCGCGCGGCCGGCCGAGCTAAGAGACGCGCGCCCCGATCGCGCCGAGCGCGCACGCAAGGAGCCGACGATCTCGGGATAGAGCGCCGTCAGCCGCGACGGCGACGCCGCGCGCGCGGAGCGCCGCGCCGGCTTTCGGCCGCCGCGCTCGCGCGCTCCACGAGTGGGAAGCGAAGTCGAAAGGCCGTGAGCGCGTCGAGCTCGAACCCGGTACGGAGCCGTCCGTCCGCCTCGAGCTCCACGACCTGCGCATAATCGAACCAGTCGATCGCGAGGATCTCGTCCGGCGCGAACGCTTGGGTCATCCGCGGGACGTCGCAGCCGAAGATGCGGTGGTTCTCGCCGCGGTGCCACCAGTCGCCGATCTCGACGAGCTGCCGGGCGCGGACGCCGAGCTCCTCGGCGAGCTCGCGGCGCAGCGCGCTCCGCGGCTCTTCTCGCGACTTGACGCGCCCGCCGGGCAGGCCCCACTTGCCGATGTTCTCGCGCCGGCGGGAGTTGTGCTGAGCGAGCAGGTAGCGCTGCCCGCAGCGCAGGATGCAACGCACCCGGGAGACGGGGGCGTCGAGGCGCTCCGCGGGGACGGCTAGGCGCCCCGCGATCTGAATCGCCCCGAATTCAGTCGTGTTAGAGCCCATTGGCCCTCATATACATGAACAATATCTCGCAACTAGCCCGTTCGTCTAACTTTTCAGAGATATGACGCCTCTGCCCTAGCCGCTAAGTTAGCCGCGCACCGGGGCCTATTCCGTGCGGTGCCTCAAACTTTTCCGCGTTCTCGGCCGTTTTCGACGGCTGCTACACTTCGCCGCGCGTCCCAAGTGGGGCTGACCGCGGCGCGACGGAACCCGAATGCACGCAACCGAAGACACGTCCGCGGTGAGCCCGGCGATCGCGCTCGCCGCCGAGCACGATGCGGCCGGACGGCACGAAGACGCGGCCAACGAGCTCGCGAAGGCCGCGCAGCACGGGGACAT
>Ga0066652_100002141_pt1 | contig 10683 bp, 12 predicted proteins | sample GraSoiAngelo_101_FD_71413 | JGI IMG/M metagenome (GOLD analysis project Ga0066652, IMG submission 71413) | Grasslands soil microbial communities from the Angelo Coastal Reserve, California, USA - 14_0903_02_30cm | ecosystem: Environmental > Terrestrial > Soil > Grasslands | place: USA... | reverse complement strand
ATGGGCTTTGCTTATTGCGACTTCACACGCCGCATGAGCGTCGCCGGGGTGAGCCCGCACCGGCATTCGTCCGAGCCGCTGCCGCTCGAGGCGAGGGAGGGCAACGGCCCGAACTGAACGAGTGTCGATCCAGCGCTCTGCACCGATTAGAGGCGCTACACGCGTTGGTTGGTCGTTGCTCCTGTAAATTCCTGTTTTACTTCGAATTTCTGCAATTCTCGGTTGCATTGCGGCTGCGCAGGCGGCTGTAGCGTGTTGCACATCCGCATGACAAAACAGCTGGCGCGGCATCCCGCCCGGGCGGCTCACGTAATCTCGCTGGATACACTTTTCTGGAAGATTCTCGTTACACGAGTCAAGAGTAACTTGGATCGTCATGCCTGCGCATAGCTTCGGAAGACGCGTGAACGCGCTTGCGTCGCGCGCATCCGCGTCCTTTTTCTGCGTTCGACCCCCGGTCCGATCAGCGGGGAGCAGAGTAGTAATAAACGTCCTGGATCGACGTCGGCCGGATGACGATGGTACGTGGTGTCCCGTCGGCGGCATAAGAGCTTACGGGGATGTCGCGCAGATTGTCTTGAAATCTGCGCACGGCGTTGAGCGCTTCATTGGCTGGCTTCGCTCCGCGATTCTCTCGCGCCGCCGTTTTGGCGCCAGCCGCGCGCGGCTGCGTCTCGATAGCTTCATTGGCGGGTTTCGCGCCGCGACCCTCTCGCGCCGCAGTCTTGCTGGCAGTCGCGCGCGGCTGCGTCTCGACATTCGCCTTTGCCTCGCGCCGCTTCTCCGCGAGCGGCGGCGCCGCCGGCGCCACGTGGCGCACCGGCGTGACGCTGCGCCGCTTCGTTGTGTGCTGGGGCTCCTCGGGAACCGCAGGTGCTAAAGCCTCCTGCTGTGGTGCTGGCGGCTCTCGCTGTGGGGCTGGTGCCTCCTGCTGTGGTGCTACCTGCTCCGGCTGTGGGACTGCTGCCTGCTGCTGTGGTGTTACCTGCTGCGGCTGTGGGACTGCTGCCTGCTGCTGTGGTGTTACCTGCTGCGGCTGTGGGACTGCTGCCTGCTGCTGTGGTGTTACCTGCTGCGGCTGTGGCGCTTCTGCTTGCTGCTTTGGCGATAACGGATCCGGCTGTGGCGCTGCTGTTTCCTGTTGCGGGGATACCGGCTCCTGCGGTGGCGTTATCGCCGCCTGCTGCGGCAGGGTGGGCTCCTGCTGCGGCGGTGGAACGGCTTCGCTTGTCTGGGTTGCGGCCCCTGGCTCCTCCGCAATGGGCGCCGTCGCGGTCTCCTGCCGAGACGTCGTGACTTCGCCCGGCTGCGCCGCCGCCTCCGCCGCTGCAGCGGAGGAAGGTGTCTCGGTCAAAGCCTGATCGGCTGACGTCTCAGTGGGAGAGGGAACCTGCGCCGTGTCGGGGGCGGGCCGGGCTGCCACCCAGGGCATGCCGCGTCGGGTGAGGCAGTTTCGATCGAGGTTGAGCCAGTTTTGCTGGTTGCACGGGCGTGCAGCCGGCGCAGAAAGCTCCGCGCTCGCGAGGAGCCGGTCCTCGAGCGTGGCGGGGAGCAGCGCCAGTACACCAATCAGACCTGCGCACCCGACAACCGAGGCGGAGATCACAAAACGCAGGTTCGAATACAAGGCCCGTCTCCTGGATCGGAAATCTCGGCCCCCTGTCGCACAAAAAAGAACGCCGCTGTGGCGCCACTATGTCCGCCTGACGGCATCCATCCCAGCGGAAGTTGCCGCAGTGCTTAACACAGGAACTCGCTGCCTATCGAGTTCTGCCCCTGCCCGTCCCAGCGAGTTCCCGACCGAGCGGCAAAAGTTCCACGCAGCCTATTCCAGCTCGAGCCGGAAGGGGTCCGCCTCATAGGCGATGGTGCCGCGGCCGATCGCCTCGATTGCCGTCACCATGCGGCCGTCGCGGCCCAGCATGCGGTCGGCGAGCGCCACAATGCGGATATTCGGGGTCGCCGTCGCCGAGACGCGGCGTAACTCGCGCGCGATCGCCCCTTCGTCCCGGCGCGGGTTAAGCGCGCAGGCCGCGACATAGGCCGCCGCGGTCGAACGGCTGATACCGGCATAGCAATGCAGCACCAGCGGCTTGGCGCGGTTCCAGCCGCGCACGAAGGTGACCAGCGCGGTGACATGGTCATCGCAGGGGATCGTGTAGCCGTCCATCGGCGCCGTGATGTCATCCATGCTCAAGATGAGGTGATTGTTCGGTGCGATGCTCCTCGGCCGCTCCAGGCGGTCGATATCCTTCATCAGCGTGACGATGTGGAGCGCGCCGGTCGTTTCGACCGTCTCCTGTAGGCGCGCGAGCGAACAGACGTGAATCATTTATGTCGCCGAAGCGGTTTCTTCTGCCCGTTTATAGGTCACGAATGACGACATCAAGGTGTCGTTTGCAAAAGTTCCATGCGGTCAGCCTCGGGCCAGCTTGGCGAACCGATCGAGGTAGCGCCGCTCGGCCAGCTCCGCCGGCCATGGCACGAGATACTCGCGCTCGCCGGCGGCGGAGAGTTTGGGCGGGGCGCCGAAGAAGCGCCGTGCTTCGCTCGCGGAAAATCCGGCAAGCCGCGTCGCCTCGAAATAAGCGGCGGCGCGATCGGCTGCCTTGATCAGCGCCGTGAGTTCGGCCGGCAGCTCGGCGGGAAGGCCGAAGCGCAACCGGATCGCCGCGAGCAGGCGCGCCTCCACCGCCTTGTACGCGTCGCCGATCACCGCCTTGAACGGCGAGATCATGTCGCCGATCACGTATTCCGGAGCATCGTGGAGGAGAACGCCGAGTCGGCTCGCGCGGTCGAGGCGCGCGCGTTGCCGCGCGATGGTTTCGACCAGGAGCGAATGCTGGGCAACCGAGAAGATGTGCGCGCCCTCGGTTTGCCCGTTCCAGCGGGCGACGCGCGCGAGTCCATGGGCGATGTCGGCGATCTCCACGTCGAGCGGCGAGGGGTCGAGCAAGTCGAGCCGCCGGCCGGACAGCATGCGCTGCCAAGCGCGAAATTCCGCAGAGGATATGACCGCTCGCGCGCGGGCAGGCATCGTGTTCAGCGCCCTGCCAACGCCGCCAACGGCGCGTGCCGATGGCAACTCACCACGTGGTCGTTGACCATTCCGGTCGCCTGCATGAAGGCATAGACGATGCTGGGCCCGACGAACTTGAAGCCGCGCCGCGCCAGCTCCTTAGACATCGCGCGCGACACCGCCGTCTCCGCCGGGACCTGCGAGGTCGAGCGGAAACGGTTGACCTTGGGCCTCCCGCCGACGAACTCCCATAGGAGCCGCGAGAAGCCCGGCCCTTTCTCCATGGCGTCGAGATAGGCGCGCGCGGAGAGGACCGCGCCGTCGATCTTCATGCGGTTGCGCACGATGCCCGCGTCCTGCATCAGCTTCTCGATCTTCTTCGGCGTGTAGCGCGCGATCTTCTCCGGCTCGAAGCCGTCGAAGGCGCGGCGGAAATTCTCGCGCTTGCGCAGGATGGTGATCCAAGACAACCCGGCCTGGAAGCCGTCGAGGATGAGCTTCTCGTAGAGCGCGCGGTCGTCGTATTCCGGCACGCCCCATTCCTCGTCGTGATAGGCAACGTAGAGCGGGTCCTGCTTGGGCCAGGGACAGCGTTTGAGGCCGTCGGCGTGGAGGAGGGGCGGGCTCATTCCGCCGCCTTGCCCTCGCCGGGCCATGCGAATTGCGCCCAAGGCGGTTTCACCAACCGCACCTCCACGCCGCCGGCGATGAACGGCGCGCCCGCCGCCAGCGCGTCGGCGGCGCGATCGAGACGCAGCATGGCGAGTGCACGGCCTTGGGCGCTCGAGCCAAGCGTGCCGACGGTCCTCTCGCCCACGCTGACCGGCGTGCCCGCCTCCGGCGCAAAGCCGTCGAAGGCCACGGGGACGATGCGGGTACGCGCGGTACCGCGGTGCTCGATGCGCGACACCACCTCCTGTCCGACGAAGCAGCCTTTGTCGAAATCGACGCCGCCGAACTGATCCATGTCGCTCTCGTGCGGAAAGGCATCGCCGTAGATGAAGTCGAGACCGCCGCGCGGGACGCCGAGCGCGATGCGATGCGCCTCGTAGGCCGAGGACTCGACGAGCTCGGCGCCGAGGTCGGCCGCGGCGTCACCAGCAAGGTGCGGCGGCAGCATGCAGCGCAATCCCAGTGCCGCAAGGCGAGGATCGCGGTAGCACAAACCATATTCGGTCGAAGCTTCGCCGTCCCAGACCGCGAGCACGCCGAGCGTCTCGGACAAGTCCTCGATCAACACCTTGGCGCGCAGCTTGTAGAAATTGAGCCGCTGCATCAGGGTCGAGGCGAGCGCGCGCGGGCAGTCGAGGAAGAACCCGCCGCCGTCGGCTGCCGGCGCCTCGGCGAGGATGAAATCGGCGATGATCTTGCCCTGCGGGGTGAGCAGCGCGCCAAAGGCGGCCGCTCCCGGCGTCACCTTGGCGATATCGCTGGTCACGAGCCCGTTGAGGAATTTGCGCGTGTCGTCGCCGTCAACCTTGACGACGCCGCGGTCGGGAAGCAGCGCGGCATTCATGGCTTGTGATCGTACCGATGTCGCGGCTAAACGTAAGGCGGTCGGTGAGGGGTCACAAGAGCACTTTAACCAACGGAGTTTCACCCGCAGCCGGCACGATGATCATGGATGTCAGCGGGCACGAACACTCGGTGTGCTCCCTCTCCCACCGAACTCGGGTTTACCCGAGTTCGGCGCTTTGAGTCGTCCGAAGTCGGATAAATCCGACTTCGGCTGGGAGAGGGATGGGGTGAGGGGTTAAGGGCTCTCGATTGTTCTGTAACCCCCCTCACCCCGACCCCCTCCCCAAACGGGGAGAGAGAGCACATCGAGCTTGCGGCCCGACCTGCGCGCGCGCTTATCAATCGCCGCTGACGAAGAACTGCCAGCTACCGTCGGGCGAGATCCCGACGCGGTAGAAGACGTAGACGCCGAGCTTCATCATGTCCTTATAGTCCGTGCCGGTGACCATCCGGAACAGCTCGACTCGCTGCTGCGGCGTGAGCGCGCCGAGCGACATGCGCACGAAATAGGGCCAGACGTACATTTCCTGCGGCGTGCCTTCATCGACCCGCACGAATCCGGATTCGAGAATCAAAGTCAGGATCGAGAGCACCTCGACGCCGTCCGAGTCGGGGTAATTCGCCTTCCAGAAGGCGACCGGATCTTTGTCGTCGGTGAAGGAGAAGGTCGGCAACGTATCCGTCATCATCCCCGCGAGCTGCTGCAGATCGCCGCTGCGCGCGGCAGCGAGCAACCGCTCGCGCGTGCGCGCCACCGGCGCGGGCAAGCGGGAAAGATCGGTGATGATTTCGGCGACGGGGGACGCAGGGGCGATGTGGCCCTTGCCGGTCTCGGCGCCGGCGGCGCTCTTCTGCGCCGGCTCGGGGGACAGCGGGGCGGACGAGTCCGGCGGCGGTGCCGTCTCGCCGCGGAGGCTGACCGGGGCAAGCGCGCTGGCGCTCGCGACGAGCGCCAGCACGATAAAGCGAAAGCCAATGTGCAGCAGCATGGTCGGCGGCCGATCGACCGCGCCAGTCTACCAGAAGCACGAAATCACTGGCGAGGGTGACACGCGACGCGTGCGACACCTCGGCGCAAGGCTGCTCGGGTGCTTCCCGGCCTCAGCGCCCACGTAATCTGGCGTCCGTACTATTGCTTGGTGAGGGCGAGGGAAAATTCGCCGTTGCGAATGCGCACGCCAAGGCCTTCGGCAAAGCGCGCCGCCGCCTCCTCGCCGTAGGTCGACACGAATTCGGCGAAGGCGGCGAACAGGCAAGCCTGCGCCAGGCAATCGCCGTCGACGCCCTCGACGCGCGCTTCGGTCCACGCCGCGTTGAGATAGCTCAACGCGGCTCGCTTTTGCTCATGATCCGGAACTTCCCCCGGAACCTCGGTCAGTCGCGCTGTCGTCCCCATGTGATTCGGCTGCCGCTGCTCCACGCGGCACGTTAGCACGCGAGCGGCGTTCGCCTAGCCGCAAGTTGGGGAACGGTTAATGCGCCTGCACTGTCAGGCGTCGGTCCGCGGTCAGCGGGGGCTTACGGCGCGCGCCGCCAGGACGGCGGCTCAGTTCGCATAACGCGCGGTCATCTCGCGCGCGATCTTGGAGCCCTCCTCGAGGTAGCGGCGGATGACCAGCTCCGCCGCCGGCGTGCACGTGCGGTAACTCTGCTGATAGCCGCGGTAACCGCGGTTGAAGCTCGCGATCATCCGCAGCCGCCGGTCCCCGCTCGGCGCCTCGGCGTTGACCAGCGACTGCATCTCGTCGCGCCACTTCTGGCCTTCGTTGGCGCCGCAGATGTTGCGCAGATAATGCAAGGCGCCGAGGATCTCCGCGAGCCGCTGCAGGCTGCCGTCGAACGGCGCCACCGCGGCTTGGGCGCGCGCCGGCCCGCCGACCGGCGCAAAGGCGAGCGCGGCCGCAAGCGCGGCGACGATGTAGAGGCGTCGCTTGATGGGTGTTTGCGCCGACATGAAGGCTTGGACCGGGATGCCCAGGCATTGTCGGGGCTCAAGGGGACGGAAACAAGGCAGGCGCATGATACCGCCGCCGGCATGCTCCCTACCCTGGGGGCCGGTGTCGTTCACGAGCTCGGCCGCTCCGCCAGCCGCTCGAACGCCTCCGCCACGATCTCGGCGAGGCCTGCCGTGGTCGACAAGGTCGCGAGTTCCGCCGGATCGAGCCAGCGCGCCTCGTCGAGTTCCTCGCTGAGGACGGGGTCGCCGGCCGACCAGCGGGCGGCAAAGCACAGGATCAGGAAATGCCGTTCCACCCGCCCCTCGCCGTCGCGTACGATCGCCTCTCGGAACCCGGCGAGCGCGACCGGCTCGATCGTCATTCCGGTTTCCTCGCGCACTTCACGCGTAACGGCTTCATCGAGCGTCTCTCCGACCTCGACCACGCCGCCGGGCAGGGTGTAGAGGCCGTGAGCTGGCGCGCGGGCGCGGCGCACCACAAGTATCTTGCCGTCGCGGACGATGGCGGCGCTCACGGCGAGGTAGGGACGCTCGGGATAGGATCGTGCGTCCGACACGGCGGCTCAATGCTCCATGGGCATGAGCGGCGAGCTTACCTTAGGCGAGGTCGTCTGCCGCCAGATTTGTGCGGTATGGTGGGTGGAAGCGGAGCAGTGGAGACGGGTCGCAGATGTGCGGACGCTACATGATCATCTCCTCGCCGGAAGCGATCCGGCGCCTGTTCGGCTATCCGGAGCAGCCAAATTTCCCGCCGCGCTACAACGTGGCGCCGACGCAGCCGGTGCCGATCGTTCGCCTGGTCGACGGACAACGGCAGTTTGCGCTGGTGCGCTGGGGCTTGATTCCGCCTTGGGTCAAGGACCCGCAAAACTTCAGCCTGCTGATCAATGCGCGCTGCGAGTCCGTGCACGACAAGCCGGCCTTCCGCAATGCCATGCGCCGGCGCCGTTGCCTCGTTCCCGCTGATGGCTTTTACGCCTGGAAGGAGGACGGCGGGCGTAAGCGCCCCTATTGTCTGCGCCCGCGCCACGACGGACCGATCGCTTTCGCCGGTTTGTGGGAAACGTGGATGGGGCCGAACGGCGAGGAGATGGAGACGGTGGTCGTCGTCACCACCGCCGCCACGGGCGAGTTGGCGCGCCTGCATGAGCGCGTGCCGGTGATCGTGCCGCCCGAAGCGTTCGATCTGTGGCTCAACTGCAGCGCCGTCGATGCGCTCACCGCGGCCGGCGCGCTATTTGCGCCGCCGCCGGAGGGCCTGCTCGAAGTCTACCCGGTTTCGCCCGCGGTCAATCATACCGCCAACGACGGGCCGGAACTGATCGCGCCCGCCGCCCCGCAGGAAGAGCCCGCACCGAGCGCGGCGACTGCCGCGCGCGCCCCCGCGCGACGCGGACGCAAGAAGGACGAGCGCCAGCCCTCGCTGTTTTGATTCTAACGATTGATGACGGGCACGAACGAGCAGCGGGCTCGATCTGCTCCCTCTCCCCAAACGGGGAGAGGGAGTGCACCGAGCTCATTGCACAATTGACGAGACTCGTTGTTACAGCACCTTGCCCGGATTGAGGATGCCCTGGGGGTCGAGCGCCCGCTTGAGCGTGCGCATGAGATCGTAAGCGACCGGGTCCTTCACCTTGGGCAAGAGATCGCGCTTCATCACGCCGATGCCGTGCTCGGCGGAGATCGAGCCGCCGTGCTTGGCCACGACCGCGAACACCGCTGCGTTGACCTCGTTCCAATGACTGAGGAATTCGGCTTTGTCCGCGCCCACGGGCTGCGCGACGTTGTAGTGGATATTGCCGTCGCCGAGATGTCCGAACGACAGCGGCCGGGCGGCGGGGATGAGCTTGGCGACGGCGGCGTCCGCCTCCGCGATGAAATCGGGCACTGCCGCCACCGGAACCGAGACGTCGTGCTTGATCGAGCCGCCTTCGTGGCGCTGCACTTCGCCGAACATCTCGCGCACGCGCCAGAACATCTTGGTCTGATCGAGGCTCTCGGCGATGGTGGCGTCTTGGACGAGCCTGCGCTCCAGACCCTCGGCCAGAATTTCCTCCAGCACCGCGCGCAGGCCGGAGCGCGCTTGCGAGGACAGCTCGATGAGCACGTACCAAGGGTGCGGTTGCGGCAGCAGATCGCGGCAGCCCGCGCCATGGCGCAGCACCAACTCGATGCCGAGCCGCAGCATCAGCTCGAAGCTGGTCACGGTCCCAGTGGCGCGTTCGTTGGCTAGGCCGAAGAGGTCGAGGGCGGCGTGCGCGGACGGCACGCCGACGAAGGCGGTCTCGATCGAACGCGGGCGGGGCACGAGCCGCAGCACCGCGGCGGTGATGACGCCGAGCGTGCCTTCGGCGCCGATGAAGAGGTCCCTGAGGTCGTAGCCGGTGTTGTCCTTCTTCAGCTTGTTCAGCGCGTTGAGCACCCGACCGTCGGGCAGCACCACCTCGATGCCGAGCGCGTGCGAGCGCGCGATGCCGTAGGCGAGCGCGGCGGTGCCGCCGGCATTGGTGGAAAGATTGCCTCCGATGGTGCAGCTCCCTTCCGAGGGCAGCAGCTGCGGGTAGAGCCGGTCGACTTCGGCCGCCGCCTCGCGCGCGCGCAACAAGGTCACGCCCGCTTCGCAGGTCATGGTGTTGGAGACCGGATCGACCTCGCGCACCCGGTCGAGACGGTTGAGCGCGAGCACGATCTCGCCGTGCTGCGGAATCTGTCCGCCGACCAGGCCGGTATTGCCGCCCTGGGGCACGATGGCGGTCGCGCTCTCGGTGGCGAGCTTGAGGATTGCCGCGACCTCGGCGACGGAGCCCGGCCGCAGCACCACCGGGCTTGTGCCGCGGAACATGTCGCGCGGCTCGGTGAGGTAGGGCGCCTGCGCGTCGCGATCGGTGATGGCGTTTTTCTCTCCGACGATCGCGACGAAGCGCCCGAGCAGATCGGGGGCGAGCATTTTTGGCGGCGTCTCTACAATATTCATCGCGCGAGCTCGGTTGCGGCGGCAGGAGCGCGACTATAGCGCGCCGCCCCGAGGAATTCCCACCTCATGAGCGCGGCGCCGCGGCCCGTTCGAGGCGGTCGTTGATCGCCTCGCCCAGGCCCGCGCGCGGCACCGGCATCACCGCGATCGTGGCGGCGCCCGCGGCGTCGAGCGCGCGCAGATGGGAGAAGAGATTGGCCGCGGCCTCGATGAGATCTCCGCGCGGGGAGAGGTTGAGCATCGCCGCCGCGCGTTCGGCGCCGGCCGCCGGCGCCGGGCCGAAGGCGAGCAGCGCCTCGCCCGCTTCGACCCGGCGCGCATTGAGCCGCAGCCGCGCCCGCGGCGCGTAATGCGAGGCAAGACCGCCGGGCGCGATCGGCGGCTCGTCGGCATGCGCCGGCGGCGCGGCCGCATGCGGCGCCTGCGTCAGCGGAACGAGGCGCTCGATCTCCGCGCGTGCGAGCGCGCCGGGCCGCAGCAGCACCGGCCGATCGAGGCAGGCGACGATCGTCGATTCCAGTCCCATCGGCGTGGGTCCGCCGTCGACGATCAGCTCGATCCGCCCGCGCAGGTCGCAGAGCACGTGCTGCGCGGTCGTGGGCGACACGTGTCCGGAGCGGTTCGCCGACGGCGCCACCACTGGGCGGCCGAACGCCATGAGAATGGCGCGCGCGATGGGATGGCTCGGCACGCGCACGGCGATGGTATCGAGGCCCGCGGTGGCGAGCTCCGCGACCGGGCAATCCGCGCGCTTGGGCAGGACGAGCGTCAGCGGCCCGGGCCAGAACGCCGCCGCGAGCCGCTCCGCGGCGGGATCAAAACGCGCGAGTGCGAGCGCGGCCGCGCTGTCGGCGACGTGGGCGATGAGCGGATTGAACGAGGGGCGTTCCTTGGCAGCATAGAGGCGCGCGACCGCCGCGCCGTTGGTGGCATCGCCGCCGAGCCCGTAGACGGTCTCGGTCGGAAAGGCGGCAAGCCCGCCCGCGGCGAGCGTCTGCGCCGCGCGCGCGATGGCGGCTGCGCCGGGCGTGATCGCGCCCGCTTCGACCGTGACCACTTGCGTCGCTGGTTGCGCCGTCATCGCGAATCCCAAGCTTGCGGCCTTTCGCCGACACGGGTTATAAGGGCGGCCTTCAGGCGGAGTGTAGCGCAGTCTGGTAGCGCACCTCGTTCGGGACGAGGGGGTCGCAGGTTCAAATCCTGCCACTCCGACCA
>Ga0066652_100002139_pt1 | contig 10685 bp, 9 predicted proteins | sample GraSoiAngelo_101_FD_71413 | JGI IMG/M metagenome (GOLD analysis project Ga0066652, IMG submission 71413) | Grasslands soil microbial communities from the Angelo Coastal Reserve, California, USA - 14_0903_02_30cm | ecosystem: Environmental > Terrestrial > Soil > Grasslands | place: USA... | reverse complement strand
ACAGCGGCACCACTTTGCTCGCCGGATTCTTCATCGGGACCTTCGCCACATGGTTCAGCACGATCGAACTGCTTTGCCGGCTAGGCGAAAAGCAGGGACGGCAGATCATGCTGCGAGTGATGCAGAGTTTGTGTGTGCTGTGCATTGCGGCAGGATTGGTCCAGCTCGGTCGAGCGGCGAACCTCTTCAGTGGTTGAGATTCTTTGTCGGAAACGCGACCAACTACAGCGGATTCTTCCACAGCCTCAGATGATCGGCCACCCTTTCGCCTGCCGCAAACTGGAAACGGCTCTAGGCGGCGGCGATTTCGATCCCTTCCTGCTCACAGGAGTTGGCCGCGTCGGAAACGGTGGCGCGCTGCACGTCGCGTTTCCACCGCAGATCGTCGAAATCGGTACCCCGGTGCATGGTACAGCGATCGTCCCACATGACCAGATCGTTCACCCGCCAGCGGTGGGTGTAGACGAATTGCCGTTGAGTCGCGTGGGCGATAAGTTCATCGATTAACGCGCGACCCTCGTGTTCAGGCATGCCGACAATCCGACCTGCGTGGGACGCAAGGTAAAGGGATTTGCGCCCGGTTTCTGGAATGGTTCGGACCAGCACCTGTGGCACCGGCGGCATTTGCTGTCGCTCCTCATCGCTGAAATTGGTAAAGGCAAGCCGCGCGCGGGAATTGAAGATCGAATGCTCGGCCACCAACCGATCGAGACGGCGTTTCATGTCCTCGGGAAGCGCATCGTAGGCCGCGCGTTCGTCGGCAAATTCGGTATGTCCGCCGACCGGCGGGATCGCCCGCGCATAAAGCAACGAAGCGCGCGCGGGCAGCCGTTTGAACGAGCTATCGGTGTGCCAGAGCCGGTTGCTCAATTGGAATAGCCGAAGTCTACTTTCCTTGCGCCACAGTTCGTTATCGTGGTCAAGATTGGAAACGTCGGCAAATTCTTTGCGCAGACGCAGCCGTGCATCCTTTCGATAAACCGCAATCGAGGTCTCGAGTGGGCCGAAGTGCCTCGCAAAGTCGAGGTGCTGATCCTGTGAGAGGCGTTGATCCGGGAAAATCAGCACGGCGTACTGGACGAAGGCGTCTCTGATCGCCCGCAGATTCGCCGGATCGATTTGCGTGGCCAAGTCGATGTCGCCGATTTCTGCGGCAAAGCTCGGCGTGACCGGATAGACAGTGATCGCCATGATCTTGTCCTCGGCACATGACCTCTCGGCGAGGGTGGCGGAATTGGAGCACGCCGAAGCAACGCATGCAATCCGGGAAGCACTTCAGCCGCGCGATTTATCGAGCAGGGCCTGGCGGAAACGCGACTTCAGGAGCGCCCCGTCCCACGGCGGCAAAACAAGCGGGTCGCGATTGGATGAAACTTTCAAGACAACGACGATAGGGCCTTCGGCCGTGTGCAAAATCGGCACAACCTTATCAAGTTCGCCCGCTTGCTTCACGGTTGTGGTCCAGCGGAAGCCGCACGTGAGCGCGATTCCTGCGAGGTCGACGCCCGCACTGGTGTGGCTCCGTTGCATTCCCGTTTCGCCGTAATGCTCGTTATCGATCACCACGACCGCCAAATTCTGCGGCCGTTTCACAGCGACCGTGGCGAGGGCTCCCAAACCCATCAGCATTTCGCCGTCGCCGGTAAGGACCAACACGCGACGCTCCGGCTGCGCGAGAGCAAGTCCTAATCCAACCGTAACCGCGCTGCCCATGGCCCCCCAGAGATAGAAATTAAGTGGATGATCGCCTACAGCCGCGCAATCATAGGTCGGTGATCCGAGACCCGTCACCACGAGCGTGTCCCGGCGATCGGCGAGTATTCGCGCGACCGCGCTGCGGCGCGACAGCTCATTGGGTTGGTTCATCGGCTTAGTCCTTGAAAAGCTTGGCGCCGAGCATGCGTTGCGAGAGCAGTACGGCGACCATCAGCCCGCCGTTGAACGCGATGCGTGCCGCTGCTTCCACGGCCGGGGCCGCCGCCTCCGCTTCGGTCACTTCGTAAACGATCACGCCGGCGAGCCGCAGGTTTTCGGCTGTAATCTGGCCCATGGGGACCTGCCAAGGATTCGCTTCTCCCCACTCGCCACGCATGCTGACGATCATCAGTAAAGGAAAGCTGCACACCTTGGCGAGCGACAGGATGTTGATGCAATTTCCGACGCCGCTGCTTTGCATCAGCAGCACGCCGCGCTCGCCGCCGAGCCAGGCACCCGCCAAAATACCGATCCCTTCCTCTTCGGTGGTAAGTACGGTTGCTTCCATCTCACGGCAGGCTTGGCACAATTCGATGAGCCGTGCTTGGCCTGCATCAGGCACGTATGTGACGTGACGGACACCGAACTCGCGCAGCTTATGGAAAACCGGGTTTGGCCAATGCTGCACATCCGCGGCTACAACGGGGCCGCTCTGCGCTCCATCGCTTTCCGGAGCACGCCTCGTCATCGTCATCCTTCCAAACGGACTGCCGTTGGCCCAGTGCCGTTATCGGTTTTCATGTCGCTGGGCCGGTCAAAAACCCGTTGCCAGCACGCAGGACGCACGCGTGTGCCGGCGGGTTGTTCTTGCACGACTGTCGGCGCAAAGTCTTGCGCATTGGAGCTCCCGTGTTCAAGTCCCGCTGAACTTGGCCTTACGCTTCTCGGTGAACGCCGCAATCCCCTCCTTGTAATCGCTGCTGTCGCGAAGTTTCTCGTAGGCGTGCCCCTCGACCTCAAGCCCGGCGCCGAGACCCGTGTCATACGAAGCAGTCAACACGCGCTTGATGGTCTTGAGCGCAAGCGGCGACATGTTGGCTAGCGTTGTGATGATGTCGTCAAGCACGCCATCGAGGGCCGCCGTGTCATCGGCAACCCGAGTGAGCAAGCCCCAACTATGTGCTTCCGCTGCAGAAATGCGACGGCCGAGCATCATCATGTCCACGGCCCGCGTCAACCCGGCAATGCGCGCCACGCGCTGACTGCCACCGCTGCCGGGGATTTGGCCGAGTGTTACCTCAGGGAGTGCGAGGACTGTGTCTTTCGTCGCGACGCGGATATCGCAGGCCATGGCCAGTTCGAGGCCGACGCCCATTGCATACTTTTCGAGCACGCATACGACCGGCTTCGGACAACGCTCGGGCGCGGCGATATTCCACGCGAGGTGAGACATGCCGTCGCGCTCGATCTGCGGAAAGGCTTTGACGTCCCCGCCCGACGTATACACGCCGTTTTTCCCGCGAATGACGACGACGCGCACGTCCGGATCATGACCGAATGCCTCCAGGATAGCGGCAATTTGACTGCGGCCGCGATAGGACACGACATTCAATGGCGGCCGATCGAGCCAAAGAAATCCAACCTTCTTCTTCGCATCGACTTCGTAGTACAGGCCGTCGAGATTCCGCAGGATAGCGGCACGCTGTTCGGCATAATCCTTGCTCATGCACCTCCCCATCGTGACTTAAAGGTGTCTGCACACGACTGATACTGTGTCATCCTACGCGTGGGACGCAAAACTCGTTTGCCGCTACCAGCCTGAGGATGTCCTGAAATTCGCCAATGATGCGCGAGCATGGTCATCCGATGATTGATGTGCACTCGACAGTGGCGCTGCCGAGCGTCGCCGTCACGCGTCTTTAGCCATTGCTGTTGCGGCCTCGAGAATGGCGGTCACGATCGAGGCATACCCCGTGCACCGACAAATGTGGCCGGAAAGCATGTCGCGGATCTGCTGCTCGTCGGGATGGGGCGTCTCTCTCAAGAAATGAGCCACGGAACAAAGTATGCCGGGAGTACAGAATCCGCACTGCAAGGCGTGATGTTTCGCGAATGCGCGCTGCACCTCATTGAGCGTGCCGGGTTGGGCGAGCCCCTCCACGGTTACGATCTCCGCACCGTCTGCCTGCGACGCGTATTGGGTGCAGCTGCGCACTGCGCGCCCATCGACCAGGATCGTACAGGCTCCGCAGACACCGTGCTCACAGCCGACATGAACGCCGAAGGCCTGGAGCTCATGACGTAAGAAATCGCAGAGCAGCATGCGCGGCTCGGCCTGGCCGCATCGGGGTCGGCCATTCAACGTCAACTCGAGCGTAAATCGCTCCCCGGCGGCACGATGCAGCGTCGTCATTGCAGGTGGCCCCTTCGTTGCCGGGCCACATCCAGCGCGCTGCTGACCGCGCGTGCTACCAGCACCTTCGTCAGCGCCGTCCGATAATCAGCGCTTACCGAGTGATCCTCCATCGGTGTCAGGTTGGCGGCGGCATGTTCCGACAGATCGGCCGCAATCTCTCCAGCCGGTCGGCGAAGAAAACTGTTCACCGCAACGGCAATCGGTCGACCTTCAACTCCTCCGACGCCGAGAGACAACTCCTCGACCCGATCGAGCGTATCGAGACGGAGGCTGCAGGCTGCTGCGACAATCGCGAAATCTCCGTGACGCTGGGCGATCTCCGCAAAAGCGTGACTTGCATTCGGTGCACAGCGTGGCCACTCGAGGGCCGCTATGATCTCGTCCGACCGGCGCTGCGTCATCAGCGCGCCGAGAAAAAACTCCCGTGCAGGGACGCGCCGTTGCCCGCGACGTGATTGCAGCACGACGGCTCCGCCGTAGGTGACGAGAGCGAGGGGTATTTCGGCGCTCGGGTCTGCGTGAGCGACCGAGCCTCCCAACGTTCCCCTGTTGCGCGTCTGAAAATGGCCTACCCAAGGCAGTGCCATTGCGAGGAGCGGAACCTCCCGCTGGATGACCTCGGACCTCAGCGCGTCACTCTGTGTCACTCCGGCGCCAGTCAGCACCACGTTTGATTGTACCGAGATGGTTTTCAGCGCCGGTATGCGTGAAATGTCGATGACTGCGCGCGGACGAGCGACTCTCAGGTTCAGCATCGGTCCGAGCGTCATCCCCCCGGCGAGGATGGTGGCTTCATCGCCCATATCCGATAGAAGGGCGACTGCTTCCGAGAGCGCCTGCGGCCTATAGTAGTCGAACGCAACCGGCTTCACTCCTAGCCTCCGCTGCCTCCGTCTCGCAGTCTCGACCACCAGGTCCGCCAACCTGGGCGGCTTGCCGGCCTTATCTGACGCTCGAGCGAATGAAAGAATTGAGCGATGAGATAACGCATTACGCTGCCGAGCATCCGCTGGCCGACAGTCGCGACCTTGCCGCCAACGTCCGCTTCGTAACGATACTCAAGCCGAGTGCGACCTCCCGCCTCTGGTCGCAGGCTCACGAAGCCGGACCCGGAACCGAAGCCCAATCCTCCTGAGGCTTTGCCGACAAGGCGCAGCGATCTTCCTTGTCTCTTGTCGCGGAGCTCAATTCGCGCCTGATAAGTGCCGCGAACGCCGGCGACGCCGATGACGACCTGAGCCGAGTAAGAATCGGGACCATCCTGGGTGAGACCTCGGCATCCGGGGATAATGGCGGCAAGCTCGCGTGGATCCAGGAGACGCCGCCAGACTTCCTCCACCGGGGCCGACAACGTGACTTCTCCTTTGCCAGTCAGCACGCCGCTGCCGGCCGATGCTACTGATCGGATAGCCGAGACGCTCGAACTAGCTTTTGCGATCGGATCGCGCCCGTTCGCAAGCGCCCAGACCCGCCGCAGGGTGAGGGGCAACGAAATATCGTCGCGCCCAAGCGCATCCGCGACGGCGTTTGCGATCGCTGCGGGGGTCAGCATGGAGCTGCCATCCCCCATCCCCTTCGCACCGAGTGCATTGAGTGGGGAGCGTGTTTCGACGTGGCCGATGTCGATGTTTGGAACCTCGGCGGCCGTAGGACAAAGATAATCGGCGAAGGTCCCCGACAGAAAGTTGCCTTGCTGATCGTATGCCAACTCCTCGAAGAGGGCCGCGCCGAAACCGTGCGCAAATCCGCCGTGCACTTGCCCTTCGACGACCTTGGGATTGAGCTGGGTTCCGACATCGTGCACCGAGGCATATTTATCGACGCGGATCGCTCCCGTCTTGCGATCGATCTCGATTGCGGCCAAATCGACGACGAAGCCAAACGTGACTGCAGACGCGATGCGGTCGTTATCATCAGACGATGCCAATACCCGGGGCGACACGATGACTGCTTCATGAATTCCGGGGCTGCTATTGTCCGGCAAACCGGCCGGATCCCAGTGGGCCCGCGCCGCGGCTCTCCGGAACGGCAGTCCCCTGTTGGACTGACCCCGCACCCGGGCATAACCCTCATGCAGCTCGATCTCCTCAGGAGATGCATTCAGGGCGTCGGCGGCGAGCAATTTGATTTTATCCGCGACTTGCTCTGCGCATTTGGCGACCGCATCAACGACAATTGCGGCGAAACGGTTCGAGTAGTTGCCAGAGGCGATCGACCAGGCGCTCGTCAGCGTGTCGACTTCGGTGATCACATCAACGTCGTCTGGATTGAGCCCAAGCGCGTCGGCTACAATCTGTGCTGCAACGGTCGCATGCCCTTGGCCATTCGGGCAACTGCATAAGCGCAGTGTGACTTGCCCGCTTGGATCGATGGCCAGTATCGCGCTGGCATTTGCACCAGATTTGGGCCCGGATCGGTGGCGGTCTTCGGCTGTCTGTGCCAGCGAAACATAGCCCATATTCGAGCCGGACGGCTCTACTCCTGCCGCCAGGCCGATGCCGAACAGCCGTCCGGCACGTCGCGCTTCATCACGCCGTCGTTTGAGTTCATCATAGTCAGCGATCCGCAACAGTTCCGATAGTGCTGCTGCGTAGTCACCGGCATCAAATACAGCGCCTGCCGGCGCCTTGTACGGAAAGACGCCGGCGGAAATAAAATTTCGACGGCGCAGCTCTGCCGGATCGATTGCCAGCCCCCGCGCCGCGATTTCCATGATCCGTTCGAGCGCAAAATAGAACTGTGGTCCGCCATATCCCCGGTTGAGACCGACCGGCGTGGAATTGGTGACGACGAGTTCATTATCGATCGAAATATTCTTTACCTTATAGCAGCCATTCGAAGCGGCATGCATACGATAGAGTGAGGCCGGCTCGGGTGGGCGGATATGGGCGCCCATATTCGCGGTGTTCTTGAAGCGCAGCGCAGTGAGTTCGCCGTCTTTTGTGAACGCGGCAGCCACCGTTCCCAAGCGGTCGCTCGATGCGGACGCGGCCGTGAGATGCTCAGCGCGATCTTCAATCCATTTGACCGGCACGCCCGCGTTGCGGCTGACCGCTGCCATAAGAACGATGTAGGAGAGTGCAGCCTGCTTGATCCCAAAGCTTCCGCCGCTGCTTGGTGGGGTGATGAGACGAAGGCGATGTCCGGGCACCCGCAATGCATTGGCCATGAGTGGCTGCACCACAAACGGTCCCTGGAAATTCGACCACACTGTGTAGCGGTCGGGGGCGCGCTCGAACTGCGCAATCACGCCCAAAGTCTCGATCGGGGTGGATGAGTAGCGCGGAAACGAGTATGAGAACTCGAAAATCCGATCGGCGACCGCAAACGCGGCTTCCGGGTTGCCGTAGCTGAAGCTGCGTCGACTTATGACGTTCGATCCGACGCTCTCGTGGATCACCGCGCCCTCGCCCATGCTGGCGCTTTGCAGGTTCGACACTGCCGGAAGGACCTCGTACTCAACCTGGATGAGGTCGCAGGCGTCCTCCGCGATATAACGCGTGACAGCAACCGCCACGGCGACAGGCTCGCCGACGTACCGTGCCTTGTCGATAGCGATGGGATAATATGCAAGGGGAGCCTTTACCACGCTGGGCACCGGACCGATCAGATCCGCGATGTCCTTTCCCGTGACGATGCTCCAAACTCCTGGCAGCTCTCGCGCCTGCGCGACGTCGATTCGCCGGATGCGGGCATGCGGATGGGGCGAACGCAAGATCGCTGCGAAGCGAAGTCCGGGAATTGGCGACAGATCGTCAATGAAGCGTGCCTGCCCAGTCAGGAGCGCTTGATCCTCTTTGCGCGCAACCGCCGCGCCTACCCATCGCTTCGATGTGATCGCAGCTGTTCGCAAGGGACGGTCAACCATCAAAAGCGCTAGTCCGCCTCGTACCCTTTTCTCACTTGATCTATAGAGCGAGCTTGGTCATGCCGCCAAATAATAATTGACAATGCGCAAGCCGGCTTCACGATATATGCGTGTGCCTGAGACCGAGGGGCCACTGAAACTGGCGCTAGCCTGAGCTGAACGAAGTCACAAAGTTCCTGCCCCGCGAGAGGCTCCGTGCGTCCTCGGTGAGGAAGGGCAGCGGCCGACACGCACCGGTTACAAACTCGCCGAGCCGAGTAAAACCAGCAAATGGTGACCATCGATCCATCGCTTCAATCCGCAATCGGCGCTCTCTGTTTTCCAGGCGTCATGGTCGGGCACCGTTTGATATCGTCCGGCGATGAAAATGCGTTATTGCCGGAGGAGACGGCTGCCTTTGCCTCAAGTGTCCCCAAGGTGCGGCGTGCGAGCGGTGCCGCCCGGATTGTTGCGCGTCAGCTCCTGAAGGGCTTGGGCCAACCTGAATGTGCATTGCCGAGGGGCTCGGGTGGAGCGCCAACCTGGCCCGCAGGCGTGGTTGGTTCCCTCGCCCACGACTCCCGTGTTGCAGTTGCGGCGGTCGGCCGGTGCGATGACGTAGGCGCGATAGGAATAGACGTCGAGCCCGCCGAATCATTGCCGTCGGAATTGCTCGAGCTGGTCGCGACGCCACAGGAGCGGCTGAGAATAGATGACGATCCGTACCAAGGGCGACTGCTCTTTGTCGCCAAAGAGGCCGTATACAAGGCAGTTTATCCACTCGACCAGCGGTTCCTTGATCATCATGATGTCCAGATTAATTTCGCCGACCGCAAAGCAATTGTGCGCAACGGACGGGTTGTCGAACTGCGATTTTGTATCGCAGCACATCTGCTAGCGCTGGCGTTTCTGCCTGGGCTGCGGTGATGTCCGGCAACTAGCCGCGAAATTAGCCCCCGATAGGGGCCAGCCCCCGGCTCAGTCTTTCGGCTCCGACTCTAAAGTCCGAGAGACGTATGTCTCGAAATCCGACAGGTTGAGCGGCCAAAATGAGCGCGGGCCCTCGTGGCCGGCGGCAGACGAAGTACTTGAGCGAGCAGACGGTATCTTTTCGGCCGGCGCCGCCAATCCTGGAGCCGGCGCTTTCTCCAACGGCACCGACGGGCTCGGGGCCGTTGTTCTTTCCTTGCCACCGCCACTCCCGCTCCGCATGCTCCCCGCGGGCGGGGGCGCAGGCAGATTTGCACCGCCGAGAATGACCGGTAGCCCGTCCCTCCCACTGCCGATGACGACAACCTTCGAATTCGTCGATTGCGACAGCTGAAGCGTTGCTTCGACGCCGCGCCAACGCAGATAGGATTCCGAAATACCTTGGCTGACGATCTGTTGAAAGTCGCGAATGCCTTCTGCCTCGATGCTCTTGCGTTCCGATTCTCGTTTTTCGCGCTCGACTCGAAACTTGTACTCCTCCGCAATGTAGTATTGCTCTATCTTGCGATTGATGGCGGCCACTATGGCTGGAGGCAGTTCGATGCCAGTCACGAGTATGTCATAAAGGATGACGGTGTCGCGCATCGAGACTCGGTACGACTCTTCGCCTTCGCGTTCCATCATCTTTTCGGATAAGCGGTCCTCTACAAGGCTGTGGATTTTCTCTTGGATTTCCTGCCGTGCCGTCGAATAGACCTGTTCGGCGGTGTATTGAGCGATGACTTCCCGCGTCAAACTACCGATCCCTGGCTGCACCAGCACACCCTCGTAATTCGGCCCGATCGCCTGATGGAGTACGGGCACGGCGTCCCGCTGCAGCCGAAATCGGACGACCACTGATGCCGTCAGGCTGACGCCGTCACTGGAAATGGCATTGTAGGATTCGGTAAAGGATTGCAGCCTCAAGTCGTAGAGGAACAGCCTGTCCCAAGGCCAAATGAGATGTAGGCCCTCATCCCTCAGCCGACGAGGATCGAGCACGGTCCCGCCGGCGAAACGCTTCCACAGCACCCCGACATGGCCACTGGGCACTGTCACTGCGACATGAGGGTAGAGCGCCACCGCAGCAAGTGTGGCCACCATCAAGTAGATCACTACACTCGGAAGATGGCGCTCAGCGAACCGCCGCCACCTGGCTCGCCTTGTCGCGGGGGGTGGCATGGTATCTGACCACAGATACGCTTTCATCCTCCGTTCTCTACAGTCTGCTGCGCAACGATGCGGCCGTCTTCCATGCGCAGTCTGCGAGCGGGCACGTCCATCTCATCGAGATAGCGGTCGTCGTGCGAAATCGCTACCACAGTCTCACCAGTGCGCTTCAGCTCCGGCAATAGGTCGTAGTAGAACTTGCGTCGGAATTCAGGGTCTTGATCGGCGGCCCACTCGTCCAGCAGCAGAAGCGGCCGCTTTTCCAGTAGGCTCACGATGAGCGCGAGACGTTTGCGCTGGCCGGCCGACAGATCGAGAGTGCTGAATTGATGATCCGTGAGGTGCGTCTTGTCGCTCAATCGGAACTGCCTCAACAGACTATCGACTTCGGCGGGATCGGGATCGGGAACGCCATAAAGCTTTTCGAAAAGGTGATAGTCAGGAAAGATGGCCGCTATGAGCTCGCGATAAGCCTGACGTGTGCTGTCATTGACGCGCACCCCGTCGAAAGTGATTTCCCCGGAGTCGGGCTTGTAGAGACCGCAGAGCAGCTTCATGAACGTCGATTTGCCGGAGCCGTTGCCGCCG
>Ga0066652_100002135_pt1 | contig 10688 bp, 12 predicted proteins | sample GraSoiAngelo_101_FD_71413 | JGI IMG/M metagenome (GOLD analysis project Ga0066652, IMG submission 71413) | Grasslands soil microbial communities from the Angelo Coastal Reserve, California, USA - 14_0903_02_30cm | ecosystem: Environmental > Terrestrial > Soil > Grasslands | place: USA... | reverse complement strand
TCGAGCCGCTGTCGCGCACGACGACGCCGAAGAGGTTGGGCCTCACGACCGGCGTCGCGGCGATCACGCCGCTGGAGGGGGCTTCTGTGCGCGTGGGGCTGAACAGGTTGCGACTGGCCACCACGTTGTACGCGCTCGCCGGCGAGCGCGCGGTCTCGATCGCAGCCGCGGATGCCGTGGGCGCTGCGGCGCGGCGGCCGCCGACCGGCAGCGATGTGGGGGCCACGAACTGACGACCGATATAGAGGACGAGCAACGCCGCGACGGCGGCGAGCGCAAGGTTCACGGCGGCGAGTGTTCGCGGCATCATGTCTTTGCTTTGCCGGCCGGCAGAATGAAGCCCGATACCGTCAGCGTCGCCAACAGCTCCTTCGGCTGGCTGACGTTCACTACTCTTACCCGCAAGTCCTTTACGGTCAATAGCTTTTGCGCGCCTTCGACGCGGGCGAGCAGGTCCACGAGCTGGCGGATTTCCGCCGAAACGGCGATCTCCACCGGAATCTCGAGCAGGTCGCCGCGCTCCTCGGGCGGAAGGATCCGCTCGCTGCGAATGTCCGTCCTGGCCTCGGCCGCCATGTCCTTGACGAGCTTCTGCAATTCCGAAGCGGCGACGGCCGGCGCGGCGGCGGTCAGCAAGCGCGCGTTGAGGCGCTCGATGCGGGCGTTGGCGGACTCGAGCTCGGCGGCGATCTGCGTGCGACGCGCGAGCAAGTCCATACGACGCACGAGCAGCCGCTCGCGCTCGGGGACGAGATCTGCGGTGGCCGTGGTGCGGTCGCGCAGCGGTGTGATGACGAAGAGCCAGAGCAGCACAATGGCAAGGATCGCCGTGCCGCCCACCACGATCGCGCGCTCGCGCGGCGAGAGCCGGCTGAGCCATCGCATCATGGCCGTGTCCCCGGCGGTGTCGGCGTCATGGCGGGTCGCCGCGGTTGAGCGGGCGTCGCCGGCGGTGCGCCTGGCGTCGGTGGAGCGGGAACGACGATGCCGGGCGGCGGCGCTGGCACCACTCCCGGCGGCGTCGCCGGCGCACCCGCCGTGGGTGCCACCGCGCCACCCGCCTCCCACGCGGCGCGGATGCGGAACTGCTCGCGATTGTCGCGGCCGCGTGTGACCGGCGACGAGAACTCCACGCGCTCCAGCCGCGGCGAGTTTTCGAGCAACGGGATGAGCGTGCTCGCGGCGGACGCCGCGCCCGTCAGCTCCACGCCCTTGGCGTCGAGTGAGAGCGTGGTCAGCCAGGCGTCGTTGGGCAGGATCTCGGTCAGCTCGCGCAGAACGGGCAGCGGGCGAATGCCGGCGGCCTCGGCGCCATCGACGGCGGCGAGCAGCTTGCGCTTGCGCTCGAGGTCGCGCAGCACACGGTCCACCGCCTTGACGTCCGGATCCATACGCGCGATCTCGGCGTCGATGCGGTTCAGATGACGCTGCTCGCGCCAGCCCGGGGCGAGCAGGGCGAGGATGCCGAGCACGGCCGTCGCCGCCGCGATGCCGACCGTGAACGTCTGCGCGCGGGTGAGGCGCCGCGGGCGAACGGTCGAGGGCAGCAGCTCGAGCGCTCGTACGCTGCGGCCGGAAGCGACGGCGAGCGCCAGCTGCAGCGCCCCGCGATGCTCGGCGGCGAGGCCGTCGAGCTGCTGCGCCGCGCGCGGCGTCCAGGCGGGCTCCGTCACCGGCGCGCCGAGCTCGGCCAGCGGACCGGCGCTGGGCGCCTGCGGCGCGGGGACGTCGCCCGAGACCCACACGGCATCGCAGCCGCGCCAGCGAAGCGCGAGCAGCGAGCGCTTGACCTCTTCGGCCACGAGCGCGTCGTCGGTGCCGGACAGGCTTCGGCTCAGCATCAACGTGTCGCCGACCACCAGCAGCAGGTCGGTGGCGCCCCCCGCGCGATGCACCCACGCCACGTGGGAGCCGCGCGGCACGCGCGCCAGCGTTGGCAGATTGTGCGCCGCGACCGTGAGCGACAACGGCCGCAGCCGCGCCTCTTCGGCCAGGCGAAGCGCAGTTTCGACCACGCGCCGGTCGGCGGCGGTGATCAGCACACGCTGCTCCGCGCCCGCGGGCCGGTCGGCGGCGGGCTCGCTGGGCAGCAGCGTGAAGTCGTACGACGCGTCGTCCGGCGGGAACGGCAGATGCCGCTCGAGCTCGAAGCCGACCATTTGCCGGACGTCGCCGGCCACGGGCGGGAGCTCGATCGGCTTGACGGTGACGGCGCTGCGCGATAGCGCCAGGAATGCGCTGCGCGCCGGCAGCCGGCGCGCGTCGAGCTCGGCGCGCAGCGCGGCGGCCGGATTCTCGACGTCGACGGTGAAGGCCTCGAGCCGTGTGCCGCTCAGGGCGGCGACGGCGAGCCGGTCACCGAGCAGAACGACGGCGAGCCGGAGCGGCTTGAAGTTCATTCACGTAGCCTACGGGACAACCCCGCGACCTGCAAAACTCTTCCGGCTACCGGATGCCCGACCATTCGAGCACCGTGACGTTGTCGCCGGCGGAGTCCGTGCGGCGCTGGATGATCGCGGTGAGCCGCGCCCGCGGCTGGCCGTCGATGATGCCCTCGGCCTCCACGCGGTACGTGCGAGTCGTAAGGCTGAGCCCGCGTCCACCGAACTGTCCGGGCACGGTCGTGTAGGGCCCATCGCGCCGCGCCTGCTCGACGGCGGAGCACTCGGCGTCGCCGAAGGCGAGCGCACGCAGCACGACGCAGGACGCGGTGTTGAGGTTCACCTGGCCGGGCGACTTCACCGTGACAAAGGCCTCGAGCCCCGGCTTGCCGGCCGTGCCGTAGTAGATGGCGGGGGTCACGCCCTTGATCTGCAGCAGCTCGGTGACGGAGTCGAGGTTTGAGTTCTTGGACCGGTACGGCAACGGCAGCTTCAGATAGTAGTCCTCGCTCTCGGCGCCGTTGAGCCGGTGCTCTTCGTTGGGGTCGCGCCAGTCTTGAAGACTGTCGTTGATCGTGTCGCGATCGGATTTCTCGAGCCCCAGCGCCTGTAGCAGCCGCTCGACGCGGTCGGGCGGCGAGGTATTGAGGTTGAGGCGCGCCTCCTCGTCGGTGATCCGGTACGAGAACTGGCCGGCGCCGAGCGGCACATTCGTGCGCGGCAGGCGCTTGAGCTCCAGGCGCTCGCGATTGTAGAAGGTCAGGCTGCCGTCTTCGGCCAGCACGGCGTTCATCACGTCGCCGGCGATCTCGCGGATCGCCTGCTCGACGCCCGCCTCGGCGAGGTGCGCCGCTGTGAGCGTGTCCTTGTACGCGCGCACGGATGTGGCCTCGAGCCGCATCGAGTAGGCGAACTCGGCGCCGAGTATGCCGAGCATGGCCAGCACGAGCAGGACGGCGATCAGCGCGAAGCCGCGCTGGCGGCTCACCGGATGGCCCCCGTCGTTCGCAGCGTGACCGTGATCGGCGGCAGCTTCTGTGCCTTGCCGTTCAACGTCGTGCCGATCGTGAGCGAGATCGCGCGCGGGATCGCTTTCTGGTCCTGGCCGTCCCAGGTGTCCCCCCATTCGCCGTCGTCGTTCTGGAACTTGAAGGCGAGGGAGGTCACGGCGGGATCGCGCATCACGATGTCGCCCTTGGTGAACGGGTCGCGGTTCGGCAGCGCGCGCTCGCGCACGACGAGCCCCTGCTCTTCGCCCGACTCGAGCGAGATCACGACGGCGGTGAAGGCCACCGGCGCCTGCAGCGGCAGCGGGGGAGCCTGCGTGATGAACTCCAGCTTCTGCTCGGCGCCGTTGAACAGCGTGATGACCTCGGGCGCCTCGCCCTTGGCCCCGCGGTACGGATAGGCGGCGCCGAGCGCGCGCGCCATCGTGAACGCGATGGCGCGCACGTGCTGGTGCGCCTCCGCGCGATCCTCCCCGCGAGTCCATGCGGCCATGGCGACGCGCAGACCGCTGAAGGCGATGGTCATCAGCAGGCCGACGATCCCCAGCGCGATGAGCAGCTCGAGCAGCGTGAAGCCGCGCTCGCGCCTCATGGCCGCGGACGCGTCAATTTCGTGTCGCCGTCGCCGGCGACGGTGCGGAGCGTGGCGACCGAGACCTGGCGGTGATCGCCCCAGCGCACGTGCACGTCCACCTCCCACTGCCGCCACCTGCCGACACGTCCGTCGACCTCGAGATCGGGCGTCACGACCTGCTTGACCTCGCGCTCCCAGGTGAACGGTCCCTCCGTGCCGGTGTCACGGCCGGGCTCCGTGGGCGCGGCGATCTCGCGCGCTTTCAGGTCGGCGAGCAGCATCGCCTCCTGGTGCTCGCCCGACAGCTTCAGCAGCCGCAGCCCCGACGCGAACCCCTGAATCGACACGACGATCGCCAGTCCGAGAATCACCAGGGCCACCAACACCTCGAGCAGCGTGAATCCCGCCTCGCGCGGGCGGCGTTCCGATGTCCGCGCGCTCATAGCCGCGTGTTCTTGACCCGGCCGGTGACCGGGTCGACCGTCACGCGGTACACGACGTCGCCCGTTTTGACTCGGTACTCGGCGCCGCTCGACATCCCCTGCGGCTCGAAGCGGACGCTGAACGCCGCCTGCGGCGTCGCCTCCACGGTCATGCGCTCGGGCAGCGGGCGAGTCTCGCGCACCTCGGCCTCGGGGCCGGCCAGCACGGTCATCGTACGGTTGGTCGGGTCGATCACGACGGTATGCGACACGCGGCTGGTGATCGCCCGCTCGCGGGCGTGGCGCAGGAACGCCGAGAAGCCGGCGACCTCGGCGCGGCTGCGGACGGCATCGCTGCTGCGGCCGACGACCGGCACGGAGAGGCCGACGAGGATCATCAGGATCAGCAACGTCACGATCAGCTCGAGGAGCGTGAAACCTCGCTCCGATCGTGCGCGAGCGCGCCGCGCGCCTACTGCTGCGCCGCCTTTCGCGACTTCAAGGACTGCCACGACGTGACGTCCGCGTTCTCGCCCTCGCCGCCGGGGGCCTTGTCGGCGCCCTCGGACCAGAGATCGTAGTCGTCGTGCTGACCCGGGCAGCACGCGTACTTGTAGGCCGTGTCCCACGGATCGAGGGGGACCTCTCGCTTCTTCAGATACGGGCCGTTCCAATTCGGGACGTTCGGGTTCGTCACGAGCGACTGCAGGCCCTGCGCGGACGTCGGATACGAGCCGACGTCGAGCCGGTAGGCATCGAGCGCCGTCCCGAACAGCTCGATCTGCGCCTTGGCCGCCGCCTGTCGCGACGTACCGACGTGCCCGAACAGCCGCGGGCCGACGAGGCCGACGAGCAGGCCGAGCACGATGATGACGACGAGCAGCCCGATGAGCGTGAATCCGCGTTCGTTCCGGAGCCAATGACGTCTCACAGGGCCACCTCGTTGATCGAGAAGATCGCCATCAGCATGGCCACGACGATGAATGCGACGACCGCGCCCATCACCACGATGATCGTCGGCTCCAGTAGCCCGAGCGCCCGCTTCATGTCGACGCGAACGTCGGTCTCGAACGTGTCGGCGACCTTCAGCAGCATGTCTTCCATGCGACCTGTTTCCTCGCCCACGCGCACCATGTGGACGGCCAGCATGGGGAACATGCCTTGCTCCTGCATGCCGGAGGCGACGGTACCGCCGCGCTTGACGCCGTCCGACAGCCGCGACACCGCGACGCCGACGGCCTGATTGGACATCATCTCGCCGACCACGGCGAGGGCGCCCAGCATAGGCACGCCCGAGCGTAGCATGGTGCCGAGGGTGCGGGCGAAGCGTGCCGTCTCCACGTTCAGCGCGATAGGGCCGAAAAGCGGCGCTTTGAGGAGCGCGCGGTCCCACGACATGCGTCCCTCGGGCGTCCCCGTCCAGACGCGCCAGGCCAGCACGCCGCCCAGCACGACGACGAGGCCGATCCACCAGTACTGCTGCAGCCCACCGCTGACGCCGAGCAGGATCTGCGTCGGAAGCGGGATCGCTTGATTGAGATCCCTGAAGATCGTCGCGAAGCGCGGAATGACGAAGGTCATGAGGAACACGACCGCGCCGGCGCCGACGAGCGTGATGACGGCGGGATAGATCAGCGCGGAGACGACCGCCTCGTTGAAGGCGGCGCGCGCCTCGAGGAACTCCGCCAGCCGTCGCAGCGTCACTTCGAGTACGCCGCCCTTTTCGCCGGCGCGGACCATATTGATGTAGAGCCGCGAAAACGGCCGCGGATGATGCTTGGCGAGTGCCTCGCTGAACGACGCCCCCCCGCGCACGCTGCGCAGCAGGTCGCTGACGATCGCCTTGACGCGCGCATTGAACGCGAGCTCCTCGAGAATCGTCAGCGCGCGGTCCAGCGGCAGCCCGGCCTCGAACAGCGTCGCCAGTTGCTGGGTCAGGGCGAGCAGGTCGCGCGGGCGGACGCGCGAGCCGCCCAGCCGCAAGAGCGGCGCGCGCTCGCCGTGGGCCGTGACCTTGATGGGATAGTACGCGTCCTTCTGCAGACGCTCGACGACGGCGCGCGCGTCGGGCGCGTCCATGACTCCGTCGATCGTCTGGCCGCGACGGTCGGCGGCCTTGTACACGAAGACGGGCATCGCCTCAGGCGTCTTCCTGCGTGACGCGCAGGATTTCCTCGACCGTCGTGAGCCCCTCGCACGCACGCCGCCATCCATCCAGGCGCAGCGTCACCATGCCGGCGGCGACGGCGTGCTGCCGGATGTCGCGGGACGACGCGCGACGCAGCATCAGGCTCCGCGCGTCTTCCGTAATCGGGAAGAGCTCGTAGATCCCCATGCGCCCGCGATAGCCGGTGCCGCGGCAGTCGTCGCAGCCCTTGCCGCGGAAGAGCCTGGTGTTGTCGGGCGCGACGACGCCCAGCGCGTCGAGGTCGGCCGCGCTCACCTCGTCGGGCACGCGACAGGCAGCGCAGACCCGGCGCACGAGCCGCTGCGCGAGGACGGCCTCCAGCACCGAGGCCACCAGGTAGGGCTCCACGCCCATATCTTGAAGCCGCGTGATCGCCGCCGGCGCGTCGTTCGTGTGCAGCGTCGAGAAGACGAGGTGACCGGTGAGCGAGGCCTGGATCGCGATCTCCGCGGTTTCCAGATCGCGAATCTCCCCGACGAGGATGACGTCGGGGTCCTGCCGCACGATGTGACGCAGGCCGGTCGCGAACGACAGCCCGATCTTCGGCTTCACGGCGATCTGGTTGACGCCCTTGAGCTGGTACTCGACGGGGTCCTCGACGGTGATGATCTTGCGGTCGGGCGAGTTGATCTTGTCGAGCGCGCCGTAGAGGGTCGTCGTCTTGCCTGAGCCCGTGGGGCCTGTGACGAGGAGGATGCCGTGCGGGCGCTTGATGAGCGACTCGAAGCGCTTGAGCGTATCGGCCGGGAAGCCCAGCTTCTCGAGCGGCAGGAACACGCTCGAGCGCTGGAGCAGCCGCATGACGATGGACTCGCCGTGCACGGTCGGAATCGTCGAGACGCGGATGTCGACGCGCGCGCCGTGCAGGTTGACGCGGATGCGCCCGTCCTGCGGCAGCCGGCGCTCCGCGATGTTCATTTCGGCCATGATCTTGATGCGGGAGGTGACGGCGGCCTGCAGGCGGCGCGGCGGCGCCTCCTGATCGTAGAGGATGCCGTCGATGCGATACCGGATGCGCAGCGTGTCCTCGAACGGCTCGATGTGGATGTCGGAGGCCTCGGCCGTGATCGCGTTCTCGATCAGCAAATTGACGAGCCGCACGACCGGCGCCTCGAAGGCCATGTCGCGCAGATGGTTGACGTCTTCGTCGCCCTCGGGACCGCGCTCCTCGTCGATGCCCTCGACGATGCGCTGCAGGGCGCTCGCGTTGGCGCCGTCGTAGTTGCGATCGATGGTCTCGAGGATGCCGGTGGCGGAGCTGACGACGAACTTCACGCTGAGTCCCGTGGCCTGACGAAGGTCGTCCTCGACGATCGCGTTGAGCGGGTCCGCCGAGGCGACCGTGAGCACGCCGCCCTCGATGCTGATCGGACACACGCGGTACTGACGCAGATACTTGGCCGAGACGGTCTTGAGCACCGGCACGGTGGACGGCAGCTCCTCACGCCAGACGTAGGGCAGGTCCTGCTGCACGGCGAGGGCGCGGGCGACGTCGTCCTCGTTCAGGGCGCCGATGGCGACGAGACACTCGCCGATGAGCTCACCGGTAGTCCGCTGCCGCGCAAGGGCGCGATCGATGGCGGCGGTGGTGGTGAGGCCTTCAGCAACGAGGATCTCGCCAAGGAGACGGGGAGGAGCTCCAATGGCCATGCTATGCTCGCGCTAATGTTAGCATACTTGGCGTTCGCGGCCGTGGCCGCCGCCGCGGACGTCGCCGGGGCCGCCATCGTCACCAGGGCCCATAAGCACGGCCACGCCCGCCTCAGGTACTTCGTCGCGGGGGGCGCGGGGTTCATGTTGGCTGCGGCCTTCGTGCGGATGTTGCCGGAAAGCACGCACGTGCCGCACGCGTTCCTGTTCGTGCTGCTCGGCTACTTCGGCGTCCACCTGTTCGAGCACACGGTCGCGCCGCATTTCCACTTCGGCGAAGAGGTGCACCGCGAGGCCCTGTTGCGTCCGTCCGCCGGTTGGCTCGCGGTCTTCGGCCTCGGCGTGCACACCGTGTTCGACGGGGTCGCGATCGCCGCCGGCTTCATGGTGAGCGCGTCGCTGGGCGCCGTCCTCTTCCTCGCCGTCATGCTGCACAAGCTGCCCGAGGGCTTCACGATCGCGTCCATCATGCTGGCGGGCGGGCATTCGCGCGGCGCCGCGCTGGCGGCGGGCACGGGGCTCGGCGTGCTGACGCTTGCCGGAGCGCTGGCGACGAGTTTCATCGCCCAGCATCACATCGCCTATGCGCTGGCGCTCTCCGCCGGCGTGACGATCTACGTCGCCGCGTCCGACCTCATTCCCGAGGTCAATCGCGAGGATGACGCACCGGGGCTCGCGTACACGGTCTTCGCCGGGCTGCTCTTCTTCGTCGCCGTCGACTGGGCGTTTTCGGAACTCCTCGGTCATTAGGCGTGGCGACCGCCGTCCTGGTCCTCCACGGGGTCAATCTCAATCTGCTCGGCACGCGCGAGCCCGCCGTGTACGGCCGTACCTCGCTGGCGGCCGTCGACCGCCTGATCAAGGAGCACGCGCGCAGGCGCGGCGTGCGCGTCGAATGCCGTCAGTCGAATCACGAGGGGCAGCTGGTGGATTGGCTGCAGGGCGCGCGCGCGGAGGGGTTCGCCGGCGTGGTCTTCAACCCCGGCGCCTTCACGCACTACTCGATCGCGCTGCGCGACGCGGTGGCGGCGATCGACGTGCCGGTCGTCGAGGTGCATCTCTCCAACGTCCACGCACGCGAGGAGTTTCGCAGCCGATCAGTCATCGCGGCCGTCGCACGAGGCCAGATCTCGGGTTTCGGCCCACAGAGCTATCTGCTCGGTCTCGATGCGCTCCTGAGCCTGCGTACGACCGCGACCCGCGCGCGAGCAGGCCGGTGACCCACACGGCCCCGCTACAATAAACACGGCGACCCGTGCGTCTAACCGCCTGAGCGCGCGGGGCGCCGCCCAGAGCACGTGAAAACCGACGATGCCGCCCTCATCGAGCGATGTCGCGCCGGCGACATTGCGGCCTTCGAGCCGTTGGTCGAGAAGTACCGCCAGCGTGTGTGGCGCCTCGCCTACAACGTGGTGCGCGATCGGGAGGAAGCGTGGGACGTAGCGCAGGAAGCCTTCGTGCGAGCGTGGCAGGCCTTGCCCAACTTCCGCGGCCAGTCGGCGTTCTACACGTGGCTGTTCCGGATCGTGATGAACGTGGCGGCCGATCGGCTGCGCGCACGCTCGGCGCGCGGTCGCGCGTTCGGCACCGAGCGGATCCCCGAGGAGGATTGGGACCGTGTGCTCGTCGACCAGCCCGACGACGCGAGGCCGGACGCGGCGGCCGCAGGCTCCGAGCAGCGCGCTCGGATCGAAAAGGCGCTGGCCACGCTCTCGGCCGACCACCGGCGTATCGTGGTCCTGAGTGACATCGAGGGGCTGTCGTACAAGGAGATCGCGGAAGTGTTGGAGATCCCCATGGGAACCGTGATGTCGCGACTGCACAACGCGCGCAAGCGCCTGAAGGCGGCGCTCGGCCCGCTGCTCGTCCTGCTCGTCGCCCTCGTCGCGTTGGCGGCGCCGTTGGTCGTCGATGCGCAGCAGGTCGTGCGCTTCGGGGCCCGCGTGTTGCTGGCGACCGACAAGCCGCCGGCGTCGACGTCGCTGCCGATGGCCCCGCCCGAACCCGACGAGCGCCTACGGGCGTTTCTGCCGCGACTCCGTCAGCTCACCGGGTATCGGGAGTACACGTCGCTCGAGCGCTATCGCGCGGAGGTGCCGATCGGCTCCGTCCAGCAGTGGCCGGTGCCGGGCGACCGCACGCTCGAAGTCGTTCCCGACCGCGTGAGCGGCGACACCGTGCACATGCACGTGCGTCTGCAACGCGGCGCCGTGAACGAGGTGACGACGAACATTCAAGCCGCGCGCGGTAACCCCGCCGTCATCGGTGGCCCCCGCTACGCGGATGGTGTACTCGTCATCATCGTCTGGGCGAACGCCAACCCCGAGCCCCGATAAACACCGCGCATCCCCGAGCGCCGATAACGGTGCAGATGCGAGGCGACGAGGGAAGCGTTGCCCGAGGCAACGAAGCAGATGCGCCGTTATCGGCGCTCGTAGCTCAGGACGGGGTCGCGGCGGTGCCGGG
>Ga0066652_100002134_pt1 | contig 10692 bp, 8 predicted proteins | sample GraSoiAngelo_101_FD_71413 | JGI IMG/M metagenome (GOLD analysis project Ga0066652, IMG submission 71413) | Grasslands soil microbial communities from the Angelo Coastal Reserve, California, USA - 14_0903_02_30cm | ecosystem: Environmental > Terrestrial > Soil > Grasslands | place: USA... | reverse complement strand
CGCCTGGGGACGCCGCAGTAGCTCAACGGCAGAGCAATCGCTTCGTAAGCGATAGGTTGACGGTTCGAATCCGCCCTGCGGCACCAGCTATGTTGCGCCGGCCTTGCGGCGCTCGCGTTTCAAGCTGCACATCATTATTGGTTTGCCGAGCTTGACCAACAGGCTCGTCATGGCCGGGCTTGTCCCCGCAAGTCGGGTTTACCCGACTTGCGGCGCTTATGATGCGCAACTTGGGCAAGCCCGAGTTGCGGTGCCATCCACGTCTTTGGGGCAACAGACAAAGCAAGCCGGGCATGACGGGCAGAGTGTGCGCGCCCTGCCCCGGTTCCGCCCGCCGGCGCAATTATTTCTGCGGCGGCGCGTCGCAGATTTCGCGCCGCGGTGCCCGGGAACGCGCCGCGTGGGTTGCGCGTTTTCAGTTTGACGAGGAGGGCCGTTCCGCGGGGCGATGGAACGGCCTTTCGACTCAGGCGAGATCGATCTCCGACGGCTAATCGAGCGGGACCGCGTCGCGTCTGACAACGTGGACGTGATTCGCGCTGCAAAGCTCAAGGACAGAGCGCGGACGCGTACAACGAGAAAAGCGTACAACGAGAAAAGGAGAGGAACGATGCAACGGATCAGCAAAACTCTGGCGGTACTCGCTCTGGGGCTGGCGGTTTCCACCGTCGCAACGCCGAGCTTCGCCATGAGCGGCGCGCGGGCGGGCGCGGTGCACTCATGCACCAAGCAGGCCGGTAAACTGAAGCAATACGTCTGGGGCGATCACCAGATCGCCAAGTATCGCACCTGCATGACGAAACACGCCCAGCGGGAGTAGCGGCTCGTCCTGCGGACTCGTCATGGCCGGGCATAGCGCGTCAAAGACGCGCGTAAACGCGCTTAAGGCTCGCTCCTCAGGACGAGAGCGGCTGATTAGTGATTAAGCGCTGCCGCTGCCTCTCGTGCCCTCTCCCCTTGTGGGAGAGGGCACAATGGTGTGCCCACGAACTCGAGTGGGTGAGGGGGGCCCCCTCACCCCTTCTTCTGCGCCGGAATAATTGAGACGCCCTCTCCCACAAGGGGAGAGGGCGTAATCATGAGCACCGCGTTCTCGGGAAGACGTGGATGCCCGCGACGTAAGCGCGTTCACGCGCGTCCTCCGACGCGCTATGCGCGGGCATGACGAGTCAAACATCCCCGCTTTACTGCTGCTTCGGCTTCCAGGCGAGGGCGCGCTTCTGCGCCTCGCTGAGCTGCTCCGAGGTCATCTCGCCCGCGACCGTGTCGCGGTTCTTCACCGCGGCGGCGCGGTTGCGGCTGTCGGTCGGGGGAAAGCGCGCGGCGGCGAGGTTGAACCACATGTGCGCCTCGACGATGTCCTGCGTCACGCCTTCCCCGCGCGCATAGGCGAGGCCGAGGTTGTACTCCGCCTGCGCGTCGCCCTGCTCGGCGGCGAGGCGATACCAGTGCGCCGCCTCGGCGAAATCCTGCGGCACGCCGCGGCCCTCGCCGTACATCACGCCCAGCGTAAAGCGGGCGGGGGCATCGCCCTGATCGGCGGCGAGGCGAAGCCACTTCGCCGCCTCGGCGTCGTCGTGGGGGACGCCGCGGCCGCGGTAATAGGCAAGGCCGACGATCGCCTGGGCGCGTGGGTTGCCCTCGTCGGCGAGCGGGCGCGCGAGCTTGAACGCCTTGGCGTAGTCGCCCTTCTGGAACGCGGCGCTGGCCTCCGCGGTGGCGTCGCCGCGCGGGCCGGCAATCCCCACCGCCGCGGCGGTGTCGATGAACGCCCGGCTGATCGCGTGGCGGTAGACGCCGAGCGTGAAGCCGATTGCCAGCGCGACGACGGCGACGGCGATGGTGAAGCGCACGCGCAACCCCCACCACTGCTGCGCCACGCCCTTGCACTGGTTGAGCGCGACCTGCAGCGTGTTGACGCGCCGCTCGAGCTCGACCTCGCGCGCATGGTTTCGGGATCGTGCAAACAACGCCATTTCGGATCAGGTCCTGCGATAAACCCCGCGATTTCAGCTAGACGTAATTATCGCGCGCGGCGGCGACAACCGGCGGTGCCGTCGCGAGGGTTGCGGCTTTGCGCGGCGGTGCGCCTGTATTTTCCTGTTAATTACAGAAATGAGACAGGAGGCGGGGGACAACCTGCCATCGGCGTTTCCCCGCTAACCTCCTGGAACGAAAGAAGAAATAGCGGGAAGCGCCGTTGCTTTGCCTTGCCCGGGGCGGCGGCAATAACAGGGCGGAACAGGAAAATAACAGGGCGCGGGCACAACCTTGCCTTGCAGCACATTCCTCTCGCGCGATCGTGATGGCGCTTGGAGTGCCGACCTAAAGGCGTGCTCGCATCTCACAATGTCAAACAGCCCATCTTCGCGCGTTCCAGGCGGGACGCCCTTAACATGCGGCGATACAAATGTTATAGGGCGAACTCAATATGTAGTCAAGAGCGTAGTTATGATGTAGCCATGGAGAATGGTCTCGTCATGGCCGGGCTCGTCCCGGCCATCCACGTCTTTGCCGCAGCAGGAGAAGCAAGACGTGGATGCCGGCACAAGGCCGGGCATGACGAGTTACGGGCAGGCGACGATGCTGGCATCGCGCCTCACAAGTGAGTTCCCCCAAGCGAACCCCAACCCACCTTCGCGCGTTGTTCCCGCCGAAGACCCAAAGGGGGGCCGCGGCCCATGTGGACAACGCGCGTGCTGCTTGCGGCGGTGCTGGTGGTGGGCGTGGCCTCGAGCGCCGACGCCCGCCGGCGTCACCACGGCTATTACGGCGACGGCGAGCGCTCCTCCGGGAGCAACACCCTCGACCAGTGGCGCGCGCGCCAGGCGCAAGGCCAGAGCGGCGCGCCATCGCGCGGCGAGGATCGCAACCAAGCACGCAGTAGTGACCGCGGCAACGATCGCGGTGACGATCGCACCTCACGTCGCAGCCAAGATCCGGCAAGCGCCGGGCAAGACCGTTCGCTCGATCGCGGCCAAGATTTCGGACAAGACCGCGCGCGCTATGATCGCCGGCGCTATCGCGACAGCGGCGACTGGCGGCGCTATCGTGACTATCGCGACGAGCGCCGCCGCGCCCGCGACGAGAATCGCCGCCGCGATCCCGCGCGCGACGATGCAACGCCTGCCCGCGCCGCCGCACCAGCCGGCAATGCCGCGCTCTCCGGCGGCCGCAACGGCGCGTTCGGCGCCACCATCGACAAGCTCGTGCGCGGCTGCGCGGCGCAAGCGGCCGAGTTCGCGAACTGGCCGCTGGACGACATATCGCGCACCGTCGCGCCCGACGATAATCAGCGCAACGCGCTGGAGGCGTTGCGCGGCAAAGCGAAAGCGGCGGGCGAGCGCCTCGCCGCCGACTGCCCGCGCGACGTGCCCGCCGCGCCGGCGGCGCGGCTCGAGGCGGCGGAGCAAGCGATCGCCGCCACGCTGTCCGCCTTGGACACGGTCGAGCCGGCGCTCAAGGCGTTCTACGCCGCGCTCAACGACGAGCAGAAGGCGCAGCTGTACCGGATGGCGGCGAAGCCCGCGGCGGGGGCGAGCAACGCGGTGGACACGACGGGACGGCGCGAGGCGCAGGACGCGCGGCGCGCGCGCCGCGATTATTCCTCGCGCCGGTATCGTTGGAGCGCCTATGCCGCAACGCGCGAGGCGCCCGCGCGCGAGGACACCGCACAACGCCCCGCTGCGAAGCCCGGCTGGAGCGGCAGCTGCGAGGCGCTTTCCGCCGTGCTGCGCAACTGGCCGGTGGGAGAGATCGAGCGCGACGTGCGGCTCACGACCGCGCAGCGCGTCGCCTTCTACGAGCTCGTCACCTCCTCGCTCAAAGCCGCCGACACGCTCGCCTCCGCCTGCCCCGCCGAGGCCGCGCTCACCCCGGTCGGCCGCATGCAGGCGATGCGCCAGCGCTTGACCGCCGTGCGCGCCGCGACCGCCGCGATCCGCCCCGCGCTCACGCGCTTCTACGACGCGCTCGACCAGGGCCAGCAGCAGCGCTTCGCCGGGATGAGTTGATTCGCGAGAGTGGAATGCGCGGGCGCCACACTCGGTCTGCTCCCTCCCCCCTTGTGGGGGAGGGTTGGGGAGGGGGGGTGGCGCGGGTGAAACTCGGTGGCGCCTCCTGAGAAACATCGCACGACCCCCCCAACCCCTCCCCGCAAGGGGGAGGGGGAGCACACCGAGCGCGCGGCTTGATTGTTCGCATCAAGCAGCAGCTCGCATGTGCCCAACCTGTTGATTCCCCGCGAAATGCCTTCTTCCCCCTCCGTCCCTGGCTTAAACTGCGGGCCGCAATAGATAGGCGAGAGACAAGGCCCGACCCATGCCAACGAGAGCCGCCATGACCGCCACGAGCGGCGCCGCTCAGCGCCCATCGACGCGCGAGAGAAACTCGGTCTTTACCCTCCCCCTTGTGGGGAGGGTCGTCCGCCGAAGCGCAGCGAAGGCGGGCGGGGTGGGGGTGGTGCAGTGAAGCCCGAGCGTCGCCTCAAAGAAGGACCCCCACCCCCAGCCCCTCCCCACAAGGGGGAGGGGAGCACACCGAGTGTGCTGCGAGAGCGGGAAACCTCGCTCGCGCAGGCGAAGGCGCGGCTCCTCGAGATCATCAAGACGAAATCGCTCCTCCTCGGCGAGTTCAAGCTCGTGTCCGGCGCGGTGAGCAACTACTACCTCGACATGAAGCCGACGATGTTCGACCCCGAGGGGGCGCATCTCGTCGCCGAGCTCGTCTGCGACCTCATCGCCGACGAGCGCGACGTCGATGCGATCGGCGGCCTGGAGCTGGGCGCGGTGCCGATCATCGTCGCCGTGTGCGCCCGCAGCTGGCACGGCCGCCCCGTTGCCGGCTTCGTCGTGCGCAAGGAGATCAAGGACCACGGCACCGAGCAAAAGATCGACGGCAACTTCAAGCCCGACAGCACCGTCATCCTGTTCGACGACGTCACCACCAAGGGCGGCTCGGTGATGAAGGCGGTGCGCGCGGTGCGCGCGCGCGGCGCGCGGGTCGCGAAGATCATCACGCTGGTCGACCGGCTGGAAGGGGCGACCGAGAACCTCGGGAAAGAGGGGATCGAGCTGGTCGCGCTTTATACGACGCGGGAGTTGTTGGGGTGAGGGGGCGTCGAGACTTCGCTATACCAGTCCGCCGCCGCTCACAGCCGTTCCTCACGCGCAGCCGCCGTCACCAGTAGAGCAGGCAGGCTCCGGACTCCGGCATCGCGCTTGCGGCCCTCGATCGAAACGCAATAATGCGCCCTGCGTTCGTTGAACGATAGCACGTGGGAATCGCGAGGCGGGGGATGTTGACAGGCGAATTGCGAAATCAGATCGACGGCATCTGGAACGACTTCTGGTCAGGCGGCTTGGCCAACCCGCTCCAGGTGATCGAGCAGATCACCTATCTGATCTTCATCAAGCGTCTCGACGAGATGCAGGAGCTGGAGGAGCGCAAGGCCACCACACTCGGCTCCCCTATCGAGCGACGCATCTTCCCCGAGGGCGCGGACGAGCGTGGCGAGCCTTATGCGAACCTGCGCTGGTCGCGCTTCAAGCATTTCGCCGGCCCTGAGATGTTTCGCATCGTCGACGAGCATGTCTTCCCATTCATCCGCGCGCTCAACGGGGAAGGCACTTCCTATGCGCGCCACATGCGCGACGCCCGTTTCCAAATCCCGGGGCCGGCGCTGCTCGCCAAGGTCGTCGACAAGCTCGACAAGCTCGATATGGGCGACCGCGACACAAAGGGCGACGTTTACGAGTACATGCTGGCGAAGATCGCGACAGCCGGCCAGAACGGTCAATTCCGTACCCCGCGCCACATCATCGCGACCATGGTCGAGCTGGTCGAGCCGAAACCAGACGACGTGATCTGCGACCCGGCCGTTGGCACGTGCGGCTTTCTCGTCGCCTGCGGTGAGTACCTCCGCAAGCATCACGGCGCGCTGTTCCGCGACGACAAGCTGAGGCGGCACTTCCACGAAGGCCTGTTCAACGGCTTCGACTTCGATCCCACGATGCTGCGCATCGGAGCCATGAACATGGCGCTACACGGCGTGGAGGGCGCCAACATCGCCTATCGCGACAGTCTGGCCGAGGAGCACGCCGAGGACGCGGGTCGCTATTCGCTCGTGCTCGCCAATCCACCTTTCGCCGGCTCGCTCGACTACGAAGCGACCGCTAAGGATTTGCAGCGCATCGTCAAGACTAAGAAGACCGAGCTTCTGTTCCTCGCGCTGTTCCTGCGGCTACTCAAGACGGGTGGACGCGCCGCCGTGATCGTGCCGGACGGGGTGCTATTCGGCTCTTCCAAGGCGCACAAGGATTTGCGTCATATCCTGGTGGAGGAGAACAAGCTCGATGCGGTAATCAAGCTGCCGTCGGGCGTATTTCGGCCGTATGCTGGCGTCTCGACCGCGATCCTTCTGTTCACTCGCACCGGTGTCGGCGGCACCGATCAAGTTTGGTTCTATGATGTCCGGGCCGACGGCTGGTCGCTCGACGACAAACGTCAGCCGCTCCTCTCTGAGGACAAGCTTGGGCCTACGCCGGCGGGGATCCTGACTGAAGCGGAGGCCGAGAAGAACAATTTGCCCGACTTGGTGCGGCGCTGGACCGAACGCAATAGCGCGGAGCTTCAACGACCACGCACCGCACAAAGCTTTTGCGTTCCGAAGGCCGATATCATGGCAGCGGGCTACGATCTCTCGCTAAACCGCTACAAGGAGGTGGAGCACGAGGAGGTCGCGCACGAAAGCCCGGCGGCGATCCTCGCCGATCTGCGGCGGATCGAGGCGGAGATCGCAAAGGGGATGAAGCGCCTTGAGGAGATGCTCGGGTGACAGTGACTACGACACTTGGAGAGGTAGCAGAATTTATCAATGGCTTGGCCTTTAAACCCGACGATTGGACGGAAGAAGGCCGTCGCATCATTCGAATTCAAAATCTTACCGATCAGACGAAGCCTTACAACAGATCGACCCGCAAAGTAGACGAGAAGTTCGTCGCTAAACCAGGTGATATCCTTGTCTCCTGGTCGGCATCACTGGGGGTAAGAAAGCCGACTTGATCGTCATCGAACTGAAGCGCACTGAAGATGGCGGTCACATGGAGCTCCAGGCTATCAGATATGCCGCAATGGTCAGCAATATGACTTTTGCGGATGCCGTAACTGCACACTCAAAATTTCTCACGAAAACCAGCGGGAACCCAGCTGAGGCAGAAAATGCGATACTGAACTTTCTTGGATGGGACGAACCCAAAGGCAGCGAGTTTGGCCAAGATGTGAAGATTGTGTTGGTCTCGGCTAACTTCTCTCCCGAAATTACGACTTCGGTTCTTTGGTTAAATGAGCGCGAGTTGGATATTCGTTGCGTGCGCTTAATTCCATACCAGTTTATGGGTAAGACCTAGAGTAATGCTTTGACTTCAAGGGCAGGTGAACTGCTGACGACGCCGGCGCATTGCGCAAGGCAGTGACGCCATCGCCTACATGCCAGCGTTGCCCAAGCACCGCAGGATGAAGAACAGTATCACCCCACCCTCAGCTTGCCCCGCTCCTCCCGCCAAAATCTCTTATGCTGCCCGGCCAGCCCGCGCGCCGGAATCCGCACGATCTTCTGCGCATCGGAGACCGCGGTGCCGATGCGCTGCGCCGTGCGGCCGTGGGCGCGGAGGATCGAAAGCGTGCGCTCGGCGGACGCAGGATCGACCACGTAGCAGAAGCCGATCCCCATGTTGAAGACCTCGAACATCTCGCTGTCGTCGACCTTGGCGTGGCGCTGGATGAGGGGAAAGATGGGATGCGGGTCGATGAGCGCGTCGAGCTCGAAGCCGACCGGCGCGGCGACGCGGGCGAGGTTGAGGAGTCCATCGCCGGTGATGTTGATCAGCGCGTGCACGCCGGGAACGGCGCTTAGGATCTCCAGCGCCTCGCGCACGTAGATGTCGGTCGGGCGCAGGAGCTCCTCGCCGAGCGTGACGGCAAGCTCCTCGAATTTGTGGCTAATGCCGTAGTGGTGATCGGCGAAGAACGCCTTGCGCGCGAGCGAAAGGCCGTTGCTGTGGATGCCGCTGCTCTTGACGCCGATGACGGCGTCGCCTTCGCGCACGGCGCGCCCGTCGATGACCTTGTCGAGATCGACGCGGCCGACCGCCATGCCGACGATGTCGAAGTGCTTGACCACGTCCTTGAGCTGCGCGGTCTCGCCGCCCGAGATCGAGATCTGCGCGAGCTCGGCGCCCTTGCACAGGCCCTCCGCGACGGCGTCGAGCATGGCGGCGTCGGTCTTCTCCACCGCGATGTAGTCGACGAGCGAGAGGGGCTTGGCGCCGACGCAGATCATGTCGTTGACGTTCATGGCGACGCAGTCGATGCCGATGGTGTCGTACTTGCCCATCATGTCGGCGATGATGGTCTTCGAGCCGACGCCGTCGGTGCAGAGCGCGAGCCCGACGCCGTCGAGCTCGATGACGTTGGCGAAGTAGCCGATCGGCAGGATGAGGCGGCCGAGGCCGGCGGCCGGCCAGGTCTTCTGCACGCGGGCGATGATGCGGTTGAGCCCCGCATCCGCCTCGGCGATGTCGACGCCGCTCTCGCGGTAGGTTTCGCTGCGCATGCTTGTTGGCCCCGCTCGCCGTCTGCCCTCATCCTGAGGAGCGGCCCGAAGGGCCGCGTCTCGAAGGATGAGGGCGGCCTCATGCTTCGAGACGCCCGCTGCGCGGGCTCCTCAGCATGAGGCCGACTGCACCGTCATGCCCGGACTTGATCCGGGCATCCATCGGAAAAAGTCAGTTCATTTGAAGAGGATGGATTGCCGGGTCAAGCCCGGCAATGACGGGGCTGAGGATAACGCGTAGCTGGTGCCTCCGCCCTCATCCTGAGGAGGGCGCGCAGCGCCCGTCTCGAAGGATGAGGCGGGCACCCTCAAGACGCTGTCTCGAAGGATGTGGCGGCCTCATGCTTCGAGACGGCGGCTTCGCCGCCTCCTCAGCATGAGGCCGGGCGGGGCTGGATGTACGCGCAGGCTTTATCCTTTTGCATGCCCCTTACCCCACGCTCATTGCGTCATGGCCGGGCTTGTCCCGGCCATCCACGTCTTTGATCTTCTTAAAAAAGACGTGGATGCCCGCGCCAAGCGCGGGCATGACGATGCTAGGGCGGGCGGCCCCTCACTTCTGCGGGCGCTTCGCCCCCGGCGTGAACTCGGCGCGGATTTTGGCGCTGTGCTCGCCGAGGGACGGCACGGCGCCGTAGCGGCGCGGCGCCGCGTCGGAGCGCGCGGGCGGGGCGGGATAGCTCACCGCACCCGAAGCTGTGCCGATGTCGATGCGGCGCAGCTGCGGGTGCACGGCGAGGTCGCCCGTATCATTGACGCGAGCGAAAGCGATGTCGTTTTCCGCCAGCTTTTGCGTCAGCGCCGCCTCATCGGTGGCGCCGAACACGGCAGCGACGCGTGCGTCGGTCTCGGCGCGGCGCGCAATGCGCGCGACGTTGGTAGCAAACGCGGGATCGGCGGCGAGCGCCGTGTCGCCCAGCACCTTCTCCGCCAGCACGCGCCACTCGCGGTCGCTCTGGATCGAGATCAAAATGTCGGCGCCGTCCTTGGTCTTGAACGCGCCGTAGGGCGCAATCGAGATGTGGGCGAGGCCGATGCGCTTGGGCGGCGCGCCGCCCTCGTATTGGATGAGCGGCACCGCCATCCACTCCGCCATGGCATCGAACATGGAAATCGAGATCGCGGCGCCTTCCCCCGTGCGCTCGCGCGCGTAGAGCGCTTCGAGGATCGCCTCATAGGCGTTCATGCCGGCGGCGATGTCGCAGACCGAGACGCCGACGCGCGCCGGCGCCTCGGGCGAGCCGGTGACGGAAGCGAGCCCCGATTCCGCCTGCACCAGCATGTCGTAGGCCTTGCGCGCCGCGTAGGGGCCGTCCTCGCCGTAGCCGGAGATCGAGCAGATCACGAGGCGCGGGTGCGCGGCCCGCAGCGCGGCGAGCGGGAAGCCGAGCTTGGCGATCGCGCCGGGCTTGAGGTTCTGTACGAACACGTCGGCCTTGCCGAGCATCGCGGCGAGGAGCGCCTTGTCGTCCTCGCGGGCGAGATCGAGCACGAGGGATTCCTTGCCGCGGTTGAGCCAGACGAAATACGCGCTCTGGCCTTCTGGCGCGATGCAAGCTGAATCTGATGCCGCGAGTTCGGTGTGTTTTCCCTCCACAAACTCGGTGTGTTCCCCTCCCCCACCCAAACCCCGGCGAGCCGAGGTTTGGGTGGGGGAGGGAGCAGACCGAGTGTGCTGCGCGGGAGCGCGCGGAACGGCGAGCTTGTCGTAGTAGCGCGCGAAGTCGCCCTCGGGCCGCTCGACCTTGATCACGCGCGCGCCGGCATCCGCCAGGCGGCAGGTGCACATGGGCGCCGCCACCGCCTGCTCCAGCGACACCACCAGCAGGCCTGAAAGGGGAAGGGGCATGGGATTGTTTGCGGGAAGTTCCAGTGACCGTCGGGCTTATAGCCAGCAGTGAGCAATAGGCGCGTTTACGCGCGCGTTCAACGCGCTATGGCGAAACGCGCACCACCGCCCTCATCCTGAGGAGCGGCCCGAAGGCCCGCGTCTCGAAGGATGTGGGCGGGACGTCGAACGATGAGGGCGGCCTCATGCTTCGAGACGCCGCGCTGTCGCGCGGCTCCTCAGCATGAGGCCG
>Ga0066652_100002133_pt1 | contig 10696 bp, 6 predicted proteins | sample GraSoiAngelo_101_FD_71413 | JGI IMG/M metagenome (GOLD analysis project Ga0066652, IMG submission 71413) | Grasslands soil microbial communities from the Angelo Coastal Reserve, California, USA - 14_0903_02_30cm | ecosystem: Environmental > Terrestrial > Soil > Grasslands | place: USA... | reverse complement strand
GATGGATCTGCGAAATGACGTCGGGCCGCGTCAGCACGAGGAGATCGTTGTCGCCCTTCAGCTCGCGCGGGTGCGCACGGAACCGATCGCCACGGAAGTCGCCGTCGGTCAGCCGGTGCCGCTGGATCATCGTGCCCATCGCGCCGTCGAGGACGAGAATGCGCTTCGCGAGCAGCGCGTCGAGAGTCTGTCGAACGTCGGTCATCGTATCCCTCTGGTTCCGCAGGCGATCAGCACGGTGAACGGATCGCCCACCTTGCGCGCGCCGACGCCGACCTTCACATCGGCGAGTCCGGCGCCGCCCAGCATGGTCCTCAGCTCGCCGTCGTCGAACCCGAGGCGCCGGTCGCCGAGCTTGCGGCGGACCCACTCTTCGTCGTGACGCCGCAGGTCGAGGACGAGCACGCGGCCGCCGGGCTTCGTGATCCGCGCCGCCTCGGCGACCGCGCGGGCCGGCTGCTGCGCGTGATGGAGCGCCTGCGACAGCATCGCGACGTCGACCGCGTTGTTTTTGATCGGCAGCTTCTCCAGCTCGCCCTTCTTCCAGGTCACGTTCGCCACGCGGCGGCGCTCGGCGAGCGAGCGCGCGCGATCGAGGACCTGCTCGGATCGATCGACCGCAATCACGCGGGCCGCCCAGCGCGCCGCCTCGATCGTGAGATAGCCTTCGCCGCATCCGAGATCGGCGACCGTCAGCGGCGGCATCAGCAGCCCGAGCGCGCGCGACCACGCGGCCCAGCTGCGGCCCGGCACGAGCTGACGGGCGTCGCGCGTGTCGGGCGCCGCATGGCGATCGAAGTTCTCCTTGCGCAGCCGCAGCACTTCCTGCAACCGGGCCTGGTCGGCGCGCACCGCCGCGTCGCCGGCCGCTTCGTCGAACTGCATGCGCAGCGCGGCCGTCAGCGGACTGCCGTCGGCCTGCAGCGCCGGCGCCAGGCGGTAATACGTGAATCCGCCGTCGCGCTCCTCGGCGACCAGCCCGGCGTCCTTGAGCAGACCCAGATGGCGCGACACGCCCGACTGCGCGAGGCCGAGCACCCCGGTCAGCTCGGTGACGTTCAGCCGTTCGCGCGCCAGGACCCGCAGCAGCCGCAGCCGCGCCTCGTCCCCGAGCAGCCGGTACAGGGCTGACGCCTGTTTCATATCTATAAATCTACATTTATTGATTAGTAGTTGGCAAGCCGCGTCGGATCGCGCGGACCTACAGATCGTCGATCGACTTCGGCCAGTCGTCCTTGAGCAGCCGCGACAGCGACCGGTCCGCGAGCAGCCGGCCGCCGGTCTGGCACGTCGCGCAGTAGTTGCACTCGTTCTCCGCGTAGACGATCCGCTGCACGGGCGACCCGCAGACGGGACACGGCTGCTTGAACCGTCCGTGGACCGCCATCGCGTCCCGAAACGCGGTCACCTTCTCGGGGAATCCGCCGCCGGTTTCGCGCCGCAGCCGATCGATCCAGACGCGCAGCGTCGCGCGCGTGGCGTCGTACACGCGCAGGACTTCGTCGTCGCTGAGCGACCGCGTCTGCTTGAGCGGCGAGATCTTCGCCGCATGCAGGATCTCGTCGGAGTACGCGTTGCCGATACCGCTGAAGAGATGGGGATCGGTGAGCGCGCGCTTGAGCGTGTGGTTCCCGCGCGTCAACGCCTCGCCGAACTGGCCGGCGGTTGCGTCGAGCGGCTCGAGACCGCCGGGATCGAGCGCCCGAAGCGCGTCCTCGCCGCGCACCACCTGCATCGACGCACGCTTCTTCGAGCTCGCCTCGGTGAACAGCAGCATCCCGTCGGGAAAGAGGAAGGTGGCGAGTATCAACTTCGCGCCGATGCCCGGCTTGGCGCCCTTCGCCCGCCAGCGCAGGCGGCCGGCGATCATCAGATGAAGCACGAGAAAGAGATCGGCGTCATAGACGAGGACGATGCGCTTGCCGATGCGCCGCACGTCGCGCACGGTCCGATGAACGATCGCGTCGATCGGCGGATCGACGGAGCGAAGAACAAAGGGGCTGGAGATCGTGACGGCGTCGAGAGGGCGGTCGAGAACGTGGCGCTTCAGCGCGTCTACATAGACGACGACGTCAGGGAGTTCGGGCAATCTACTGTTTCAGCCACTCCACGATCTGCTCGCGCGTCCAGTGATGGTCGTCGTTGAGATGCAGGATGATCGCGTTCAGCGGCAGACGCTTGTTACAGCCGACCGGACACCTGCGGCGGACGTTCTCGAGGCAGTCAAAGAGACGATCGCGATCGAGGTGCGGACGAATCAGGTGCGCTTCCCGCGGATCGCGCGGCAGCGCATAGCTGCCCTCGTACGCCGCGCCGAGCGCGCATGACCCGCCGTCGTCCGAGAAGTACTCGCCGAATGCCTGACGCGGACGGCGGCGGACGCCTTCCGCAATCGCGTCGGCGAGGGCGATCTGATCTTCGCGGGTCACCTGGTGCATGACGGACCTCACGCGCATTCTACGCTCCGTCGGAACCCCCGTCATCTGACCGGATTCGCACAGCGTCCGGCTGGCGCGCGAAATGCACAACCCCCCAGACATTGCGAAGGCTGTAAGCTGTTCGACGGCGCCCCTATTCGCTATGCGCCTGAGCCTGCTGATGATCACGGCGATCCTGGCAGCGGCACCCGCCGCCGCGCAGCCGACGGCTGCGTCCACTTCTCCGGCAGGCGCGTCTCCCACGCAGGACTTCAACCTCCCCGTCAGCCTGGACAGAATCCGCGGAAGGCTCGAGCAGCCGTCCGCCTCGACGCTGCGGGGCCTCGACGAAGTTCCGAACTTCAAGGTCGAGGTGTTGGAAAAGCAGAAGCTCGAGGACCTCGTTGCGGCGATCTTCAAGGACGTGAAGAAGGTGTACGTGCCGGCGGAAGGCGTCTACATGCAGGAGATGGAGCGGCAGTGGGGGGTGGCCCTCTCCGAGAATCCGCTGCTGGAGCAGCCGTACTCGGCATTCAGCGGGCGCGAGATGGTGGCGATCTCAGTCGAGAACGTCGTCGCGCGCCTGCTCGCCGGACCGCTGATGCGCGGCCTCTCCGGCGCGCAGCGGGCCACTGCGGAACGGTCAGCGCGTGAAGAAGTTCGCGCGGCCATCACGGAGTACTGCGCGGCTCAGCCGAACGGTGGCGCCGGCATCGCCATCTGCGGACAATGAAACTGGATGCGGTTTTGAATGACGTCCATCGATGGTCCGTCTGTCACGCGCATTGCTCCTTGCGGCGTTCTGCGCCGCATTCACAGCGCCCCTCTCAGCGCAGTATTTCGGACGCAATAAGGTTCAGTACAAGAAGCTCGACTTCGAAGTGCTGAAGACGGAGCACTTCGACATCTACTTCTATCCGACCGAGCGCGAGGGGATTGAGATCGCCGCGCGAATGGCCGAGCGGTGGCACGCCCGGCTCGAGCGGATCCTCAATCACCAGCTGCGCGGCCGGCAGCCGCTCGTGCTCTACGGTTCGCACCCGGACTTCGAGCAGACCAACGCGATCGGCGGCGAATTGAGCGAAGGCACGGGCGGAGTCACCGAGCCGCTGCGGCGCCGCATCGTCCTGCCGCTCGGCGGTCCGCTGACCGATACGGACCACGTCATCGGCCACGAGCTCGTGCACGCGTTCCAGTTCGACATGACGACGGGCCCCGGCCGGGGCGCCGGCCAGAACGGCGCCGAGCGGCTGCCGCTCTGGTTCATCGAAGGAATGGCGGAGTATCTGTCGCTCGGGCCGATCGATCCGAACACCACGATGTGGCTTCGCGACGCGGTCCGTCTCGACGACAGCGGCGACAAGAAGGACCGCCTGCCGACGATCGACGAGTTGAACAACCCGAGGTACTTTCCGTACCGATGGGGCCAGGCGTTCTGGGCATACGTCGGCGGCCGCTTCGGCGACGACGTCGTGCGGCAGATGCTGGCGGTCGGCGCGGCGGCGGGAGATCCGGACGTCGCGATTGAGAAAGTGCTCGGCGTCAAAGCGAAAGATCTGTCGAACGACTGGCACGACGCGATGCGCAGCGCCTACGCACCGATTCTCTCGCGCACGACGCCGCCGGCGGAAATCGGGCGTATCGTCGTCAAGGCCGAGGGCTTCGGCGATGTGAACGTGGGACCGTCGATCAGCCCCGACGGAAGATGGATCGCGTTCATGTCGACGCGCGACGTCTTTTCCATCGATCTGTACGTCGCCGACGCGGCCACCGGAAAAGTCGTCCGCAAGCTGACGAGCACCGCCAGCGATCCGCACTTCTCCAGCATCGAGTTCATCTACAGCGCCGGCGGCTGGGATGCCGAGAGCAAGCGCCTCGCGGTCGCGACCGTCACCGGGGGTCATCCGGCGCTCGCCGTCTTCTCGGCCGAAAGCGGTGACAAGGAGCGCGAAGTTCCGCTGCCGGATCTGGACGAGATCTTCAATCCGACGTGGGCGCCCGATGGCCATGCGGTCTGCTTCACCGGCATGAGCCGCGGCTTGACGGATCTGTGGATCTACGACTTCAACGTCGCACGCCTGCACCGGCTGACGAACGATCCCTACGCGGATCTGCAGCCCGCGTGGTCGCCGGACGGCAAACACATCGCGTTCGCGACCGATCGCTTCTCGAGCAACCTCCAGACGCTCGCCATCGGCGCGTACCGACTGGCGCTGATCGATCCGGAGGGCGGCGCGATCGAACCGGTCGGCGCTTCCGGCGACCGTACGCAGTCGAAGAACATCAATCCGCAGTGGTCGCCGGACGGACGTGCCCTTCTCTTCATCGGCGATCGCGACGGCATTCCCAATCTCTATCGCCTCTCGATCGCCGGCGATGACGGAAGCGGTAGTACGCGCGTGACGAACGTCGGCACCGGATTGAGCGGCATCACGATTTCGAGCCCGGCCCTCTCGGTCGCGACGAAGGCATCGCAGGCGGGCGTCGCCGCGTTCAGCGTGTACGAAGGCGGCAAGTACGACATCTACACGCTCGATCTGCAGCAGGCGGGGGCCACCGCGGGTCGGGCGGGTCGGGCGGGCGAGACCGGCGCTGTCGGCACGTCGGGCACCATCCCCGATCGGCAGGCACCAGCAGAGAACGTCAACGCGGGAGCGCTGCCGCCGCTCGATCGCGGACGAAGCTCGGTGCTCAATCTTCTGAACGACGCGACCTTCGGACTTCCATCCGCTCAGACGAAGTTCGACACGGAACGGTACACGCCGACGCTGGGCCTCGAGGCGATTTCGCAGCCGACGATTGCCGTCGGTGCCAGCCGCTCCGGCGCCGTGCTCGGCGGCGGCGTCGCGATGATGTTCGGCGACATGCTCGGCGACCGGTCGCTGACGACCGTGTTCCAGGCGAGCTCGATCGGCACCAACTTCAGCCCCAAGGACGTGGCCGCTCAGGCCGTGTACTTGGACGCGTCGCGGCGCTGGAACTGGGGCGTCGTCGGCGGGCAGGTGCCGTACTTGAGCGGCGGATTCGCGAGCGGCGTCACCAGCGTCGAGGGCGTGGACGTCGGCGTCCAGCAGTCGATCATCTTCCGGCAGACCGAACAAAGCGCCGCGGGCATCCTCGCGTACCCGTTCAACCGCGCGCAGCGCGTCGAATTCCAGGGCGGCGTCACGCGCGTCTCGTTCGACCAGATCACCGAGACCGCGCTGTTCTCGCTCGCCAGCGGACAGCTTCTGAGCGACAGGACCGACACCGTCTCGCTGGCGCAGCCGTTGACGCTGGCGACGACGTCCGCCGCGCTCGTCTACGACACGTCGAACTTCGGCGCGACGAGCCCTGTTGCCGGCCAGCGGTACCGGCTCGAGGCGACGCCGACGTTCGGATCGATCAACTTCACCAATGTCCTCGCCGATTACCGGCGCTACGTGATGCCGGTTCCCTTCTACACCGTTGCGATGCGCGCGATGCACTTCGGCCGCTACGGCAGCGGCAGTCAGGACCAGCGGCTGTTCCCGATGTTCATCGGCTACCCGAGCATGGTCCGCGGATACGACGTCGGCACGGTCGATCCGACCGAGTGCGTGCCGACGACCTCGTCGGCGAACGACTGCCCGGCGATCGATCGCCTCGTCGGCAGCCGCATGCTCGTTGGCAATCTCGAGCTGAGGTTCCCGCTGCTGCGCCCGTTTGGCGCGTCGCAAAGGATGTACGGTCCGGTGCCGGTGGAAGTCGCGGTGTTCACCGACGCGGGCGTCGCGTGGAATCAGAACGAAAAGCCCGCCTTCTTCGGCGGCACGCGGCAGGGCGTTGCCAGCGCCGGCTTCGCGTTCCGCGTCAATTTGTTCGGTTTTGCCGTCGGCGAATTCGACTTCTCACGACCGATCCAGCGGCCCGGATCCGGCTGGATCTTTCAGTTCAATCTCGCGCCCGGATTCTGATTCCTTGGGCTAAGCTTGTGCCCGTTTCTTGTCTCCCGCCGAAGCGCCTGGCGCGCTGGCGGATGAGCAAGGAGGGCGCTCTATGGCAGTGTTTCGCCGACTGACGTTGGTGGTCCTCTACTTCCTTGCCGCAACGGTGGCTCATGCTCAGGTGCAGACCGGCTCCATCGCCGGCATCGTCACCGACCAGAGCAGCGCGGTGCTTCCGGGAGTCAGCGTCTCGCTTTCGGGCGAGAGACTGATCGGCGGCGCGCAGACACAGACGACGGACGCCACCGGCGCGTACCGGTTCGATCGTCTGCCGCCGGGCACTTATACGGTCAGGTTCGAACTCCAGGGATTCAGCCCTGTCGTCCGCGAAGGCATCGTCGTCAACGCGGCATTCGTCGCGACCATCAGTCCGAAGCTGGCTGTCGGCAGCGTGTCGGAGACCATCACCGTGAACGGCGAGTCACCCACGGTCGACACCAAGTCGAACGTGCAGCAGACCGTGATGACGCAGGAGATTCTCGAGGGCGTGCCGACCGGCCGCGATCCCTGGTCGCTCGCGAAGCTGATTCCCGGCGTTCAGGTCAGCACCTACGACGTCGGCGGCACGCAGTCGATGCAGCAGAGCGCGCTGACGGCGCACGGGTCGAACGATTCCGACAAGAGCTTCAATATCGACGGCGCGACGGTGAACTGGCCGGGCGGCGGCGGCGGCTCGACGATGATCTACTACGACCAGGGGATGTTCGAAGAGGTCAACTACATGACCTCGGCGATGCCCGCGGAAATGATGTCGGGCGGCATCTCGATCAACATGGTCACGAAAGAGGGCGGCAACAAGTGGAGGGGCCACGCCCTCTACAACTTCGCCAACGACAGTCTCCAGTCGACGAACCACGAAGAAGCGGCGGCGGAGGCCGCCAAGGTCGGCAACGAGTTTCTCGGCAACCCGACGCAGAAGACCTACGACCTCAACCTCTCGGGCGGCGGCGCCCTGATCGAGAACCGGTTGTGGGTCAACGGCACGATCCGCAAGTGGGTCGTGAACAAGCTGGTCAACGCGCGCAATCTCGACAAAAGCCAGGCGCTCGACGACAACGACCTGAAGAACTACTCGGGCAAGCTGGTCGCGTCGCTGACGGCGAACAACAAGGTAACGGCCTCGTACTTCTGGAACAACAAGATCCGTGGCCATCGCCGCGACACGCCGCCCAACAACGTGCCCGACATCGCGGCGCTGGTGCAGACCAACCCGGTCGGCACGCCGCAGGTGAAGTTCACGAGCGTCAGAGGCCGGACCGTTTTCGAATCCAATTTCAGCCTGATGGACGGCCAGACGAATTACCTGTACCAGCCGGACACGCCCGCCGACGCGATTCGCGTGCAGGACAACTCGCTGTCCACCGCGAACAACGCCGCGGGCCGCGAAGAGCATCAGCCGAATTCACGCGTCGAGTTTGACAACGCCCTGACGTTCGCCAAATCGGGCCTCGGCGGAGAACATCTGTTGAAGGTCGGCGCTCAGTACGGCCGGCTCTATTACGAGTCGAATTACTCGGTGCACGGCGACTACTGGATCCTCTACGCCAGCGGCGCCCCGTCGGCGATCCGCGAGTTCAACACGCCGGTCGATCCGAAGAACGTGGCCAACGTCTTCGGCGTCTTCCTCCAGGACAACTGGACGATGAACCGGCTGACGCTGAATCTCGGCGTACGGTGGGACCGGTACGTCGGGACGCTGCCGGCGCAGTCGAATCCCGGCGGCTCGTTCATCGGCGCGACGAGCATCCCCGAGCAGGAAGTCATCAACCAGCACAAGGGTGTCTGGCGCCTCGGTGCGACCTACGACCTCATGGGCGACGGCCAGACGGCGGTGAAGACCAGCTACAGCCGCTACGCGGCGCAGGTAGGCATCGATCGCGTCACCAACGTCAACCCGCTGTCCAACAGCTCGCGCGACTGCCCGTGGTCAGATCCCAACAAAGACGGGAAGTTCCAGCTGTCCGAAGTGAACGTTGCCCAGTGCCCCGCGTTCAGCAGCATCAGCACGTTCTACGATCCCGCCGGCGTCAACTGGCCGTACTCCGACGAGGTGACGGCCGGCGTCGAACGGCAGGTCATGCGCGACATGCGTGTCGGCGTGATGTTTACCTATCGCACGAACCGCGATCAGATCGGACAGAAGAACATCGCGGTGCCGACGGGCTCGTACACGAAGTTCACCGTCCCGGTTCCGAACGGCCCGGGCGGCACGGTCGCGAATCCGAAGCCGACAACGGCGACGGTGTTCAACCTGGATCCGGCGCTCACCAGCGCGTCGAACAACATTCGCGACAATCAGGCGTACCTCGACACGGATTACAAGGGCGTCGACTTCACCGTGGCCAAGCGGCTCTCGCGTAACTGGCAGATGGTCGCCGGCCTGACGATCGGCAAGAACGAGGGCGGCACGACCAACGGCGCGGATCTCAACGATCCGAACGTCACGCTGTATCCGAACGGGATCGTCGGCAACGATTCGAAGTACGCGTTCCGTCTGTCGGGCAGCTACCACCTCCCGTACGACTTCTCGTTCGCGGGCACCTTGATTTCGAATCAGGGCTATCCGTACGGATCGACGTTCCAGGTGACGAAGGCGGTGGCGGCAGCGCAGGGGATCACGCTCACGCGCGCCAATCAAACGGTGCTCCTGAGCAATCGCGGCGACGAGCGATACCCGACCGTCACGAGCGTCGACATGCGCCTGTCGCGGGCCTTCCGGTTCGGCGCGCGGCGTATTACGCCGCAGGTCGACTTCTTCAACCTCGGGAACGCCGCGCCGGTCGTCAACCTGAACCCGGCCGTCGGCACGACGTATCTGGCGCCGGCGGAGATCCTCGCGCCGCGGATCATCCGCGTCGGCTTCGCAATCGATTTCTGATCGGAGCGCGAGGCTTCAGCCGAGCGATGAGCGGAGAGTCGAGGATGAAGTGGATCGTCACGAGCCTGGCCGCGGTCTCGCTGACCGCGGCCGTCTTCGCGCAGCGCGGCGCGCCGCCGCCCGGCGCGCCGGTCATCAGCGATACTCCGCGCTTCCGCTACATGGGACCTGAAAGCTCCGGCCGCATCGCGGCGGTCGCGGGCATTCCCGGCGACAGCAACACCTACTACGCCGGCGCCGCGTCGGGCGGCGTCTGGAAGACGACCGACGGCGCGAAGACATTCGAGCCGGTGTTCGACGATCAGCCGGTGCAGGCGATCGGCGCGCTGGCCGTGTCGCAGTCGAATCCGTCGATCGTGTGGGCGGGCACCGGCGAAGCGTGGACCATCCGCGACAGCGACGTGACCGGCGACGGCGCGTACAAGTCCACGGACGCGGGCAAGACGTGGACGAACGTGGGACTGAAGGAAACGGGCCGCATCGGCCGCGTCATCGTCCATCCGACCAATCCGGACATCGTTTACGTGTGCGCGCTCGGTCGCGCGACCGGCCCGCAGCAGGAACGCGGCGTCTTCAAGACCACCGACGGCGGCCGCACCTGGTCGCGATCGCTCTTCGCGGACCAGAACACCGGCTGCAGCGGCCTCGCGATCGATGCGCACGATCCGAACAGCCTCCTCGCAGGCATGTGGCAGGTCGAGCTCCATACGTGGGCCGAGATCAGCGGCGGACCTGGCAGTGCCGTCTACCAGACACGCGACGGCGGCGCGACGTGGAAGAAACTCGAGAACGGTCTGCCGAAATCGCCCGTCGGGAAAATCGACGTCGCGATTGCGCCGTCGAACGCGCAGCGCCTGTTCGCGTTGATCCAGACGGCGAATCAGGGATCGCTCTGGCGGTCCGATGACGGCGGCAATGCCTGGAAGGTCGTCAGCTGGGATCGTCGATTGATCGGCCGCGCGGGCTACTACATCCGCGTCGACGTCAATCCGGTGAACGCCGACGAAGTCCTCGTCGCCAACAGCAGCTTCCATCGGTCACTCGACGGCGGCGCGAACTTCACGATCAGCCAGGGCGGCGGCTGCGGCGACTGCCACGACATCTGGATGGATCCGAAGAACGGCGACCACTGGATCGCGACCGGCGACGGTGGCATGGCCATCACCACCGACCACGGCCGGACTTTCAATCAAATTACATTGCCGATCGGACAGATGTATCACGTCGCGACCGACAATCAGGTGCCGTACTGGATCTACAGCAATCGCCAGGACGACGGGACGATGCGCGGGCCGAGCGATTCGCCGGTCGCAGTCGCGAACGTTCCGTCGTATCTCGGGTCGACCGGCGTCGGCTCCGGATTGCCGGGCGCGGATGCCGGGCGCGGCGGACGAGGCGGTCGTGCCGGCGGCGGCGGCGGTGGTGGAGGCGGCGGC
>Ga0066652_100002131_pt1 | contig 10699 bp, 9 predicted proteins | sample GraSoiAngelo_101_FD_71413 | JGI IMG/M metagenome (GOLD analysis project Ga0066652, IMG submission 71413) | Grasslands soil microbial communities from the Angelo Coastal Reserve, California, USA - 14_0903_02_30cm | ecosystem: Environmental > Terrestrial > Soil > Grasslands | place: USA... | reverse complement strand
GTTCGACGAAAGCTTCGAAGCCGGCGATGTCATGGAAGAGCCGATCGACTTCGCCGTGTTCGGTCGCGCCGCGGTGCAGGCCGCGAAGCAGCGCATCATTCAGCGAGTCAGAGAAGGGGAGCGGACCCGCATTCGCGACGAGTTCGCGACGCGCGTCGGCGACCTGCTCTCGGGCGAAGTGCAGCAGATCGAGCGCGGCAAGCTCGTCGTCATGCTCAACAAGTTCCGCGAGGCGGAAGCGATCATTCCGTACCGCGAGCAGAACCATCGCGAGCATTTCCATCAGGGCGAGCCGATTCGGGCCGTGCTCAAGCGCGTGGAAGAGACGCCGAAGGGTCCGCGTCTCATCCTCAGCCGCGCGGATCCGCTGTTCGTGAAGGCGCTCTTCAAGCTCGAGGTGCCCGAGATCCAGCAGGGCATCGTCGAGATTCGCGCGAGCGCGCGCGAAGTCGGCAGCCGCACGAAGATCGCGGTGTTCTCGCGCGACGACTCGATCGATCCCGTCGGCGCATGTGTAGGCCTCAAGGGGTCGCGCGTGCAGGCCGTCGTCAACGAGCTCGGAGGTGAGCGCATCGACATCGTGCCATGGTCGCCCGACCCGGAGCGTTTCGCCAAGCTCGCGCTCGCGCCCGCGCGCGTGGCGCGCGTGTTCAGTGATCCGGCGAGCAAGACGATCCAGGCGGTCGTGGACGAGGATCAGCTCTCGCTGGCGATCGGCCGCAACGGTCAGAACGTCCGTCTCGCGTCCGAGCTCAGCGGATGGAAGATCGACCTGTACTCCAGTCGTGAGTGGCTGGAGCGCGGTGCGGAGGGTGGGATGTTCGCGCCGTTGCCCGGCGACGAGGCAGCGGATGTGCAGCTGTCGGAGATCCAGGGCATGGCGCCGGCGACCGTCGCGATCCTGGAGGAAGCGGGCTATCGCACGCTCAACGACATCATCGATCTCGAGAAAGAGGATTTCATCAAGCTGGCAGGCATCACGCTCGATGACGCCGACCGGCTGATGAACATCATCGACGAACTCACCGAGGAAGGCAGTGAGGAGGCAGCGGCCGCGAGCGAGGGTGCGCCGGCCGAAGGCGATGCGAAGGAGCAGGGAGTGTAGTGGATCAGGCGGTCACGCAGCGCCTGCTGCGGATGGTCGGCCTCGGCGTTCGCTCTCGCGGCGCTGTGGTTGGCGTCGAGCAGGTGCGCGAGGCCGCGAAGAGAGGAAAGCTCGCGTTGGCCGTCGTGGCGTCCGACGCGTCGCAGCATAGTGTATCGAAGGTGGTGCCGCTGCTCGTCGCGCGCCGTGTGCGCGTCGTGCACACCCCGTCGGCGGCGGATCTGGGTCACGCCGTGGGGCGACAGCAGACGGCGGCGGTGGGGATTGTGGATCGACAGCTCGCGCAGGGCATTCGCGAGCTGATGGACACGGCTCCGGATCGGGGCTCGAAGGAGGAGAAGTCTTGAGCAAGCGCGTGACCGATATGGCAACTGAGTTCGGCATCTCCACTGACGAAGTGATGGGCCTGCTTCGCCAGATGGACGTTGCTGTCCGTGGTCCCGGCAGTTCGCTGAGCGATGATCAGGTCTCTCGCGTGCGTGCGCGCTGGGAGCGCGAAAAGCGCTCTCGCGCGGACAAGCAGACTGCCCAGGCGGCTCCCGCGCGTCGTCGCCGGGCGACGGAACCGACGACTGCTGTGGCGGCAGCGACCGCGGCACCCCCGAAGCCCGTCAAGGCGAAAGCGGCGAAAGCAATTGCTGCCGCTCCGGTCGACATTGCGCCCACGGTGCGTCGTCGTCGTCGCGCCGATGTGGCTGCGGCAGCGGAGAGCGCGGCCGCTGCCGCCGCCGCCGAAGAAGCGGCAGCTGCCGAGGCCGAGCTCGCGACGATGGAGCCGCCGATGGAGGTCGCGGAGCCCGAGACGTACTCCACCGTCGAGGACGAGCTCCAGGTCGACATCGCGCCACCGGTCGCCCCGCCGCCCGCGCGGGAGATGCATCGCGAGACGCCGATGCCGCACATGCCGCCGACGCTCCCGCCGGCGTCCGCGTCCGCGGCACCCGCCTCATCCGGTGCGCCCGAGCGTCCCCGCCCTCGCCCGATCACGCCGGGCGCGCCACGCGCGCGTCCGGTCGCCAGCAGCGGGTTCATGCCGCCACGTCCCGTCGCGTCCGCGACGCCCGGCGGCGCAAGCACGACGACGCGACGCGATGAACGGAAGCCGGGCGCCCCCGGTAGCCCGGCAGGTGCCGCCCCCGCGCCAGATCGCGGGCGGCGTCGCAAGGGCAAGCGCGGCGTGGATCAGGTCGCGGTCGACGCGAACGTGTCCAAGACACTTGCCGCGATGCGCGGTGGTCCGCAACGCCGGACCGCGAGCGACATGCGTCGCGAGGTTCGGGAGGGCCGTGAGGCTGGACTGGCGGAGCTGGCCGAGCGCGAGAAGAAGATCATTCGCGTCAACGAGTTCATCACCGTCTCGGAGCTCGCGCAGATCCTCAAGATGCCCGCGACGGAGATCGTCGGCTTCGCCTTCAAGAACATGGGGCTGATGGTCACCATCAATCAGCGACTCGACTTCGATCAGATCGAGCTCATCGCGGGCGAGTTCGGGTTCCAGGCCGTCCGCGAAAACGAGTACCAGGCCGAAGAATCCCTCGTCGAGAAGGCTGATACCGACGAGGAGCGGGTGACTCGTCCGCCCGTCGTGACCATCATGGGTCACGTCGACCACGGCAAGACGTCACTGCTCGACCACATCCGCAAGGCGAACGTGGTCGCGGGTGAGGCGGGGGGCATCACCCAGCACATCGGCGCGTACCACGTGTCGCTGCCGAGCGGGAAGAGCATCACCTTCCTCGATACGCCGGGTCACGAGGCGTTCACCGCGATGCGTGCACGCGGCGCCCAGGTCACGGACATCGTTGTGCTCGTGGTCGCGGCGGACGACTCCGTCATGCCGCAGACGATCGAGGCGATCTCGCACGCGAAGAACGCGAACGTCCCGATCATCGTCGCGATCAACAAGGTCGACCTTCCGCAGGCGAACGCCGGGAAGGTGAAGCAGGAGCTGCTCGCTCATGGCGTCGTGCTCGAGGCGTTCGGCGGCCAGACGCTCTCGGCCGAGATCTCCGCGAAGAAGGGCACTGGAGTCGACGCGCTGCTCGATGCCATCCTGCTGCAGTCCGAGCTGCTCGACCGGAAGGCGAACCCGAATCGGCGCGCCAGCGGGACGGTCATCGAGGCGCAGCTCGATCCGGGCAAGGGTCCTGTGGCGACGGTGCTCGTGCAGAACGGCACGCTCAAGGTCGGCGACGACTTCATCGCGGGCATGTTCTCCGGACGCGTGCGCGCCCTGATGGACGAACGGGGCAAGGCCGTCAAGCAGGCCGGTCCCGGGTTCCCCGTGCAGGTCCTCGGTGCCGAAGGTGTTCCGATGGCGGGCGATCAGCTGCTCGTCGTCGAGGAAGCGACGTCGTCGCGCGAGATCGCGCAGCGTCGCCAGCGACTGGACCGCGAGGCCAAGAGTCGTCGCACCGGTCGTGGCGTCTCGCTCGAGGACTTCATGGCGCAGACCGCGCCCGGCCAGGGTCGCAAGCTCCAGATCGTCATCAAGGCGGACCAGGGCGGCCCGGCAGAAGCGCTCGCGGACGCGCTCGAGCAGCTATCCACTGGCGAAGTGCAGGTGGAGATCATCCATCGCGGCGTTGGGGCGATCAGCGAAAGCGACATCCAGCTCGCGAAGGCCGCCGGCGCGATCATCATCGGCTTCCACGTGCGTCCGGACAACAACGCGCGCACCGCGGCCGAGCGCGAGGGCGTCGACATCAAGTTGTACCGCATCATCTACGAGGCGGTGAACGACGTCCGATCCGCTCTCGAAGGCATGCTTCGGCCGGAGCAGCGCGAGGTCGTTATCGGCGAGGCGCAGGTGCGCGAGGTCTTCAAGATCTCGAAGATCGGAACCATTGCCGGCTGTATGGTGCGCAGCGGCCTGATCAACCGGCAGTCTCGCGTGCGCGTGGTGCGCGATGGGGTGGAGGTCTATGAGGGCTCGATCTCGTCGCTCAAGCGCTTCAAGGACGACGTGCGCGAAGTGAAGGAAGGCTTCGAGTGCGGCATTGGTATCGAGAACTTCAATGACCTGAAGGTGAACGACGTCATCGAGTGCTTCCGCACCGAACAGGTCGCGCGAACGCTCGCCGGCTCCGCGGCCACCTGACGCGCGGCGGACGCGGAGTGATCCGCGTCCGCGCGATTCCTATCGACGCATGCCGCCGTCGAATCGTCGCTCTGACCGCGTGGCCGAGTCCATTCGAGTGGAGGTCGCCACGTTCCTGCATGAAGGTGCCAAGGATCCGCGCCTCGTCGGCATGGTGACCATCACGGCCGTCGATGTCACCCGCGATCTCCGCAACGCGCGCATCTTCGTGAGCATCCTCGGCACCGACACCGAACGCAAAGCGACCTTCGACGCGCTCACCAGCATGACCTCGCACGTGCGATCGCGACTCGCGCGCGTGTTGCAACTGCGCGTTGCCCCCGAGGTGAGCTTCCGGCTGGACGACAGCGTGGAGCGCGCCGCGCGCATCGAATCGCTGCTCGCCGAGGTGCGCGAGAAGAAGAGCGAGGATGAAGGTCCCGCTTCCTAAGGCCGACGGGCTGCTCCTCGTCGACAAACCGTCCGGCATGAGTTCCCACACGCTCGTCGACCACGCGCGGCGGACGCTGGGTACTCGACGTATCGGTCACGCGGGCACGCTCGATCCGTTCGCTACCGGCCTGCTCGTCATGCTCGTGAACAGGGCGACGCGGCTCCTCCCGTTCCTCGACAACGAACCGAAGTGCTACCGCGCGCGCGTCCGCTTCGGCGCGCAGACGTCCACGGACGACATCGACGGAGAGGTCCTGTCGACCGCTCCCGCTCCCGAACCGGCCGTCGTGGACCGCGCCATCGCGTCCCTCACCGGGCACTTGCTCCAGCGTCCCCCGGTGTTTTCCGCCAAGCAGGTCGGCGGCGTGCGGGCGTATGCGGCAGCGCGCCGCGGCGCGCCACTCAAGCTCGAGCCCGTCGGCGTCACCGTGTTCGAGTGGCGACTCCTCGGCCGCGACGGCAACGACCTGGACGTCGAGATCGTGTGCAGTGGTGGTACCTACGTGCGCGCGCTCGCGCGCGACCTCGGCGAGGCCACGGGGAGCGCAGCCCATCTCGCGGCGCTGCGTCGCTTGCGCAGCGGACGCTTCTCCGTGGACGACGCGATCTCCGTCGATCGACTCGGCACAGGCGAGTTCGCGCTGGTGTCTCCGTCGAACGCCGTCGCACAGTTGCCGGTGCAAACGCTCGACGACCTCGACGCACAACGCATCTGTCACGGGCAGATGGTGCCCGCCACCGCCGACGGAGAGCTCGCGGCGCTGCGTCACCGCGACGAGCTCCTCGCCGTCGCCATTCGCGACGGTTCGTCCTGGCGACCGAAAGTCGTCCTTCGTGATGCCTGAGCGTCCTGCGCTCCTTCCGCATGCCGCGACGGGCACCGTGGTCACCGTCGGAACCTTCGATGGGATGCACCGCGGCCACATGCTCGTCGTCGAGCGCACCGCCGCCCGTGCGCGGTCCCACGGCCTGGTGAGCGTTGCGTTGACCTTCGACCCACATCCTCTCGACGTCGTGAATCCATCCGCGGCGCCACCGCTGCTGACCCTGTGGGCCGAGAAGCTCGAGCTCATGGCACAGACCAGCGTGGACCACGTGGTCGTGCTGCCATTCACCACCGAGCTGTCCGCGCTGTCACCCGAAGAGTTTGTGCGACAGATCCTCCTGCGCGGCCTGTCGATGAAGGAGCTGCTGATCGGCCACGATCACGGCTTCGGCCGCGGCCGGGCAGGGGACGCGGAATCACTGCGCGTTATCGGGCGCCGTCACGGGTTTCCCGTCGATGTGGTTGACGCGGTCCGGGCATCCGATGACGAGCCTATCTCGTCGACCGCCATTCGTCGCGCCGTGGCCCATGGCGATCTCGCGAGAGCATCCGACGGGCTCGGCCGGAGATACGCCTTCGGGGGTCGCGTCACCGCAGGCGAACAGCGCGGCCGGTTGCTCGGATTTCCGACCATGAACCTCGACCTCGGCTCACGACGGAAGCTGCTCCCGCCTCACGGCGTATACGCTGTGCGCGTGGAAACCCGGCATGCGGCTTTCGGCGGCATGATGAATCTCGGCCCGCGTCCTACCTTCGGTGACGAACGTGTGACGTTGGAGGTCCACCTGTTCGATGCCGAGGGCGATTTCTATGACGCGCTGGTCAAGGTCGAGTTCGTCAGCCGGCTACGTGACACCATGAGGTTCAGCGGGCCTCAGGAGCTCGTCGCACAGCTCCATCGTGATGCGGAACAGGCTCGCTCCGCGTTGACTGACCCTGGTCCCACGGCTAACCTAAAAGGTTCCGGGACAAATACTTCCTCCCTCTCGTAGCACATGTCCAACCTGAAGTGGCGGGTGGTCGGAATCGCCGTCCTTACGGTCGTCGCGGCGTTCCTCCTCTTCCCGCGCAACAAGACAGTCCGGCGTCCCGGACCCGACGGCGCCTTCCGCGAAGTCACCGAGCGGCACGTCCCGCTGCGGTATGGCCTCGATCTCGCCGGCGGAATGCACATCGCGCTCGAGGTCGACGAGTCCAAGCAGGCAGTGGCCAACAAGTCGGAAGCCATCGATCGCGCGCTCAAGACCGTGCGTAACCGCATCGAGGGCTTCGGGGTCTCCGAGCCGCTGATTCAGAAGGCCGGCAACGATCGCATCATCGTGGAGCTGCCTGGTATTGCCGATCAGGAGCGGGCGCTGGCCGTCGTGCAGAACCAGGCATTCCTCGAGTTCAAGATTACCGACGAGACGCAGGCGCTCGAGAAGGTCCTGCCGCGGCTCGATGCGGTCGTGAAGGAGAAGAAACTCGCGCCGACCAGCACGGCTGCGGCAACGCAGACGCCGAGTGCGTCCAAGGGACTTCAGGGACTGCTCACCAGCGCCGACAGCACGAAGAAGGACTCCGCGGGCAAGGTCGCCGCGAAGAAGGACAGCACGGCGAAGGATTCGACGACGCTCGCCGCGGGCGGCGGATTCTCGAATCTCATCCAGCAGGGTGGTCTGCCGGGTGAGTACTTCGTCGAGGCCGCCAACGTCGCCACGCTGGACCGCTTTCTCGCAGATCCGTCGCTTCGTGCGGCGCTTCCGCCGGCGAAGGAGCTGCTCTGGGGGTCGGACTCGACGGTCATCGGTGGCCGCACCTACAAGTCGCTTTACGTCGTCGATTCGCGGCCGATCATCACCGGTGAGTATCTCACCGACGCGAAGCCGAACACGTCGCCGCTGGAAGGCACGATCGTGCAGTTCAAGATGAACAACGTGGGCGGTCGCCGCTTCCGCAACGAGACGGGTCGTCACGTCGGCGATTACATGGCGATCGTGCTCGACAAGCGAGTCATGGGCCGGCCTCCGGTGATCCAGAGCGCGATCGGCACCGATGGACAGATCACGATGGGCGGAAAGGACCTCGCGGCCGCGCAGGATCTCGCGCTCGTCCTGCGCGCAGGAGCGCTGCCGGTTCCATTGCGCGTCGCGGAGATCCGCACCATCGGCCCGAGCCTTGGTCAGGACTCGATCGATAAGGGCAAGCTCGCGTCGATCATCGCCGTCGCGCTCGTGATCATCATCATGGTGTCCTACTATCGCGTGTCCGGGTTGGTCGCGGTCGGAGCGCTCGGCTTCTACGTCCTGTTCACGCTCGCCGTGCTCGCCGGCTTCGATGCCGCGCTCACGCTGCCCGGCATCGCGGGATTCGTGCTCTCCATCGGCATCGCCGTCGACGCGAACGTGCTCATCTTCGAGCGCATCCGTGAAGAGCTCGATCGCGGCAAGACCGTCCGCACGGCGATCGACGAAGGCTTCAAGCACGCCATGCCCGCGATCATCGACTCGAACGTGTCGACGATCCTCACCGGCGCCGTGCTGTATCAGTACGGCACCGGGGCCGTGCAGGGTTTTGCGGTCACGCTGATCGCAGGAATAGTGGCGTCGCTCGTCAGCGCCATCTTCATCGTCCGAACCTTCTACCTGATCTGGCTGCAGCGCACGCGCGGCGCCCAGACGTTGAGCATCTGATGCTGCGGATACTGCACGGAACCAACTACGATTTCATCAAGTGGTGGAAGGTGATGGCGGCCATCACGATCGGCTGGATCCTGCTGGGCGCCGCGCTCCTCGGCATGCACGTCGCGCAGGGCAAGCCGGCGGTGAACTACAGCATCGAGTTTACCGGCGGCACGCTCATGCAGATGCGCTTCGCGCAACCCCCGCACATCGACGACATCCGTCAGACGGTGACGCAGGCGGGTTATGGCCACGCCGAGATACAGGAGTTCGGGTCGCCGACCGAGTACACCATCCGCGCCCCCGGCGCCACGCAGGCCGCGGGGGACAGCACCGCACGGCAGATCGAGCGCGCGCTCAAGGAGCGCTACGGCCCGACCGGCGTCATGCGCATGAAGAACGAGTTCGTTGGCGCGCGCGTCGGCGAAGAGCTGCGCCGCAACGCCATCATCGCCATCCTCATCTCGTTCGCGGTGACGCTGATCTACCTGGCCATCCGCTTCGAGTGGCGGTTCGGGTTGGCCGCCGTCGTGGCCACCGCGCACGACATCTTCACCACGATTGCATTCATCCTGATGATGCATCTCGAGGTGTCACTGACGGTCGTCGCCGCGATCCTGACCGTCATCGGCTACTCGCTGAACGACACGATCATCATCTTCGACCGCGTCCGCGAGAACCTCAAGAAGCAGCGCAAGGAATCGCTGTACGACGTGATGAATCGATCCATCAACGAGACGCTGCCGCGATCGGTGATGACGCACGCCACCACGCTCGCCGCCACGCTGGCGCTGCTCTTCTTCGCCGGCGAGGCCATCCGGCCCTTCTCGTGGGTCATGGCGTTCGGAATCTTCACCGGTACGTTCAGCTCCATCTACGTCGCGACGGCGCTGCTGCTGTACATCGAGCGTCGCTGGCCGCGCGCGAGCGAGCAGAAGGGAACAGCGCGCGCGCTGGCGGAGGACCGCCGGCGCGAGCGTGCCGACAAAGCGGAGAAGCCGGTTGCGGCGCGCTAGCTGACGCATGGCCAGTTTCGTCGACAGCCACGTCCACCTCGCGGACGCGGCTTTCGATGCGGATCGTGACGAGGTGATCGAGCGCGCGCGCCTGACCGGTGCGCGCGCTTTCGTTTGCATCGGCGAATCCATCGGCGCCGCGGAACGCGCTGCCGCGATCGCCGCTGGGCGTCCCGGCATCGTCTTTTTCACGGCCGGCATCCATCCGCACGACGCAGCGTCCTTTGATGCGTCCCGCGACAGTGCGCTGATTCGCCAACTCGTCGCGTCGGGCGCCGTGGCCATCGGCGAGTGCGGCCTCGACTACCATTACGACCATTCGCCGCGCGAGCGACAGCGTGCCGCGTTCGAACTCCAGATCGACGTCGCCGCCGAAGCGGGACTGCCACTCGTGGTGCACACCCGCGAGGCGGTGCCGGATACGCAGGCGCTCATCCGAGTGGCGGCGCACAAGGGTGTGCGTGGTGTGCTGCACTGCTTTACTGGTCCGCGCGAGCTGGCCGAGTCCGCGCTCGATGCCGGCTGGTACCTCTCGTTCAGCGGTGTCATCACGTTCAAGAAATGGATGGATGATGCGCTGCTCCGGTTCGCGCCCGCCGAACGCGTGCTGGTGGAATCCGACGCGCCGTACCTGGCGCCGGTGCCGCATCGCGGCAAACGCAACGAGCCCGCCTGGGTGAGTCTCACGCTCGCGCGTCTTGCGTCCGCGCGCGGTCTTGCGGCGGAGGCATTGGGCGAGATCGTCATCGACAACACCGCGCGACTTTTCGGCCTGTCGTCGATATCATCCTGAGTCCGACGTCCGACGCATTCGGAAGTGTTTGATTCATCCGGCCTTCTCGCGGAGTTCATCCATTGTCGCTCAGACCCATTCGTACCGACAAAGCTCCCGCCGCCATCGGTCCGTATTCGCAGGGCATCGTGGCCGGTGGCTTTCTCTTCACTGCAGGACAGATCGCGCTCGATCCGGCGACAGGCCAGGTGGTTGCCGGTGACATCAACGCGCAGACGGAGCGCGTGCTCGCCAATCTCACGGAAGTGCTCGCGGCGTCGGGCGTGTCTTGGCGCCACGTCGTGAAAACGACCGTGTATCTCGCGGATATGAGCGATTTTCCCGTCATGAACGACATCTACGCGCGCGTCCTCGGTGAGGCCCGCCCCGCGCGATCCACCGTTCAGGCAGGAGGTCTGCCGCGCGGCGTTCTCGTCGAGATCGACGCGATCGCCGAGCTGCCGTAGCGCACCCTTCACCCGTTGCATCATGTCGACGAACGCCACGCGTCAGGAGATCTTCCGGCTCACGTCCTTCGCGCGCTGCGCGGGTTGAGCCGCCAAGCTGGGTCCGGGTGACCTGTCGAAGGCACTCGCAGGATTGCCGCGCCGTTCCGATCCTCGCCTGCTCGTAGGGCATGAGACGATGGACGACGCGGGGATCTTCCTGTTGTCCGACGACATGGCGCTCGTGCAGACCGTCGACTTCTTCGCGCCCATCGTCGACGATCCGTACCTGTTCGGGCAGATCGCCGCCGCCAACGCGCTGTCCGACGTCTACGCGATGGG
>Ga0066652_100002130_pt1 | contig 10699 bp, 10 predicted proteins | sample GraSoiAngelo_101_FD_71413 | JGI IMG/M metagenome (GOLD analysis project Ga0066652, IMG submission 71413) | Grasslands soil microbial communities from the Angelo Coastal Reserve, California, USA - 14_0903_02_30cm | ecosystem: Environmental > Terrestrial > Soil > Grasslands | place: USA... | reverse complement strand
GAGGTCGGAGTGCGCTCGGAACAAGATTTGTTTTTGCGGGTCGAATACGATGGCGAAATCGCGACGAACGGCGCAACCTTCGGACAAGCGCGGCAGGATTTCGCCGCTCTGAGCGGAACACGGCAGTCGAGGGAGATGATGGAGTCGTTCCTCAAAGCCGAGCACGCGCCCGATGCCAGCTTCGAGGTGGCGCTAAAGGCCGCGCTTGATGCCTGGGCTATCGGGCATATGGCTCTGCGGACAGACGATGCGAAGGAACTGCCGGACAGCGCGGCCATCAGGAAATATCGACAAGAACAGCTCGCCAGCACCGGCATCGAAGCGGGGATTCTTGAGCGCGACCCGAACCGGGCAATTCGTTATCGCATATTATTAGATAAGGAAGTACGCGCTTTGATTAACGATTAAACTTTGATTAACGATTAAAGATGGAGAGAGATGCTCGCCCGAAGACCACCAACGAGACAAGCCATGCGGAACATACTGGCCTGGACCGGGCTGGCACTTATGATCGTAGCCTTTGTCTGGATGCAACGGACGTCGAAGCCGAGGCTCGCACAATCGACAATGGCGCGACCGTCGGCGGGGCCAGGTCCATTCGCGGTGGTGGTTCTCGATCCCGGTCATGGTGGGCAGGATTCAGGCGCCATGTGCGGCGGCATGCTTGAAAAGGATCTGACGCTAGACGTCGCGAAGCGGGTCGATCGATTGTTGCAATCGGAGGGGATCGCGACCGTGATGACCCGCGTGGGTGACAGTTACGTTTCGTTGGCGGATCGGGCCACATTCGCCAATCGCGTGAGTGATTGTATTTTTGTCAGCATTCACTTTAACGAAGACAACCGGCCGGTTTCGAGCGGGGTGGAAACGTATTATGCTGCACATCAAATCACTCCCGGATCATTGGGGGCTACGTGGCTACCTTTTCTGTGGCACGCGCTTTCCGAATCGCCGAATGCGGAAAGTCAAAGCCTTGCCGGATTCATTCAGGAAGCTCTGGTTGCGCGCACCAAAGCACCTGATCGCGGGGTAAAGCCCGACCAGTTTTTCGTGATCGCAAATGTGATGTCTCCCGCTGTCTTGATCGAGGGAGGATTTCTCACCAACACGGATGACATTTCCAAACTGGCGAGTGACGACTATCGCGAGCAAATTGCCGCAGCCATCAGCGAAGGAATTTTACGTTATCGCGATGCCACAAAACAGCGTCAGGCAACGCTGGCGGTGACTGCACGAGGAAAGCGCTGAATAAGCAAAAACTAGTGGCGTCAAAAAATGGAATCGAAATGAAGGCTACAGCGATCGCGCTAATTTTTCTCGGATCGATTGTGCTCGTTCGGGCAGACCAAATGATAGAAAGCGTGCAACAAGCCCTGAAAGATCAGGGGTTCTATTACGGCGAGATCACCGGCGAGAAGAATGCAAATCTAACGGCAGCGATTCGCCGCTTTCAAATTCGCAACGGACTCCAGATTAACGGTGAGCTCAATAGTGAAACGCTTCGTTCACTTGGAATTGGTTCTTCCGCGTCGGCACAGCCGGTTGCAAAGGCTGCGCCTTCCCCCACTCCCAGTCCTTCTCAGCAGGGCGATGAATCTTCCGGCGAAACGGCGGACGTGGCCCCGGCTCCAGCTCAGCCTTTCGGCAACGCGCCCCAAGATCGACAACTGTATCCATCAATGCCCATCACGCCTGGGCCTTCAGGAAGGGGGTTCTTTGCTGGAACACCGTACGAAACCGCCCCACTAGGTGTGCAACGCAATCTTATGGTCTCCGCACAGATTGCGCTGGCGCGTCGTGGTCTATATCGCGGCGAGATCGACGGAATCTATGGTCCGGCCATGGAACTTTCGTTGCGTGCGTATCAAGCGCGAACAGGACTTCCGGTAACAGGCCGGTTCGATTTGGAGACGCTTACCGCACTCGAGTTGCTGCCAAGGGCACGCGCGCCAATCTTCAATCCCTACCGGCAGCGTGTGCCTCCTGGCCGTGAGCCACCGGTGCGTGGCGAGTGGATTCCAGATTAGATGCCGAGCTTGGAATCGTTCGCGGGATTGTAATTACGCTTCTGACCCTGCTCGCGTGAGACAAGCACCTGCTGAAAGCTTGATTGCGCTATGATTTTGGGTTGTCGAAGCGCACCGACTGCAGTTCGGCGAAAACAGTACCGACAAAAACCTGTGCTTCGATGCGAAGCAAAATTCGATCGCTATCGTCCGAAACCCAGATTGTGGCGCGCCGGAATTTCCGGTGTGGCTGTAAATCAAGCTTCTTGCCGATCCTGTTAAGCTGCAAATCGACTTTTATCGCGTTGTAACTGCCGGCGTGCACTGAGACTTTTTCCCGGCCGACCACGGTGATGGTAGCAAGATAAGCGGAGGTAGCGGGGTAAACGACGACGCGGTAAACGCTGCGATCCCTGAGCGGCTGACTACGCAAATAAAGCAGGGCCGAGTGCAAATCGAAAAGATTGGGAAAGCTAGATTCGCGGGTCTTTGTTGCGGCAGAGCTGCCTTGGCCTTCTGTCCGCGCGCGGATAACACCATTATTTGTGAAAGTGAGGTAAGTCGTAATTTCCTTGGATCGATAGCTCTCTGTTTGATGGGTTTCGATTGGTCGCAACGTTTCCACATTGGCGAGCGCATGATAATTTACGTCCAGTTTCCATAAGGCGCGGACGAAGCCGATCGTCCGGCCCGTTCCCTCGAGCTGAAACCTACCTTCAGACGATTTTGTAAAATGGACATCTCCGGTCGCAGCCGTAAATCCAGACCAGCCAAACCGATACGCTGCACGGAGAGGCCGAAGCTCCGGAAAATTTCCGGGCGGATCTTTTGTAAGTGTTGCCTGCCAGTTACCCGCAAACGAGGTGAGACCAGAAGCAAGAAGCAGAAGGATCGCAACCGACTGTCTGGTCCAAAATACAGTTCGATGTGCCATCCGTCGTGGAAACGGAGCGCAAGCGCGCACAGCTTGCAACTGTTCACAAATCGATGCCTGGTGAAGTGCGCGCCTGCTTTTCACCTGGACGAAAAACACGCGCGAGTTTTAGCCCGCGTGCATTCTTGGATAGTCGAAATTAGAACTAAGGTTTCGAAGCTCTTGCCGGGGTCGCGGACGGGCCCGTCGAAGTTTTCTCGCTCGAGGTAGCGCGGCCGGGCTTGTTGAGAACGGCGATAATGTCATTGGTGAAATCGACATTGCCGTGTGAGTACATTAAAACAGGGACGCCGTTGAGGCTCATGCCGGATTTGTCGAACACCAGGTCCATGTTGTTGGTTTTCACCTTTTCCATCACTATGTCGGTGATCTCCTTCACAATACCCTCTCGCATGCGCATCGCCTGTTCCTGCAACTGCCGTTCGCGGGTTTGACGGAACTCGTTGATTTCCCGTTCCATATTCTTGATGTTGGCAATTTTGTCGTCGCGCTCCTTTGCCTTTTGCGTTTTGGCGTCGGCACTTAGGGCTGGAGCATCGAGCTGCTTGTTTAGATTGTTGATTTCATCGAGCGCCTTCTTATAAGACTCCGCGCGATCGTCATACTCCTTCTTGGCCGCGTTTTTGGCATCATTGATTTTCGCTTCCGCGTCCTTAGTCTTGCTGTATTCCTTGAACGCCCGTTGCATGTCGACAGTGCCGACTTTGAGTGTGCCCTGGGCAAAAGCCGCGATCGGAAACACGAAAGCAAAAGCCAGGATTGTAGAGACAAACTTTTTCATAAGAAGAGATAACGGTGGTTGGAACCGCGTTAGACTGCAACTAATTAGATTCGTTCAAAATTGATAACCGACGTTGAAATTGAAATGCCCGCCGCCATTGTACCCATCGCGTTGGATGGGGTATCCATAGTCAAGGCGTAGCGGACCAATCGGCAGATCAAGTCGAATTCCGACGCCGATGTCGGAAGCGATATGATTGAAGCCAAAAGACCAGGCCTCACTATTGACGAAACCCGTATCATAAAAGATTGCACCACGCGCTTTTTCGATGATCGGAAAAGTAAATTCCACCGTCGCGCGCGCCATTGAGTTGCCGCCGATCGGCTGGCCCTGGTCATCTTGCGGGCCGACTTCGCGGAACGGAAATCCGCGCAGATTGTTTGAGCCGCCAAGATAGAGTCGATCGTAAATTGGAACCTGATCGCCGCTCCCCCATGTGTTAACGGTCGCGACTTCGACGTTGAACAGCAGGATCGTGTCCCACCGAAAACGGAAATATTGAGATCCCTCGACGTCAAACCCATAGATCTGTACATCGCCGCCGAGAAAACCTCCCGCAATATAGGGTGAAAGGGTTACGCGCTGCCCGCGGCGGCTGAGCAAGGGATTGTCACGGCGATCAAACACAAGACTGGTGAGAATCTCGCTTTCGACAAACGAACCTTCTTGCGATTGGATCTCCACGGATGCGCTTGGGTCCACATTGAAAATATCGACGTCTTGAAGGCGATAGCCCAAGGTCGCGTACATATAGGCGTTGATCGGTTTGCGTAATTCGATTGCGAATCCGTAATTGCGCTGGTCATATACCGTACTCAAGTAGGTTGCCTCGGAGAAAAAAAGCTGGCCGCCCAGCGACAATCGCCGATCGAGGAAATAGGGCTCCGTCAACGACAAAACGAAGTCCTTTCGCTGTGTGCCATACTGCAGGCGCAACCGGAACTTTTGGCCCGCCCCCGTAAAGGCCGGCCAGTTCATCAAATCGAAATTGCCTTGCGTCAGTTCCGCGAACCCAACCAGCTGATCGATCGTGCTGAACCCTCCCCCGAAGGTAAGCGAACCGGTGCGCTTCTCTTGCACCAGGATGTCAAGATCTTTACGCCCGGCGATCTCTGTATCTTCCGGATATGTTTCGACTTTTGAAAAGTAACCCAAGTTCTCAAGGCGTTTTTTGGTCGTGTCCACGCGAACCGTGTTAAAAACATCGCCCGGAGCGAGGAGAACTTCGCGGCGGATGACCTTATCCTTCGTGCGCGTGTTACCAGCAATGTTGACTCGTTGCAGAAACGAACGGTCGCCTTCCTCTATTTTATAGTGCACATCGATACGAGCAGGACCGGCGGGCGTACCTTCCGGTAAAACCACGAGATCGACATAACCGCCGCTACCATAGGCGTCGGCAATCGCCTTCGCATCGTCGTGCAGCGCTTTTGGCGAATAGACGCTGCCTTCTTTCATCTTTAACAAAGCGCGGATGTTTGCTTCCGTCGCTGCCTTCTCTCCCGAAACTGCAATCTTGCCCACGTGATATTGGGGGCCTTCCGCGATCACAATTGTGATAATAATCGGACCATTCCCGCTGTGTTCCTTGCGCACATCCTTAATCTCCACGTCGATGTAACCGTGGTTCTGATACCACTCGCGAAGCTTGTCCAGATCCTGTTGCAACTGTGTTTCGTCTAGCCGGCCCGATTTATCGACGAACGAAATGAGGGTTTTGCCCCGCGTTTTCATCTGTTTGCGCAACACTTTTTCGCTGAAGTGCTCATTCCCCTCGAAAGCGATTCGGCGGATTGCTCCTTTCACTCCTTCGTTGACAGTGAAAACCACGCGCGAAGTTCCGCGCTTCTCGTCAATTGGCTCGACGCGAAATTGAACGCTGACGTCGTTAAAGCCACGCCCTTGGTAAACTTCGATGATTTTTTGGCGTGCTTGCTCCAACTGTTCTTCGTTCACCGGCTGGTTGAGCTTCACTTTGATTTCTTTGCGGAGCCTTTTCGCCTTGAGACGCTCGGCGCCATCAATTACGATCTCGCGCACGACCGAGCGAGTTTGCACCGCCACGATCACTTTCACACCGCCCTCCCCTTGCGGCTGAGCGAAGATGCGAACGTTCAAAACAGTGCCGGTCTTATAGAGGTTCTCAATATCCTGCTGGACCACCAGATCGGAGTACGGTTGACCCACTTTGGTCCGAATTTGCGCGAGAATCCGCTCCTTGCTCACGGTCCCTGGGCCGGTGTATTGAACGTCGATTGACCGGACGATTGGAGGACCCTGCGCTCTAGCCGGTACCATGCCAAGCAGTGCACAGATGAATGCGAGCGAAATTGCAAACGGCGAGAGGCGCATCCATCCGGAATAATGTCTCATAAGTTAAGAAGCGCGGTCCCGCGCAACGAACCCACGCGGGACAGGCGGCTATATGGGGAAGAAGTGGACAATCGTCAAGGCGAGATTTTCCGCGGAAGCAGCTGGTTTGTCCATAGACAACTCCCCCGTAGTTCTTAGTTTAGAAGCTCGTACCAATTATTCCGCCGGCGCGGTTCGTAACCGGCGTCGCGAATGAGCGACTCAATTTCTGCGGCGTTTAATCGAAATGTTGTTCCGGCGCTGCTCACGACATTTTCCTCCATCATCACCGATCCGAAGTCATTCGCGCCATATTTGAGTGCGACCTGCCCAATGCCCGGCCCTTGCGTCACCCACGAGCTTTGAACATTTTCGACGTTATCCAAAAAGATTCGAGCGAGCGCTTGCGTCCGCAGATACTCCGCCACCCCCGTAGGATGCTTCACCTTGAGAACCGTGTGCTGCGGTTGGAACGTCCAGCAGATGAAGGCGGTGAATCCGCCGCTGCGATCCTGCTGGTTACGAATCCGCTGCAAATGCTCGATCCGATCTTCAATCGTCTCGACGTGGCCAAACATCATCGTCGCGCTCGATTTCAATCCGAGCTCGTGCGCGACCTGCATCACTTCCAGCCATTGATCGCTGTTAATTTTCAGCGGTGAAATTTTCGCGCGCACGCGATCAACCAGAATTTCGCCGCCGCCGCCGGGAATTGAGCCGAGCCCAGCGCTTTTGAATTCGGAAATCACTTCGCGCAGGGGCAGCCGGAAAGTTTCGGCAAAATGCTGAAATTCAGGTGGGCTGAATCCATGAACATTGATGTGGGGATACCTTTCCCGGATGTGCTGTAAGAGATCCAGATACCATTGGAACGGCAACTTCGGATGATGCCCGCCCTGCATCAGGATTTGAACGCCGCCCGCAGCCGAAAGTTCGTCGAGTTTTTGATCGATCTGCTCGAAGGAAAGCACGTAGTGATCTTGGTCCTTCTCCGTTCGATAAAACGCGCAGAACTTGCAGTAAACGTTGCAGACATTGGTGTAATTAACATTTCGATCGACTATGTAGGTCACGATCTCGCTGCCGTGCCCGTCATAGCTTGCCACCTTGGCCAGATCCCGCCGCACATTTGCCAATATTCCCAGTTCCTCCAAGGGCCAGTGATATAATTCCAGCGCCTCCTGGGCCGAAATCCGTTCCCCCGCGAGAACTTTCTCTATCAGCGCATCTCGATTTAGCGAAACCATCGCCGGCCATTTTATATGACGCGGCGGCTCATTGCACGTAGATCATTGTGATGAAGCACCGGGTGGCAATTGTGGGTGCCGGCGTGTCGGGACTTACTTGCGGCGTCCTTTTTGCCGAGCACGGATATCGCACAGCGATCTGCGCAGAGGAGACCGGACAGCGCACAACTTCCGCCGCCGCGGCAGCGATCTGGTATCCCTACGATGCCGAGCCAGCGAATGCGGTGATCGCGTGGGCACTGAAAACGTATAAGGTGCTTGTCGATCTTAGCCGCGAGCCCCGCGCCGGCGTCTCGATAATCGAGCTCCGTCAACTTTCCCGAACCGGTGAAGCTCAAATTCCAAATTGGGCCGTTCCGCTCGGCGGTCGGGCTCTCGACTCTTCTGCTTTAGCACCCAGCCTTTGCCCGGATCCGGACCATGCGCAGCGCGGTAGCTACAGTTCAGTTATTCCGACTGCATTCAAAGGCGGTTTCGCGATTACCGTTCCACTGATGGATACGACGATTTATTTAAATTATCTCGAGGAACGATTGATTAAAGCTGGCGGATCAATCACCGCCAATGTGCACTTGGAAAGGCTCGAAGATGTCAGCAGCGAATTCGATCTCGTCATCAATTGTTCCGGTATTGGCGCGAGAAATCTTGTTCGCGACGTCGATCTTGAACCGCATCGTGGCCAGGTGGCGATTGTACCCAAGCTTGACGTCTCTTGCGCGATCGTCTGCGATGACCCGCCCCTCATGTACGCGATCCCGCGCGCGAACGATTGCGTCTTCGGCGGAACAAACGAACTGAGCGACGACCTTGCCGTCGACCCAAACTCCACATCGCGGATCGTCGCTGAATGCAGTCGGGTCTTGAACATCGATGATCCACACGTTCTCGCCGAACGCGTCGGCCTACGCCCGTATCGCAAATCAGGCGTTCGCCTTGAATGCGATCGTCTAAGTGACAATCGCACGGTTGTTCATAATTACGGCCACGGCGGATCGGGATTTACCCTCTCATGGGGTTGCGCGCAAAATGTCTTCAAAATTGCTACGCGCCTCGACGACGGTGGGTAATCCCCTTTTGTTCAGCGTGTGCAATTTGTAAACAAATGCCGTAGCGGATAAGAATCGACATCGCATGGTTGCCAACTCGGCATGCTACGAATTTGCAAGGCGAGCCACGAGTTATGCGCAGTGTAAAGCGTTTCTTGGTAATCAATCTCGCCAGTCGCGACATGTTCTATTATGACCCGCATCGGGTCGCGCAGGATGGCCAGCACTTGTACACTGACTCCCATTATTCCAAGCAAGAGCGCGACCGCCGCAACCAATCGATTTTTCCAAACGTACGCAACCACCGGCGCCAGGAACACTCCAATCAGCGGCACGGTCGGCGTCAAATAGCGTGAACCCCACGACACACCCCCAGCCCAATTGAACATGCGAGCGATCGTGAGCAGATAACCTGTCACTACGATGAGACAGAGGATGGTCAGCAATCTTTCTCTTTTAAAAAGAAGATACGCGCCGGGAACAGCTAATAGAAAAATCGGCGAATAAACGAACGGCGACCGCCCCGGGCTAAGAAGGATGCCGTACAAATTTTGAAACAGTGCGCCGTCAAAACGCTCCTCCCCATACCCGAAATTCAGGACCGAACCGAAACGAAGGTAGTTAAACGCCGCAAAAGCTAATCCGGCTCCTATAATGATCAGCCCCGATCCAACGGCGAGCGGACCTTTTCGCCAGACGGCTTTTCCCCAGATCGGCAAGGCGAATACATTGGTCGGACGAAACAAGATCGAGATACCCAACGCGATGCTGCTCGCATAGGGAGTCTCGTAAAACGCCAGACACAAACCCATGACCAGGAAAGCGCCGGCGCCAACCTCGGAAAACAATCCGCGCGATTGATACCACCAATCCGAGCAGAGACCGACGAACGCGACAGTCAGGATGGCCGTTCGCCAATCAAAGTAACGACGCAGTAAAAGCAAAAGCGCCGTCATGCCGAGCGCGCCCCACACGGCGTCAAGTTCCAAGGCCCACCGCGCACCAGTTGCGGAAGGCGCTAATTCGGTGGGCGCGGGCGCGCCGAAGCCGAGTTGAAGATAGGGCTGATCGTTAGAGCGGGCTGTCAGCTTGTAAAGCAAAGCGACTCCAAACACGTTACCGGGAAAATATTTGGAGTACAAATGACCATCCGGGCCTTTTTGGCCGATATTGACGTGCTCGTTCAACCGCTGAAGTTCATCAATCGCTAAAGTGCCGTGTGTGGCCAACGCGACCCCACTCGCAAAAACCGCCACTTCATCGGAGGCCTGCAGCGCTCCCCTCGAGGTCAGTCCATATAAAATCAAAAACAAAACAAAACAAAGTGAACCAGCGACCAGATATTGGCGTGCGAGCGACATGACAAATGGTTTGCGAATCGGTTTTGCAGCAGGCGGCCGACCCCCGGAGAGCTAATTGCAAAGCAGAATGCTAAGTCAAATTAACCGCAACGGAAAAATTCTTGCCGAACGCGATCTGCGGACGCTGCGCAAATCAGAGGTCCGCGTTGAACGGAATCATCTGCGCGACGGCAGCGCGGCTCCTCTAATCGATTGCTCAGATGCTAGGCAGCGGGTCCCTGAATCAGCAGGATGTTGTGTCCCTCAGGATCGTGCAGCACTGCCCACGCGCTTGACCCGCGAGCACCACGCCTAATCACGCGATCTGGACCGACCCTTTCAAGGGCCTCCGAGAGGTTCGAGACCTCCAAGAACAGTACCGCTTTGTTAGCGGAGGCATAGTCTTCGACTCCTTGGCGTTCGAGGCATACGAAACCGCTGGGTGTTGTGAACTTCGCGTGATGACCCGCCTGCGCTTCGGCAAGTTCGAGTCCTAACACTTGCTGATAGAACTCCTGCGCTCTTTCAAGGTCGGCGAAATAGAGCTCGACGCCTGCAAGGCGGAAGGTCGGAGGCGCCATGGTTGGGGAGTTCGCGTGATCGATCGCCGCGGCTAATTAGAATTAGACGGAATAATTCCATCTAATCCGCGCGGCTCGCTACGTCAGCGCAATCGCTTGGAAGGAGCTGACGACGTCGTCGGGGCCTTTGGCGGTGAAGAAGCTTTCGTAAAAGCCGGGGCCAAGGTCCCAATAGTCACCTTTGTAATACTCGTCGCGATAAAAGCGCCAGACGCCGCTCACGACGACGAGACAGCTGATCCGATCGTTCCAGTAATCGCCGACGTAATGAAAACTCAAGTTGGTGCGAGCGAAGGCGCCCTTGAAACCCGTGTGATCATAGAGCACCAGCTCCGGCAGGCGGATGACCTCTGTCACGAGCGGCACCTGTGCTTTCCCAGCCGCAGAGGCGTGATAGCTCAGCGGACCAAGT
>Ga0066652_100002128_pt1 | contig 10712 bp, 9 predicted proteins | sample GraSoiAngelo_101_FD_71413 | JGI IMG/M metagenome (GOLD analysis project Ga0066652, IMG submission 71413) | Grasslands soil microbial communities from the Angelo Coastal Reserve, California, USA - 14_0903_02_30cm | ecosystem: Environmental > Terrestrial > Soil > Grasslands | place: USA... | reverse complement strand
TACCCTGCAGGAAAAAAAATCATTCCTGAAAGAAGCCGTCGAAAACGATTACATACTTTTTTTCGAACACGATTCACGGTATGAGTGCTGCAACATTCACCAAACAGAGAGAGGAATAAGACCAAAAGATTTTTTTAGGCTTGATGAAGTTTAAATATTAAGGGCGGCTAATTTATTAGCCGCCCTTAACCTTAATAAGCGACGTAAGTGGGTAGCGAAGATTTCGCGAGCTCATCATATCTACCTTCACTTTTCCGACGACGATTGGGCTTTCAATGCGTAAAGGCACATGATTGGGGTCGTCAGAAACCCATACTGTCATTTTCTCGCCTCCCTGGAAAATAGTTCCTTTAATGGTGAGCGGTTTGAATTTGATGGCTTTGAATTTGCCATATTTGGTCTTCACTGTTTCTTTTCCCAAATAGCGGATATACATGTTGAATACCTCGTTATCGAGAAACATGCTAAAAGGAATCCTGTCGTTGACCTGGTATTTGCTAAAATCAATATTGCGGGCAGCATACACTGCGCTCAAGGCGTCTTGTACACAGTCTGGCACTTTAAAAACGCCATCTGTCGTTACCGCGGTATTAGCATTTCGATTAAAAGTTATATTCTCATATTTTTTGTAACCACCTTCATCCACATTCCTGAGAAATTTCAATGGCTGTAAAGTGGCTGTGTCAATAAAGGATTCATACTTGTCCCTTACCTTATATATCCAGTCGTATGACGGATTCGTCTTACCCACGCCTGCAACATGGTACACTGGTCTATTGTTCATCTTTTCAAGTGTACTGGTAAATGTGGCGTTGCCGGCATCAATATAAATCCCGGCTACGGCATAATAAACAGTGTACGATATTTCTTCCCCGGCCTGGAAGGCTGTATTCCTAATCCCGCATAATTCATCGCCAGGAGCTTTCGCCTTTGTCGCAAATGTTACAAACGCAAAACCAAGTATGCTTAACGTCTTAAGTCCTCTCATTTTTGTTCTTAAATATTTTAACGCTCACGATCAGCAGGCTACCCGCAACCGCCGGAACAACCAGGTTTATCAGCCAGATACTTGCCGTTGCCACGGTTATGCCGAGGCTATTGGTGCTGAATAACTCGAGTAATTTCAAGCTCACTTTGCCGCGGATACCCAATTCAGCAATCGCAAAAGTAGGAATGATAGCCAGCACTAAAAAAATTACACTCACCGCCCAAAGGCACTCCCACCATTCAATATTCACTTCAAATAAACGAAAAAGCAAAAAATATTGTACCACGAATACGACATATCTTATTGTTGAAAGAGACAGCAATTTCAAAAGCAAAGTTGCATGAATGCCCTTAAGTGAACTGACGAGCCACACATATTTTTGACCATTTCGCAACTTCTCTACCAGCCTGGCCACTAACGAAAGTCGAAAATAAAGTAGTGTTAAAATCGCGAGAACAATAATGACACCGTACTGCAGAACCTGTAGCCAAAGTGATGACTCAATTCCTTTGAGCATTTCTCCAGTTTCAATTTTGGTCCTGATCCAAAACAATCCCATCATGCCAAAAAACAAAGTGATGATGAGTTGACTCATACTACTGGCAATGGCAAGGGAAACTGCCCGGAGGCGATTACCTTCATCCATATATAAGACCCTGCCTAAATATTCGCCCATACGATTGGGTGTGTTGACAGAAAAAGAAACTCCGGATAGTACAGCCCTGAAGGATTTGAGAAAATGAACCGGCTGAATATTCTGGATTGAGATCTTCCATTTGATCGCCTCGATCGACCAATTAAAAAACATTAAGACAATAACAAGGACGAGATACCATATTTTCGGGCTGTCAATGGATTGTTTGATCTTTAGCCATGATGTTGCAAGATCAGACTGGTGCCTGACCTGGTTGTAAATTGAGGCGGACAACCAAATGAATAATAAAGGCCCAAGAAAGTAGTTAAAAAAGATTTTGATATTTTTGTTAAGCCTCATTAATCGGTAAAAATACAGTCCTCTCTGCAAAAGCCTTTTAAAATAATTCTCGGGATTGACCCTGGTACGCTCGTGATGGGCTATGGAATTATCGAGGTGCATGATAGCAGCGATATTCATCTGAAGGAGATGAATGTGCTGAAACTTTCAGGCAAAAAAAATAACCATGAGCGACTGCAACTCATTCATGAGAAAATTGTTGGTCTTATCGAACAACATCGTCCGCATGAATTTGCCATTGAAGCACCCTTTTTCGGGAAAAATGTGCAGAGCATGCTAAAATTGGGCAGGGCGCAGGGCGTTGCTATTGCAGCCGCAATGAGTGCCCATCTTTCTGTTACAGAATATTCGCCCAAAAAGGTAAAGCAATCCATCACCGGCAATGGAAACGCTGATAAAGACCAGGTGTGGAAAATGCTTCAAAGAATTCTATCGATCGACCAGAAGCCCAAACATTATGATGCGACCGACGCACTGGCCGTGGCCATCTGCCACCATTTTCAAAGCAAAGGCATCATCACCATCACTAGAAATGGTATAAAAAAGAAAGCATTCAGGAAACAAAGCAGCTGGGAAGAATTTGTGCGTCAGAATCCGGCCAGGATACGCTAATTGTGGCTTTTGATCTTCTTTTACTTTGACAGGTTTGACAAAATTTTTTGCTGCGCTTTTTTTAAAGCTTCATCCGAAGCTTTTTCTTTTGACTGCGTAAAATTGAGATCGTTGGCCGAATTGATAGGAATAAGATGTACATGCGCATGAGGTACCTCCAACCCAATTACGCTGACACCACAACGGTTACAATTAAACGATCTTTCAATGGCTTTTGCAATCGGCTGCGCAAACTCCAGAATTTCTGTGAGATAATCCTTCGGCAAATCAAATAAATTGTCGATTTCGATTTTAGGAACAACCAACACATGTCCTTCGCGCAAAGGAAAAATATCGAGAAACGCAAAAAATCTCTCGTTCTCGGCGATTCTATAGCTGGGGATCTCGCCTTTAATGACCCTGGAAAATATTGTCATACCTCCAAATATTTTAAATTTAAAATTGGCGATTGCAGATCTGATCAATCTCCATTGCATGAACAAAACTAAAATTGCGAATTGTAAAATAGAAATAAAAAAGCCCCTTTCGGGGCGTTGAAGCTATATTGAAATCTCTTCGATCTTAAATTTTAGTACGCCTGCAGGGGCCTGCACTTCGGCGGTATCGCCGACCTTCTTGCCCAACAATCCCTTTCCAATAGGCGATGTAATCGATATTTTTCCCGCCTTTAAGTCTGCTTCTTTTTCACTGACTATTTTGTAAGTCACTGCTTTTTTTGTATTCAAGTTAATAACAGTAACCTTTGTCAGGATCGATACCTTGCTTGTATCAATTGTCGATTCATCAATTACTCTTGCGTTAGCAATCTGTCCGTCGAGTATAGCTATCTTCGCTTCAAGCAAACCTTGCTGTTCCTTCGCGGCGTCATATTCTGCGTTTTCTTTGAGATCCCCTTTTTCTCTTGCTTCGGCAATAGCTCTTGACGCAGCGGGGCGTTCCACACTTTTTAACCGCTGAAGCTCTGCCTTCATCTGCTCTAAAGTCTCTCTTGTTATATATTGAATGCCCGTCATAATTCACCTCCCGGTATTTCAGTTCTTAAAGAAAACAGAAAAAAATAACAACGCCCCAGTGGATGCTGAAGCGTTGTAATTGTAGACCACAAATATAGAGAAAAAACAAAAAATGGGAAACGAAATAATGCGTTTTTAAGAGACTTTTTATTACGGAAATAATTTCTCAATGAGAACTTTAGCCATTTTATAGAATGCCTCCTGACTATACCCGGCGATGTGCGGGGTAATAATAACATTCGGTTGGTCTAACAGCCAGTTTAACTGCTCCTTTTCCTGCATAGAGTATGTTTCGAGTCGTTCATTTTCCAAAACATCCAGAGCGGCCCCTGCAATTCGATTCTCTTTTAAGGCATGCACAAGGTCCTCCATTCGGACCACCTTTCCCCGGGAAGTATTTAATATAAAAGGTTGTTGTTTCAACGATGAAAAAAAATTCTCGTCAGCGAGATGGTACGTTTTATTGGTTAATGGTACATGGAAGCTAATCACGTTGGAATAACGACAAATTTGCTCCAGGCTGGCCTCTTTTATGTAGTCACGGCCAAAGCCAAATTTATACTTGTCGTACCCGAGCACTGTGCCACAGAATGGCTTTAATAATGACGCGAACGCACTGCCCGTGTTTCCAAAGCCTATGATGCCGACTGTTTTGCCATTCAATTCCGTTCCGGTATTCTCCATTCTAAGCCACTTGTGTTGTATTATTTCCTTACTGGATGATGAAATATGGTTCATTAGGTTTAGCAACAAACCGAGGCTATGCTCTGCTACTGCCATGCGATTGCCTTCGGGGCTACTCTCGCACTTTATTCCTTTGGACATTGCATAATCTATATCTATAAGTTCCATGCCGCTGCCCAAACGACCGATCCACTTTAACCTGGGTGCTTTGTCCAAAATTGCCTTATCAATCTTTAGCCTGGTAGTGACAATGAGCCCGCTTACATCCTCGATCTGTCCCGCCAGTTCCTCGTAAGTAATCGCCGGTAGGTAATCGACATGATAACCACGTTGCGTTAATTGGTCGATCAAATAATCATGAGCCCTGGCTGTAATGATTGCTTTCATGGTAGCCCGTTACGACAGCATTTTAAAACTAAGATCTGCGAAGTTATCAATGCTTAGCTGTTCCGCTCGCTTGTCAAAAATTTTTTGCATGAGGGTTTGTTCATCAAACAATTTCTTCACCGCGTTTCGTAGCGTTTTGCGTCGCTGGTTAAATGCCGTCTTTACGAGCAGGAAAAAACTTGCCTCACTTTTCATGGACATGTGTTTATTTTTTGGTTTCAATCGTAGGACAGCGCTTTTTACTTTAGGGGGCGGCTGAAAAGCTCTTTCACTCACCTCGAATAAATATTCAACATCAAAAAAAGCCTGAGTCAGCACGCTGGAAATGCCGTACACCTTGCTGCCTTCCTTCGCTGCAATTCGCTGTGCTACTTCTTTTTGGAACATTCCTACCACACATTGAATGTCACCCTTCCATTCCAATATTCTAAACAGGATCTGGGTTGAAATGTTATACGGAAAATTACCTACAATTGTAAAGCTGCCATTAAAGGGCTTGTCAACTTCAAGAAAATTTTGTTCTACGACCTTTCCTTTCATCTCGGGCAAGTGCGTTATCAGGTAATCAACTTTCTCGGCATCGAGCTCCACTGCTTTAAAATCAATATGCGGAATCTTCACCAAATATTTAGTCAGGGCGCCGGCTCCCGGCCCAATCTCGAGAAGGTTTTCAAACGAGCACTGCTTAAGCGAATCGACTATCCGTTTACAAATATTTTCGTCTTTTAAAAAGTGCTGACCCAGCGATTTTTTCAACCTATACATCACGGCAAAAATAAATTGATTGCTCCACGAATATGACACAAAAAAAATTCCCCTCCGGAAGAAGGGGAATTGAAACCAAATTAAGAATAACCTATTTCGCGAGCACTACTTTTTGTCTGAATATTTCGCTACCGGTAGAAATTACAACCAGGTACATTCCATTTTGTAATGAAGAAAGATTTTCAACACTGATCACATTGACTCCGACTTGCAAATCGCTCCTCACGGCGCGGACCGCCTTGCCTGACATATCGTATAAATACATTTGCATGGCGCCATTTGCTACGGAGTTGAAAGAGATTTGCATCATATCACGTACTGGATTCGGCGCGATGGACACTCGTGAAAGCATGAAGCCATAAGGAATGCGGATCGTCTTGCTGTAGCTCATTGCTCCATTGGTCTTCTTCATCTTCAGCCGATAAAACACCGCAGGCTGCACGGAAAAATGGCTCAGGTCATCATAGGCCGAATAGCTTGCCGATGATGGTATGTCGGGGTATGTGTCAACATGACTAACGAAATCAAAAAATCTTCCGTCAAAACTTCTCTCTACTTCGAAGTACGACACGTCTTTATTCTGAGCAATCGTCCAGTCAAGTTTTGTCACCTGGTTATTGAGAGCTCCTTTGAAGTTTAATATGTTATTGTCCAGGGTAACGCAATTCGGATCAAATGTAACGGTTACCGTGTCATATGCATATGGGTTACATCCCAAGGCTAGCCTTTGGGCCACGATATACGTACCCGGTGAGTCCACGGTGATGCTGATTCCTGCGTTTGGACCAACAATATGTCCATCTGTAGTCGACCACGTATAGCTTGACGATGGGTAAGGATTTTGCACCTGGATCGTACTGACGCCAATCACGCCGCAGTAAACCGGCACGTCAGCTGCAGCTATTGCCCGTGGTGCAAGGAACAAATCAGTTGGCGCAACGAAGTCCTTTAAATCGGCAGTAAATGAAGCTGATGAACGAGTTTTTATGAGAAGCCTGTTGAAAGGTGTTCCGCAAATATCAGTTCCTGCTGTCGTTACCGGGTCAAGGCCAAGCTTGGTAAGGTTTACGGAGAATTCGATAAACTGGTCTGCAATATACTTACCATTAGTAGTAGAGGCCGGGCCTCCGCCACTGTAAGCGAGACTATTATCTTGCAACACAAGACCGAAAGGACCGCTCCACGTGTTATTCGCAGATCCTAATCCTGTGTAGAAAGCCCCCAAAGTGTTTGGCATTATACTAGCGTATCCATATGCAGCACCTGGAGTACCTCCATCAAATTGACCACTCCACGTGAACGCGGCTGGTGTTACAGTTGTCCAGTCAGTACGGCTGACCCAGACACGAGCCTCGATACTACTTAAGGTTGAGCTTTGAAACGCTCCGGTGAAAATGATGTCCCCTGCCTTAATTACATTTCCAGCTGCATCAAATTTCCAGCTTGTGTGACCCAGGTCAGGGCCGTATCCATAGAATTTTTGGGACACGCGATCATAATAAATATCGGTTTGATACAATTCAAAATCAAAATATCGGTTACCCGTTACGTTATCCATTGAAATTCCACCGAACATCCACAAAGAGTCAGTTGGGTTAGGACCGGCTCTCCTTATGTGCATGTAAGTATCAAGAATATCGTTTTTATCAGGAATGGATTGAATACCTGGTGACCAAATACCCGGGCTTTCTCCGTTCTTTGATGCGACAGTAAATACGGTAGTGTCGGTGCCATGGTAGTCCCTAACAAATATCGCATCGAGCCAAAGCCTGTTATTCCAGATGGTGAATTTCGGAAGACTCATTCCACGCCAAAAAGAAGCCATCCTTTTGGGCCATGGTGACACATCGCTATTATACCCTGCAACAATTCCTGCGGCTCCTGTAGAATCGATGACGAGACGACCGGTACCTGCAGTTCCGTTGTTCCACCAGTCATCACTTGCACCTGTGATCAGCCCGTTGAAATAGTTAGCGCGCAAGTCGGCATCCACACCGAAGTTTGCTTTAACAACAGGTGTAGTGATCTGTGCTTGTGAGATTAGGGAACCAACAAGAATTAATAAGAGTAAAAAAGGTTTCATAGGCACACATTTAGATCAACAACTTGATGTTTTCATAAGATATTGGAGCAGGCAGTTTATGGCCCACTACCCGCTTTGTTTAGTGTGACATAAGTTTAACCGTAGACACATCCGATGTCACTGTGCTGCCATCATTCATTACAGCAATTACACGGTAATTGATTAAACCCGGAAATGGATTCACATCACTCGCCTTGTAGGAACGTGATGAATTGCACGGACAGCTTTCCACTTCAATCCAAACTGAATACGGGTCAGTCGGATCTTCATTCGTTCTTTGTACTGTAAATCCTGAAGCGTTAGTTGAACTGAAGCCCCAGGTGATAGCAGCACCCTTGCCCTGGCGATGCGTTCTTAAAAACGAAAACGTATCGGCAACTTTTTTTGAGCAAACAGGTGATCCAGACTTTATCGGAGTAGCTGCGATTGCTACGAAGGCCATTATTATAATGGCAACGACGATAGAGAGCTTTGTTTTCATAAGTACGATTTAGTTATATAAAACTAGACATTAACCTATCCAGATACAATGGATATTTTACTGAAAATTTATGCATCGTAATTAAAGAACTAGAACTAAGAAAATATACTTAGCAGTTTACACAATAAAATGAAAAAACCCTCTATTTGAGAGGGTTTTTGAATTTTTGGTTAAACCTTAGGCACTGGCATTATGAGGCCTGCCCCTTGCTATAACTTAATAACGTTCTTTACCGCCAACACTTCCTGGTTATTACCCACTATTTTGACGGAATACATCTGAGACGGCCAGTTCTTTGTATTGATCTCAAATTCGCCCGTTCCTGCGCCTGCGAATCTTGATCTCCTATAAACAGTATGGCCTTTTACATCCGTTACGTTTATCTGCAGATTTTGGGCCATTGCTAAGGATAATTTAATCTTTAACACATCCCGCATCGGGTTAGGATAAATGTATACAGTATACGAAGAGCTGAACGTAACTGAAATCACTTTGCTGTAAGTGAAAGATCCATTAATGTCCATCATCTTTAAACGATAATAGACTACAGGCGACAGAAGATTCGCCACACTATAATCGACATAAGAATAACTGTTGCTGCCGTTTCCTTTGGCCGGTACTGTTGCGATCGCTTTGAAATCTGTACCGTCCACGCTTCTCTCGAGAATATAGTTAGAAGTATTGATTTCATTGGCACTCTCCCACTTCAAATGAGTGGCATCGTTTTGCAACGAACCGGTGAATGTTAGCAGTTGTTGAGGCAGAGCAATATTGGAGCTGCTGAAATAAAAGCTGGAAAACGAGCTGATATTTCCCTGCAAAACATAGCCGCCAGTACCATGAGCTTCTGCGAACGTTGGGGTGATCAAAGTAGTCGTATTCGCTAGTGACGAACTGCACGGATCAGTATTCTTAAGGATCTTCAAATCGGTTATGGCATTCACTCCACCGAGAGGGTCGGCGTCCAGCGCATCAAATTCAGCTTTGGACATATAAAGCCTGATCTTGACTGTGCTCGACGGCTGAAACTGCGGGGTGATGGTCATATTTCTGTCCAGGTATTTCGTCCCTCCCGCCATTCTCACTGTTCCTGAAGAATTTGTGTAAAAGGATGAGGTCACCGTACCAAGCGTATTCCCATTTGCATAAATTTCCGCCATCACATTTCCATCAGGACCCGTGATTGGCACCCAATAATTGCTGTTTTCGTTATCGATAGTGACTGTTGTACCTGTGGTACAAGCATTCGGGTTTCCGGCGGTGACGTCAATAGACGCGGGTATCGAGCTCTTTCCTGATACATCAGCGTACCCGAGGAAAGTATACTTCTGTACACATCCGGCGCATTGGGGAACCACTGGGTTGAGATTGCCCGGCCCCGACGTTGTAGAGGAATTATCCATGATAACATAGATGTCTTTTCCATCGGGAGAAAAGGCCATATCCCTGAAACGATTTTGACAGTTGAAATAGCTAATGGTATCGCCAACGGAATTGGTGGGAGCTGTTGTAGCGCTTGTAGAACCCAATTTCAATCTCACAAGCCGGCCCCATTTTAATGAAGCAGCAACCAATGAATTTTTCCAGCCAGGAACTAACGTGTTCTTGTAGAGATCTAAACCAGACCATGCTTCTGTTGGCCAATTGGCATTAGCCCCGGTAGTTGCGTTCCATAAATTAGTAACACTCGGAAAAGCAGTAGAATTGGGATAAGCGGAGAAAAGCGGGTCTTTATAACTAGCGCCAATCGCTGTCGCTGCTGTTACTTCATTAGAAATAGCTGGGCAACTTGAACCGCTTCCTCCTCCGGTCATATTAGGAGCGGTACCAGCAGTAGTGCTATTGCAATTACCGTCGGAAGCAAAGCCCTCAATCAATGGATGACCATAATTTCGTGCCTGTTCAATTATATTTATTTCATCGTCACTGTAAGGGCCATGTGACGCGCCATATAACATGTTCAGGGTTGTGTCATAAGCAAACCCCTGGTTATTTCGGATTCCTATACACCATACCCCACTTTGCTTAGCTCCATTATATGGATTGTCATTCGGAATCCATTGGTCGTAGCTTCCTGCGTCTGCATCGGCCTCAAGATTAAAGCGAAGTATTTTGCCTTCGTATGAATTTGAATTCTGCGCTTTATTGGGACGAAACTGATTTCCGAACTGCCCTGCACCCATGTCTCCTTGCGCATAAAATAAATAATAAGTTCCTGCTACTGGAGCAACAATTATCCTCTGCGAATTATGGTCACTGCTTCCGGGGAGCGTATCACATATAGCAACAGGGCTTTCTAATTTACCGCTTGAAGAATTGTAAGTAAATCGCACTACACTGTTTCTGAAATAAACTCCGCCGTTAGTTGTGCTTGAAATACTATCAAATTTGCGTACGTATGAAACATACACATAAGGTTTGCCGGAATTAAATTGAGGATGGATTGCTAAACCGGCAAGTCCTCCCTGTGGCCAGCAGCTACAACCTGCGACATTGGCTGTATTATTAAACTGTACATTAAAAGTTGTATGCTCGGCCGTCGTTAGTTCACTCGATGTAGAACCAAAGCTGATATCAAGAGTGGTTGTTTTTGCCCCTGTAGTTGGGTTCATCTTGTATACTTTGTACCCGTGCGATTCGGTAATCCACAAATTGCCATCAGGTCCATAGGTAACTTCCCATGGATATTGCAAACCTCCTGCACC
>Ga0066652_100002127_pt1 | contig 10712 bp, 8 predicted proteins | sample GraSoiAngelo_101_FD_71413 | JGI IMG/M metagenome (GOLD analysis project Ga0066652, IMG submission 71413) | Grasslands soil microbial communities from the Angelo Coastal Reserve, California, USA - 14_0903_02_30cm | ecosystem: Environmental > Terrestrial > Soil > Grasslands | place: USA... | reverse complement strand
GCGTCGAGGCCGAGCAGATGTACCAGCGCTCGCTGCCGATGGTGCGCAATCGATATGGGTCGAGCGCCAGCACCGGCCGTGCCAGCGTCTGCGTAAAGTTGTTGGCACCACCCACCACGTCTCCGGCGAAGTAGTTCGCGTTGTAGCGGTGGAAGTCGCGCGGCGTGAACACGTGCCGCGCGAGGACGATGTCGCGGAAACCGGGTGCGAATCGCTCGATCTGCGCTTCGATGCGTGCGGTCATGTCCTCCGTGGAACCATGCGGCACGTGGCAATACGCCCATGCAGTCTGCTTGCCGGCGGGCGCGCGCGTTGCGTCGAACAGGCTCTGCTGCGCGACCAGGACGAAGGGACGCTCGCAGTGCCGTCCTTCCCATGCGTCGCGCTCCGATCGCGCGATGTCATCGAGCACCCCGCCGACGTGCACCGTTCCGGCGCGCCGGCACTCGGCCGCGCGCCACGGGATCGGCTCGGAGAGCGCCCAGTCGACCTTGAACGACGCCGGCCCGAAGCGATATCGACCGAGACGCCGGCGGTACCGCGTTTCCAGCCGCTCTGCGGTGATCCGGAGCAGCTCGTGCGGAGTGAGGTCGAAGATGACGACGTCCGCGGTCCCCACGTCGCCCGGGTTCTTCACGTGATAATCGGTCTCGATCCGTCCCCCTGACGCCTCGAGACATCCGGCCAGCGCGCCCGCGATCGCGCCGGATCCACCGCGGGCTATCGGCCAACCTCCAGCGTGCGCCGTCATGCCGAGCACCATTCCGAAGGACGCGCTGGCGCGGGCAGTCAGTGGGATGACTGAGTGCGCGGCCATGCCGGCAAAGAGCGCGCGGGCGCGCTCGTCCATGAAGCGTGCGCGAGCGAGACCATCCGCGGAGCGCAGCGCGGTGAGGCCGAACCGCGCCAGCGTGAACGGGTGCTTCGGCGGCAGGAGCGGTGCGAGGATGGCCTCGAGCAGCCGGTCTCCAGCATTGAGCAGCGGCGCGAAGAGCCTCTGCCACGCGCGACCGTCGGCGCCGAGCGCGCTGACCGTGGCGGTGAGCGACCGCTCGAGGACCACGGCGCTGCCGTCGTCGAGGGGGTGCGCCACCGGAGCCGGTGGATGGATCCACTCCAGCCCGTACTGGTGCAGCGGCAGGCTGCGGAAGAATGGCGACGCGACCGCCATGGGGTGGATCGCCGAGCAGACGTCGTGCGTGAAGCCGGGCAGCGTGAGCTCCGCGGATCGCATCCCACCGCCGATCGTCGGCGTTGACTCGAGTACAGTCACCTCGAGCCCCGCGCGCGCAAGCGTGATCGCAGCAGCGAGACCGTTCGGGCCCGAACCGACGACAATCGCGCGCCGTGTCATGGCTGGAATATGGCGCGGCCTGCGACGCGTGACCTCTCGGGAGTTGTAGCCGATGCTTCGGCGCCGCAACTTGAGACCATGCACCTTTGCTCACGCCTTCTGCGGTTGGCGGGACTATGCCTTTGGGCTGCCGGATGCCATCGGCCACGCGATGTGGCGGTGGCAAGAGGAACGGTCACGCTTTCCGCAGACACGGCCTCCTTCCGCGATACTTCACGCTCCGGACTGCGGCCCGGGACGCCGATCCTAGAGCTCCGATCGCCTGTGTTACGCGATTCGATGCGCGCTCTGGTTCAGCGCGAGCGGCATCGCTGGCGCGCAGTTGCACCAGCGCAGTACACGCTGCTGCTCCGCGTGCAGTGCTTCTGTCCCGGACAGCGCGGCTGGCTCCTCATGGACGTACGCAACGAAAAGCTCGCGCGCGCCTCGGACGCGAGCGGTCGCAGTGTCCAACTCACCGATTGGAACACGTTGACCGTGGACCAGCTGTTCGATGGCCTCGATCGTACGATCATGAATAGCCGCGCGATCCAGATCGTGTTCGACAGCACCTGGCACTATCCGACGTACACGTACAGCAACTCGACTGCGGTAGTCGACGGATGGTCCATCCTCGAGGCGCGGGCGCTGCACGTACTGGCCCGGTGACGATCGCCCGCGCGCTGAAGCGATGGCAAAAAAAAGCGCGGGGTCCCAAGGGACCCCGCGCTGAATTGTCTTTGGTTGGTTTACGGAGCGCGGTAGATCGTTCCGCCGAAACCGATGGCTCCGGATCTCACGTAGTAGCCCGACTGCGTGGTCGTGGTGCCGGTGGAATCACCAAGGCTGGCAACACCGCTCTTGCTGACCTGGAGCTGCGCGGGCTCGGTGGGTGCCGTTGCGTTGCTGCAGGCGGTAAGGAGCAGGATTGCCCCGCCGAAGAAAACTGCCTTTTGCCAAGTCATCGCGGCCTCGCTGAGACTATGGGTTGTTTGAGCCATCAGTTAGTCTCGAATGGTAGGCGGCGCCCCAGGGCGCCGCAATGATGCGCCGATGCAACAATCGGGCAAACCCGTGTCACACCCCCTGAACGGCAGGCGGAAAGACCTGCAATTCAAGATGCCCAAATAAGTTGACTCCCCCGCTTCCCCGCCGTAGTCTGCGTCACATCGGGGTACCGCCATGAGTCACAGCCGTGGCCGCCACGGATGTAGACCTTTCAGGCTGTGATTTTCGGTGTAATCGGCGAAGTCCGCCGGATACGCAGGCTCTTTCCCGACTGACCATTTCATGACCAAGCCGATGCTGGCTCGCCCGTTAGCCGTTCTTGCCGTCCTCGCTGTCGCCGCGTGTGCTGACGCCCCCCTCCCGGTCGCACCGCCACAGGACGCCGTTACACCTACGCTGAGCCCGGTCACGACGACTGGCGCATTCATGCGCGCGCAGGACCAAACCGATCGCGTGATCATCGAGCTGAACGGTCCCGAGTCCGGAACCTTCGCGCGCGAGGTCCAGCGCCTCGGCGGTCGCATCGAGCGGAGGCACCCGGATGCCGACAATCTGGTCGTCGCGAGCGGGTTGAGCTCGACCGCGGTGGCCACGCTGGCGGCACGCTCCGATGTGGCCAGCATCGCGCATGACGCGAGGATCCAGTGGATCCCGCAGACGGCAACCGCGCAGCACCGTCATGGCGATCCCCATGTGCAGGTGGTCGGGCCGGATCAGAGCACGGCGTGTTTCTTTGCGGATTTCCAGTGGAACATGCGCGTGAGCGCCGCTGCGGATGCATGGACGAAGACGCCCGCTGGGGACGGCACCACCGTGTACGTGCTCGACACCGGCATCGACCCGAACCATATCGATCTCGACGGACGCGTGGATCTCGCGCACAGCCGGTCGTTCGCCGAGCGCGAGCCGGGGGACATCCGCGACTACAACTCTCACGGCACATTCGTCTCCGCGATCGTCGCATCGAACGGCATCTGCGTGGCCTCGGTCGCGCCGCTGGCGAAAGTCGTCGCGGTCAAGGTGCTCGACGGCAGCGGTTCCGGCGCATTCTCCGACGTGATCGCTGGCGTCATGTATGCGGCCGACCAGGGCGCGGATGTCATCAACCTGAGCCTCGGCTCCGTGGCCGATCTCAAGGTCCGTGAATGGCGCCAGCTCGTGCACTACTTCCAGTCCGCGGTTCGCTACGCGCAGAAGAAGGGCGCCGTGGTCGTCGCGGCGGCCGGCAACGGCGACGAGAACTTCGTCGGCATGGATCTGTCCGCGCTTCCGCGGGATCTCATGTTCGTCCCCGCCGAGCTCGATGGCGTAGTCGCCGTCGGCGCCACGGCTCCTGTCGGTCAGGTGGACTTCGACCGGCTCGCCACATACTCGAACTACGGGTTCTCTCGGGATCACGCCGGCGGCGTGGACATCTTCGCTCCGGGCGGCGATTTCGTCGCCGAGTCGGAGATCTTCGACCTCGTGATGTCGGCGTGCAGCGAGTACACCCTGGACGGTGATGGCGAACCGACCATCTGCCCGGGCAACGACTTCTACTTCCTGGATTTCGGAACGAGTGTCGCGGCGCCGGTTGTCTCCGGCGCAGCGGCGGTCACGCGGTCGCTGATCCGCACGCCTCGCAAGGAACGCGACAAGGTGGTCGACTGTCTGCTGCGCTCGGCGGACCAGATCGGACCGCGTTCGATGTTCGGCTATGGACGCGTAAACGTGCTCAAGTCCGCGCAGTGCGCTGCCTCAGGACGGGGACGCAACGGCGTCGCGAACTGAGATACCGGACGGCGCGTAGGGTCAACGCGCCGTCCAAAGAGAGCGTCACGGTCACCGGCGGGCGCCGCGTCGCCTGCTCGCCACGCTCCGGCCGGGGCGCACGTACGCGCTCATTTGCGGGTTACGCGATGCTCCGGACGCACAGCCGCATGCGCTGCTGGGAATGATCGCCGTGTTTTCCGTCCCCGGGCACTGACGGAAGTACGGCGGCTTCAGCTAAACTCCATGGAGTTTGCGTACCTCCCCACAACATGACTGATCCGACCGAACGCACTGGCCCGCAGTGGAATACGTCTCCCAGCGCCAAGCTGAGAACCGCCGTTCAACGATCCGTCACCGCGCTGCTGGACGAACTGGCTCCAGAACGCGTGCTGCGCCGGGTCGAACACCTCGAGGGAATGATCGAGCAGCATCGCACGCCTACAGGATGTGTGCTTCAGGCAGCGACGTGCGCCGTGAGCGTTTCCTGGTTCCCCGAGGACAGCAAGGAGTCCTTGCTCGGTGAGCTCCACGTGCTGCTCTGGCAAGGCAAGGTGACGCGGCGTGGCGCGTCCGGAGCGCCGAAGAAGGCCACCCTCGTTACGGAGCTGCGGCTTCTGCCAGTCGAGCCTCCCGTCGAGGAATGCGTCTGGCAGGCCACCGACGGCACTCGATACGACACGGCCTCCCTGGCCGCAAAGTGCCTGGCGCTTCTGGAAGCCCAGGTCGCAGCCAAACACTAAGGAGCCGTCCGCGTGGCGGACTCGGTCATCCGGATCGACAACCTGACCCGCCGCTTCGGGTCACGGACGGCCCTCGATTCGGTGAGCCTCTCCCTCCCACGCGGCGCAGTGTACGGCCTCGTGGGCGCCAACGGCGCGGGCAAGACGACGCTCATCCGGCACATCCTCGGGCTGCTCGCGGCGGAGAGCGGCGCGGTGCGCGTCTTCGGACTGGACCCGGTCGCCGATCCTGTGGGCGTCCTGTCCCGCATCGGATACCTGTCGGAGGAGAACGACCTCCCGGGGTGGATGCGCGTGGACGAGCTGATTCGCTACTCCCGCGCCTTCTACCCGAAGTGGGACGACGCCTACGCTGAGGAGCTGCGCGTGGCGTTCGCCCTCGACGGCTCGACGCGCATCAAAACGCTCTCGAAGGGACAGAAGGCGCGCGCCGGCTTGCTCGTTGCGCTGGCGCATCGGCCGGAGCTGCTCGTGCTCGACGAACCGTCGTCGGGACTCGATCCGATCGTGCGACGCGACATCCTCGGCGCCGTGATTCGCACGATCGCGCATGACGGACGCACCGTGCTGTTCTCGTCGCACCTGCTGGACGAGGTAGAGGAAGTGGCGGATCACGTGACGATGATCAACAGCGGCAGGATCGTGCTGAGCGCGCCGCTGGACGAGATCAAGTCCTCGCACCGCCTCGGCGGTCAGGTGCCGTCGCTGGACGAGATCTTCCACCGGCGTATCGCGTCCACGATCACATAATGGGCTCCCGGCTCCCGGCTTCCGGCTCCCGGCTTTCTCCGCCGCGCGCGATCGCGTGGGAATTCACTTGGCGGCACCGGTGGGGATTTCTTGCCGTCGGCGTCTATCTCGCGGTCCTTGCCGCGATCAAGCTGGTGATCGTCGTCCGCAATGTGCCCGTCGCCTTCGACAGCGAGGAGAGCTTCGCGCTGGCGGTCGTGGTTCCGATCACGGTTTCGTTCGTGTACCTGCTCGCGGTGTTCACGTACGGCTTGAGCGGCGATCTCGCGGCGCGGCAGTCCATGTACCCCGCGCGGATGTTCACGCTGCCGCTGTCCAACGCCGCGCTGGTGGACTGGCCAATGCTCTACGGCACCACCGCGCTCGTCGGCCTGTGGATCCTCACGCGTTGGCTGTCCGTGTGGCCAACCGAGTTCTCCATACCATATGTATGGCCGGCGACGCTGGCCGCCGCGCTCGTCATGTGGACGCAGGCGCTCGTGTGGATGCCATACGGACTGGCGGGTATGCGCGTGATTGTGTCGGTGGTCGTCCTCTGGGTGATCGACGCGATCGTCCTGCTGGCGCTCCACTTCAAGGCCGCGGAGTGGGTCATCGTCGCGATCACCGCGCCGCAGATACCCGTTGCTTATGCGATAGGCCGCGTCGCGGTCGCGCGCGCGCGACGCGGCGTGGTGCCGCAGTGGCGGTTGCCGTCGCTCGCCTCCCTGCTTTCGCGGGTGGCTCCAGCGCGCGGCGAGCAGATCGAGCAGGTCGAGCATTCGTCGGCCGGCCGGGCACAGAGCTGGTACGAGTGGCGCTGCAGCGGCAAGTCGCTGGCGGTGTGGGTGGCCATCATCCTGCCGCTCGAGCTGGTGTTGCTCTGGGCGGCTGGCACGTCGACGACGCTCGTGATCGTCATCGTTCTGGGGGCGCTTGTGACTCCCGTCATCGTCGCGGCGTTTGCGGGTGTATCGGCGAGCAGCATGGGTGGGAGCGGGAGCGCGCGCGACGGCTACGGGCTGTCGCCCTTCATCGCCGCACGGCCGCTCACGGATGCGCAGCTCCTGTCAGCGAAGCTGAGGATGACGATCCGGAGCACCTTGTTCGCGTGGGTGATCGTCCTGCTCGCGATACCCCTCGCGCTTTATTCGTCGGGTACGTGGCAGACACTGCGCGACTGGTCGCGCAACGTCGCCGCGATCATCGGAGTGCCGCGCACCGTCGTGCTGCTCGGTGTGGTCGTCGCCGGGATGATGCTGTCGACCTGGAGACAGCTCGTGCAGAGCCTGCATTTCGGCCTCAGCGGCAATCCGCGGCTGATCAAGGGGAGCGTGTTCGTGTCGCTGGTGCTCGCGTCGCTGCTCGGGCCTCTGGCAATCTGGATCGTCGACACCGATCGCGTCGGCGTGGTGTGGAGCGTCATGCCCGTGATTCTCGCGCTGCTCGTGTTGGCGAAGATGCTGGCAGCCGGTCTGGTCGCCGCACGCCTCGTCCGGGAAAGGCCGCTCGGTGACCGCGCGCTCATCGCCGGGGCGCTGTGCTGGACGAGCGCAGTGGTGGCGCTGTTTGCGCTTCTCGCGTGGCTGGCTGACACGCCGCACATCCCGCGATATCTCGTCATGCTGCTCGCGATCCTGTCTGTTCCACTGGCGCGACTCTCCGCAGCGCCGCTGGCGCTCGCGCGGAACCGGCATCGATGAATCGCGCGACGGCGGACGGCCGGCGACGCACGATGGTGCTCGGCACCGTGTTGACGATCATCACCCTGCCGGTGGCGAGTGTGCCGTTCCAGGCGGAGCACTTCTATCGCTACAACCGCGACAACGGCTCGATCATCTCGTCGGGGGTGGAGCGAACCTATCTGCTTCACGTACCTGCGACGTACGATCCGAAGAAGCCGACGCCGCTCGTCCTGAGCTTCCACGGCGCAGGACTGTGGGGCGTGGCTCAGCGCGACATGAGCGGCTGGGACAGCGTTGCGGACGAGGAAGGGTTCATCGTCGTGTACCCCTCGGGCGTCGGCGGCGCAGGCCTGCGCGTGTGGCACGTGGAGCCGGGGAATCCACGCGGTCGCGACAACCGGTTCGTCGCCGACCTGATCGACGCGCTGCGCACGAAGTACAACATCGACACGACGCGCGTCTACGCGAACGGGCTGTCGAACGGCGGCGGCATGTCGTTCGGGTTGTCGTGTGCGCTTTCCGATCGCATCGCGGCCGTTGGCCTCGTCGGCTCGGCGCAGACGGAGCCGTGGCATTCCTGTCGCGACACGACCGCGGTGCCGATGATCAACTTTCACGGTACGGACGATCGCTTCGCGGCGTACCATGGCGGGACGTCGTGGGTGCTGCCACGCGGGCGCGCATTCCCGAGTCAACTCGTGTGGACCTCACGCTGGGCACAGCGCAATCGCTGTACGTCGCCGCCGGTCGATTCAGCGGTGGCGCCGGACGTGGTGCGCCGGAGCTACGGGCACTGCACGAACGGCGCGGATGTCGTGCTCTATACGATCGCGGGCGGCGGACACACGTGGCCGGGAGGCGGACCGCATCCGGCGTGGTTCGTGGGCACGATGACGCACAGCATCGACGCCTCGCGAATCATGTGGCGGTTTTTCGCCGACCATCCGTTGAAGCGATAGCGTTCACGCCCGCGTCGCGATCGCGCTGGCTCTCACGACTTCAAGGACCGGATAGCGATCCGCTTTCGCGGCCGGCCCGACCACGCCGGGCACCCCGGCTTCCCGCACCGAGGCGCGGGGCAGGCGCACGCGGAACACAGCGCCGCCTGCAATGTCGTTCTCACTGGAGACGTGGCCAGCGTGTCGCTCGACGATGGAGCGCACGATCGCGAGACCCAGCCCGAGTCCTCCGCTTTTCGTCGAGAAGAACGACTCGAAGACGCGGCTCTGCATCGCGACGGGCACACCCGGACCACTGTCGCGCACACGCAGCTCGACGACGGCGTCCTCCACTTCGGTCTGCACGGCTACAAACGGATCGGCGCCAGACGCCGCCGAAGCCTCGATCCCGTTGAGCACGAGGTTGAGCACCACCTGCTGCAGCTGTACCGCGTCGCCCGTCACATGCGCCGGCACCGACGCCAGCGAAAGCACCAGCCGGACGCGGCGACGCGCCGCATCGTGCTGCAGCAACCGAACGGCGTCGCCGCAGATCTGATTGAGATCGAGCTCGCACACGGCGACCGTCTGGTCCTTCCGCAGCAGTGTCCGCACGCTCTCGATCACCTGCACCGCCCGATCGTCGTCATCCACGATGTTACGGAATATCTCGCGCGCCTCCGCCGGGTCCTTCGTCGCCAGGAACACGCCGGCCTCGGCATTGGCCCGTATCGCGGCGAGCGGTTGACGCAGCTCGTGCGACATGGTCGCCGCCAGCTCGCCCACGAGCACCAGACGCCCCATGTGCGCCACCTGCAGTCTGGCCTCCTCGGCGCCCCGCTGCTGCTCGTCGAGGATCAGCTGGGCCCGGATGCGGCGCCGGCGCTCGGCCACCAATAACCACACCAGCAGCGACTCCACGACGATCACCGCCGCTGCTCCGAGGATCACCGCGCCATGTCGCTGCCACATCCCGGGCTCACGAAATGCCACCTCGGTGCCGCGAGGCAACCGGTTCTCGGAAAGGCCCCAGCGGCGCAGCTCCCGCCAGTCCACCACGAATGACTCCGCGATGAGCTCCGCGGGCGGCAGCGGCGCTCCTGCGCGCCGGTGGAGAACACGAACCACGAGCCGCGCCGTATGCACCCCTTCGTCAGCGAACCGCATGACGGAACCGCCCACCACCCCTTGCCCGACATAGGTGTATAGCTGTCCGTACATCGGGGCGTTCGTCGCGCGCGCGATTGTGCCGATGACGTCGAATGGATCGAACGCTTCGCCCTGTCCATCCTGGCGGTAGTTGCCGAAAAGAACGATCGATCGGCGCGGGATGTCGCGTACCCGGTGCAGCAGCTCGTTGAACGGAAGACCCTGGATGACGTGCAGCGGAAGGGTGCCGCGGAGTGAGTTCGCCGCGGCAACGGCCGCGCGCAGGGAAACCGAGTCCGCCGGGCCCGCGCCGCCGATGACGACGATACGCTCCGCGTCGGGCTGGAGTCGCCGCGCCATCTCGACGGTGGGCTCGAACCGCGACGGGGACGCGATCCGTCCCGTCACGTTCGGCGGCAGCGTCGCTGGATTCGTCTGCGGAGCAGCACAGAGAGCGAATACCACGGGCACGTCCGGCAGCACGGTGCGCAGATCGCCCACGGCAAAGCTCAGGGCGCGGGCGCCCACCGGCACCACCACATCTATCCCGAACCCGCGGAACTTGTCCGCGAAATAGTTCACCAGCGCGCGCGAATGCTCGCGTCCCTTGAAGCGATCGAGATCCAGCGCTTCCTGGTAGAAGTCGACGGGAGAGCCCAGCTCCTCGATGATCGTGGTCCGGAGCCGCTCCGTGAACTCCCGCATCGGCCCTGTTTCGGCCTGCTGCTGAAAGAGCAGCAACACACGCGCCCGCCGCGGTTCGCCCGCTTCCTGTGCGGCCGTCCGCTCCGCGGCGCACGCAACCATCACGATGGTGGCGAGCGCGCGACGCCATGCAGTGCCTCGCGGCAGAATGAACACGATGTTCAGAACGAGTATCGAGCGGCCAGCTGGATCTGGTAGTAGGTATCGATGTTCTGCGAGCTGTATCGCGCCATCGTCGAATCGAAGCGGTACACCGGTTGCGCGGCCGGCCCTCCCCCTGCCGTCTCGCCCACCTGTGACAGGAGCGCGATCTGGTTGCTGTTGGTCAGCGACGCGCCGGTCGGGATGTCGATCCGTCCCCAGCGCGGGCTCAGCAGATTGAGCACGTTGAACACCTGCACCTCGAGCGCCGCCGACTGCCCGCTTCGCGCTGGCAGCGCCTGTCGTATCGCGACGTTGACGAGGCTCATCCACGGCGACCGGCAGCTGTTGCGCGTCATGATCGCGCCGCGCTGCCGCTGCAGGCACGCATCGCCATCGATGAACCGGTCGAAGGCGACCTGCTGCGTCTCGACCTCGGCTGCGGAGCCCGCGAAGCGGATCTGGGCGGTATCGAACGCGGTGAACGGGATGTACACCGGGTCGTTTCCAACCGCGCCGTCTGCATTGAGGT
>Ga0066652_100002124_pt1 | contig 10715 bp, 6 predicted proteins | sample GraSoiAngelo_101_FD_71413 | JGI IMG/M metagenome (GOLD analysis project Ga0066652, IMG submission 71413) | Grasslands soil microbial communities from the Angelo Coastal Reserve, California, USA - 14_0903_02_30cm | ecosystem: Environmental > Terrestrial > Soil > Grasslands | place: USA... | reverse complement strand
TGCGCTGTGCACCTACAACGTAGCCGACTCGCTCATTAATCGACGGCGCTGTATTCATGTTTCGTTGACGTGCGACGTTGTCTCCACTCAGGACGCGTAACAAGTCTGCGGCCCGGCGGTCAAGGGTAGTCGCTTCTACTTGAAGTTGAGGAGTAAGTGTCGGAGTCTCCGAAATTGCCCGCTTAATCGCTGCTAGTCGAGGTCGCAAAGCATTTGCAGCTTGAGTTGCGCCGCTAACTGCTCGCTGTAGACGAGCTGCTTTTTGCTGAAACTCAACCAAGGCAGTTCGATCAGAAATCGACATGTTTTCCTGACCGTCAACTACGATCTGAAATTCCTGCGGCGAGCCGAGTGGCGTAACGACGCCATCCACGCGTTTTGCTATCGAGGCCTTATACCTGCCAGGCATCACGAGTGAGCCTGACGGCGGCTCAAAATCGGAATCAGCATCGGGTTGCGGCGGACCACCAAGGTTAGCTGCCGGATAACGCAAGTCCCAATTGATACGTTGAATTCCAGCCCCAACCGGACCATTCAGTCTACGCACGACTCGATCATTTGAATCCGTGATCGTGACCATGATCGCTGGCGCTTCCTCCTCTTCCTCGGCACGAAGGTCGGCCTGGGTGGGCCAACCGGCAGGTTCTTTCTTTCGTTCAGCTTCCCTTTCGGCTTCCTGTCGCTTCTCTTTCTTTGTTTTGATCGCGTCTTTCAGGTCCCAGGTTACGGTGGCGCCAAACGGCGGATTGTCTGCAGTGTAAAAAGTCTCCCCCTGGAAACTCTTCCCGCGTCCACCCAGCGGTTGCGACTGGATGTACATCAACGCGTCTTTCACCGGAAATAGAACCGACTCTTGTCTGACTGTGTCAGCTTTGAGTAAGCGCAACGGTGTGTAATTGTCGAGAATGTAAATGCCGCGTCCGAAGGTGCCGATGACCAGGTCGTTTTCGCGTTTCTGAATATTGATATCTCGCACAGCGATGGTGGGGAGTCCACCTTTAAGCTGAATCCACTTTTGACCAGCATCAATTGAGAAGTACAACCCAAATTCAGTTCCGACAAAAAGCAGGTTCGGATTCACATGGTCTTCGGCAATCGCCCAAACTGGACCATTCGCAGGAAGATTGTTGCTGATGGAGGTCCATGTACGACCAGCGTCAGTAGTTTTCAGAATGTAAGGCTTGAAGTCAGCGTTTTGATGGTTATCAAAACTCGCGAATGCTGTGGTCGCATCGTGATTGGACGTAATAATCCTGCTAACGTAGGCCATGTCGGCTACACCGGGGAATTTTTCGATCTTGCGCCAGTTCTTGCCGCCATCTTCAGTTACCTGGATCAAGCCGTCGTCAGTTCCTACGTAGATCAAGCCATCCTTCTTCTGCGACTCGGCCAATGCCGACGCGTTTCCGTAAAATGCAGTGGATTGATTCTTCGCGACAGCGTCGATACCCCAGACCTTACCCATCACCGGTAACTTGTCGCGATCAAGAGCGCGTGATAACTGACCACTAATCGGAGTCCAGGTATCGCCACGATCGTCACTGCGAAAGAGTTTGTCAGCAGCCATGTAAAGACGGGTGTGAGAGTGTGGACTGATGATAAACGGACTATCCCAGTTCCAGCGCCATGGATCTTCGCCACGACCAGGCTGCGGCTGAATACCAAGTCGTTCGCCTGTTTGCTTATCGAAACGAACAATCACCCCGTGCTGTAACGACGCGTAGATCGTGTTTGGATCTTCCGGATCCACCTGCGATCGAAAGCCATCGCCGCCATTTGTTACAAACCAATCCGAGTTAACGATTCCCGACACACTGCGAGTACGGGCTGGACCACCAAAACTGAAGTTGTCTTGCGTTCCGCCATAGACGTTGTAGAAAGGCTTGGCGTTGTCGGTAGCAATGTCGTAGAACTGGGCAACTGGAAGATTTTCCTTAAAGTCCCAATTGACTCCTCGATCAAAACTCTCATAAACACCACCGTCACAACCGACGAGGTAGTGGTCATTGTCCTTTGGATCGATCCAGATGTCGTGGTTATCGACGTGCTTCGATCGTTCGCCCAGGCGCCTAATGGTTCGTCCGCCATCGTCAGACACCATCAGGTTGACGTTCATCACGTAGATACGATCGACGTCCTTCGGATCAGCCACGATGCGCGCGTAGTACATCGCGCCCGAGTCAAACTCATTTCGACGCTCCCAACTCCCGCCACGATCCGCAGAGCGGAAGATGCCCCCTTTTCTATCAGCGGCTTCAACTGTGGCGTAAACAACATTTGAATCAACCGGCGAAATTGCAATCCCGATTCGTCCCATTTCGACCGTAGGCCAGCCGCCTCTTAATTTATTCCAGGTCGCACCCGAGTCAGTCGATTTGTAGAGAGCGCTTTCCGGACCGCCATTGATCAGCGTGAAGTAGTGGCGTCGTCGTTGATAAGAGGCGGCGTAGATCGTACTCGGCTCGTTCGGATCGATTGCCACGTCAGTGACGCCAGTGTTCTCGCTGATGTTGAGTATGTTTTTCCAGGTCTTGCCGCCGTCGAGCGTCTTGAACAGACCGCGCTCACCTCCAGGTCCCCACAATGGACCCTGCGACGCGATGTAGACGATGTTCGAGTCTTTCGGATCGATCGCGATGCGACCGATGTGTTCCGAAGTTTTTAGTCCAACGTTTCTCCAGGTGCGTCCTGCGTCGTCTGAACGATAAACGCCATTTCCATACGAGACGCTGCGTTGGCTGTTGTTTTCACCAGTGCCTACCCAGACCGTTGCTGAATTCTTAGGATCGAGCGCTATGGCGCCGATTGAATACGAGCCTTCGCTGTCGAAAACTGGTGACCATGTCGTTCCGCTGTTGATTGTTTTCCACACTCCACCCGAAGCGACCGCAACAAAGTAACGGGACGAGTTGTTTGGGTCGACGGCGAATCCGCTGACGCGGCCTGAGGTAAATGCGGGGCCAATCGAACGAAACCGCAAGCCATTAAAGGTTGGCGTCGACATTGGGTCGCGCGGACGCGGTGGTTCGTCGGGTTTCTTCTCGTCTTCCGGCTTTTTAGCAGCCTCCTGCGCCGCTGCAGGTGATGGTGACGCCTGCGAACGTGGCGTTTCCTGATTCGGTCGTTGCCCGGATTGGTTGGCCGGGCTGGCTGTTGACTGAGCTCGAACACGAGGAGCCAGTGGCAAAACAAACAGCAAGGTGATCAGGAGTAATGAGACCAGGAACTTTGCACATCGTGAACTGCTATCGGCGCACGTAGACGTAGTCATATGGAGCATTTCCTCATTTTGATTTAAGACATTAGCTGCAAACAGCACGACGGAAGCGTGCCGGAGATACGAAACGGCTACAAACAGAATAACGTTCGGCCGGCTAATTACATTGTTACGGGTATCAAGAAGAACTGGAAAACTGGAAGCCCTAAACTAACACTTGTTAATGATCTCGGCAAAGCGAGTAGCACAGACTTCAGTCTGTGTTCTTAATGAGACTCATTTGCTTGATCAACACAGACTGAAGTCTGTGCCACTCTTTAGCGCAGGTTCTTTGTAAGAAAAGTGATTGTCTTCTCCCATGCGTCTGCTGAAGCAACAGCGTTATAGACTTCGGGCCGCGTGTCGTTAAAGAATGCGTGATCTGTTCCCGGATAGATGTGAGTCTCGATCGACTTTCCGAGGTTGCGGAGTTTGCCTTCCAATTCGTGTACTGACGCCGGTGACGCGAATGTATCTCGTTCGGCATAAATACCTAAAACCGGACATTCGAGATTGGGTAAATCCGGTTTCACGTTTGGATGAACTCCATAAAACACTACACACGCTCCAACGCTGGAGTTTTTTGTTGCCGCAAACAGCGACAAGGCGCCACCCATACAAAAACCAACAGTACCGACCTTATTCCCGGTCGTAACGTCGTGCGCGAGCAAATATGAAACTGCGCCGGCCAGATCCTTCTCGGCTTCATCGACACGAAGCGCCATCATGAGCTTGCCCGCTTCATCGGGAGACTTCGTAATTTTTCCGTGGTAGAGGTCAGGAGCAAGCGCAACAAATCCTTCCGCAGCAAATCTGTCGCAGACGTCCTTGATGTGATCGACTAATCCCCACCACTCCTGGATCACTACAACGCCTGGTCCACTACCTGACGCGGGAACTGCGAGATATCCGTCAGTGCGTCCGCCATTGCTATCGAATTCAACGTTCTCGCCCATTCTGTTCCCCTATTCACTTTCGTTTCGGTGACGTTTTTGATCCAGCAGGACACCATCCCACCGATTCATTACATCGAGATGGATATCAAATTGGTCGATGACCCGCATGGTGATGTGATTGATCATATCGTCGAGATTCTGCGGGTTGTTATAGAACGCCGGCATCGGGGGAAGAATGACCACTCCCATTCGAGCGAGCTTCAACATGTTTTCCAGATGAATCTCGTTGAATGGCGACTCACGAACTACGAGGACTAATTTTCGTCGCTCCTTGAGAATTACATCAGCAGCCCGATGGATGAGGTTGTCGCCTAAACCGTGAGCGATCGCAGCGAGTGTTCTCATGCTGCACGGTGCGATCACCATGCCCAGCGTCACAAAAGAACCGCTTGAAATTGCGGCGCCTTGATCAGCCACGCCGTACGTTTGAGTCGCCAGTGATTGAACTTCCTTGATCGAGTGGGTTGTTTCATGGACCAGGGTTCTGCTGGCCCACTTGCTCATCACCAGGTGCGTTTCAACGCCTGAACCATGCAACATTTGCAGCAGTCGGACGCCAAAGATTGTTCCAGTGGCGCCGGTGATTCCCACAATCAGACGGGTCGGTTTTGGCTGTTCCATATGAGTCGCCTTTATTTTCTCCACTCAAGATGTAAAGCGCAAATGTCCGATATGCTTTAGCTTGTCGTGACTCTCGCCAGAAGCCACCAGGAGATTTCTACTCGATCTCACGACAAGCTAAAGCATATCGGACATTCTTTGTCGGACAATGAAAAGGCCAGGCAATTGATGCCTGACCTTTATTCCTCAATTGTGAGCTAGCTTACGCTTTTACACCGACATACTTTTCAACCATGCGGCTGATTGACTCTTTGCTCGTGGCGCCCACAACTCGCTCGACTTCCTTTCCCTCGCGGAAAAGAATCAACGTTGGAATGCCTTTGATTCCGTATCGTTGAGCGGTTGAGGGATTGTCGTCCACGTTGAGTTTCACGACATTCGCAGTCTCGCCATATTGTTCAGCAACGGCAGCAACGGTTGGCGCGAGCATCCTACAAGGCGCACACCATTCAGCCCAAAAATCTACTAACACAGGCTTGTCAGCTCCCAATACATCTTTCTCAAATGAGCTATCGCTCACATCCTTAACAAATTCACTCATTTTGTCGCTCCTAATTAGCTGTTAACTACCAAAAATTACTGACCCTCGCCCTCGAGGAAGTTCTTTAATAAACGAGCCCGGGAAGGATGTCGCAGTTTTCTCAGGGCCTTCGCCTCAATCTGGCGAATGCGTTCCCGAGTAACGTTAAAGTTCTGTCCCACTTCTTCAAGAGTTCGTTCGTGTCCACCATTGTCCAGACCGAAGCGCAGTCGAATAACTCGCTCTTCGCGCGGACTTAATGTCTGCAAAACATCGCCGGCAATCTCACGCAGGTTCGAAGTAATCACTCGCGCGGCCGGACTTTCACTCGACTTATCTTCAATCAAGTCGCCCAATTGAGAGTCGCCGTTCTCACCGATTGGTGTTTCGAGTGAAATCGGATCCTGCATCAACTTGCGAGCCTTACGTACCTTGTCGACGGACGTATCCATCTTCTTGGCGATCTCTTCGGTCGTTGGTTCGCGACCCAATTCACGAACAAGTTCACGCGAAGTATTCTTCAATTTGTTGATTACTTCGATCATGTGAACCGGAATACGAATCGTACGTGCCTGGTCAGCGATGGCTCGAGTAATAGCCTGACGGATCCACCACGTTGCATAGGTGGAAAACTTGTAGCCACGTCGCCAGTCAAACTTATCAACGCCCTTCATCAGTCCCAGATTGCCCTCCTGGATCAAATCCAGAAACTGCAAACCACGGTTCTGATACTTCTTCGCAATCGAGACAACGAGGCGAAGGTTTGCTTCGGTCAATTCATGCTTAGCCTGTGCAGTCTGGGCTTCGCTAATCACAATCATCTGATGCGACCGTTTGATATCGAGAGCCGTAAGATTATGCTCGGCTTCGATTTCCTTCACCCGTTTTTTGGCTGTCGCAATGAGACGTCGGAACTCTTTCTGCTTATCAGCTTTTAGACCTTTACGATGAAGTTTTTCGGTGTTGCCTTCGATTTCTCGTTCAAGGGTTCGCGTCTCTTTGTGAACCGCCGCAATTGACGCAATCAAACGCTGGCGCGCGGCTTCTTTAAGGTGCAAACCGCGAATTTCCTGGGCTATCTCCAACCTGGTGCGACCGAGTTTTCGTCGATAGCGCAAAAGCTTCTTCGAACGTTTGCCACGGCTAACTTTCAACTCGCCGGCATACTTCTCAAACTCTTTCAGTGCCCTTTTGTAGAGGCCCTGTATATTCTGAAGTCCTTCGATAGTCCACTGGAGGTATTCTTCGCTTCGATCTTCGTGTTCCTCGGTTTCCATCTGGTCCGAGAACGCTACCACGTCACGAATATTGAGTTTACCTTCAGCTAATTCGTCACCTATGCGGAAGAGTGCAACAACCGCTATGGGCGAACGAGCAATTGCCTTCTCAGCCCGCTTTTGGCCCCGCTCAATGCGCTTTGCGATCGAGACTTCCTGTTCACGAGTTAAGAGCGGCACGACACCCATTTCGCGCATATAAACGCGAATAGGGTCTGACGTCTTGTCCATTTCACCCGCTGAAAGGTCGAGTTCGACTTCTTCACTCATTCCTTCTTCGGATTCGACGGACGAAGAGTTCTCCTCGATCAAAGGTTCTTCGGTTTCCGTCTCAACGCTGGTGGCTCGTTCTAATGTTTGTAAAACCTCATCGATATCCTCGATGGACACAGCATCATCCGTGAGCTCTTCACTCAGGTTGACGAACTCCCCCTTGTTCATCAGGTCGATACCGCTGTCATCCTTTTCAAGCCTTGCCAAATGGGTATTCCTTTCTCCGCGATAGTTATGCTGTACGGAAAGCTTTCACTCTCCGACTCTTCGCCCCCGCGCGCAACTGAGGCAAAGTAATTCGCTCTCGATTGTAATGTTTACGATTTTCAGTTTTGCCAATACTCTTATTCGTCGACGCTGCCCCACACGGTTTCAAGCGCTGAACTACGTCGCTAATTGTTATCTTCGCCAGAACACCTTCCACGGCCGAATCTACTTCTGTTAAGACGTTGCCCAAGACCGTTTCGATGTTTACACCGACCGGACAATCTGGGCTCGGGGGTTGCCGATGCAAAGAAAAGGCTCCTCGGCATTCCATAGCTTGATAAATATCCAGCAAAGTTGTCTTCGCAGGATCCACGGCAAGCCGCGACCCACCAAGCGACCCTGTCTGGGATACAACCAATCCGGCTTCAGCTAATTCACAGAGCATTCGTCTAATAACTACAGGATTCGTATTTACGCTATCAGCAACCTGGTCGGATTTGAGTGGCTCTTCGCCTGACCAAGCCATGAGCGTCATTACGTGAACGGCTACTGCAAACCGGCTGTTAGTCGACATAATTCAAGCGGACGTCGGGAAGTCTGGCTCCTTTTTGTAACAATTATAGTTACAATTCATTTTTTGTCAAATGCTTAGATGCCGCAAATCGGTGTGCTCAAAACTATTTTCCGGCAGTAACGGCGGGGGTTTTTAGTTGGTGAATGAGAACAAAAAGGTCGTCTACGTTGATGGGCTTGGGTACTAACGCGAGATAACCGACGCCAAGGGCACGGATTCGATCCTCTTCGCTGGCATACCCTGAAATAGCAATTGCGGGTACTTCGTCCATTCCCGGGATAGCCTTAACGCGTTCCAGAAAGACATATCCGTCGGTATTGGGCATTCCAATATCAGAAATAATCAGATGTGGTCGCTTCGCATTGATCGAACTTAACGCCACGTCGGCTGAGCCCGCGGTAATCACATTCGCGCCTTCCCGTCCGAAGATGGCGCTCAGCAGTGTGAGGGTATCTTCCGAATCCTCAACAATCAGAACGTCCATACCCGCTAACTGGTGACGCTTGGCAGATTCCGGCGCTGCCGGCAGGATCGGATCGGGAGCCACTGCGACCGCGAGTTTGAAACGAGAGCCGCAGCCTACGCCGTCGGACTTTGCCGTGATTTCACCACCGTGCAACTTGGTTAGGGCGTGGGCAATTGCAAGACCTAAACCCAGACCGCCATGAAGTCTGGATGTTGATCCATCTGCCTGGCGAAAACGATCGAACACGTGCTCAACAAAATCCGGGGAGATTCCAATTCCGGTGTCTTCGACGGTCAGACAGGCCGAGCCGCCCTCGACCGTTGTTGTAACGGTTACGCTCCCACCCGGTTCAGTAAACTTAATCGCGTTCGAAATCAGGTTCCAGGCAATCTGCTGTAAACGAACTGGCTCACCGTTTACTACGAGTGGATCCGGATGCAGGTGAACAATCAACTCGATATTACGTGCGGCCGCTGAAGCTCGCACAGTATCAAGCGCTGCTCCGACTGAAAGATTGAGGTCTGTAGCGCGTGGTTCGAAATGAAGTTTACCGGTTGCGATCCGCGACGTATCCAGCAAATCGTCAATCAAGCGCGACTGCAACCAGGCATTGCGCTCGATTGCGTCTAATGCTTGCGTCACGCTCTTACTATCCAGGCTGCCACTTCTCAGCAGTTTGATCCAACCGACAACGGGTGTTAATGGAGTTCGAAGCTCGTGTGACAAAGTCGCAAGAAAGACATCCTTTGCACGATTGGCTTCGGCTAGTTCTTCATTCGCTTTCGTAAGTTGGACTGTGCGCTCGGCAATTCTCTGCTCGAGGTCTCGATTCAACTGCTGCAGATCAGTACGAGCTTTCTGTTCAGCCAACATCAAACGCCGGTGTTCAACTCCTCGTCGAATCGTGTGTCGCATGCTGTCGATGTCGCACGGTTTGACCAGGTAATCGTAAGCGCCTTCCTGAAGCGCAGCAATGGCCGACTCAACGGACGCGAACCCTGTAAGCACGACCGAGATGGTCAATGGAGCCTGTCGCCTGATTTGATTCAACACGGAAAGGCCGTCTCCGCCTTCCATATGCAAGTCGGTTAAGACAAGATCATAGTCAAGTTTCTCAAGCAGAGCTATCGCTTCATCGCCACTAGAAGCGGTATCGACAACGTATCCTTCCCTTTCCAGAATCGCAGCGGTAGTGATTCGCAAACTCTCCTCGTCGTCGACGACCAGGAGTCGCGCCTCGTTTGGAAAAGATGAAATAGGCGAAGGATCGCCGTTCTCAGGATGTTGTGATGAATGATTCATGCTAACGAGTTATTTCTTCTCCTCGAGAACCGGCGAATCGACCTGAAGAATAATGCTGAACACCGTTCCCTTACCTACTTCGCTTTGCACTTCGATGCGACCGCCGTGTTGGCGGACGATATCTTGAGTAACCCATAAGCCAAGGCCTGTACCCTTTTTCCCGGTGGAAAAGAATGGTTCGAAAATTCGTGCCTGATCGTCAGCACTTATTCCTACCCCCGAATCGCTCATTTGAACCACGATCGAAGGTTGCAGAGCTTGTTCATAGACCGAGGTTGCTATTCTAATTTCGCCCTCGCTAATAATTGCTTGCTGCGCGTTGATAATTAGATTCAAGAACACCTGCCTGAGTTGATCAGACCGAGCGCGAATCGGCGGCAAACTGGATTCAAAAGAACGAACCAAACGAATGCGCGACTGTTTGAGTTTCTTCTCCAACAGTACCAGCGTCTCTTCCAGCAACTGATTGACATCAACCCAATCAACTTCGCCGGGCTGCCGCGCGAAGCCAAGCATCTGTCGAATAATGTGCGATACGCGTTCCGTCTCTTTGCGAGCAATCTCCAGGAAACGGACGTTCTTTTCTTCGACGGAATCTGACTGCATCAGGTAGAGCGCATTCTTGATTGCCTCGAGCGGATTATTCACTTCATGCGCAATGGAGGCAGCTAAACGACCAACCGCCGCCAGTTTTTCTGACTCGAACAACTGCTGCTCAACTCGACGTCGTTCTAACTCCCGAATCTCGGTCAAGTCGTGGAGCACTGACACAACTGCCGTAACCTGCCCCGCGGGATCCAACACTTCACGCACCGTAATTTCCATTGGCAGCGAACGACCGCCTTCCGGATCGATCAAGTCGATTTCGGCCTGGCGACCGGTTTCTGCAAATGAAGCGAGTCCGGAAATGAAAGAGGTAAGTTTGACGGCATTCGTCCGAACAGCGGCAGCGGCTCGAGGACTAAACCGTTCATTCTCCCGAAACAAAAGTTCAGCGCGACGATTTAAGAGGATGTAGTTACCCGACACGTCGCAGACAGCCACGGGGTGACCCACGTTCTCCAGGATAAGATCCAATCTATCGCGTTCGCGGCGAGATTCAGCTTCGGCCTGCTGAAGCTTCACGAAGTTTCGCGCCAGCTCTTCGTTGGCCTCTCGCAAGTCAGTCATGTCTCTAAATATGGAGACAAGACCGAGTGGCTCGCCACGAGCATTTACAGCTGGAGTTGAAATAACTTCGAAGTGAATGTCGGAACCTTCGAT
>Ga0066652_100002120_pt1 | contig 10721 bp, 8 predicted proteins | sample GraSoiAngelo_101_FD_71413 | JGI IMG/M metagenome (GOLD analysis project Ga0066652, IMG submission 71413) | Grasslands soil microbial communities from the Angelo Coastal Reserve, California, USA - 14_0903_02_30cm | ecosystem: Environmental > Terrestrial > Soil > Grasslands | place: USA... | reverse complement strand
TTGAGCATGAAGGTCTCGTAGCCACCCTTCTCGGCCACGTCCTCGTCCCAGTCGACCTCCTCCGGCGCGCGGTCCACGGACTTGCCGGCGGTGTCGGTGAAGCTCGCCCCGTCGGGCGCGATCGTGATCAACTCGCCGTTGCCGACGAACTGGACCTTGCGCGTGTGAGCCAGGAAGGCTGGGATCGCCGAGGCGACGAACGTCTCGCCGTCGCCGAGCCCGATGACGAGCGGGCACTCCTGGCGGGCCGCGACGAGGAGGTCCGGATGGTCGGCGTGCATGGCGACGAACGCGTAGTGGCCGCGGAGCTCGCGGAAGGCGGCGCGTACCGCCTCGGTGAGGTCCCCGCGGTAGTGCCGCTCGATCAGGTGGGCGATGATCTCGGCGTCGGTCTCCGAGCTGAAGAAGTGGCCGTCGTCGCGCAGCTCTCGTCGCAGCTCGGCGTGGTTTTCGACGATCCCGTTCGCGACGATGTGGATGCGGTCGGTGCAGTCGCCGTGCGGGTGCGCGTTCTCCTGGTTGACGCGCCCGTGCGTGGCCCACCGTGTGTGGGCGATGCCGATGGTGGCCGGGGGTGCCGCGACGGCGACTCCGCCTCCCTCCCCGACCCCGCCGGCGGCGACGGCCGCCCGAAGGTGCTCGAGGTTCCCGACGGCGCGCACGGAGTCGATCTGGCGGTCGTGGAGCAGCGAGATGCCGGCCGAGTCATAGCCGCGGTACTCGAGCTTCTCCAGCCCGGCGACCAGCAGCTCGCGGCAGGGCCGTCCGCCGACGTATCCGACGATGCCGCACATGGGAGGCGATCAGGGTACTGCGGGGGCGGCTAGCCGAGGGCTTCGGCAACCACCTTCGCGAGCCGGTCGGCCGCCGCCTCGCACTCGGCGCGCGTCTCGGCCTCGACCATGACCCGCACCACCGGTTCCGTGCCCGACGGGCGAAGCAGGACGCGGCCGCGGCCATCCAGGCGCGCCTCCTCCTCGGCGACCGCCTCCCGGATCGCCTCCGAGCGGTCGAAGCCACCGCGGTCGGTGACGCGGACGTTCACGAGCGCCTGCGGCAGCTTTTCGAACGGGGTCGCGTCCGCCAGGTCCCGCCCGCCGAGCGACCGCATCACGAGGAGCGCCGCGGCGATCCCGTCGCCGGTCAGGCCCGCCTCCGTCCAGATCAGGTGCCCGGACTGCTCGCCGCCCAGCGTCCAGCCGCGCTCCTCGAGCGCCGCCGCGACGTGCCGATCGCCGACGGGTGTCGTCGCGACCTCGATCCCGTTTGCCCTCATCGCGCGGTGGAAGCCGAGGTTCGTCATCACGGTGACGACGATCCCGCCGCCGAGCGCTCCCTGCTCGTGCAGCGCCAGCCCGACGAGGCCGAGGAGCTCATCGCCGTCGTGGAGGCGACCGTGACGGTCGGCTGCGACCACCCGGTCGCCGTCGCCGTCGAATGCGAAGCCGATCTCGGCGCCGGCGTCAGCCACGCGCCGGGCGATCGTGGCGGGTTCGGTCGCGCCGCAGCCGCGATTGATGTTCCGCCCGTCGGGCTCCGTCCCGAGCGAGGTGACCTCGGCGCCGAGCCGCTCGAAGATCGCCGGCGCCGCCCGATGCGTCGCGCCGTTCGCGCAGTCGAGCGCCACGCGGCGTCCCGCCAGGTCGAGCTGGAAGACGCTGTGAAGCTCCCGGAGGTAGTCGCCGATCGCTCCTTCGAGGTCGCGGATGCGGCCGATCGGCCGGTCGCTGGGGCGAGCGGCCGCGACGGCGCCCTCGATCTCGGTCTCGGCCTCGTCCGGCAGCTTCCGCCCATCGGCGCCGAACAGCTTGATGCCGTTGTCGGCCCACGGATTGTGCGAAGCGGACACCACGGCTGCGAGGTCTAGCCCGTGCCGACGGACAAGGATCGACGCTGCCGGCGTGGGCAGCACGTCCGCGATCCAGACGTCCGCCCCGCCATCGGCGAGTCCGGCGGCGAGCGCGGAGGCCAGCATGGGCCCCGACTCGCGCGTGTCGCGCACCACGAGCGCCTGCGGCCGCCGCGGCCCGGCGATGGAGGCCGCGGCCCGACCGAGCGCCACGGCGAGCTCCGCCGAGACCTCGCTGCCGGCAACGCCGCGAACGCCGTCGGTGCCGAAGAGCTTCTTCGCCGGTTTCACACCGGCAGTTCTTACCGCTTGCTGAACTGCGGGCGCTTTCGCGCCTTCTTCAGGCCGGCCTTCCGCCGTTCCTTGATCCGCGCGTCGCGAGTGAGGAGCCCCCGGCGCTTGAGCTCGCCGCGAAGCTCGGGGTCCACGTTCGCGAGGGCGCGCGCAATTCCGTGACGGATCGCGTCGGCCTGGCCCGAGACGCCCCCTCCGTGGACCCGGACTCGCACGTCGACGGTCTCCTCGTATCCCGAGACGACGAGCGGCTGGCGGGCAACGGACTGGAGATGGGCACGCGGGAAGTACGCCCCAAGCACGCGGCCGTTCACCGTGAAGTCGCCGCTCCCCGCCCTGACGATGACCCGCGCGACCGAGCTCTTCCGCTTGCCCGTGGCCTGGATCTGGCGGTCGGAGTCGAGGCTCACCCGCGGCTGCGGCCGGATCGCCGGCTCGGGCACCCGCTCGGCCGTGGCCTCCGCCTCGAGCCGCGCCCGCTCCTCGGCCTCTGCCTCGAGCCGCGCCCGCTCCTCGGCGCCGAGCTCCCGCTCGGGCTCGATCGCAATCGGCTCGAGCTCCGCACCGGGGGGAAGATCGGCCCCCGCCCCGGGCTCGCGCTCACGCTGGGCCGGCGCCCGGTCCTCGGCCGCGGGCTCACGCTCACGCTCGGTCAGCGCCTGCTCTCTAGCCCGCGCCTGCTCCTCCTCGCCGCCCTGCGGCTCCGAGGGCACCGGCTCCTGCTCCGTGCGGTCGTTCTCCTCCATCAGCCCCTCGGTTCCACGGCCTTGGGACGCTGCGCCTCGTGGGGATGCTCCGGACCTGCATAGACCCTGAGCTTCCGGAGCTGCTGGCGCCCGAGGCGGTTGCGGGGGAGCATCCCTTTCACGGCCCTGCGAACCACCTCCTCGGGCCGGCGCTCGAGCATCTCGCCGAGCGTCCGCGAGCGCAGGCCGCCGGGATAGCCGCTGTGCCGGTAGTAGCGCTTGTCGACGAGCTTGTTTCCGGTCACCCGCACCTTCGCGGCGTTCACGACGACGACGAAATCGCCGGTGTCGCAGTGCGGCGTGTACTCGGGCTTCCGCTTCCCGCGCAGCGCGTCGGCGACCTCGGTGGCGAGGCGCCCGAGCACGGCGCCGTCGGCGTCGAACAGCAGCCAGTCGCGCTGGCGCGTGGCGGGTGTGGCGACGTAGGTCCTCATTCTCGACGCGTGAAAAACCGCGCCCGGCCGAGCGCGGCCTGAGCATGATAGTCGAGGCCCTCGCGGGCCTCGGGCGGCAGCGACGACGTTCCGCTGACGGGTATATCCTGCCGCGCCAACAACCGCCAAATTCCCTGCGGCACGCCGCGGGGGAGCGGGGGAACCAGTGAGGCGGCGTCGAATCGCCGTCTCGGGGCGAATCGGGCCCGGATGGTCCGTAGCGCCGCTCTTTCGGCGCGAGCCCGTCAGCTAACCCCGCCGGCTGGAGAAAGAGGGTTGCTGCCCAGGGGTCACGTGAAGCCGTCGCGGATCGCGCGCCGGAGCCATCGCGTCGCAGTCGCGGCCGCGACCGCCGTCGTCGCGCTCGCGCTCGCCGCGGGCCAGGCGCGTGCCGGAAGCGGCGGTGCGACCAGCGGTGGCGGTGGCGGGGTCGGCGCGCCGGCGCCACCCCAGCCTCAGGACGTGACCTGCGCGAGCACCTGCGCAGGCCCGCGCAAGGCCGTGGCGGGCTCGAGCGTCCTCATCACGGGCGACCACCTTGCGGCTGTGTCCCAGGTCGTCTTCGCGGCGGCCGCGGGGTCGCCGATCGACGTCAGCCCGACTCGTGTCTCTGCGCACAGCGTGCAGGCGACGGTCCCGCGCGGCGCGGACAGCGGCAAGCCCGCGGTCGCCGATTCGTACGGCAACTCGGCCGGGGTGCCGAGGGTGCTTCGGATCGTGGCGCAGGTACCCACCAGCACCGGGTTCAAGCTCACCGACGCGACGGCGACGCCACGCAGGGTCTACTACGACGGCATCTCACCGGCTCGGGTGCGCTACGTCTTCAGCGGGTCGGACCCGCTCGACGTGCGCGTGAACGTGATCTCGGTGCGCACCGGCGCGACCGTCGCCAGCTTCGTCGATTCGGGAGCCGCGCCGAACGCCGAGAACGCAGCGGGCTGGGACGGCCTCACCTCCCGCGGCAAGGAGCCGGGGGGCGGGAGCTACCGGTTCTCGATCGTTCCGGCGGCGGGCGGCACGCCCGCCAGCACCGCGCACTCGACGTTCGTCTACCACGGCTACAAGTTTCCGGTGCGCGGCCGGCACACCTACGGCGATGGCGTCGGCGCCCCGCGCGCCGGACACGTCCACGAGGGCCAGGACATCCCGGCGGCGTGCGGAACCGCGATCGTCGCCGCGCGCGGCGGCCGCGTCCAATGGCATGCCTTCCAGGCGAGCGGCGCCGGCAACTACGTGGTCGTCGACGGCAAGGGGACGGGCCGGGACTACGTCTACATGCACCTCGCCCAGCCGTCGCCGCTGCGGAAGGGCGACGTCGTGCACACCGGTCAGCGGATCGGGGTCGTCGGCGAGACCGGCGACGCGACCGGCTGCCATCTGCACTTCGAGGAATGGTCGGCGCCGGGCTGGTACGAGGGCGGCCACTACCTTGCGTCCGTGACCAAAGACTTGAAGCACTGGGATACGTGGAGCTAAGCGGGCAGGTAGCAGGTGGCAGGTGGAGGCGACGGACGCGCTTCCACATGCCACATGCGACATGCCACCTGCCCTACTCCCACTCGATGGTGGCGGGGGGCTTCGAGGAGATGTCGAGCGCGACGCGATTGACGCCGCGCACCTCGTTGATGATCCGGCTCGAGACCCGCTCCAGGAGGTCGTAGGGGAGGCGGGCCCAGTCGGCCGTCATCGCGTCCTGCGAGGTGACGGCGCGGACCACGATGGGGTAGGCGTAGGTGCGCCCGTCGCCCTGCACGCCGACCGAGCGAACCACCGGCAGCACGCAGAACGACTGCCATAGCTCGCGGTACAGCCCGGCGGCACGGATCTCCTCCTGGAGGATCGCGTCGGCGCCGCGGAGGATGTCGAGGCGCTCCGCGGTCACCTCGCCGCCGACGATTCGGATCGCGAGGCCGGGGCCGGGAAACGGCTGGCGCCAGACGATCCGCTCCGGCAGGCCGAGCTTCGCCGCGACCGCGCGGGCCTCGTCCTTGAACAGCATCCGCAGCGGCTCGACGAGATCGAGCCCGAGATCGGCTGGAAGCCCGCCGACGTTGTGGTGCGATTTGATCGTGTCGGCGGCCCGGCCGTCGCCGCCGGACTCGATGACGTCCGAGTAGAGGGTCCCCTGGACCAGGAAGCGGACGTCCGGGAGCTTCGCTGCCTCCTCCTCGAATACGCGGATGAACTCCTCGCCGATGATCTTGCGCTTTTGCTCCGGCTCTTCGACGCCGGTCAGGCGGGCGAGGAAGCGCTCGGACGCGTCGACGTGGACGAGGCTCGCCCCGAGCCGATCGCGGAAGGCAGCGACCACCTGCGCTGCCTCGTCCTTTCGCATCAGCCCGTGATCGACGAGCACGCAGGTGAGCTGCTCGCCGACCGCGCGGTGGACGAGCGCAGCCGCGGTGGCCGAGTCAACCCCGCCCGAGAGGCCGCAGATGACGCCCGCACCGCCGACCGCGGCGCGGATGCGCTCGACCTGCTCGTCGATGACCGAGGCGGGCGACCAGCGCTCGCGACAGCCGGCGATCTCGCGGAGGAAGCGATCGAGGATCTGCGTTCCGTAGGGGGTGTGGACGACCTCGGGATGGAACTGGATCCCGTAGAGCCCGCGTTCCGGGCGCTCCGCGGCCGCGACGGGCGAGCCCGGGGTCGACGCCAGCGGGCGAAAGCCTGCCGGCGCCTCGAAGACCGCGTCGCGGTGGCTCATCCAGCACTGCTGCGACGGGGGCAGCCCGGCGAGCAGCCTCCCGCCGTCGTCGGCGAGGGTGAGGTTCGTGCGCCCGAACTCGCCGGCCTCGGCACCCTCGACGCGGCCCCCGAGCGCGCGCATCATCGCCTGCATCCCGTAGCAGATGCCGAGCACAGGCGGCCCGAGCTCGAGCAGCTCGGTCCGCAGCTCGGGCGCGTCCTCCGAGTACACGGAGGCCGGGCCGCCGGAGAGGACGAGCGCGCGGGGCGTGCGCTCGCGAATCGCCGCGAGCGGCGTGTCGTGGGGCAGAAGCTCCGCGAACACCCCGCACTCGCGGATCCGCCGCGCGATGAGCTGCGAGTATTGTCCTCCGAAGTCGAGGACCAGCACCTCCTCCTCGCGGACCCGGACGCCGCCAGGCGGCGCGGCGCCGATGGCGCCGACGGCCCCTTCGGGGCCTGGTCGCTCACATACCGAGTACGCCACGCCAGCGAGCGGTGCGAGCGCGGAGCGCGAGTCGTCCTTGCCTGGCACCGCCCGGACCTCGCGAGCGGCAGCCGGCGCCTCAGTCATCCGAGACCGCTACCGCCTCGGCGACCGCGGCGCGCCCGTTCGAGCCCATCCCGACCGCCTGCTCGCGCTGGAGCTGCTTTCCCTCCGTCTGGAGGGAAGGCGCCACCATCACCTCTGCGCGCTGGAAGTCGCGGATGTCCTCGTAGCCGCAGGTCGCCATCGACGTCCTGAGCGCGCCGAACAGGTTGAAGGTGCCATCGTTCTCGTGCGCCGGGCCGAGGAGGATCTCCTGCATCGTGCCGTCCTGGCGGGTGGCGACTCGGGCGCCGCGCGGGAGGGACGGATGGAAGGTCGCCATTCCCCAGTGGAACCCGCGCCCCGGAGCTTCCTTGGCGCGCGCGAGCGGCGAGCCGATCATCACGGCATCGGCACCGCACGCGATCGCCTTCGAGACGTCGCCGCCGGTGCGCATCCCGCCGTCGGCGATGACGTTGCAGTACTCGCCGGTCTCGAGCATGTGCTGCGAGCGGGCGGCCGCGACGTCGACGATCGCGGTCGCCTGCGGAACGCCGATCCCGAGCACGCCGCGCGTCGTGCAGGCGGCGCCCGGGCCGACGCCGACGAGGACGCCGACGGCGCCGGTGCGCATGAGGTGCAGGCCCGTCGCGTACGACGCGCACCCGCCGACGATGCACGGCACCGGCACCTCGGCGGTGAACTCCTTGAGGTTGAGCGGCGGGCGCGCCTCATCCGAGGACACGTGCTCGGCCGAGATCACCGTGCCCTGGATCACGAGGATGTCGAGCCCGGCCTCGAGCGCGAGCTCGTAGTGCTCGCGCACCCGCTGCGGCGTGAACGAGCCGGCAGCGACGACGCCCTCGCCCTTGATCTGCTCCACCCTCTGGGCGATCAGCTCCGGCTTCACCGGCTCGCCGTAGATCTCCTGGAGCAGCGCCGTCGCGTCGCCGGGCGGCGCCGCCGCGATCCGCGCGAGCTGGGCGTCGGCATCCTCGTATCGCGACCAGATGCCCTCCAGGTTCAGCACCGCGAGCCCACCGAGGCGGCCGACGAGCCCAGCGGTCCGCGGGCTGACCACGCCGTCCATCGCGGAGGCCAGTAGCGGCAGGTCGAAGCGGTAGGGCCCGAGGGTCCAGCTGATGTCGATGTCGTCCGGGTCGCGGGTCCGCCGCGACGGAACGATCGCGATGTCGTCGAAGCCGTAGGCGCGCCGCCCCTTCTTGCCTCGGCCGATCTCTACTTCCATCGCCTCACTCCTCCAGGCTGGAAAGAAATCAGCCTAAGTCGGCCCGCGGACGAAAGCGGACGCAGGTTCAAAAAGGCCCCGGCGACCCGGGGCCATGAAGTCCCAAATTGCGGCGTTCGAGGCATCGCTGGCAACGCCCCGCCGATGATAACGCCGGCCCACCACGAGTCAGCCGCGTCGTCGCCGCGATCAGCGTGTAGCCCGCGCGCCGCACCGCCGCAACTTGGACAGCGCGCGCGACGCAGGTCCAACCGGATATCGCCGCCGGGCCGCGGCCACCACCTCAGCCATGTAGGTGTCGCATTCCTCCGCGGCGACGAACACCCGCTCGGATGCCTGAACCTCCCCCTCCCAGAAGAGGGCCTCCACCCGCTCCTCCGGCGTCAACATCCCCGCGACCTCGGCCGGGAGATAGAAGTCCGCTCGGCCGCAGAGCATGTGCGGCTTGTGCACGAATTGGAGCTCGCCCTCCACCAGATCGATGAGCCATCGGTGGTGTGACCACCCGACCCAGGGCCCATGGACGCCGAAACACTGCTCCTCCAGGCGGGATGGGATCTCGACGTATCCGGCTCGCGCGACACGGCTCAATTCCGAGCAAACCCACACCGGGTCTCGGACGTCCTCGAGCGTGTGGGAGCACACCGCGAAGTCGAACTGCCCGGTGTCGAACGGCCACGGGTCGCGGGCGCATATGTCTCGCTGGACCCACGTTCCGGACGTGAATCGCTCGGCTTCCGGCGCCGGGTGCCCGTAGCGCCCGCGCGTCTCGTAGGGCATCAGATCGATGACCCAGTCCGCGCGTCGCAGCGGGCTCGCCCATCCCCCTACGTCGAGAACGAGAGCGTCATCTCCGACAAGCTCGTCGATGCGCTCGACGCTTGCCGGCAGCAACGTCAGGCGGCCTCGACCGAGACGTCCAACTCGCGCACCTCGACTCGCGCGAGCTGGCGCTGCACCTCACCAGGGTCGAGCGTGCCGGCGCCGAGGTGCTGGGTGGATTCGGCTCCGCAGGCGACTCCGTGGGCGAGGCACTCGCGGGGCGAGGCGCCCTCGTAGCGAGCGGCGACGTAGCCAGCGAGGAAGCAGTCGCCGGACCCCACCGTGGAGATGGGCTCCAGGGGCGGCGTCGATACGTCGTAGCGGCGCCGCTCCGGCCCGCGGCCGACGACCGCGACGCATCCATCCTCGCGGGTGATGATCGCCTCCCCCGCGCCCATCTCGATCAGCTCGTCCACCCCGAGCACGAGGTCGTCGGGGTCGTTGAACTCGTGGCCGACGGCCTCCTCGGCCTCGGCTGCGTTCGGCGCGACGACCGCGGGCTCGGCGACAAGCGCAGCCCGCATCAGCTCGCCGTCGGTGTCGAGCACGCAGAGGACCCCGAGCCGACGGAGCTCGGCCACGAGCCGGCCGTACACATCGACCTCGACTCCCGGCGGAACGCTGCCCGCGAGCACGCAGATCGTCGCGCCCTGGGCGAGGTACAGGAGCTTCTCGACGAACCGATCGACCTCCTCGCCGCTCACCTCCGGCCCACGCTCGTTGATCTCGGTCTGCTCGCCGGAGGTGGGATCGACGACGGCGAGATTGGTGCGCGACTCGGCGGCGATCAGGGTGAAGTCCTGGAGGATCGACTCCTCGGTCAGCCGCTCGAGGACTCGCGACCCCGTCGCGCCGCCGGCGAGCCCGGTCGCGATCACCGGTCGGCCGAGGAGCTTCAGCGCCCGGGCGACGTTCACCCCCTTTCCGCCGGCGACCGTCTGCGCCTCGACGGCGCGGTGGCGGCGCCCGAGGCGGAAGTTCGGGACCGCGACGGTGCGGTCGATCGCGGCGTTCAAGGTCACGGTCAGGATCATGTCTAGCGCGGCACTAGCCTCTCCTCCGAGCGCGCAGCCTACCCCTCTCGGAGGCGGCGCCCGAGGCGGAGCGCGACGGCGAGCGCGACGGCGAGCGCCAGCGCGGCCGCGAGAGCCGCCAGCGCGCCCGAGGGCGAGCCGGGAAGGAGGTCCGCGACGCCGCTCGGGATCGCCGGCGCGGGTACGCGGCGGCCCGTCCGCAGCGCCACGGTGCGCCGCGGGTCGCCTTCGACGAGCACCTTGGCGCGCCCCAGCCGGCGCCCGCGACGGAGCGGCCCCACGACCTCTCGCGGCGCGCGCGCCCGAATCGCCACCCGCTCGTCGCGGCGAGCCCAGACGCGGACGGCCCGCGCGGCGACCAGCGGGGCGCGCGCTCCCCAAGACCGCTCGCGCGGCCGGGCGAGCACCTGGCCGCGGCGAACAGGCTCGCGCCGGCCGTAGAGCGAGTAGCCGTAGCGGAGCAGCTCGAGGCTGTCGGAGTCGCGGTCGTACTCGGTCGGCGCGCCGAGGACCGCGGAGATCAGGTCGATCCCATGCAGGCGCCCGGCGGCGACCAGGACGTTGCGGGCGTCCGGGGTATAGCCGGTCTTCACCCCGTCGATCCAAGGCTCCTCGGTGAGGAGGTCGTTCCGGTTTACGACGTGACGAACCTCCGCCCCGCTTCGAAGCGTCTTCGAGGGGGAGTTCACCATCCGGCGAAAGCGACGATCGCGCATCAGCACTCGCGCGAGCCGGGCGAGGTCGGCCGCGGTCGAGTAATTGCCGGGTCGGTCGAGCCCAACCGGCGTGGCGTAGTGCGTCCGGCGAAGGCCGAGCGTCGCGGCCGCTCGGTTCATACGCTCGACGAACGCCGGCACCGAGCCGGCGACGCCGTCGGCGAGCGTGACGGCAGCGTCGTTGCCGCTCGGGAGCAGCAGGCCGTACAGCAAGTCGTGCACGGTGTCGCGCTCCCCTGGGTTGAGCCCGAGCAGCGATTCCCCGGGGATCGGGTGATAGGCGGGCGCCGTCACCCGACGACGGAGCGGCAGGTCGCGGAGCGCGAGGTAAGCGGTCATCAGCTTCGTCGTCGAGGCGAT
>Ga0066652_100002118_pt1 | contig 10722 bp, 11 predicted proteins | sample GraSoiAngelo_101_FD_71413 | JGI IMG/M metagenome (GOLD analysis project Ga0066652, IMG submission 71413) | Grasslands soil microbial communities from the Angelo Coastal Reserve, California, USA - 14_0903_02_30cm | ecosystem: Environmental > Terrestrial > Soil > Grasslands | place: USA... | reverse complement strand
CGAGGAGTCCGGCGGTGAACGCGTCGCCGGCACCGATCGTGTCGGCGAGCGCGATGGTCCGACCGCGTCGGCGCAGCGGAGCCGCTGCGGCGCGGTAGGCAATGGCGCCCTCTGCTCCGTCCGTGATCACGACGAGTGCCGCGCCGAGCGCATTCCAGGCGGACGCCACCGCGCCCATGGACCGAGACGGATAGAGCCACTCGACGTCCTCGCGGCTGGCTTTGACGACATGCGCAGAACCCACGTTGCACTCGATCAGCCGACGGCCACGCGTTGGCGTCTCCAGCAGCTTCGAGCGGACGTTGGGGTCGTAGCTCACGAGCACTCCGTTTCGGGCCCGTACCTCCCGGATGAGCCCGTCGATGCGCTCGCTCGCCGGCGGCGTCCAGGATGCGATCGAGCCGAAGTGGAGGACCTCGGCGTCTCTCGGGCGCTTGCGCAGCTCCGCCTTGGTCCATTGCCAGTCCGCGGTTCCCTCGAGGTAGAAGTCGTAGGTCGCCTGCCCCGGGGCGTCCATGGAGACGACCGCCAGCGTCGTTGGCTCGGCGGCGAGTGGCGCTGCACCCAGGTCGATGCCTTCTGCCGCCGCGCGCTCCCGCAGCATCCGGCCGAAGCCATGCTCGCCCATCCGCGCCATCAGCGCCGTGCGATGTCCGAGGCGCGCAAGCGCTACCGCCACGTTGAACGGGCTTCCGCCCGGATGCGCCCGGTAATCCCCCACCTCGCCGTGCGGGACGAGGTCGATGAGCGCCTCGCCGATGACCGTGATCAACGGTTCGGTCAGAGCGCGCCCCCGGCGACCTCGATGGTGACGCCCGTGATGTGCGACGAGCGCTCGCCGGCCAGGTAGCACACCTAGCGCAACGTCCCCCGGGTCGACGCGATGCGGGACCCGTCGCCGCCGAAGACGTGCGTCGTGCCGACGAGCTCAAGACCGACGCTCTCGCCGAGCTGACCCGAGAAGGGCGGAGCCATCTTCGACACGAGCGACACGCTGTCGCCCCGATGATCGACCGTGACGTGGACGAACACCTCCGGACCGAGGTCCTCGACGGTCCGGATCTCCGCCCGCAACGGACCGTCGGCGACGACCTGCACGGCTTCGGGACGGAAGCCGACCGTGATGTCGGCCGAGCCGTTCGACACCGACGCTGCCGCTTGACCGTCGAAGACGACCTCGGCTCCGCCGATCCGAACCGGCCGTCCGTCGCCGAGCGGCACCAAATTCATCGCCGGTGAGCCGATGAAGCCGGCGACGAACAGGTTCGACGGCTCGTGGTAGAGCGTCCCGGGGGCGCCGACCTGCTGGAGCGCGCCGTCCTTCAGCACGGCCACGCGGTCGCCCATCGTCATCGCCTCGACCTGGTCGTGCGTCACGTACACCATCGTCACGCCGAGGCGCGTCTGCAGCTCCACGACCTCGGTCCGCGTCTGCACGCGCAGCTTCGCGTCGAGGTTGGAGAGCGGCTCGTCCATGAGATAGACGGCCGGCTCCCTGACGATCGCGCGCCCCATCGCGACGCGCTGGCGCTGGCCACCGGAGAGGTGCCTGGGCTTGCGCTCGAGGTACGGCTCGAGATCGAGGATGCGGGCCGTCTCGCGCACCCGGGCGAGGCGCTGCTCCTTCGGAACGCCGTGCTGCTTGAGGGCAAAGGCCATGTTCTCGGCGACGCTGAGCTGCGGGTACAGCGCGTAGTTCTGGAAGACCATCGCTATGTCCCGGTCGCGCGGCCGCACGTTGGTCACCTCGCGCTCTCCGATGTGGACCGCCCCCGCGTCCAGCGGCTCGAGCCCGGCGAGCATGCGCAGCGCCGTCGTCTTGCCCGATCCCGACGGCCCGACGAGGACGATGAGCTCCCCGTCGCCGACGTCGAGATTGAGGTCGTCGACCGCCGGGACGTCGCTTCCCTCGTAGGTGCGCGTCGCGTGCTCGTACTTCACCGCGCTCATCCCAAGCTCCTCACTTGATCGCACCCATGGCCAGGCCACGGATCATCCGCTTCTGGGCGATCCAGCCGGCGAGCACGACGGGAATGCACGCCAGCACCGACGCCGCGGACAACTTCGCGAGGAAGTCGCCGCGCGTGCTGACGTTCGTCGTGACCCAGATCGGCACCGTCGAGCCGTGCACCGGGTTCAGCTGGACGGCGTAGAAGAACTCGTTCCACGCAAAGATCACGCACAGCAGCGCCGTCGCGGCGATCCCGGGAGCGGCAATCGGCAGGATGACCGACGTCAGCTGGCCTCTCAGGCCCGCGCCGTCGATCTCCGCCGCCTCGACGAGCTCTCTCGGGATCTCCTGGAAGAACGAGCGCAGCATCCACACGGCGAGCGGCAGGTTTATGCCCACGTACAGGATGATCAGTCCCAGCCGGGTGTTCAGCAGGTCGAGGTTTCGCCCCAGGATCCAGATCGGCAGGATCGCCGCGACGATGGGGAGGAACTTCGTCGAGATGAAGAAGAACAGGACATCGCGCCACTTGGGCACGGGCCGGATGGCCAGCGCGTAGGCGGCCGGGATCGCCAGCAGCATCACGATCGTCACCGAGACGAGCACGATGACGGCCGAGTTCGTGAACGCCTCGCCGAATGACAGCAGCCCGCCGGCGCTCTTGGTGACGTCCTTGTAGCGGTCGAGCGTCGGGTGGAAGAAGAGCTTGGGGCTCGTGTTTGCGTCCTGCTCGGTCTTGAACGAGTTGAGCACCATCCAGAAGACCGGGAAGAAGAAGATGAGCCCGACGACCCAGGCGAGCGCGCCGAACGACACGTTGACCCAGCGGCGCTCGCCGACCACGCGTGGCGCGCGATCGCCCCTCATACGGTCTCCTCGCCTCGCAGGAGCCTGGACAGCACGCGCAGCGAGACCGTCGCGATGATGATTGAGAAGACGACTACCACGATGCTGTAGGCCGACGCCTGTCCGAATTCCCAGCCGCCACCGATCGACTTCTGGAACACGAAGTACGGCACGTTCGTTGAGCCCGGCCCACCGCCGGTCATCACCGCGACCAGGTCGTAGACCTGGATCAGATAGATCGTGCCGAGCAGGATGCCCAGCTCCATGTACGGGCGCAGGTGGGCGAGCGTGAGCTGGCGGAAGATGCCCCACGGGGTTGCGCCGTCGACCTTCGCGGCCTCCAGGACGTCGGGCGGCTGGCTCTGGAGGCCCGCCAGCATGATCAGCATCATGAATGGGGTCCACTGCCAGATCAGCGTCACCGCGATCGCCATGGTCGGATGTCGCGCGACGAAGTCGACCGGCGTTCCGCCCAGCTTTCCCACGACCCAGTTGATGACCCCGTAGAGGTCGTTGAACATCTGGTTCTTCCAGATGAGGCCGACCACCACGGGCATGAGCAGGAACGGCGTGATCAGCAGCGTCCGCACGAGGCCCCGACCGATGAACTTGCGGTCGAGCAGGAGCGCAAATGCGGTTCCCAGCACGAGTGACCCGAGGACCGGGATGACGGCCAACTGGACGCTCACCCACACCGCCGAGCCGAAGAAGTGATCGCTGAACAGGTGGCTGTAGTTGTCCAGGCCCACGAACTTGCGCGGACCCGGAGGCACGACATGCCAGTCCGTGAGGCTGTAGTAAATGCTCATCACGAACGGGACCTGCGTCAGCACGATCATGATGAGCAGGGCGGGCAGAAGCGGCAGCCGCCGGCGCCATGATTCGCTCAGTCGAGGGGGAGAGATGAGCTTTCGCGGCTTCTGTTCGGAAGCCTCCGCAGTGCCGGCGGCTGCGTCCATCGCCTCACATCAGGAGTTGACCTGCGAGGCGACGTCCTGGCAGTTGCCCAAGGCCGAGTCGACCGACGTCCGGCCGGCGATCACCGCCGAGAACTGCTGCGTGCACTGATTGCCCACGTCCTGGAACTGCGGGATTCCGACGTACTGGACGCCGGGCAGGCCGGGACGCTTCGTCGTGCCGGGGTTGCTGATCGGCGCGGCAGCGATCGCCGACAGCGTCGGACCGGCGAAGGCGGCCGCGGCCTTCTTGTACTGGGGGATCTCGTAGGTCGACTTCCGGGTGCCCGGCGGAAGAGCCGCCCAGCCGCCGTCGATCCGCGTGCCCGCTGCCTTGAGGTACTGCGGGCCGGTCGCCCACGAGATGTACTGCCAGGCGAGATCCTGCTTGCTCGACGTCTTCGGGATCGCGAGCGCCCAGGTCCATAGCCACCCCGCCGCCTTCGTCTTCTCCACGGGGGCGAAGGCGTAGCCGTTCTTGCCCTTCACCGCGCTGTCACTTGCCTCGAGCAGGCCGGCCGCCACGGTCGCGTCGTACCACATCGCGACCTTGCTGTCCTTGTACTGCGTGAGGCACTCGTTGAAGCTCGAGTTGGCCGCGTCCTTCTCGCCCGCGTCGTGTACCAGGTTCACGTAGAACTGCAGCGCGTTCCTGAACGCCGGCGTGTTGACCTGCGCCTTGTCCACCGAGCCATCCGGCTTCGCGGACCACCACGTACCGCCGAACGTGTTCAGCACCGTCGTGAACGACGCGCCGAGGTCACCCCAGCCGGGCTTGCCACGCAAGCAGATGCCGGCCATCTTCGCCGTGTTGACCTTGCGCGCGGCCGCCGCGACCTGGTCCCACGTGGGGTGCAGCGGGATCTTGACGCCCGCCTTGTCCAGGACGTCCTTCCGGTACATCAAGAACGAAGACTCTCCGTAAAACGGCGCTGCGTACATCTTGCCGTCCGCGGAGAGCGCGTTGCGGACCGCCGGGATGATGTCCCCCAACCGATACGCGGAGTCCGACTGGGCCATCGGCGTCAGGTCCACGAGGCTTCCGCTCTTGCCGAACTGCGGCGCCTCGTACGGGCCGATCATCGCGACGTCGAACTGCCGGCCCCCCGCCGCCACGTCGCGCGTTGTGACCTGACGGAGGGTGCCCTCGTCCAGGATCGTGTAGTTGACCTTTATGCCCGTCCGCTTCGTGAACAGCGAAGGCGTCAGCTTCGCGATGTCCTTCATCTGCGGGTTGTCGACGATGGCGACGTTGATCGAGCCGCCCTTGCTCTTGCCACCGCCGCCCGAGGTTTGGCCCGTGTTGTCGGAGCCGCCGCAGCCGGTCGCGATGACGCCGACGACCGCCAGCAGGGCCGCCGACACGCTGAGCGCCCTGGTCCCTCTCATCTGATCGCTCCTCTTCCTCGAACGGAGGGACAGCGGGTCCCTCCCGCACTCGACTGACCTTATAGCTTGGCTTTATGTTGGATGTCAAGGCGTATTCTGCCCATATCACAACGTTTCAAACTGAGCCGCCGTGGTATTGTGTGTGTTCAGATTGCGAGTGGGAGGACTGCTGCCCATCAGGCTCAACCAGGCGCACCTGGCTGCGGTCGGGCGACGCGGCATCCCCGTGCCCGCGTACGACCGTTCGCAGTTGACCGCGCGCATCGTCCACATCGGCGTCGGCGGCTTCCATCGCGCGCACTTCGCGCTCTACGTGCACGAGCTGGCCGATGCCGGGAGCGACTGGGGCATCGTGGGACTCGGACTGCTGCCGCAGGACGCTCGGATGGCAGAGGTGCTGGGGACGCAGGACCACCTGTACACGCTGTTGGAGAAAGGCAACGGCGAACCCTCCGCCAAAGTGATCGGGTCGATCATGGGGTTCGTCTACGCACCGGATGGTCGCGACGCCGCCGTCGCCGATCTCGTGGCGTCCCCAACCACGTCGATCCTTTCGTTGACGGTGACCGAGGCGGGGTACGCCGAACCGACCGCGCAGCAATCGGCCGCAGGCGTGCGGACGACGTTCGACCGCATCGCCACCGCGCTCGCGGCGCGCCGAGCCCGGGCCGGTGGACCGCTGACGATCCTCAGCTTCGACAACATCCCGGGCAACGGGAGGGCGGCGCGGCACGCGACCCTGTCGGCCGCCGCCCGGCTCGACGACGAACTGCCGACGTGGGTGCGGCACAACTGCACGTTCCCCAACTCGATGGTCGATCGCATCACCCCCGTGACCGCCGACGCGGATCGTGAGTGGCTGCTCGAGAGCGCCGGCATCGACGATCGCTGGCCGGTCGTCGCCGAGCCGTTCAGGCAGTGGGTCGTCGAGGACGACTTCGCGGCGGGGCGACCGCCGTGGGACGACGCCGGCGCGATCTTCAGCGATCGCGTCCACGACTGGGAGCTCTACAAGCTCCGCCTGCTCAACGCCGGTCATTCATGCATGGCGTATCTGTCGGCGCTCGCCGGGATCACGCTCGTCCACGAGGCGATGGCGGTGCCGGCCATCAGGCGATTCCTCGATGCCCTGCTGTACCGCGAGGCGATGCCCACGCTCGACGAGATCCCAGGGCATCCGCGAGAGGAGTACGTCGCGTCCGTGCTGAAGCGCTTTGCCAACGCCGGCGTTCGTGATCAGATCGCGCGGCTCTGCATCGACGGGAGCGCGAAATTCCCCGCCTTCCTGATCCCCAGCGTCGTTCGGCAACTCGAGGTCGACGGGCCGATCCGGTCCGCGGCGACCGCCCTCGCCGGCTGGGCCCGCTATCTGGCGGTCGTCGACCCGGAGGACCAGGCCTTTGACGCGAGCTCAGACGTTGCCCGTCGCTACGCGGTCGACGCGGTCGGGGACCCGCTTGCGTTCCTCGAGTACGAGGCCGTCTTCCCGGCCGCGGTGCGCACCGCGCAGCGGTTCCGCGCCGCATTCGCCGACAGCTATCGTCGCATCGCCGACCACGGCCCGATTGCTGCCATGCAACCGGACGTGGAGCTCAGACCAACAGGAGGCACGCGATGACGACCGCCGAGCCGAGCGGCACCCTGCTGCAGCACGATCGCCAGCACCGGATGTACATGCTGGCACTCCGCCAGGGATCCGTGGACGTCGCCGATCTGGCCCGTCGCTACGGCGTCACCACCGAGACCATCCGCCGCGATCTCTCGGAACTGCAGGCGAAGAACCTGCTTCGGCGTGTCCATGGCGGCGCGGTCCCCGTCGAGCGCATGAACCACGAGCCGATGGTCGATGCGCGCGACACGGTCAACGCGGAGCAGAAGCTGCGGATCGCGCAGGCGGCCGTCGCGGAGGTTCCCGAGCGCGGCTCCGCGATCATCGACTCAGGCTCGACCGGTCAGCGGCTCGCCCAGGTCTTTCCCGTCGACCGCGACGTCCACGTCGTCACAAATTCATTGATCAGCGCGCTGACGCTGACCCGACGCGGCCTGCAGAACCTCACCGTGATCGGCGGGGCCGTGCGAACGACCCGACTGGCCATGGTCGACGAGACGACGGCAGCCGCGCTGCGCGACATGGCGATCGACGTGCTCTTCATCAGCTGCGACGGGCTCTCGTTCGCGCACGGGCTCACGACCCCGTACCGCGAGGAGCACACGGTCAAGCGGGCGATGATCGAGAGCGCTCAGCGCGTCGTCGCACTCGTCGACCACTCCAAGTTCGGGAACGTGCAGATGTTCAGCTTCGCGCAGTTCGACGAGATCGACGTCCTCGTGACCGACACCGGTGTCGATCCCGAGCCGGTTGAGTTCCTGACGAGCCAGGGCATCGACGTCCAGCGTGTCTGACGGGGGCGCCGGCCCCGAGCCGCCCGAGCTCGAACGGATCGCTGCCGATACCGCGCGGGCTGCCGCCACGCTGGTCGGGTCCGCGTACGGAAGCCCGGATCCCGTAGGGCGCAAGTCGTCGCCGACCGACGTCGTGACGCAGACCGACCTGAGCGCGGAGCAGTTGGTCAGGCGGCTGCTGCGCGAGCGGACGCCAAACGCCGGCATCGTCGGCGAGGAGGGCGGCGCGACGACATCCGGCGCGCGCCTGCAGTGGGTGATCGATCCGCTCGACGGGACGATCAACTTTCTCTACGGCGTGCCGCTCTTCGCGGTGAGCGTCGCCGCCGCAGTCGATGGTGAGATCGTGGCCGGCGCGGTGATCGACGTCCTGCGCACGGAGCTCTTCTCGGCGCATGCGGGTGGCGGCGCACGCCAAAATGGCGGCTCGATCGCAGCGTCGGGCTGCGCGTCGCTGCCCGAGGCCCTGATCGGGACCGGTTTCTCGTATCTCGCCGAGCGGCGCTCGTCGCAGGGCGAGGTCGCCGCCCGACTCCTCGTCCGCGCGCGCGACCTGCGCTACTTCGGGTCGGCGGCCCTCGAGCTCTGCTGGGTCGCATGTGGCCGCCTGGACGGCTACTTCCAACGCGATACCGAGATCTGGGATCGCGCGGCGGGCGCACTCATCGCGCAAGAGGCAGGCGCGCGGGTCGAGATGCCCTGCCCCGAGAACGACGACCTCGTGATCGCCGCGGCCGGCGGCGTCTTCGACGAGCTCTGGACCGCCGTTCAGTTCGCGCCCGCCTGAACGGCAGGACCGGTGTCATCCGCACGTTCAAAGCGCATCCAGATCTCGAGCAGCGCGTCGCGGGGCACTCCCTCCGCGATGCGCGCGACGGCCTCGATCGCCTGCCACCGAGCGAGCTGGCCTGCCTCGATGTCGAGCGATGCGGAGACTCGGCGCAGATAGGCGTCCGTGAGCGCGGCGAGCGTCGGCTCACTCGAGCCCGGCAGGTGCCGCGGCGGCGCCGTCGCGCCGTCACCGAGCAGCAATAACGTCCGAGCCACGTCCGCAACTGGGTCGCCGCGCGAGGCGTCGAACCAGTCGACGACGACGGGACCGTCCCTGGCGAGGAGGATGTTGCTGGGATGAAGGTCGCCGTGGCAGAGCCGCGGTGTGCCGGTCCCAGCCGTGATGAGGTCGAGCGCACGCGCCAAGGACACGTCGAGCGTCGCGGCCGACCGCCGGATCTTGCTGACCAGTCGGTCGCGCTGGCTCGGAAGGCCCACCGGCGGGACGAGCTCGAACAACGCGAGCTGGACGTCCGCAAGTTGCGCGCCCAGCTCCGTACTCAGGCCGGGCCGATCGATGATGCGCTGCCACATCGACGTTCCCGCAATCCGCTGCCACACGCTCACCGCTCGGCCCGAGACATGCTCGATGCCCAGCAACCGCGGAGCCCGCGCGCCGACCCCACGGGCGGCCTCGGCGTATTCCGCCTCGGATTCGATCCAGCCGTCCGGCGTCGAGGGATGAGGAACCTTGGCGACCGCGCCGCGTCCGTACGCGTGAATCGAGGACCGCGTGCCACGCGCTATGAGGTCACCGAGCATTCGGCCGATTCAACGTATCACGCGGCGATACGGGCATCCCGACACCGCGCCGGGCCCGATATGGGTGCTGGCGCCGATGTGCCGGCACGCGGCACGACGACGCTTTCGCCATGTCACCGATTCGACGCCCGCGGCCGCGGATTCCGACGTTCGCTCGGTTCGGCCGGCCATTGTGGGGGCTCGCGTTGTCCTGGGGAACGACGGCGAAGCTGCGAGCAGGCGGGTGATCGCGCGGATGGCGTTGGTGGCGATGGCGGCGGTGTGCGACGCGTCGATCGGCTCGCCGAGACGATCGAGGATCGCGATGCACATCGCCGATGCCGGGCACGAGGCCCTGTTCGTCGACGAGCGCCTCCCAGGTGACGAGGTCGTCGTGGTTCTCGACCCTGTCGGCGAGTGGTTCGACCGTCGCCACGGTCATGGCCGCGCGTGACACGATCGCGTCGAGGTTCTCACGCAGGGCGACGGCGTGCTCGAGCCGTGCTGGGGCCGAGGAGCCGCAGGCCGCCGAGGAACAGGTCGAGGGCGGCGCCCCCGCCCTCGACGTACACCGACGCCGGCGCCTCGTTGCCGACGATGATGTAGGCGCAGGAGCGCGCCACGTCCTTGCTCGACGGGTCGATCTTGAGCTTGCCCATGAGGTTGGCCCACAGCTCGTCGTTCTGCGCCTCGGCCGCGACAGCCTCCTCGGCGTCCAAGCCCTTGACGAACAGCTCGGCCGCCTTGTCGAGGTCGACGGTGAACCCGCCGTAGTCGGGGACACGGTTGGGGACACGGGTCCACTTGCGTGACCGACATCAACTGAACACCCGACGCGGCAGCTGTTGCCCGCAAGCTTGATCGACGCGACCCAGGGCCATCTCTCAGCTGCGACCACTTCACCGCACGCAACGCACTGCAGCATCGCCGCAAGCTGCGCGCCAAGCTCGCACTCACCCTCAGACCCGCCGACGCCCCACCCCGCCACCTCGCGCCAACAGTCGAACTGGTTCGCGCCACACCGGCATAGCCCTACTCGTCGAGCGCGTCTCGGATCCGCTGCTCGCGCCTACTGAGCGGGGGACCGGGGGGCGCCGGCTTTGATTCGGTGGTGCCGCCCGACTGCTTGACATAGTCGTAGAGGCGGTCGGCGTGCTCGCCGAACAGCCCCATGACGTGGAACGTCGTGCCGGCGAAGGTCAGCGTCTTCTTCCCTTGGTACAGGCCGGCCTTGTCGAGAGGGGCCTTGAGGACCACATCGCCGACGTCGAGCAGGCGGGCCCCGGAGAGCGTCATCGCGTACAGGTTGCGTTCGGTCGCGACCAAGACGTGCGGCCCCGCGTTCACCTTCGAGCGGTAGAAGATCCCGAGCTCCGAGCTCATGAACTCGGAGGTGCCGACCGCGCTGGCGTTCGCGGCCGCGGACTGCCCCGTCTGGGTCTGGACGAGCTCGCGTATCGACTCGCCCTCCTCCAGGTTCGTCTGCGCCCCGGCACTGAGCTTCCCAACGCGCTTCTTCCTACCCCCGAACATCGGGCCATTCTAAGCGGGCGGGCCCCGGCCCCAAGTAAGCGTCTTCTCGCGAGCGATGAATGCGTCGACGTG
>Ga0066652_100002117_pt1 | contig 10723 bp, 12 predicted proteins | sample GraSoiAngelo_101_FD_71413 | JGI IMG/M metagenome (GOLD analysis project Ga0066652, IMG submission 71413) | Grasslands soil microbial communities from the Angelo Coastal Reserve, California, USA - 14_0903_02_30cm | ecosystem: Environmental > Terrestrial > Soil > Grasslands | place: USA... | reverse complement strand
CGGGATTAATAGCGGCGTCCGTCTGGATGGCGTTAGGAATCGTGACGTTCTGCTCCTGGATGAGACGGTCGAGCGCGCTGACGACGCCCTTGGTGACGGTTGGCCCGCCCGGGAGGTCGAGCGCGTTGCCGATGGCGATTACGTCATCGCCGACTTCGAGCTTCGAGGAATCACCGAGCGTGGCAGGCTTCAGGTTGCCGCCGTCAATCTGGAGGACGGCCACATCGGTCGGCGGGTCCCTGCCGGCGATCTTCGCCTTGTGTTCGCTTCCCTCGTCGAGCGTCACCGTGATGTCTTGAGCAGCGTCGCCACTATCGGTGCTGACCACATGATTGTTCGTGACGATGTCTCCTTTGTCGTCGATGATGAATCCCGTGCCGACGCCGGCGCTGGGCACGAGCCGGCCGAAGTCATCGAGGGTCGCCGTCTCGCTCTTGATGTGGACGACGGACGGGCGCAGGAGCTTCACGAGCTCGGCGGTGGAGGTCGAGGCTCCGTCGGAGGAGGTTGTCGTTCGGGCGGATGTAGTCGCTGACGTGCTCGCCGCGGGGGCGGCGTTGTCATCTCCGCAGGCCGTGAAGAGCCCGGCGGCGACGACAACAAGCGCGGTCAGAAGGCCGGGAATTCTATGGAACAAGACGCTGCTACCTTCGCTCATCAAATTCTAACGTTAGGGCTCTATGATGGTTGCGGGCGCGGTACAATGGGAACCACCACTCGCCGCCGGACCAATCTAGGTGAATATACAAGACGTATCCCCTGAAGAAAGAGGAAATAGCGAGCTCGACGATGAAGAGCTCATGCGGCGGCTTGGTTGCCGAGACCTGGGGGCTTTTCGAGCGCTCTACGACCGGTACGGCAACCTCGTCTACTCAACGGTGCTGCGCATCGTTCGGGATGGGCAGACAGCAGAGGATATGGTACAAGAAATCTTTTTGCGAATATGGCGCAAGCCTGACAGCTACGTGGCCCAGCGCGGGCGGTTTGTTACCTGGCTGACGTCCGTTAGCCGCAATCGCGCGGTGGACGAAATACGATCGCGCGGCAGACGTTTTCGCTACGAGACAGCTTCGCCCGAAGAGCAGGAGCGCGAGCTGCCGACGCCGGAAATCAATGATCCGGCGCTGCGGGCGGAGCTTGCCGATCAACGGCGCTTGATACTTGCGGCGCTGGCCAGAATTCCGGTGGAGCAGCGGCAAATCATAGAACTCGCCTATTTCGGCGGCCTTACACAGCAGGAGATCGCGGAACGCCTCTCGCAGCCGCTTGGGACGGTTAAGACGCGGGTGCGGCTGGGGATGCAGAAGCTACGAGCCGCGCTAACGCTGGAGGTGAGGCTGGAAGAGCGATGAGAGACGCGTTCGATGGACTGGACGCCGGCTGCCGGGAAGTCATGGAGCTGGTGGACGCCTATGCTCTAGGCGCGCTCGACCACGGAGAAGCGGGCGCGCTCCAGCGACACCTCTCGGACTGCGCACGGTGCCGGGAAGAGCTTAGCAAGTCCCAGCGGACGGCGGCTCTTCTGGCGCTATCGGTGCGCATCGAGGAAGCGCCATCAGGGCTGCGAGACCGGATCGTAGCGCGCGCCGAAAGAGAGGGGGCCGAGGTACCTGCCTGGCGGCGGCTAATCCCGAGCCGGCGGACGAGCACCCGCACGCTTGCCTTCGGAGGGGTCGCAGCGCTCGTCTTTGCGGTCTTCCTGCAAGCGCAGCTCAGTAATCTGCGGGGCGACAAAGACGAGTTGCGGGACCAGCTCTCGGTGACCAGTTCCGAGCTCGAGCAGCAGCGGCAGATCGTGGCTGTTCTCTCGGCGAGCGACACCCAGAAGGTGGCGATGGAACCGGCGTCGCTTCGGTCTCAGGCCGAGAGCGTCTATAACTGGAGCCAGAACAACGCAGCCGGGTTCGTCGTCTGCCGCAACTTCCCGGCTCTGTCGCGCGGGCGCGTGTACCAGGTGTGGCTCGTAACCGGGGATCGGGCCGAACCTGTGGCGACGTTCCTGCCTCAGGATGGCAGCTGCCAGATTCCGATGGACATGAGCCGGATGAACTGGCATCCCGAGGGCATCGCGATCAGCGTCGAGCCACAGGGCGGCAGCAGGACGCCAACGCGGCCGTGGTTCAGCTACGCGTGGTTCAATGAGGCTGCCAATGCCGGCGGCGGCAACCACGAAATGCGAATGGGAATTCTGGCCGCCGCCATCGGACCTTAGAAAGCGTTTCCGCTTTGTCTCCTCTTGACATATGCAGATGCGCGCTGATACAGTGTCTCACTGAGACGAGGTATCATGTCTGATCTTGAAGCTGTCAGCCTGAGGCTCGAAGCCCGCGGTTATCGTGTGACTCCCCCGCGGCGCGCGGTAATTGCGGCAGTGCTGCAGCAGGCGGGCCACTTCAGCGTCGAGGACCTGCTTCATCGCTGCCGGGGGGCCGGCCGGGCGACCGTGTTCCGCACGATACGGCTGCTCACGGAACTGGGCGTCGTCTGCCGGGTGCTTCTGGACGACGGAAGCCTCCACTACCGTCTATCGCATCGCCCTCAGCACCACCACCACTTGGTTTGCACTGGCTGCGGCAAGGTGCAAGACCTCGATGACTGCGCTGTAAGCGACCTCGTGCGTGAGCTCTCGGGATCGTCCGGGTACGAGATCGAGGGCCACTGGTTGGAGTTCTACGGACACTGCTCGGCATGCCGAAGCGAGGTACTGGCGGGCGTCAGCTCGTGAAAAAATTTGGCGGGTAGTGAGACCCGGTATCACTCATGCGTGTCGTGATTGAGGAGGCCTTACGTGATAACAAGAGAAGGCTCGATGCGAGCCTTACTTGCCGTTATCGCGGGCCTGGCAGCCTTGGCCGTGCTCTTGCTCGCCGCGTGTTCGAGCGATGATGCATCTTCGGGCGCCGGTACCAAGAGCGTAGTTGCCACGACGGTGCAGATTGCCGCACTTACTCGTGAGGTCGCACGAGAGAAGCTAGAAGTCCACGGACTGATTCCGCCCGGCGCCGATGCTCACGAGTTCGAGCCGACGGCCAGCGACCTGAAGGCCATCGAGGACGCGGAGCTTATCCTCCGTCACGGTATTGGACTGGATGATTGGTTGGATGACACATTGAAGGCCGGCGGGCGCGCCAAGGTCGTGACGGTCACGGAGGGCATTACGCCACGCCAGCTGGACGAGGGGAAGAACAGGTCGATGATCCGCACGTGTGGCACGACCCCGCCAACGACAAGATAATGGTCGACAATATCGCCTCTGCGCTTGACAACTTCGACCCCGCTGGAAAGACTACGTACGATGCGAACGCAAAAGCATACAAGGCGAAGCTCGACGAGACGCGCGACACGGTCCAAGCGATCATCAGTGAGATCCCTCCGGAAAACCGCAAGCTCGTGACGAACCACGATGCGCTGTCTTACTTCGCGACCGCGTTCGGTCTCCAAGTGGTCGGCGCCGTCATTCCCAGCATCTCAACAAATGCCGAGCCGTCTGCTAAGGACACGGCGGACCTTCTGGAAACGATAAATCGCGAGCACGTCAAGGCCATCTTCGCCGAGTCCAGCGTCAATCCAAGGCTGGCCACCACGCTGGCAAGGGATGCCGGAATCACGATTGTGGACGACCTTTACGGGGACTCGCTTGGCGAGCCTGGAAGTGATGCCGCGACTGTCGACGGAATGCTGCTCGCCAACGCTAGAAAGATCGCGGATGCGCTCAAATAGCCCCGGACTAGTAACTTCGGATGACCACGAGGATTGCCTGGTCATTCGCGACCTCGCCGTTGCCTACGGGCGCAAGGTGGTTCTAAAGGGCGTGCAGGCGGACATCCGGCGCGGACAAGTTGTGGGAATCATTGGTCCTAACGGTGGAGGCAAGAGCACTCTGTTGAAGGCAATCCTTGGACTGGCGCCCGTCACGGCCGGCAGCATCTACTTGTTCGGCAAGCACGCCTCACAGTTGCGCTCGCGAATGGCCTACGTCCCGCAGCGAGAACTAGTTGACTGGGACTTTCCCGTGACCGCGTACGACGTTGCCATGGTGGGCCGTTATCCGCACATCGGCTGGCTGCGGCGCCCTACCAATCACGACCGGAGTGTAGTCGAGCACATGATGGAGCGAGTTGAGATCATAGACCAGCGCGCGGCCCAAATTGGACAACTCTCCGGCGGCCAGCAACAGCGAGTATTCATCGCGCGTGCCCTGGCGCAGGAGGCGGACGTGCTCCTCCTCGATGAGCCGATGAACGGCATCGACGCGGGTACGCAAGACATCATTATGCAGGTGATTGAGGAGCAGCGGGTTGCCGGCAAGATCGTGCTACTCGCGACCCATGACCTCGTGAGCGCTTCCTGTGCCTGTGACTGCCTCTGTTGCGTCAACGAGCGGATGGTCTCCTACGGCCCGGTTACGGAAACTTACACTGTCGACAATTTGGCAGCGACTTACGGCGGACCGTTGATCATGCTGGGCAAGTCGGCCGAAATTGAGCCCGCGCATACGCACCATACCGGCGACCACGGGCATCACCACCACACACACGAAGGCGTGGGGGGCGAGAGGAACTGATGCAGGTCATCGATTATCTGATAGACCCACTGCATCACGAATTCATGCGACGGGCGATGATTGAAGTCGTATTGATGGGTGCGGTCACCGGCGCCATCGGCACGTTCGTCGTATTGCGCGGACTGTCTTTCATTGGTGACGCCCTCTCGCACGCTATCTTCCCCGGCGTTATTATCGCCTTCCTCCTCGGTGCCAGCATCTTTTGGGGCGCGCTTCTCTTCGGCGTCCTGACCTCGATCGCGATCGGCGTGGTCGCGACGCACCAGCGCGTGAAGGAGGACTCGGCGATAGGTGTGCTTTTTGCGGGGACATTTGCCCTCGGCGTTGTCCTCATCAGTTCATCGAAGAACTTTACCCGTGACCTCGCGTCCTTCCTCTTCGGCAACGTCCTCGGCGTTACCATGACCGATATCTGGCTCTCTTTCGGAATGGGCGCGCTGGTGATCGTACTAATTGGCGTCTTCTACAGAGAGCTTCTGATAACGTCATTTGATCGCGTGGCCGCCCAGGCGATGGGCCTACCCGTCTTTTTGCTTGACCTTCTGCTGCTAGTAATGATCTCGTTGACGATCGTCGTGTCTTTGCGCGCGGTCGGAAACATCCTCGTCGTCGCAATGCTGGTTACGCCAGCTGCTGCTGCGCGTCTGCTTGCGGACCGTTTGCTAGTGACGATGAGCCTTAGCGCTGCCATTGGTGTTGCCTCCGGCATAGTGGGCCTCTACATCTCTTACTACAATGACTTCGCTGCCGGTGGGACCATCGTCCTCGTGGCAACCGCAATTTTTGCGCTGGTCTGGCTGTTTGCCCCGGCCCACGGCTATGTCTTCACCAACGTTCTTAATAGACGCCTCGCTGGGGCTGCCGAGACCCAGGTGGTCTTCGAATCGCCTGAGATTCAGGCGCCTGGCCGCCATTAAAACAACAGCTGCGTTCCTCGGCCGCCTCAACGTGAGCCTTGCACGCGCTCGCTCGAGTGGCGCCTTCGCTGCGGCCACGACGGGGCTTCGGATGATCGATGGAGGCGAAAGCTTCTAACGCTTTTCAGACGGTGCCGCGCTGCCGAATCGGGCTATCATAAAAGTTGACATGAATCGGTTGCGTAACGGGCCAGCCGACTGGCCGTCGATGTGCGGGCTGCTGCTCGCAGTTACCACGCTGTTCATCGGCGTCGCGGCTTGCGGCGGCGGCTCGTCCGGGAGCGAGAAGAAGATCAAGGTGGTCACCACGCTTCCGCTGTTCGCTGACTTCGTCCGTGAAGTGGGAGGCGATCGTGTGGAGGTTTCCGCACTGGTTCCAATCGGCGCGAATCCACAGGCGTGGCAGCCCGCGACGGGCGATGTGGAACGCGTCGCCCAGGCTGACATCGCCTTCGCCAATGGTCACGACTTCGAGCCCGCCGCCACGAAAGTGCTTCAAGAGAACCTACGTCCGGGTGTTCCGCTTGTTCAGATCGCAGGCGATGACGACGCGCTGGAACGCGCCGGTGCGGAGATTTTCCACCAGACTATAACGGGTGCTCACCAGCCGGTCCTGTGGATGAGCGTCCAGAACGGCAAGGCTTACGCGCAGTTCATCCGCCAGGAACTGACGAAGTTCGATCCGGAGGGTGAAAAACAGTATACGAAGAACGCGGACGCATATTTCGGGCGCGTCGACGAGACAGAAAAGTACGCATTCAAGCGCCTTGATGCCGTCCCCCCGGAGAACAAGAAGCTGATCTCGACCGATACGTCGCTGGAGTATTTCGGGAGCTACTACGCGATCGAGCTCACGGCACAGCTCTCGGTATATCAGGGACAGGCGCTGACTCCTGAGGATGTCGAGCGCATCAAGAGCACAATACGAGAACGCGATGCTCTCGCAGTGTTCGTGCAGCCTTACGCAAGCGCTGAGAGCGACTTGCTGCGCCGGGCTGGAGAAGAGACGGGGGTGCGCGTGTGTACTCTGTACAGCGACTCGCTGGACGATAACGTTAAGAGCTATATCGACCTGATACGCTTTGATGCGGACGAGCTGTACCGCTGCCTCGGAGGACAGGGTGCTGGGTAAGCACTCGTCGTACCGTGAATGCGCCGTAGACCTACGCTACCTCGGCGGTTTGTTGTGCGTCAAAGCAGCGCGAGTTAGCCCGGTCAGGATCCGGAGTAGACGCTGAGCACGGACCGACCCAAGAAGAGCCGTCAACCACCCATCAAGCGCATCGTACTCCTGGACGAGGGAGTCGGGAGGGATACGCGCTTTTTGGAAGCGGTGACCGAGAACAACGGCGTGCTGGCCTTGAATGGCCAGGATTTGGGGCCGAAGGTACGAGAATTCTTCCACACCGATGAGTATGAGTACTTCTATCGGGTTCCCGCTCCCTACAAGAACACCCTCCTCCTATATCTCCTCAAGGAGAAATTCGAGGCCGGCTTCGTGTTCAACGATTGGTTGGACGAGCACCGCATTCCGTACGAGTTCTTTAACTGGTATTCTCCTGACGAGGGCTAGCACTCCGCATGTTCACGGATATCAAGACGTTCCTCCGCTACTTCGACGGCGTGCACCGGCGCGCGCTGCGCGACATCGGCGCGCTGCCGCGCGAGGCCGAATCCTACCGCCCGCAAACCGGTGAGGGCGAAGGGGCGTGGAGCATCGGCGAGCTTGTGCGCCATATGGCTGGATCGCGGTTGTACTTCGCGCGAGCGTACCGCGGTGAGGGCTGGGTCTTCGATTATCCGCTGCGCGACTGCGCTTCCGAGGCGGACTGGCTTCCGTGTCTCGAGGAGTCGATGGCCGAATTCCGCCGCCGGCTGGAGGGAACTCCTAGCAACTGGCTCTCCCGCAAGATACGAATGATCGATACCGACGGCGAGCTCTCCGGCTGGCGGGTGCTCATGATGTGTTTGGAGCACGACGTCCACCATCGCTCGCAGATCGAGACGTACGCGGGGCTGCAGGGCTGGCCGGTGCAGCACATATACGGCCGTTCGGCCGAGCAAGTGGGTGCCCAGCGCGAGCGGCAGCAGCGGTTGCACGGCAAATCATAGCCCAGAGGCAGGCCGCCCGCACGTTAATTCTGTTCAAATCTGTGTTATTTGGCACACCGTTGACCCGCGCGGGTATCAGACCGCGCGGCGTCGCGTCCTACAATAGTAGGTGGAATGCCAGTGACGAACGCGGAAGCCGTAAAGAGCATCGACCGCAAGGCGCGTCTGCAAGTGCCGCATCAGCCGCCGCCAAAGCAGAAGCCCGAGGAGCGTGTCCACAATTGGCTCGAGGTGTACGAGGGGTACGACCTCGAGACGGCGAAGATCGAGGCGTACCGTTGCATTCAGTGCCCGGCCGCGCCCTGCCAGGTCGCCTGCCCGCTGCACAACGACATCCCCGGCGCGTTCCTCAAGTTGGAGGACGGTGATGTCCACGGCGCGGCTGACGTCTTCCGAGCGACGAACCCGGCGCCCGACATGTGCGGCCGTCTCTGCCCGCAGGAATCGCTGTGCGAAGGGCACTGCGTCGTCGGGAAGAAGGCGATCCCGGTCGCGATCGGCAGGCTCGAGGCGTTTATCGCGGACTATGAGCGAGACCACGGCGGCCGTGTCAGTCCCGATATTGCGCCGTCAACCGGCAAGCGCGTCGCCGTCGTCGGCTCGGGCCCCGCCGGGCTGGCCGTCGCTGAGATCCTGGCAATACACGGCCATTTAGTTCGCGTGTTCGAGGCGTGGCCTGCGCCCGGAGGCGTGCTGCGCTACGGAATCCCGGACTTCAAGATGGACAAGCGCCACGTAGACGACCAGGTCGAGTACCTCGAGCGTTTGGGTGTCGGGTTCCAGTACAACACGCGCATCGGATATGACATAACGGTAGATGGGCTCCTCGATGACGGGTACGACGCCGTCTTTCTCGGCCACGGCGCTGGGCAGGGCAATAAGCTGGGAGTGCCGGGCGAGGAGCTGGACGGGATTTACATGGCGACGGATTTTCTCGTCCGGGCCAACCTGCCGACGGCGGAGCTGCCCGAGTGGATGTGGGACCCGATCGCCGTCGGGAAGCGGCTGGTCGTAGTGGGCGGCGGCGACACTTCGATGGACTGTGTCCGCTCAGGCGTGCGCCTAGGCTGCGAGGAGGTCTGCTGCGTGTACCGCCGAACGGAGGCGGAGATGGCGGGGCGCGAAGAAGAGCGCAGGCACGCCAAGGAAGAGGGCGTAAAGTTCATCTTCCAGGCAACGCCGGTGCGCTTCGTCGCCGCCCCTGGCGAGAACCGCGTCCAGGCCGTCCGTTTTCAGAAGATGGAGCTCGGTGAGCCCGATGAATCGGGGCGCCGCAGGCCGGTGCCCGTGATCGGCTCAGAGTTCGATGTCGAGGCGGACACGGTCGTTATTGCGATCGGCTATAAGGTCGAGAAGCTGCTCTACCAGACGACGCCGGACCTGGAGGCGACTGACTGGGGTACGGTGAAGGCGGATGACGACGGCCGGACGAGCCGCCCGGGCGTATTCGCCGCCGGTGACAGCGTGCGCGGCGCTGACCTTGTCGTCACCGCGTTGGCGGACGCCAAGAAGGCGGCGGGGGCGATCGACGAGTACCTCCGCAACGGCGCTCAGTAGCTGCGGAGCTTCGACGCCGTTAGGCGCTATACTGGTGTGGCGATGGGCGTATTCAAAGTGCCGATAGAAGTCGGCGATCCGGCAGCACAAACCTTCGAACCGATTGAAGCGACGGTGGACACGGGGGCTACGAACACGATGCTTCCCGCGAACTTGCTCCGAAAGCTCGGAGTAACACCTTACAAGAAGTCCGTCTTCGAGCTTGCTGACGGACGGCAAGTGGAATTTGAGCTGGGTCGCACATGGCTCAAAGTTGATGGTCAGCAGGAATTTACGCAGGTAATCTTTGGGAGCGATGATGCGGAGCCGCTTCTCGGTGCGATTACTTTGGAAGAGATGGCTTTATCCGTCGATCCTGTACGCCGCCAGCTTGTGCCTGTTCACAAGTACTTGCTCTAGCTCTCGGTCGGCTTAAATCGTCTCCATGTACTCGGCAATGGCGTCGATGTGCACCTTCTCGACCGCAATCTCAGGAGCGTAGACGATTTCGTCGGCGGCCCAGACGAGTGTCGGCTTGCCCTCCTTCGCGACGCCGATGACGCCGTTCAGAAAAGTGTGCACATTCTCGTTGATGCGCAGCGTATTCGGCCTGATCGGCTCGGCCAGCTTGCCGTCCTTGATTACGTAGGAATCCGCGACGACGGTGCCGGTGAAGTCCCCGGCGCGCAGGCCGTTGACCGGATACGTGTACCAGATGCGGCCGATGTAGAGACCGTTGCCGACGAGCCGGCAGATGGCTTCCGTTGATTCGATGTCGCCGGGAACGACGACGTTCGTCGGGTGGATTCCCGGCTGTGCGCTGAAGTGGCGGCCGCCGCCGCGCGCGAAGCGGAAGCCGTTGCGCGGGACGAGCGCTGACGCGGCCTCCTTCGGGTCGACTCCCAGCTTGTCCTTCGCTGCGGCGTCCCGCTGGAGGCGCTGCGATTCGTAGTGGTTCGCCAGGAGCCCGACTAGGTGCCCGTCCTTAATCAGCTCCGTGCGACCGGTCGGCAGCCCCTCGCACGTGATTCCCTTCGCGCCCACGAGCCCCTTCGCCGCGCCGTCGTCCACGATGCTCAGCTTCGCTGAGGCGATTTGCCGGCCGAGTTTCCCCATGAACGGCGAGCCGGCAGCGTAGAAGATGCCCGCCTCGAGTCCCGGCACGATGATGTAATGCAGGATCTCCATCACAGCCTCGCGCCCGAACACGACCCTGTAGTCGCCGGTCGGCACGCGCACGCCGCCGATGCCGGCGATGGCGTTGCGCGCGGCCTCCTTGCCGGCCTCGTCGGTGAAGCCTGAGAGCGTCGTAGAGGCGGCGTAGCCACTGCCCTTCGACTCCTCGCGCTCGACCATCGAGGTGATGAACGACATGATGAGCGTCGATTCGTCCGTCTGCACCTCCGGCATTGCGTGGGAGGCGATCGCCATGCGCTCCTCGAGGATCGTAACGTCGCCGCCAACGATAATCCCGAGGTCTGCGAGCTTTTCGGGCCGGTCATCTAGAGACATCAGCGACTCGGACGTCTCGAAGATGCGGAGGCCGGCGTTGACGACTTGCCAGCCAGTGTTCACAAGGTCCGCATCCTTCATC
>Ga0066652_100002114_pt1 | contig 10726 bp, 10 predicted proteins | sample GraSoiAngelo_101_FD_71413 | JGI IMG/M metagenome (GOLD analysis project Ga0066652, IMG submission 71413) | Grasslands soil microbial communities from the Angelo Coastal Reserve, California, USA - 14_0903_02_30cm | ecosystem: Environmental > Terrestrial > Soil > Grasslands | place: USA... | reverse complement strand
CTTCAAGCACTGCCAGTGCGGCCGCGCAGGCAAGATGATTGCCACCAAACGTAGTGCCCAGCATGAAATGTTTGGGTTTGATATGCGGCGAAATAATGATCCCTGCTACTGGAAATCCATTGCCCATGCCTTTTGCCATAGTGTAGATATCGGCATTTACCCCTGCAAAATCATGGCTGAAGAATTTCCCGGTTCTTCCATAACCACATTGAACACTGTCAGCGATATAGACCGCCCCATATTTATCGCATAGACTCCTGATCTTTTTGAGGAAAGATTCTTCCGTCACATTGATACCACCGACTCCCTGGATACCTTCAACAATAACGCTGGAAATTTCTTTTCCCATTTCCTCAAAACATTCCTGCAATGCATCTTCATCGTTTAAAGGAAGAAAGACCACATTGTCTGTTTCATTCACCGGAGCCACGTAATTCTTATTGTCCGTAGCCGCTACAGCGAGGGATGTACGTCCATGAAAGGATTTGTTGAACGCGACGATCTTTTTTCTGCCGTTATGAAAACTGGCCAACTTTAACGCATTTTCATTCGCTTCAGCACCTGAATTGCAAAGAAAGAGCTGGTAATCGCTTTTCCCCGATATCTTTCCGAGTTTATCAGAGAGCTCTTTTTGCAGGGGGATTTTTATTGAGTTGGAATAAAAGGCAATTTTTTCTATCTGGTCTTCTATCCGTTTCACCCAATGAGGGTGGGTGTGTCCAATGCTGATCACCGCATGACCACCATAGAGATCCAGGTATTGCTCACCTTTATCGTCCCACACATAGGATCCTTTAGCTTTTACGATGGTGATGTCATTGATAGGGTAAACGTCGAATAAGTTCATATTTAGAAGTTGTAAGTTTTAAGTATTAAGTTATAAGTAATGAGTTTTAAGTTGATCGTATCTTTCGGCCCGCGCAACTCTCAAAATGCTGTCGCTTTCAAATTCAATCCAGCGCACTCGTCCAATCCAAACATCAAATTCATATTCTGTACCGCCTGCCCGCTTGCGCCTTTCAATAAATTATCGATAGCGGAATGAACAACCAGTTTGCTACCGGCTTTTTCCAGTTGCACTACAGCCTTGTTTGTATTGACAACCTGTTTTAAAAAGATCGAATCTTTGCTGACATTAGTGAACGCATGATCCTTATAGAACTGTTCATAAAGCTTTGTTAGCTCTTCCATTGTCTCTTCACAATGAACAGTCGAACTGGCAAAGATCCCTCTTGTAAAATCCCCTCTCCAGGGAACAAAGCTGAGCTCAATCTTGGTTTTTGGCTGGAGTTGTAACAACGATTCACCAATTTCCCCCAGATGTTGGTGGGTAAGAGTTTTATATGCCTGGATATTATTTGCACGCCAGCTGAAATGCGAAGTGGTAGCCAGGCCCTGACCCGCTCCTGTCGACCCGGTAATACCAGTCGTATATATTTCATCGAGCAACCCTGCATTTGCCAGGGGTAATAATCCCAGCTGTATAGACGTTGCAAAGCAACCCGGGTTTGCAATATTGTTTGCAGACCTGATCTGCTCCCGGTTGATCTCCGGTAATCCATAAACAAACTGCCGTTTTCCCAATTTGGATTGTTGCTTTAACCGAAAATCATTGGCAAGATCAATGATCTTTATTTTTTCTGCGATCTTGTTCTCCGATAAAAATTTTTTTGACTCGCCGTGTCCCAGGCAAAGAAAGAGCACATCTATCTTGTCGGACAATTTATCTGTAAAAGCCAGGTCAGTATCACCCAGCAGATCCTGGTGAACTGAGTGAATGGGTTTGCCAGCATTGCTACGGCTATGAATAAAAGAAACAGCTGTATACGGGTGATGGATCAATAAACGTATTAATTCGCCACCGGTATAACCTGCTCCACCTATTATACCAACCTTTACGAGTTGTTTATTTGAAGAATGTGTTTTTTTTGATTGCATTATAATAAACTTATCGCGATAAGACGCTTCAGGGCTTTTTGGGCCCGGCTGCATCCTTTACCTGGTGATAGATCATGGTTTGATTACCAAATATCTTACTAAACCCTCTAACATCTTCTCCCGTCCATCCACTATTCATTTCACCATATTTCCCAAATTTACTACTCATCAGATCATATGGCGATTCTATTCCGGTAACCTGGAAACGATAAGGATATAATTGTACAAATACATCTCCCGTTACGTTTCTTTGCGAATTTTCCAGGAAAGCCTCGATATCTCTCATGGCTGGATCCAGAATTTGTCCTTCATGTAGCCAATTGCCATAAAATTGTGCCAATTGGTCCTTTAAGGTCAACTGCCATTTGGTCAACACATGTTTTTCCAACGCATGATGCGCTTTTAGAATTACCATTGGCGCCGCTGCTTCAAAGCCAACTCTTCCTTTTATTCCAATGATCGTATCGCCAACATGGATATCGCGGCCAATACCATAAGGACCCGCAATGGTTTGTAAGTATTGAATTGAATCCGTGGGATGATAAAGCGACCGGTCATTTACTTTCTTTAGCTCGCCTTTTTCAAAATGTAATTTCACTTCTTCACTGCCGGTCTTTGTAGCTTGTGTCGGCCACGCTTCTTCGGGCAACATGCCTTTTGATGAAAGGGTTTCTTTGCCTCCTACACTCGTTCCCCACAAGCCTTTATTGATCGAATACATCGATTTTTCGAAATTCATCCCGACTCCTTTACCCTTCAGGTATTCGATCTCCTGTTCACGGCTGAGTTTCAAATCGCGAATAGGAGTAAGGATCTCCACACCGGGGATCATAATATTAAATATCATATCGAACCTTACCTGGTCGTTACCTGCACCGGTACTGCCATGTGCTACCGCTTCGGCATTTAATTCGATAACGTGATCGGCTATGTGCAGGGCCTGGCTAAGCCTTTCTGCGCTCACGCTAAGAGGATAAGTATTATTCTTTAAAATATTCCCGTAAACGAGGTATTTAATGATACTGTCATAATAGCTCTTTACCGCATTTACTGCCTTGTGGAATTTTACGCCCAGTTTGTAGGCATGAGCTTCGATATTCTTCAATTCTTCTTCTGTAAACCCGCCGGTATTTACAATAATGCTATGCACTTCATACCCAAGATCTTCAGTAAGATATTTCACACAAAAAGACGTGTCGAGCCCGCCACTAAACCCCAGTACTACCTTTTTTGACATTTTTTGTTCCGCAATTTAGAGATGGAAAAAATGGAATATGGACCTGAGCTTTCCGCCACCACCTGAATTGTTGTCATTCCCTTGCTTGTCTCTTTTGGTGAAGGCCTTGAAAAATTTCCATTCCTTGAGGCGGAGCAACCGTTCCAATCCCTTTGATTTCTCTTTGAAAAATTCTTTGGTTTCTTCCGGTTCGTAGTGATCCTTTGGGTCATAGAGCATGGCTGTGCACATACAATTCTTTCTTTCCTTGCTCATGAGGATTTCGTAGTTCACGCAGCTCTTACAACCAGACCAGAAAGCTTCGTCCTGGGTAAGCTCAGAGTAAGTAACCGGTTCATAGCCGAGATCAGAGTTGATCTTCATTACAGCCAGCCCGGTAGTCAGCCCGAAGATCTTTGCGCTAGGATATTTTTCCCGCGAGAGGTTGAATATTTTTTTCTTGATGTCTTTGGCAACGCCTCCTTTCCTGTATTCAGGGGCTACGATCAATCCGGAGTTAGCGACATATTCACCATGGCTCCAGGTTTCAATATAGCAAAATCCAACCCATTTGTCATCACCGGTTACGGCGATGACAGCCTTGCCTTCATCGATCTTCTGTTCAATATATTCAGGGGAACGTTTAGCGATACCTGTGCCGCGGGCTTTTGCCGAGGCTTCCATTTCTTCGGTAATTATCTTCGAGTAGATTTTATCATTCGGAGTCGCTACCCTGATAATGATTTGTTGATTGTCCACTTTGAAAAATTATTTGAATATGGAACGACCAGTTCAAAACGGTTTTTTGGGGATAGTTCACTGACAGGGGCCATGGTCGGGGGTTTGTCCTGTCAGCACACAGGCCTGCGTCGCGGGCGGGGAGAAAAGGTGAACACATCAAATCCAACCGCATACACGCCACTGGTGATGGGCGCATGGAAGGCGAATTGTTTTGTATGTGTCAGGCTGTTGTTCATATTTACAAACAATGTAAATTGGGTACAAATGTATAATAATAATTGATTTAGCCTGACAAATTTTTTGTTATAAAAAAATGATATGGATGAGATGAAACGAACAGAGGTTAGGGGAAAAAAGTCCTTCTCCGGCGGAGCGGGGCGTTTTTTCAGAAATATGTTAATAGCCATCGTGCTGTTGGGCGCTTTTGCCATTTACTGGTTCTTCTATAACAAGTACGCTTATGGGGAAAGAAAAGGTACACTGATCAAAATTACCCACCGGGGAAATATTTTTAAAACTGATGAAGGAGAGATGTGGCTGAGCTGCCGGCAGACGGTAAACCCTGAAAAATTTTATTTTTCTGTTACCAATGACAGCCTGGCCAATGTATTAAAAACTCTCCAGGACGAATGTGTGCAAGTCGATTATGTCCAATACCGAAACTCGTTGCCCTGGCGGGGAGATAATAAATATATTGTTACGGGAGTAGCTCCGATCCGGGCCGGTTATCAGTGATAAGTATGGATGAGAAAGAGGGCAGGTCGTTTATGGATATCAATTTTCTCTTTTTTCCAGTCAGCAATCGTTTTCGTCCGGATCCATTCATTCTTCCCCGTCAGATCAACAGCGATGCAAAGTTTTGTCGAAGGCCTGCACGTTTTCAATAAAGCTTCGATGAGTTGGTTATTCCGGTAAGGCGTTTCGATAAATAGTTGCGTGCAATTCCTTTGTTGCGATTCGGCTTCCAGGTCCTTTATAGCTTTTGCTCTTTGTACATTTTCTATCGGCAAGTATCCCACGAATTGAAATTGTTGGCCGTTAAGCCCGCTCGCCATCAATGCCAGCAGGATGGAACTGGGCCCGACCAATGGTTGAATTGTTGCATTCATTCCCTGCGCCGCTGCAACCAATAGCTGACCGGGATCGGCAATACCCGGGCAGCCGGCTTCGCTGATAATGCCTATGTTCTTTCCTTCCTTAAGTTTCGATCTGAAAATGATTTGAACTTGCTGCTCGGCTTTATCGATAGCAAACCATTCAAAATCATCAATAATTATTTGTTCTCCCGGCAAGCGGGCTTTCCACAATTGCTTCAGGTACCGCCTGGCTGTTCTTTCATTTTCCACGAACAATACCTGGCAATTTTTTACGGCGTCCAGGATATACAATGGCACAGCTTCCACCCCATTCTCATCGAGCAGGGAAGGGATCAGGTAAACTTTCCCTGTTTGTTCCATTTTACTGACTGTTTTTTACTTTATGTACGCTCAAGGTGGCGGCAACAATAGCATAGGCTGGAGCTAATATGATGGCAACATGCATTAAATAAAAAAGAAAGCCGTTGCCGATGGCGAGGCCCCTGTGCCGGCCCTGGAAACGGAGGCTTTGCTGCCTCGCAAAACCAGCTCTTGCAAAACTATAATCCAGCATGGAAAAGCCGTAATAGTAACATTCCATCAACACCGCGATGATGGGGGTAATCCATCCAATAAGCGGCAATAACGACATCAGGACAAGCCCGGCGAAATACAATAGTTGTATCATGCAATTGCGTAGCGCCATGCCAACACTCCTGCCTGCATCTTTTCGAAGTTCTTTCCAACTTAAAGAATGCTCTTTATTTTCGATGATGGCTTCAGTTTTTTCACTCAGGTAGGCAAACAGTGGTGAACCGATGACCAGGATGAGGTATTTGAAGAGTGAAAAATAGAACAGGAAGAGTACCAGGCGCAACATCATACCCGCCATCACGAACAAAAAGCTTATCCAGCCACTTCTTTGTTGTTGCAGCCAGGAGTCTATCCGCAACTGGTCACTTATCCAGGAAACGGCTCCATCGGCAGAGGTCCAGAAAAAATACATGCCAACGATAAAGAGAAGGGTATAAACAATACCTGGAACAAGGATCCATTTCCAGAGCTTGTGTTCCTGTATAAAACGATTGGCTTCTCTCCAGGATTGAAATGCTATAACTATTTCTTTAAGCAAGACTTAATTTTGAAAAGGTAAATATAAATGATTAAGCACAAGATACAAGGAACGGAGGCTTCATTGTGGGCCTGCAATACTCAATGAAAATCATCAACGATGGAAAAATTGCCCCTTGAATTTTATCAGCGCAGCAACGTATTGCTGATTGCAAAAGAGCTACTGGGAAAAATACTGGTTACAAAATGGAATAAAACTATAACGTCTGCACGGATAGTGGAGACAGAAGCCTATGCAGGTGTCATGGACAGGGCTTCACATGCTTACGGCGCAAGGCGGACGAAGCGCAACGATATCATGTATTCGCAAGGTGGGTTTGCTTATGTATATCTCTGCTATGGCATTCATCATTTATTTAATGTTGTCACCAATGATCATGGCATTCCTCATGCGATACTTGTCCGGGGTGCCGAACCACTGCAGGGCATAGAAGAAATGCTGAATCGTACAGGGAAAGAAAAACCGGATCATACGCTCACACGCGGCCCGGGCAACCTGTCAAAAGCACTGGGTATAGGTACCAGTCACAGCGGCCTGTCGTTGCTGGATAAAAAAATATTTATTGCCGATGACGGTTTCAGGTATAAGAAAAAGGAAATCGTTGCTTCGCCGCGCATAGGAGTTGACTATGCGGGCGAGGACGCATTATTGCATTACCGGTTTTTTATTAAGGGAAATCCATTTGTAAGCGGAAAACCCAATTGAGCCTGCCGGCAGGCAGGTCGTGAGTCAGGGCTCGATTGTACTGTTTTTTATATTGTCGGTCATAATATTTTCCGTGGATAAAACAGTCGCAAATGCCCGGTTCATTTTATCGCGGTCGAATTCTTTTTCATTATTGGCCAGCCAGATGGTGGCTACTCCATTGCCGATAAAATTGGTGATGGCCCTTGCTTCGGACATAAACCGGTCTACACCGACCAGTAAAGCCAATCCTTCAACCGGTATCACTTTTATCGATGTAAGTGTCGATGCAAAAACGACAAAGCCTGCCCCTGTAACTCCCGCAGCTCCTTTTGAGGTGATCATGAGTATTCCTACAATCGAAGCCATTTCTCCCCAGGTGAGATGGACATTAAATACCTGGGCCAGGAATATCATACACAATGAAAGATAGATCGTCGTTCCATCGAGGTTGAAAGAATAACCGGTGGGCACCACTAATCCCACGACAGGTTTCGAACAGCCCATACGTTCCAATTTTTCCATTAAGGAGGGTAGAGCTGGTTCTGAAGATGAAGTGCCCAATACAATAAGTAATTCCTCCCGGATATACCTTAGAAATTTCACCAGGCTGACTTTGTACATCCGAAGGATAAGGGATAATACCCCAAAAATAAAAACCGCCATCGTTGCATAGACCGTTACCATTAATTTGGCGAGCGGGTATAAAGCTTCAAGACCGTATTTACTGATCGTATAAGCCATGCCGCCAAAGGCACCGATAGGAGCCAATAGCATGACTTTATGTAAAGCCATAAAAAGATAACGGGTTATTTTTTTTAAAAAGGAGATCACCGGCTCTTTTTGACGATAAAAATTGAGCAGGACACCGGCAATAATGGCTACGATCAGAACAACAATGGTTGAATTTTTACGCAGGAGCCCGGCCATATTCCGGTGAGTGTACTGGGAAATATCTTCTTTCCTGATGAGCGAAGTATCCAAACCACTGCCGGGCCTTATGATCAGGGCCACAATAATACCCGAGAGCAGGGCCAGCGTGGTCACGATTTCAAAATACAATAAAGCTTTTCCTCCAACACGTCCCACTTTTTTCAGATTGCCCATACTGACAATGCCAAGTGTAATGGTGACAAAAATGATCGGGTTGATAAATTGCTTGATGATATTTATGAAACAATAACTCAGGAACTCGGCTAGCGTAGTACCGAATTTGATTTCCTGTCCAAGAAACCAGGTGTTAAATGGCTTATCGAGCACTTTATATTTAGCAAATCCCGGGGCAAAATGACCTACCAGGACACCCGCTGTTATTGCCAACAAAACCCAGAACGTAAGATTGGTAAAAATTTTTTTCATAGCTCAATCCACAGGAAACCCCGAAGCTGTAAAATAACTTAATTGAACTGGTTGATGAAATGGAAATAAAAAAGTGCTCCTGGACAGAGCACTTACTTCAAGTATATAATGAATTTGGTTGCCTAAAATTTGGGACAGTTCAATTTCTTCATGTTCGGATCGGTGTATTTCCTGATATAGATGAGTGATATTTCCACTCCGCCTCTTGAATTGGAGGCCGGTTTGAGGCTGGAAACATTTACGTCATAGGAAACGCCGACATGAAATTCGTTGAACTCCAGTCCTACATAAGGGATCAGGGCATCATTCAAACGGTACCAGGTTCCGAGGTAAACATATGTCGGGTTTTCTTCGCTGTTATTTACATTCAAAGAGAATGCAGCTCCAGCCATTGTGTTGTGGGCCTTTGCCTGCATACTGTGATTGGCCGCAAAATGAAAATAGTTGTATGTGCCCACGGGGACTTTACCGCCCGCCTGTAAAGTGGTCCTGGCATTCAATACGAAATTGCCGCCCTGGAAACTTTCCTTTGGCCGGTTGATATGATACATGGATGCACCAACATAAAAATTATTATAACCATTGGTTGATCCGTTATAAAGAACACCTGCATTCAAGTCGAAATAACTTATGTTGACCTGTTTGTTGGTAAATATTTCATTGGTGATGCCGGTAAAACCAAAAGGAGTTAACTGGTCCTGGAATTTGAGGTTTTCCGTGTTCAGCCTTTTGTTTACGTAAGTACCCTGGAAACCCGCGCCGATCTGGTGATAGCCATTTTCATCAAGTGCTTTATGGTAAGCGACCGACATGCCCATGTAATTATTAGTAAGAGCGCCATCGCCAGCGCGATCGGTGAAGCCCATAAACCCGATACCAAACTGGTCGTATTCAGGGATCTTGTTTTTCATTATACCCATATCGAGGGAAGCTGTACCAGTGATATATGCATTGCTTATCGAAGGCCATTGGTTCCTGTAATTCATGGCAAAACGGTAGACGCCATCGAATTTGCCTGTCAATGCCGGGTTTAATGTAAGAGGGGATGCAAAGAATTGAGAAAAGTTAGGATCTTGAGCAGTCGACACGGTCGCAAATGCAAAGCAGACAGTAAGGGTAGTTAAGATTTTTTTCATCTCAGCAATTTGTTTTTTTCGCCATCAGATAGGAAAAATAGCCCCTACCGGTTCTCGTCTAAAACGCCGTTTAAATCTGCGAAATTGCCCAGTCAGTAGTTATTTGCCCCTACACAGATAGGAAGCGGGAAAATACAACAAATTTGGAAGCAGAGGAAATTTCGCGTCGGTATTATGACAATTAAATAAGGGAGAAAGCTGCGCTTTTGACCCGGGAATTACATCTGTATTTTTACGCCAAAAGCCAGGTCACCGGCGTCTCCCAGGCCGGGAACAATATAGCCCTTGGCCGTCAATTCATCATCAATATCGCCACACCAGATGGTGACTGAGGGGTCTTCCCGCTTAACGTATTCAATGCCAACAGTACAGGCAATGGCTGCAACAATATGAATCTGCCTGGGGCGACCTTCTGCTTTGAGAAAATGAATGGTTTTGACAAGCGAGGAGCCGGTTGCCAGCATGGGATCTGAGATGATCAATACCCTGTCCTCAATTTCGGGGCAGGAAATATAATCCAGGCTGATCTCAAAACTGCCATCCTTGTTGTGTTTGCGATAGGCTGAAATAAATGCATTATCTGCCTTGTCAAAGTAGTTCAGGATGCCCTGGTGGAGGGGCAGACCGGCTCGTAAAATGGTTGCAATCACAGGTTGGGTTTCCAGCAATTTGCTGGTTGCTGTACCCAACGGGGTCTCGACTTCTGTTTCTTTAAACGCCAATACTTTACTGATCTCGTAAGCTGCTACTTCACCAATACGTTCCAGGTTGCGGCGAAAACGCATCCTGTCACCCTGTATATTAACATCGCGTATTTCACTTATCCAGTTGCTGACGAGAGAATGCTGCTGGCTCAGGTTTACAATCATTATGTTGGTTTACATTTACAAATCTAATTTAAATTCTGATTAATGGTTTACAGGGTTATTGGCTTAATGAGTGGCAGCTCAATGGATGGATTGGATATTGCGTTCGCCGAATTTCATGAGAATGCCGGTAAATGGTCTTATGAGATACTCCACGCAGATTGCTATCCCTATCCTGAAGAATGGACATATCGTTTGACAAAGGCAGTCACGCTAAATGCTCTTGAATACCAGTTATTGCATGTTGATTTCGGTCACTATCTCGGTCGGCAGGTCAATACGTTTATTGAACAGTACGGTCTGCAATATAAGGTAGCCCTTATCGCTTCACATGGACACACGACTTTTCACCTTCCTACCCGAAAAATGACAGCTCAATTGGGTGATGGATCCGCTATCGCTTCAGAAACACATTTACCCGTGGTCACCGATCTCCGGGCGATGGATGTAGCATTTGGTGGACAGGGTGCACCCATTGTTCCAATTGGTGAAAAATTATTGCTCGGCAACTATGATTATTTTTTAAATGTCGGAGGTATCGCCAATATCTCTGCCAATGCTGAACAGTATCTCGCGTT
>Ga0066652_100002113_pt1 | contig 10731 bp, 13 predicted proteins | sample GraSoiAngelo_101_FD_71413 | JGI IMG/M metagenome (GOLD analysis project Ga0066652, IMG submission 71413) | Grasslands soil microbial communities from the Angelo Coastal Reserve, California, USA - 14_0903_02_30cm | ecosystem: Environmental > Terrestrial > Soil > Grasslands | place: USA... | reverse complement strand
CGGAAGAAACGGTGAGTAACAAGGAGGTGGGCATGCGACCGGAGAATCGAACGCTCGCGCTGTGTACCGCTGCTGCCCTGATGGCGACCGCGGCGACCGCGCAGGTCGTGAAGCAGGAAGTCCCTGGCATCCGGAATTTCGCGAAGGTCGAATCGACCGTTGCGTGCGCAGGCGCCATCACGCCCGCCGCGATCCCGGAAATCAAGAAGATGGGGTACGCGTCGATCATCAACCTCCGGCTTGCGACCGAGCAGGGGGCTGACATCGACGACAACATCACCGCCGCAAAGGCGGCCGGCATTCCGTATTACCACATCCCGTTCAGTGCGTCGGCGCCGGATCCGGCGGCGGTCGATACGTTTCTGAAGACGATCACCGCGCCGGGCGTCCAGCCGGCGTTCATCCATTGAGCCGGCGGTGGAAGAGCCGCCGGGATGTGGCTCATGAAACGCGCGATCGTCGACGGCTGGGACACGGACAAGGCGCTGGACGACGCGACCCAGCTCGGGCTCACGAATGAAACGCTGAAGCAGTTCTTTCTCGCGCAGGTTCAGCAGCGAAAGCGCTGAGTCTCTGCCGCCGGAACGCCGCCTCCCAGGTCACGGGGCCGCCGGTCCTGAGCGCGCCGGCCCCGGAGACCCGGGAACCCTATTCATACCGAAGCGCCACCATCGGATCCACGCGCGTCGCCCTCCTCGCCGGCACCCACGCCGCAACGATCGCAGTCGCCATCAACATCACCGCCACCGCGCTGATGGTGAGCGGATCCATCGCCCGCACGCCGAACAGCAGCGTGCCGATGAATCGTCCTGCCGCGAGCGACAGCGCGACGCCAATCACCACGCCCGCAGCCGCAAGCCGCAGCCCGCTGCCAACGACCATCCAGAGCACATCCCGCCGCGACGCGCCGAGCGCCATCCGAATCCCAATCTCCTGCGTGCGCTGATTCACCGCATAGGAGATAACCCCATACGTGCCGACCGCCGCGAGCGTCAGCGCCAGCGCGCCGAATGCCGTCAGCAGTAGCACCATGAAGCGCCGCGGCGACACGGTCGCGTCCAGCCACGCGTCCATCGTCTTCACCTCGAAGAGCGGCAGCGACGGATCAATCGCCTGCACGGCGCGCTGGATGGACGAGGCGATCCCCGCCGGATCCCCGGTCGCGCGCACGGTGAGGTACATGCCGCGGAGCGGGAACGGCGTCTGCGCGACCGGCACGTAGATCTGCTCGCGTCCCAGCTGATCGAGCGAATTGTTCTTCACGTGACCGACGACGCCGACCACCGTGCGCCAGAGCAGCGCCGGCGGATTGGCGTTCGGGATGCCGCCGTTCGACAGCTTCTGGCCGAGCGGCTCGCGATCCGGCCACAGCCGCTTCGCGAATTCTTCGTCGACGACGATCGCCGGCGCTGCGCTGGCGGTGTCGGCGTCCGTCAGCGCGCGGCCCCGCACCACCGGAATGCGCATCGACTCGAAGAACGCCGGCGTCACGTTCCGCTGGTCCGCTTCCAGAAACGGCTTCTGGAACTGCTGCGACATCGTGAGTCCCTGCGCGGACGTCTGGTCCACGAAGACGGAGCCCGACGAGTTGCGTCCCGTCATCGGCAGCAGCGTCGTCAGGCCCGCGGACTGCACGCCCGGCAGCGCCTTCACGCCGTCCTGCAGCCGGCCGAAGAACGCCGTCGTCGCCGGGACGTCGCGGTACGCCGAGGCCGGCAGCGCGATGCGCGCCGTCAGCAGATGCGCCGCCTGGAATCCCGGATTCACCTCGAGCAGCTGCTGCAGGCTGCGGACCATCAGCCCCGCGGTGACGAGCAGCACGAGCGCGATGGCGATCTCCGCCACGACGAGGCCGCTGCGCAGCGCGCGCCCGGCCGTGGCCGACGTGCCGCGGGCGGCGTCCTTCAGCGCGCCGAAGCCGCGGCCGCCCGACGTCTGCAGCGCGGGCGCGAGGCCGAAAACGATGCCGGTGACGATCGAGATCGCCGCGGCGAAGAGCAGCACCTGTACGTCCACGGCGATCGGCCGCGTGTTCGGCAGCGCGACCGCGGCGGTGCGCTTCAGCGCGTCTGTCACCCATATTGCGAGCAGAACGCCGCATCCGCCGCCGACGAGCGAGATGACGACGCTCTCGGTGACCATCTGCCGCACGAGGCGCAGGCGTCCGGCGCCGAGCGCCGCGCGCACCACGAGCTCGCGGCTGCGCGACGATCCGCGCGCCAGCAGCAGGTTCGCCAGGTTGATGCACGCGATGAGCAGCACGAAGCCGACCGCGGCGAAGACGACGACGAGGGCCGTCTGCGAACTGCCGACGAGATCCGTCTGCAGCGGACGCAGGAAGAGGCTGAAGCCCGCAGTCCTGGGATACGCCAGCGGGTACTTCTCGACCAGATTCCGCACGACGCCGTCGATGTCCGCCGACGCCTGCGGCACGGTGACGCCCGGCTTCAGCCGCGCGAGCACTTCCAGGTAGTGGCTGCCGCGGTTGTTCGGGTTCGCGCGGTCGAGCGCGAGCGGCATCCACAGGTTCGCGTCCCCGCCAAACGTGAAGCCCTCGGGCAGCACGCCGATCACGACGTACGCCTCGCCGTTCAACTTGATGTCGCGGCCGACGATGCCCGGGTCGCCGGCCATCTGCGCTTTCCAGAATCCGTAGTCGAGCAGCACGACGTGCTCGCGTCCCGGCTTGTCCTCGTCCGCGGCGAAGAGCCGCCCGAGCGCCGGCTTGACGCCCAGTATCGGCAGCAGCTCCGCGGCGCTCTGGCTCGTCGTCACGCGCATCGGCTCGGCGCCGTCGCGCGTCAGGTTGGCGCCGCCGCCGGTGCGGTACGGCGCGATGGCCTCCGTGGTGCGCAGCGTGTCGCGCAGATCCCACACCTCCGGCTCGGAGATCCAGTTCTGCGGAATGTCCATCTTTTCGTACGCGCCCCAGATCTTCACGAGCTGTTCGGGGTGGTCGTAGGGCAGCGGCCGCAGCAGCACGGAGTTGACCATGCCGAAGACGACGGTGTTGGCGCCGATGCCGAGCGCGAGGGTCAGCACCGCGACGGCGGTGAAACCCGGCGCCCGGGCGAGCATGCGAACGGCGTAGCGGATGTCTTGCAGCACGGTGTCCATGTTTCCTCCGGGGGCCCCTGCCCCCCGGTCGTTGGTAGTCTCCGGATCCTGCAAGCTTTAGCAACATCGACGCCGGGCGATCGGGCGCGGGCGGCGCTCGCGAATGCGCGGAAATCGTGCGGTGGCGGAGGCGGACTGTTCGGCGATGGGATTCGCGCGGTTCAGGTCCGCACACTACGCCGTCAGCGAGTGAGTGTCACCCGAGACATGTTGAACATCGCGCCCGACGATGGTAGCGTCGTCGCCTTTGCGGCATGCGGATCGCAGGTGTCCATCGAGTCGCTTCGCCTGCTGTCGTGGGCGAACGCGGCGGAATGGGAGTCGATGTGCAGCCGCAACCGATTGAGCGCGAAGTAGAAGGGTTGAAAGAACGCGTGGCGAGAATTGAGGAACTTCCGGCGCGTGTCGACGACCTGACCGGACAGATTCTGCAGCTTCGGGTCGAGATGGGGTCGGAGTTTTCTGCCGTGCGCGAGCAGATCGCCGGGCTGACGACTCGATTCGACGGATTGACGACTCGATTCGACGGATTGACGACTCGGTTCGACGGATTGACGACTCGGTTCGACGGATTGACAACTCAATTCGACGGACTGACAACTCGAGTCGAGGGAGTGACAACTCGAGTCGACGGACTGACAACTCGGTTCGATCAGCTGACGACGAAGGTCGATGGGTTGCCTGGAGAGATCGTCAGGGAAGTCATGACGCAGGTGCGCATCCTGCACGAGGACGTGCTCGATCGGCTGCGGATCATCCACGAAGGGCAGTCGCCGAAGCCGCGCCCCGGCGGGCGGAAGAAACGGTGAGAGTACGGCGCGGCGCAGGATACCGCCCCGCCGTCGAACATGGATGCCTATCGCGCAGACGGACAGAAACCTCCCGAGCACGGCGCCGAGCCGTTCGGATCCGACGGGATGTCGCCGGGTGTCGTCTTTGCGCTGCACGCCTGCGGCGTCTTCGAGGCGTCGGCGTGGACGATGAACGTGCAGACGTACCGGTTGTCCAGCTGCGGAGAGTCCCCGACGATCGTCGCGTTGAAACTGAAGTTGCCGCACGCGTCGACGGACGCGCAGAAATCGTTATTGAGATCGCATGCCCCGAGGACGATTTGTCCCTCGTTGCCGCCGGCGCGAATCGAGGCATACGGCTGGCAGACGATCCTGACGTCGCCCCCGAAACCACGGTACGCGGGCTTGACCTTGCCTTGAACGGTCCAGGAAAAAGCCGTCGTGCCGTCTCCCACGGGGCTGGCTCCTGTCAGCGTCATCGTTGCGCTGACCGCCGGAGTCGGATTGGTGACGACTTCGCTGCTGGCTGCCGCCCTCACGAGTGCAGCGGCCGCGAACGCGAACAGTACGAATGCGACAATCGTTTTCGCTCGACGCATGGCTCCCTCCAGAGATGTTGGCGGGATTCTACTACGCCACGCAGAGGTCCATATGAGCAGCCGCGTCCGCCGCTCGACCTTGCTCGCAATCGCGGCTCTTTTCCTGGCCTCTTGCGGAGACAGCGGCGCAAATCCGACTCCCACGGGTCCCACTTCAACGGGGCCAAACGCGTGTGGCGAGACGTTCAGCGATCCCGAGTGCCACACCATTGTGGTTGGCGGCACCACTCGGGCGTATCTGCTGCATGTGCCGGCGACGCTTCAGGCGAACGTCAGCGCGTTGGTGATCGGACTGCATGGGTCTGACGGTTCCGGCCTCCGCTTCGTCACCACGAGCCAGTTCAACGTCAAAGCCGATCAGATCGGATTCGCAGTCGCCTATCCCTACGCTCTGGTCTCGCCTGGCGCGGGGATTACGGAGTGGAACGAGTTCTTCAACAATTCGTTTGGCGGGAACGGCCCCGACGACAGCGGATTCATCCGCCAGCTCATTCTGACCACTCAAGGCAGCATTCATTCCGATCCAAGAAAGACGTTCGTGATGGGCCTCTCGAACGGGGGGTTCATGGCGCATCGGGTCGGCATCGAAGACTCCGATCTCGTCGCCGCCATCGCTGTCGTCGAGGGGACCGTCGTCTCGCCTGGCCTCATTCAGAACGCGCCGGCTCCCCGCGGGCCGGTGTCGGTGCTGATGCTGCATGGCGACCAGGACCCGACGGTCCTCTACTGCGGGCAGCCGGTCGTCGCGTCCCAGGAGCAATCGTTCAATTACTGGACATCAGCATCCGCCAACGCGTGCGCCAGCGTCGACACCATCGATCCCCTTTGCGATGCGCAGCGAAACATTACCAGCGTGTCCGAAAAGCGCGCGAGCGCGTGCAGCGGCGGCTCCGAAGTTCAGTTTTACAAACTGCAGGGCGGTGCGCATCTGTGGTATCTCGGTCCGATGAACACGGCTGGCCTGTCTCCGTTCAATCCCGCGTTCAATGGCGCAACGGGCGTGACCACCGACGACATCATCTGGAATTTCTTCGCAGCGCATCCGAAGCGGTAGAGGTCAATGTCGGCCCTCGTGCCGCGTCAGCTCGGCTCGTTTCTTGTAACTGCCAGATCGATGACCTGGCTCGCCTGGCTGACCATCGCCGTCGTCCTCACCGCCGTCGCTGCGTTGACCGGAGCCCAGCCGAAGGGGACTCGCCCGGTCGCCGGCACGCACCTGATGAGCGTCGCGCGATTCGTGCTCCTGCTGTTCATCGCGATCTGCGCGTACTTCGCCTTCCGCGCCTACGGCGCCTGACGTCCCCGCGAGCCGTTATCGTAGTATTGCCTCATTACGGCACGCGTCACGTTTTCGCTGGACGAAGCCACCGTCGCACAGATTCGCCGGACCGCCGCGCGTCTGGGCCGCCCGCAGAGCCACGTCGTGCGCGACGCCGTGGCGGACTATGCGGCGCGCACGGATCGGTTGAGCGGGCGTGAGCGGCAGCACCTGATGGGCGTCCTCGAGCGGCTCCGCGACGCGAAGCCGACGCGGCCCGCGACGGGCGTGGACGCGGAGCTGAAATCGATCCGCGGCGCCCGGCGAGCCGGCGGCCGCGGGCGACACCCGGCATGATCGTCCACGTCGACACATCGGCCCTGGTCGACGCGCTCACCGGCCCGCGGCGTTTCCTCGACGCCCCGATCACGCTCACTGACGCCGGCCATCGCCTGGCGCTCTCGACGATCGTCCTGTACGAGTGGCTGCGAGGACCCCGCTCGCGAGCGGAGCTCGCAGCGCAGGAAGACCTGTTCCCCTCTGAGCACGCCGCCGCCTTCGGTCATGCCGAGGCGGCGGTGGCGGCCAGGCTCTATAAAGAAATCTCGCGCGCGAGAGGACGCGAAATCGATCTGGCCGTCGCCGCCTGCGCCATGGCGAATGGCGCCGCCATCTGGACGATCAACCCCGGCGACTTTCGCGACATTCCTGGCCTTCGTCTCGTATAGCGCGCTCACGCCCTACGCCTTCCCGGTATTTTTTCGCTTCGCTGCGCCGCGCGCGCCGGACCGAGATGAGGCGGATCGTGTTTTCATGGAATCGTGGCTCGTTCATCGTCCGCCCGGGCACTTCCAGCCGATCCGGATCCGACCAGAGCGCCTGGGCCTCGAGGAAATCGATCCCGTGTTTGGCCCTGTTTGCGGCCGACTTCGCGGGGTCGAACTCGAAGCGCATTCAATATAGAAACTAAACCATATGACCAAACCCTCTCTGGCGCGGATGGAAGGCTGGAGGGTTGGAAGACCGGCGAGGAGGGCGAAACACCGGATTCGCCCTCCGCAGACGATGTTGGTGTCGGCGCGAATCGCGATTAGAAGTTGACGAAGTAGTCGTTGTCGGCGGCGAACGCGCGCAGCACCGAGATGGGCTCCGCCGGATTGTCCGACAGCTTGGCCATGCGCGTTTCACCCGTCGAGGTGATCGTGATCAAGGGCGAGTGCCCGGGCGCGAGCGCGTCCTGCGGTACGCGCACGAGATCGCCGGAGCCGCAGATCAAGTACGAGCCCGGCCGCTGGATGTCGTTCCAGCTCATTTCCTGCAGCCTGGAACTGCGATGGTCGGACGTCGAGGTTTGTCCCTTTGTCACTGCAACTGCCATGTAGAACCTCCCGATCGGTTGTGGGTTGATTGGCCTCGAGGACGCGTCGTTGCGTTGAGACCAGCGTGGATCTCGCAAGCCGCGTGCCTCCGGAAGGAGAGGCCGTCCAAACGATCGATGATCTCCGTGACCTTTGCGCCCGTCGGACGCAAACGACTCCAACGGCTTCAGTTCCTGCGACACGCGTCGAAACGCTCCGACGCGTACGTGGTGATGTGCATCTCGTCTCGGTGTTTACGGCTGACCGCGGGCAGGTAAGAGTTGCGCACCGCTCCTGTACGTTTCACATGCACCTGCTGTCGAGGCTATCGGTCGCGCGATCAGCCGGCCGGCGCGGTCGAAGAGGCGCATTGTACCTTTTTGCACATCGCGGCCCGTAGCCCTTTAGTAATGTCGCGACGTGATGGTTGCGACCGTCCGCCGACCCGATCTCGAGCGGTGGGAAAACGAAGGCGGCCGGCACCGCCATGGAGGGCCGATGACACTCGACCTCGCCCGGGAGCCCGCTCACCGTCGTCCGCACGCCGCGCCGATGGCAGGCGCGGGTCTCGAATTCGACCTCGGGTCCGAAGTCGATCGACTGCGCCGTGAGACGACAGGGTCGACAGGACGAAACGCCAGGACGCTATTGACGTACGATGATTTCCGCGTCGTCCTGACGGCACTGCAGGCGGGCACGCGCATCGCCGAGCCGACGACCGCCGGACGGATCTCGATTCACATGCTGTCGGGACACATCCGTCTCAATGCGTCCGGCCGCGTCTTCGATCTCCGCCCCGGCAGCCTGATTACGCTGGATCAGGGATGCGCGCATGACATGGAAGCGCTCGAGGGGAGCGCCTTCCTGCTCACGATCGCGTGGCCTGGACCATAGCGGAGGCTTTAAGAGACGATCGAGATCCGGAGGTGATCAGCGGCGGAGGCCGGCCGCGCGCCCGTCGAGGAAGGCGGCGAGCTCGCGATTGTCGGGAAACGTCTCCGCCAGCCGGCGCGCGACGTCGGTCGCCCGCGTCAAGTCGCGTTCGCGAACGCGCATGTCCCAGAGCCCGAACTCGGCCTCGACGTGCGCGAAGAAATCGGTGTCCATCTGCGCCGCCTCCTGCATGTCGGCGAGCGCCTGTTTGCGATCGCCGCCGCCCAGGAGCCAGCGGGTGCCCCACGGCAGCCGGGTATCGACGATGTACGAGATCCAGGCGCGCGCGACGCGCGCGCGGACGTGGCGCGGATTGCGCCGCAGGACCTCGTCGAGCGACGCCCTTGCTTCCCAGTACTCGTCCCAGCCGGTCTTCCGCTGCAGCGGTCCGAGCTGCAGCCAGACGTAATTCAGATCGAGCTTGCCGAGAAAGAACAGCGCGGCGTCGTTGCGCGGGTCGGCCGCGAGCGCTGAACGGGCGAGCGTCTTCCCGCGGTTGAACTCCGCAGCGAAGTCCGCGACGAGCGCCGGACATGTCGCGCACGTCTTCAGCGCGTTCTTCGGTCGATCTTCGACGAGTCCTTTGAGCTGAAACAGCAGCGCCGACGTCCGGAGCTCCAGGATCGCCACGGTGCCCAAATCGGGCGCGGAGAGCGCGCGCGTGAGCGCGACGGTCTCTTCGTAGCGCGCGTTGTAGAAGAGGTGCTGCGCGTCGGCAAGCGCCGGCGGCTCGAGCGGACGGGCCCCGGGAATCGCCACGGCGCAGACGACGACCAGGGCAGCCGGACCAAGGCGCTTCATCCCGGCTACTCTGCCGGTTTTAGCGGCGAATGCGTTGTTCAAATTGGAACAGCCGGCACTCGAGCGCTCGCGCGAAGGCTGTTCACTAGAGCACACCGTCATTTCCGAGCGCGCCCTATTCTCGACTCATGCGGTTCATCAATCTCTTTCTCATCGAGTATTTGATTCTGGCGTCGGGGATCGGCGTCTCTCTCTGGGAGATCGGCGCGCTCAGGCATCTTGGGCCGATGTGGATCGGGACCGCGGCGCTCGTGGTCGCCGGCATGGGCATCCTGATCTCTGTGTCGCCATGGAAACCGGCCGTCAGCGTCGAGATATCACCACTCGGGGGCCCGACGGTTAGACGCTGACGCGGTGCCAGGATCGCGAACGAGCGTCACTGTTGGTCGCCATGCGGTCAGTGGACCGCGCCGGCGTGGTGTACCGGGTTCAATTCCTCCACCATCGCTTTCCCGGCGGCCGCCCGTGCGGCCCGGGGCAGCCGTTCGAACGAAAACGACAGCGGACCGAAGCGATCCATCCACTCGGGCGAGTCATTGAGAAGCTGATACAGGCTCTGGCGGATGTCATCGCTGTCGCCGACGTAGACCCAGCGCTTCGGGCTGTAGATCGTGTACAACCCGGAGGCGTGGGGCGCTTCGTGGACGCCTGCGTACGTGAACGCGTAAGTGTCGTCGCCGGTCATCGCATGGGCCTCCAATAGCATTTAGCAAACGCCGAGCCTGCACGGCCTAACCGGTTCCGGTCGGACGCAGCACGCGCAGACCCGCATTCCTCGGACGCGTCTGGCGCTTCCACGTCCGCCGCGTCGCCGCGAGCGGCTCCTCAATATCGATTTCGAGATGCCGCCGCTGAATCCAGGCCATCAGGATTGGCGGCAGTCGCGTGATACGTCGGTCCGGATCGCCGTCGTACCGCTGGACGTGCGCGCGCCGGGGCAGGTCCGCCGGATCGGGGCGCTCCAGCAATCGGACGAACGCGTCGAGGTTCACCGGATCGTAGGATTGCTTCATCTCGTGGCTCCAGCCTCGACTCTATCCGGCCGCTGCCGAACGGCTCGTGCCGATGGGCACGGCGTCGGCGGCGCTGTCGTTCCTGCGCCACTCGCGGCCGTGGAGGTACACGAGCGATCCGATGGCCACGACGGGCACGGCGAGGAACATTCCGGCGACACCGTACAGCTCGAGGCCGGCGAGCACGGCGACGATGACCGCCAGCGGGTGCAGATGAAGACCGCGGCCGACGAGGCGCGGATAGATCGCGTAGTCCTGGATCATCCGGAGCGCGCTGAGGAAGCCGATGACCCAGACGGCCGTTACGGGCGCGTTCAAGGCCGCCACGATCGTCACCGCCACGGCACACAAAAAGGGGCCGACGAGCGGCACGAATTCCAGGACGCCCGCCAGCATCCCGAGCAGGGCCGGATAGGGCACTCTCAGGACCGCGAACCCGACGCCGCAGATCGTGCCGACGAACAGGCATGCCAGCAGCTGGCCGCGGACGTACGTCGCCAGCGTGGTGTTCAGTTCGTCGAACAGGAGGCGACCGCGCAGCCGGAAACGGTGCGGCAGCATCGTCAGGATCATCCGCCGGAAGACGAGCGCATCCTTCAACAGGAAAAACGCGAGGATCGGAATCAGAAGAAGCCACGGCAGGTACGACAGCGATCCTGCGAGCCGGATCGCGGATCCGCGCGCGTACTCGACGGCCGCGTCGCCGGTTCCGACGGCCGATCGATCGATCCTCCGGCGCACTTCGATCGGCATCCTGGTCCGGTCGTAGGTGCGGGCCCACCGCTGCTCCCACACGCGGAGCGACTCCGCGTGTGCCGGTGCTTGCGCCACGGCGTCCTTCATCTGCCGCGTCACGCCCGG
>Ga0066652_100002110_pt1 | contig 10733 bp, 8 predicted proteins | sample GraSoiAngelo_101_FD_71413 | JGI IMG/M metagenome (GOLD analysis project Ga0066652, IMG submission 71413) | Grasslands soil microbial communities from the Angelo Coastal Reserve, California, USA - 14_0903_02_30cm | ecosystem: Environmental > Terrestrial > Soil > Grasslands | place: USA... | reverse complement strand
CTTGCACTTATAAGCTATTCAATGAAAGTCGGTTTTGTAAATATTTTTGGTAAACCTAATGCTGGCAAAAGCACTTTACTCAACGCATTGATGGATGAGAAACTTGCTATCGTTTCATCTAAGGTGCAAACAACAAGGCACAGGATCAAAGGAATTTTAACGGAGAAAGATTATCAGATCGTGTTTTCGGATACTCCCGGTATAATCGAACCAAAATATCGATTGCATGAAAAAATGATGGATGCAGTAAAGAATTCATTGGAAGATGCAGATGTGGCTTTGTTGATCGTGGATGTAAATGAAGATCTGAAAGAATGCGATGCAATATTTACCGCGTTAAAACTTAAAGTGCCTGCTATTGTTGTTGTAAATAAAATTGACAGGGCAAGCCAGGAAAAGATAAAAACAACCGTAGACTTTTTTTCTAATAACTCAAATTATAAAAAAGTAGTCACCATTTCCGCATCGAGCGGTATTAATAAAAAGAAATTTTTAAAAGAGATACTTGAGTTTTTACCCGAAGGAGAACCATTTTTTAGTGGCGATGAAATATCTGATCTTCAGACAAAATTCTTTGTCGCTGAATTGATACGTGAAAAAGTATTTGAATTATTTGGTGATGAGATCCCTTACCAGGCAACCGTTGTTGTAAATGAGTTCAAAGAAAAAACTACATTAACAAAAATTACAGCAGATATAATTGTACAGCGTGAATCACAAAAAGCGATAATGTTAGGAGAAGGGGGGAAGATGATAAAGAAGCTTGGAACAGAATCAAGGAAATCGATCGAAGATTTTATTCAACAAAAAGTTTTTTTAGAGCTTTTTATAAAAGTGAGAGATAAATGGCGGGATAATGATACATGGTTAAAAGAATATGGGTATCATTAAATCCTTTGGTTTTATTTGCAAAAATATTTTTAATAGAGTTTAAAAGTCCCTTTTGGGATTTAGGTTTATGGGATTTACATTAGCAATAACAGGAAGACCCAATGTGGGCAAAAGCACTTTTTTTAACCGCTTACTTGAGCAACGTAAGGCGATCGTTGATGATATCAGCGGCGTGACCCGTGACCGTCAGTATGGTATTACTGATTGGAATGGAAAAAGCTTTAATGTAATTGATACAGGTGGATTTGTTCCGCATAGCGATGATGTATTTGAAAGAGAAATAAGAAAACAGGTGACGATTGCAATAGAAGAAGCGAATGCAATCGTATTTATGACGGACGCAGCAATTGGCATTACTCATCTTGATGATGCAATGGCCGCTATGCTTCGCAAAAGTTCAAAACCGGTTTTCCTCGTGGTAAATAAAGTAGATAACAATGAAAGAATGTTAGCTGCTTCAGAATTTTACAGTCTTGGGTTTGATAAAATATTTTTCATTTCTTCAGTTAGTGGCAGTGGTACAGGTGAGCTGCTGGATGCAATTACTGAATTGATCCCTGCAGAGGATGCTGATGCGATGGAACTGGAAGATTCGTTACCAAAGTTTGCGATCATCGGTCAACCAAATGTTGGTAAATCCTCATTATTAAATGCATTGATCGGGCAGGAGCGTACTATCGTAAGTGAAATTGCAGGCACAACAAGAGATACGATCCACACGCATTACAAGCTTTTCCAAAAAGAATTCATGCTTATTGATACAGCAGGGATCAGGAGAAAAGCAAAAGTGCATGAGGATCTTGAATTCTATTCTGTGATCCGTGCCATTAAAGCAATGGATGAAGCAGATGTATGTCTTATTTTGATCGATGCAGTTAAAGGTGTATCTGCGCAGGATATAAGCATTTTCAGTCTTGCAGCGAAAAAAGGAAAGGGTGTTGTTGTTTTAGTAAACAAATGGGACCTGGCGGAAAAAGAAACGAATACATCAAGAGATTATGAAATAATGCTGAAACAAAAATTGGCGCCTTTTACTGATGTGCCCATCCTGTTTATTTCTGCAAAAGAAAAGACACGAATATTTAAAGCGATCGAGATCGGTTTGGAAGTGGCTGAAAACAGGAAAACAAAGATCTCAACTTCACAATTGAATGAAGTTGTATTAAAAGCGATCGAGTCATACCACCCACCGGTTGTAAGAGGACACCCGGTAAAGGTCAAATATGTTACCCAATTACCTACTGCTGTTCCTTCGTTTGCGTTCTTTTGCAATTTCCCGGATGATGTAAAACAACCATATAAAAACTATCTTGAGAACAAGCTCCGGGAAAACTTCAATCTGAAAGGAGTTCCTATCCGGCTCTTCTTTAGAAAAAAATAAAATGATTTAGTATACGGAAATTCATTAGCGATAGTAAATGTACTTGTCGGTAATTTTTCATTCTTCTTTATTTCATTATTTGCAATCCGGAGATTAATTTAACGGTTTCTTATCCGCATAGTTTATTGCTATCTCCACTATCCAGATGAACCCAATCTTTAATCCGTCCAATCCTTCATAAAAAATCACCCCTGTTGTATTCTTCTTAAACATGAATTTATTGCTGAAAAATATTCAGTAAACGTTTAATATTTTTTTATGAGAATAATCATTACCCTACTTCTTCTTGCTTCATTTACGTTGCAAGCCCAGGAAAAAACTACGAATAAGCAAAAATGGAGGATCGATAAAAACAAGATCATTACGGGTAGCCTGGTCTTTGTTGGTGGCGCAGCAAAGGGCTTTAATGAAACATTGCTGTTCAATTATAAAATATTTGAAAAAACATTTCCCGGCGCTAATAAACAATGGTTTGATCCGAAAGTAAGCTGGAGAAATAAATATGAAGGCGGCAATCCTGATAATGGCGCTAAGTTTTTTTTATCTACATCAGCATTTGTGATGTTCACAGATCAGTACCACCTGAATAATTTTATCCAAAAAACTGCGATAATGTCTGCGTTGGTGATAAAAATAGGAGCACCAAAACAACCTTTCAGGTATTATATATACGACCTGCTTTGGTATACCATGTGCTACCAGGTTGGATTTGCTGCAACGTATTATCCTTTTACAAGTCGCAATTATAAATGATCAGAGTTTGAATTTTCTGAGGAGTTCTTTTGCTTTTTCCCGATAGCTTTTCATTTCGGCGATCTTCTTTTTTATAAAGCTGTTATCATCCAATTTGCCGATTACATTTTCCATCTGTTTGCGATTATCATAAACCATCTTACGAAAGGGGTTATGATAATCTTTTGCTCTTGAATCAAAAATTCCTTTTACCATCCATTCACGAGTGGCTACTGCTTGATTAATTAATTCTTTAAAAACCTTTTTATCGAAACTTGCAGGTTTTAATTGAAGTATTTCAAGCAATGAAGCAAAAGAGTGTTGCAGTTTTTGGTCGGGATAAATTTGAGAATTGATCATATAAAAAGAATGTACTTCATCCCAACTTTTTATTTTCCCTGAATAAATATCTTTTTTAAAAGTATTAAAAGCTGGTTGTGGAAATAATTGACCACCGATATTTAACCAATTACCTCTTCTTGCTCTTAATGGTAATGCAGAGTAAAATTTTTCCCAGTCAGTTATATTGTTGTTCCAGGCAAAATGCAACAATTGATTAATGCCATAATAAATTAAAAGCTCTTTAAAGATCAGATAAGCCTGCTGTACTTTAGTAAGCTGAACTTTACGGCCTGCATTTTCAAATTCATCTGCGAGGATCTCGAGTTCATCGATGACCGGATCTTTTGCTTCCAATAATTTTTCGCCAAGTGTAATTATTTGTTCTTCATTGAGTTTTTTATTTTGCATTTTTGCAAAAGCAAAGCCTGTGAATTTTTTAAGTAATTGAATGGAATCAAAAATTTCATTGATACTATCAGGCGCCAGGAAATCATATTCTATATTCTGAGTCTTATCATTCCGTTGATCTCTTGCCTCATATTTTTCCTCATTTCTGGCTAACGCATACATATTATACATGAACCAGTATGCCGGCATTACAACGAGTTTATCATTGGCCACATCATTACTTACTAATGAAAAAGGGATGGGAATGTTTACCTCAGCAGGATAATCTCCTTTTGCAATAATAGTAAACGATGCAAATTTTGAATTATGCTTTAGACTGACACATAACCCCGGCCAGAAACCTCGTCCTGCGATTATTTCTCCGTCAGCACCGCGGCTATTATGATTAGAGCCTATTGTTGCTCCCGCAGCCATATTACTTTGTCCTAAAACCAATGCAGCGCATAGAAATGAATTATTATGATGTTGTTCATGTGCAGGGAAAATAAGTGAATTCAATACTTCGCAACAGGAAATGGTAGAATTATACCCGAGATATGAATTGATAAGCCTTGCTCCATATTTTAATTGTGAATGATCGGAAAGAATAAAACGTACTGCTTTTACTCCATAAAAGATCCGGCAACCAAAACCAATGATCCCATTTACCAATTCAACTCCTTCACCAATTTGCGTTTTTCCTTCTGGCCCGGAGTTGATGGTAAGATTTTTTAATTTATTGGCGCCTTTGATATATGCTTCACTGCCGATCCATGTGTCTTTAATGATCCTGCAATTTTTTATAACAGTTCCATCGCCGATCTTTCCATAATAACCTCTTTTCTTGTCAAATTGTTTTTCGGTAAACTGTTTAAATTTTTTCATCAGGACTTCGTCCTCACGATAACGACTCCATAGCCATGCATCACCAGGTAACATTCCATTAAAGGGTAAAATACCACGACCTGCATTTTCATTGCATATCTCCAGCCAGATGCGAACATTTTCTTTTTCTCCTTCTCTTATAATTCCATTACCAAATTTAGAATGATCTGATGCTGCCAGTTCATTGACATTTACAATGATCACTTCATTGCCCGCAATATAATGACTCATGTAATTAACATTATTGATAGCTACATTATCACCAAAATCACAACTTATGATCGTGCTATTATAAAGTCCAACCAGCAAACGTATATCATGGTATTCAAGAAAAACATTTTCCAGTTTACCGATCCTGTTCAAGCCAAAGAAATTGCAATTCTTAATGAGACTTGCATTAAAAGGGTCGGCAACTAATAGCTTACTCCAATCGTCTGCCGTATTATTATTTAGTTGCAGGGATTTGATCTCAGTTTTTGTTAATTGACGATAAGCAATCCCACTTCTGTTCTGGATATTGCGGAGATAATATTCATCTTTTCCTTTTGGAATAAATTCTTTTGCAACAAAATTATAACCGAGAGAGCTGATTGGTTTTTTCTTGATATCACTCATGTTACGGGTGCTGTTAATGATTTCTGGTTATAACACAGAATAATTGTTGAATAGAATTGTTATTGTAAAAGAGTGCGACGCAACAGTAGCTAAATAGTAGTAACACTGCTGGTAACACAATTATCAACTTCATTAATAAAGAGCTTTTATATTAACAATTAAAGCTTCGGCCTAAGTCACCCCTTTAGGGGGACAGGGGGTTACTCCACCGTCACACTCTTCGCTAAATTTCTTGGCTTATCTACATCCAGTCCTTTCATTACTCCAATATAATAAGCAAGTAACTGCAGTGGAATAACACTTAACATCGGTGCAACGATCTCATCAGCAGCCGGGACAGACATGATAGATTCTGAGAGGGAAGCAGAATAATCATCACCAGCAGTTATCACAGAGATCACTCTTCCTTTTCTTGCTTTTATCTCCTGCATATTGCTCACCACTTTTTCATGGTAAGCATCTTTCGTGGCCACAAACACTACTGGCAGTTGATCATCTACTAATGCAATCGGGCCATGTTTCATTTCTGCAGCCGGATAGCCTTCGGCATGTATGTAAGAGATCTCTTTTAATTTCAAAGCACCTTCAAGTGCCACAGGAAAATTATAACCGCGGCCCAGATAAAGAAAATCTCTTGCATCTTTATATTTTCCAGCAAGCTCCTTCACTTTTTCTGCTGAGGTTAATACTTCTGCAATTTTATCGGGTATATCATGAAGCTCCTGTAACAAATGCATATACCTTTCTTCCCCAATGCTTCCTTTTTGTTTTGCAATTTTCAATGCTACCATTGTTAACACTGCAAGCTGGGCCGTAAATGCTTTTGTACTTGCTACACCAATTTCAGGTCCGGCATGTGTATAAGCGCCGGCATGCGATGTTCGTGCAATGGATGAACCAACAACATTTACTACCCCAAAAATAAATGCACCTTGTTGTTTTGCTTTGTCAATAGCAACAAGTGTATCGGCCGTTTCGCCTGATTGCGAGATGGCAAAGATCACATCACCCGGATTGATAACAGGATTGCGATAACGGAATTCAGACGCATACTCCACTTCAACGGGAATCCGGCAGAGCTCTTCAAAAATATATTCTGCTACCAGCCCCGCATGCCAACTGGTGCCGCAAGCAATAATTACTATGCGATTTGCATTCACAAGCTTATCAATATTATTTTCAACACCGGCCATGGTAATCGTTCCTTTTTCAGCATCAAGTCTTCCACGGAGGCAATCAAAAACCGTATCTGCCTGTTCATTTATTTCTTTCAGCATGAAATGATCATAACCGCCTTTTTCAATCGCGGCCAATTCTATATCCAGCTTTTGTACAAATGGCGTCAGCTTTTCATTGCCAAGATTTTTTAAAATGAGTTCGCCCGGTTTTACTATTGCCAGTTCATAATCGTTTACATAAACAACTTCTTTTGTATATTCAAGCATTGGTGAAGCATCAGAACCAAGAAAATGTTCGCCTTTGCCAATGCCGATCACTAACGGGCTTCCTTTTCGTGCAGCAATGATCGTTTCAGGATCATCTTCGTCAATCAATAAAATAACATAAGCACCTGTTACACGTTTCAATGCAACCCGTAATGCTTCCTCAAGTCCACATTGATTATTTTTTTTTATTTCTTCAATAAAATTCAATAACACTTCGGTATCAGTGTCGCTGTTAAACTTGTATCCTTTATTAATTAACTCTTGCTTTAGTTGCGCATAATTTTCAATGATGCCATTATGGATCATTGCCAGTTTGCCGCTAGCTGAAGTATGAGGATGTGCATTACGGTCACTTGGTTCACCATGTGTGGCCCAGCGGGTATGTCCAATGCCAATATGTGCATGCAGATTTTCACCAACTAATGAATCTGCTAACTCCGCTACTCTTCCTTTTTTCTTGAATACATTCAATCCTCCATTCAATAATGCAACTCCAGTGCTGTCGTAGCCGCGGTATTCAAGTCGTTGAAGTCCTTTTATAATGATGGGATATGCCTCTCTTGGGCCGGTGTAACCAACTATTCCACACATACGATTTGATTAGATTTTATCATTTACTGGATAAGTGCAAACGATTGATCGGTTGCAAAACGAAATTGCACAAAAATGCTCAGATGGCAAAAAGCATGCAAGGAATCGGAGGTGATGAATTATATCATCAATACCTGAATATTACTTTACAGCAATAGTCCTTTTAAAAAAAGAAATGCTGTAAAGAAATAAATAACGAGCCCGGTTACGTCAACAAGTGTTGCTACAAATGGCGCTGATGAAACTGCAGGGTCAGCGCCAAGCCGTTTTAAAACGATCGGCAACATAGAGCCGCTTAATGTTCCCCAAAGAACAACGCCGATCAAAGAAATGCCAACTACAAATCCGATCTCTATATAATGAATACCGTATACATCGGGAAATATTTGTGACCAGAGAATGACACGGAGAAAACCAATCAATCCCAGGGCAGTGCCAAGCAACAAGCCTGATAAAATTTCTCTTCTAAGAACCCGCCACCAATCTTTGATATTTATTTCACCAACGGCCATAGCCTGTATTATTAGTGTGGAAGCTTGCGAACCACTATTGCCACCACTTGAAATAATTAAAGGAACAAATAATGCCAGTACCACCGCTTTAGCTATTTCATCCTGAAAATATCCCATCGCTGTAGCAGTAAGCATTTCACCAAGAAACAAAACGACCAGCCATACAATTCTTTTTTGAAAAAGTTTAAATAGCGGAATTTCAAGATAAGGTTGTTCTAATGCTTCAGTACCTCCCATTTTTTGCATATCCTCACTAAATTCTTCTTCCGCTACCCACAACATATCATCAATGGTTACTATTCCAAGGAGTTTATTGCTCTGACTTACTACAGGCAGCGCCACACGGTTTTCTTTTTTAAAGATCTCGCTGGCTTTTTCCTGGTCATCGTAAGCATTCAAAGATGTAACCCTGTCATCCATGAGGTCCGCAACTTTTTTATCTGGCTGGCTTAAAATAAAATCCCGGATTCGGATATCATCCAACAACTCACCTTTTTCATTTATTACATAGATCACATTAATAGTTTCGCTGTCTTTGCCATGCTTTCTAATAGTGGCAAACACTTCCTCAACTGTATTTTGCGGATACACATAAACATAATCTGGCGTCATCAATCGTCCGATGCTATCTTCCGGGTAACCCAATAAAGAAAGAGTGGTTTTTCTTTCTTCTGGATCAAGCAACTTTATTAATTCACGGACAGCATTGCTTGGGAGCTCTTCTAAAAAATCTGTACGGTCGTCCGGAGAAAGAACGTTTAATAGTTCCGCCGTTTTGAAAGGGGGTAATTCACGGATTATATGTTTTTGTGCGGAAAGATCAAGTATTTTAAACACACTTGCCGCCCGGTGAATGCTCATGTGAGAGATAATGTAACCTTCTTGTTCCGGGAACTCGTTAATAAGGTCAGCTACATCACTAATATTTTGGTGATCCAAAAACTGGCGGGCAGCCGTTTCATTGCCACTTTCAAGCAGGTAATTAAAATGTTGTTTGATATTTCCGCCTAAATAATCTGACATAAAATCCGGGGTGGCAAAATTAAGTTGTGAATCTGAAAACAGGATTTATATTTTTGTTTTGAAATGGTATTTGAAGGACTTTATATCGCGAAAAGTAATGGAAAGGGAAGAGGCGTGTTTACAAAACAAACGATACCTGCTAATACCATCGTTGAGATCTCGCCTGTTGTGGTAATGTCAGCAGAAGAACGAATATTGCTTGATCAAACGCTTCTTCATGATTATATTTTTGAGTGGGGAAAAGAGAACGAGCAATGTTGTATGGCACTTGGGTATGTGCCAGTGTACAATCATTCCTACAAATCAAATTGCGAATACGAAATGGATTTCGAAAATGAGATCATAAAGATCAAAACCATCAGGGTAGTAGATGCCGGCGAGGAACTTTTTATAAATTATAACGGCGATTGGAATAACGCAAAAAAGATATGGTTTGATGTAAAATAAAAGAGCCCTGCATGCAGGGCTCTTTGTTTATGGAGAGTTTTGGTTTTTATTTTTTTGCAAGAATAAGTTGACCTCTTATCTCCCCATTTCCATATGTTTTTGAATGTATGTTTATATAGTATCTGCCGCCAAGCAAATATTCTTCAGTGAATTTTACTCCGTCAATTAATAAAGAACCGGAATAACTTCCTTCCTTTCTACGAGGAAATGGACTGAACGTTTGTAACACAGGTGCCATTACTCCTTGTTCACCTAATCCATGTATATGAGCAGCGACTGCGCTGTCTACAAGACCACTAAATGTAACGCTATACGTAAGTGTTTTGGTAAGCCTGTTGTAATTTGCATCAATGGTCCCGGTGGCGGATGTATTTACCGGCGGTGTTTCCTGTGCTCCGGTCATTGTAATGTGTCCATAATAAATGTTTTCTCTTTCAATTTCTTCAGTATCATCCGAACAGGAAATTAAAATGAAAAGCGGAAGGCTTAATAAAAGGGCAGTTAGTTTTGGAAATCTCATACTTTGGTATTTGCGATAAAAGTAAGAAGTTTTTTCTTTTGACAAGCAAGCTTCTCATTTTTGGGAAAAGATGGCTTTCGATGTGGATAAACCAAAACTTTAACTTCAACGGAAACAGTAAATTCATATTTACTTAACAAAAAAACCAAGATGAAGACACTAACTGTTTCAGGCCACCGGGTTCAATCTATTGATGTTCTACGCGGATTAGTAATGGTGATCATGGCATTGGATCATGTTCGGGATTTTTTTTACCGGGCTGATTTGGGCAAAGCAGCTGATGCGGCTCTTGATCCAACAAATATGCAAACCACTTACCCTGCTTTATTCTTTACCCGTTGGATCACGCATTTCTGCGCACCGATCTTTGTTTTTTTAGCAGGTACTTCTGTTTATCTAATGTGTCAGCGAAAATCTAAAAAAGAAGTAAGCCTGTTTTTAATTAAGCGTGGGTTTTGGTTAGTGTTTGTTGAATTGATCATTATTACTTTTGGTTGGACGTTCAATCCCTCTTTCAATGTTTTTATCCTACAGGTGATCTGGGCCATAGGCGTAAGCATGATCTTGTTAGGGCTTTTTGTGTTATTGCCTTATCGAGTAATTTTTACTATAGGATTGTTGATAGTTGCGGGACATAATATTTTGGATAACCCATCGATAAGTTTTGGTTTGAAAGGGACTTTGATTTCTGATCTGCTATACTTCTCCAATTTTTCCGTTCATGCATTGGATCAAGATCATTTCTTCATTATTGTTTATTCATTTCTGCCCTGGACAGGAGTAATGCTGTTGGGTTATTGTTTTGGTAAACTATATGAACCTGGTACTGATCCTGTTTGGAGAAGAAAAATGTTATTGAGGATCGGAACAGGAATAGTATTGTTTTTCATAGCTCTCAGGTTTACGAATCTTTATGGCGATCCATTGCCATGGTCATCACAGCCAAGAGGAAGTGTTTATAC
>Ga0066652_100002109_pt1 | contig 10735 bp, 11 predicted proteins | sample GraSoiAngelo_101_FD_71413 | JGI IMG/M metagenome (GOLD analysis project Ga0066652, IMG submission 71413) | Grasslands soil microbial communities from the Angelo Coastal Reserve, California, USA - 14_0903_02_30cm | ecosystem: Environmental > Terrestrial > Soil > Grasslands | place: USA... | reverse complement strand
TAAATGAAAATTAAACTGACCAGCTTCTTCATCCAGTCTTTGCAACAATTCCCACAAATTTTCTTTTTTCTTCATATCATAAAAAAAATATCAAATTTCAAGCCGGGCAGTTTTACAAAATCTCAGATAAACTTATGTTGACTTATTATTTTTTACTTATCCTGTAAAGATTGCCTCCGTCTGTAACAGCATAGAGCATACCATTGAAGTAAGCAACATCTCTGAACCTTTCTTTTTTGTCATCCAGTAATTTTTCTTCGCCAACCACTTTATTATTTTCAATAACAAGGCGTGCAATATGCATGCTGCTGAGGCCGCCAATAAATAAATTATTTTTCCACTCTGGAATATTATTGCCTTTATAGAAAGTCATTCCGCTTGGAGAAAGCACAGGATCCCAATAATAAACCGGTTGTTCCATTCCTTCTTTTTGCTGAATGCCATCTCCAACTTTTTCTCCGGCGTATTCAAGACCATAAGTAATAGTTGGCCAACCGTAGTTTTTACCGGCTCTTATAATGTTTACTTCATCGCCGCCCCGCGGGCCAAATTCTGCTTCCCATACTTCACCGGTTGCAGGATTAATATCGAGGCTTTGCGCATTGCGAAATCCATAAGCAAATATTTCCGGCATTGCATCTTTTTGATTTATGAAAGGATTGCCCGGTGCAGGCTTACCTTCTTTTGTTATTTTAAAAATTTTTCCAAGCCCGGAATTAAGCCACTGTGCCTGCTTTCGTCCTTCAAGGATGGATCGTTCTCCAGTGCTTACAAAAAGATTTCCATCTTTATCAAAAACTAGTCTTGAACCAAAATGCATACTGCTTTTTAATGGAGGAGTTGCACGAAAAATAACGACGGGGTTTTGAACTTTTGATTCCGCTTCATTGAGTTCTCCTTTGGCAACAGCCATAAGATTTCCCACACCATTCTTTTCTGAAAATGACCAATAGATCATTTTGTTTTTGCTAAAGTTCGGATCTAGTGCAACATCAAGCATGCCTCCCTGGCCGGATGCATCAACTTCAGGAAAACCCGTGATCTTTTTCAAAACAGTACCGTTCGCATCAAGGATCTGCATAGAACCTCTTCTTTCAGTTATTAGTAGTCGTCCATCCGGAAAAGGAATAACGGCCCATGGTAATCCTAATTTTTCAGCGATCTTATCTACTTTATAGGGCGTTTTTGTTTTTACACCTGCCACTCTTGTTTGTCCGGCCCTGGCTGGTTTGTAATCTGAATTCGGCTTTTGAGTTTCTACGGGTGGATTTTGTGCTAAACATCCAATTGAAAACATTATTACTGCCGTAATGCTTGCGAAAATTTTAACCTTCATAATTAAATTTTATTCTGGATTGTAAATTTAGCTATCCTTAGCCATAAATACAGGCCATTTATAATTTAACTGCCGTTACTACAAAAGTTATATTTGTCAAAAATCAATACTATGCTTCTGCGTTTTTTGATAGCATTATTCATTATCTCTACTTATACACCAGCAATAGCACAAAGTGATACTCTCAAACAAAAACCACTGCGTGTCGTTGTTGTTGGTCTTGTGCATGATCATGTAGGCGGGATACTTGGGTACCAAAATAAAAAAGATATTGAGGTTGTAGGCATTGCAGAGAATGATCATTTGCTGGCGGAAAAGTATTCAAAACGATATGGCTATAACATGAGTATTGTTTATAATACCATGGAAGAAGCGATTGAAAAAACAAAACCTGAAGCTGTGCTTGCGTTTAATAATATTTATGAACACTTAAGGGTTGTGGAGTATTGTGCACCTCGTGGTATTCACGTTATGGTTGAAAAACCTTTAGCTGTAAGCAATGAACATGTAACAAAGATGCTGGCCCTGGCGAAAAAAAATAATATTTATTTGCTTACTAATTATGAAACCACCTGGTATGGAAGTAATGCAAAGGCCTACCAGCTAATCAAGGAAGAAAAACTGATCGGTGATATCCGTAAAATAGTTTTTCATACCGGTCATCGGGGACCTGTCGAGATCGGTTGTAGCCCTGAATTCCTCCATTGGCTTACTGATCCTGTCTTAAATGGGGGTGGAGCCCTGACTGATTTTGGTTGTTACGGCGCTGACCTCGCGACATGGTTCATGAATGGAGAAACTCCATTAACAGTGACTGCAGTCACTCAACAAATAAAACCCGACCTGTATCCAAAGGTTGATGATGAAGCAACGATCATCCTTACCTATAAAAAAACGCAGGTGATCATTCAAGCATCATGGAATTGGCCTTTTGGTCGTAAAGACATGCAGGTGTATGGAAAAACCGGTTTTGTTTTTTGCAAGGATGGAACAAATATGCAGATAAAAGAAGATGAGAAAAAGGAAGCTCAAACCCTCACAGCATCTGCTTTAAAAAATGATCGCAATGATCCCTTTGTTTATTTTGCAAATGTGATCCGCGGTAATATTAAAATGAATAAATATGATCTTTCTTCACCTGAAACAAATGATATTGTGGTAAAGATCCTTGATGCCGCAAGACAATCTGCTAAAACCGGTATGACAATAACCTGGAATGAATATTATAAAAAATAAATTCAAAAGTGATCTATAAAATATTAGTTTGTTTTTGCTTAATGAGCTCTGTTTCATCGCAGGCTCAAAAAAATAAGGCTGTCCCCGTGATCTTTGACAGTGATATGGGGCCCGACTATGATGATGTAGGAGCCATTGCTTTGTTGCATGCATTTGCTGACAGCGGTTATATTAATATTCTTGCAACTGTTGCCAGCACAAAATATGAAGGAGTAGCTGCTGTATTTGATGTACTAAATACTTATTTCAGAAGGCCGGATCTGTTAATTGGTGTCCCCAAATCGAAAGCTTTGGAGTTAAAAGACGGTCAGCATTGGACAGATACACTTCTTTTGAATTATCCCCATAGTATAAAAAAGAACAAGGAAGTATTAAGTGCGATCGAAGTTTATAGAAGATCATTGGCTTCACAACCTGATGGATCAGTAACAATAATAACAGTAGGATTTCTTACAAATCTTGCAGACTTGCTTCAATCACCTCCTGATAAATATTCAAAGCTTACAGGTAAAGAATTAGTGAGGAAGAAAGTAAAGCAATTGGTTTGTATGGCGGGCAGTTTCCCTGCCGGAAATGAATTCAATGTTAGAATGGATGCAGCATCTTCCAAAAATGTTTTTGAAAATTGGGAGACCCCGATATTATTCAGCGGCGTGGAAATAGGGATGAAAATAAAGACGGGATTGCCATTGGTAAACGATCGATCCATTAAAAATAGTCCTGTAAAAGATGTGTTCCGGATCTGTATCCCTTTGAGCCCTCAGGATAGTGCCGGAAGAATGAGTTGGGATGAAACTGCTGTGTTGATCGCTGTAAAAGGATATAAGCCATGGTGGAATATTCAAACAGGCAAAATAAAAATAGCAGAAGACGGAACCAATGCCTGGGAAAATGGACCGGCGCTTCATAGCTATCTTATAGAATCACAATCACCAATTCTTATCCAGGAGCAGATAAATAAACTTATAATGCATCAGCCCGGAAAAGTTAAAAAATAATACTTTCTCATCTATAAGATCTGATAAATTATACGTTGTAGAAGTACTTTGTTTTTCATTAGCAGTTTTCTATCTTTCCTACTTGCAAAAATAAACATGAAGAATAATTTTATTTTCAAAGCATTTTCTTTTTTTCTTTTTTCATTTTTTTACCTGGAGACAAATGCGCAGGATGCAAAACCGGATACTGTTAGCATAGGTATCTACATTACAAGCATACATGATATCGATTTTAAGCAAAAGGAATATGCGGTTAACTTCTGGATCTGGCTAAAATATAAAAACAAGGATTTTGATTTTTATAATAACCTCGAAGTGCCACAGGCTAAAACTGTGACCAAATCATTTGTGACAATTGATAGCAGTAATGAAAGGATATTTATGCAAATGAAATTGCAATGCGTAATGAAAGATTCATGGAGAATTGCCAATTTTCCTTTTGACAGGCAAAGCCTTCGGATCGCATTTGAAAATTCCCAATACGATTCACGATCATTGATTTTTGTTGCGGATACAATTGGACAGCATTACGATTCGCGGTTTACATTGCGTGGCTGGTCAATTGATAGCTGTTTGCTTTCGACAGGAATAAAAGTGTATGAAACAGGTTTTGGTGATGAAACACTCGCCAAGCCACATACAGAATATAGTTCATTCCGGGTAAGACTGGTTATTAACAGGGAAGCTTCAGGGTTGTTTTGGAAAATGTTTTTAGGAATGTATCTCGCATTTCTTATTTCTTATGTCTGTTTTTATATTCATGCTGATGGTATGGATTCCCGGTTCGGATTAACAGTAGGTGCATTATTCGCTGTCATAGGTAACAAATACATTATTGATTCTGCATTACCGGAATCGAGTTCATTTACACTGGTTGACTTACTGCATGGTATCACCTTATTTTTCATTTTTACGACAATTGCTGCAAATGCGTACTCATTAAACCTTATAAAAAAGAATAAGATCGCTAAAGCGTATAAATTTGATATAGCTGCATCGCAGGTAGTTTTGATCTTATATATAATTTTGAACGTATGGTTTATATGGTTGGCCAGTAAAAGAAATTAACTTTCATAATATTTCAAATGAAACCTAAAACAATAGATGAATATATATTCACTTCACCACCAGAGTTGCAGGAAAAATTATGGAAGCTGCATGAGTGTATCACGACAGCGGCACCAGGTGCAAAAGAAGAGTTGAAATGGCGCATGCCAGCTTATTCTTATCAGAAAATACTTGTGACATTTGCTGTATTTAAGAAACATATTGGTTTTTATCCCATGCCATCTGCAATCAAAGCATTTGCAAAAGAACTTGCAGAATATAAAACTGCGGAAGGTTCCGTTCAGTTTCCGCATGATAAACCATTGCCGTTGACCCTCATCAAGAAAATCGTCAAATTCAGGGTAAAGGAAAGCAAGGAAGGAACGATTAAATGGAGGTCATAGTATTCCCGTAATATTTAGTAAAAAGCCTATCAATTACTTATAATAAATGAGTAATTTTGAAGTGTGAACATGTGCTGAGCTTTCTCCCGGTATGGTTATTGTTAAACCATTTATACCTGCCTTTTGATATTCACCCCAATATTCTTGTAAACCCCACCTTCTAAGTGTGTATTAATGAATAAATTCTTTTATGAGGGGATCTTTACTATTTCTTATTTCATTTTTAATTGCATGTAATGTGCATGGCCAGGGATATTCAGTTAAGGATTTTCTTTATGCATCTTCTCTTTCTCCTAAAAAACTTGAAAGCTACTTAAATAAGAAAAAATTTCTTCCAGGTGGAAACAGTTTTCGAAATGACCTAGTCATAAATATTTATAATGCAAAACCTGAAAAGAGTAAAAAGAAAAAAGACACGTTGAATATTAAAAGAACTATTGAAACATATCATACAAAAAATAATTCTTCTTTTACATATATTACTTCTTTAAAAAATGAGTATACAAAAAACCTTGAAGAATTAAAAGAGGAGGGGTTTTTCTGTGGTAATGAAAATGATACGGTAGCTATTTTATTTCAAAAGAAAAACTTTTCAGTGGTAGCAAATAAGATCATTGAAAAAGATGAGGATACACTTTACTCTTTTGCAATTAATCAACAAGTGCTTCCATTGCCTGAAGAAATTCAATTTGCAGAAGACCTGTTACAATTTTATTCTCATGAATATCTTGTAAGTGTTTTTGGGCCGAAAAATGTTATTAAAGATGTTTATTATTTTTCTGAAAAAGAAGTGGCAAAATGTACAGTACTGTTTCCAAAGACAAGCAGGCAGGCAGTTTTTATTTGGGAAGACAATGTCAATCTTTGCAAACCGGCCTATCTCATCATTGGTGGAAATATGAATGCAGGAACTATCACAAATTATGATGGGATCATCAGCGAGAATGTGTGGAATTCCAAAGATGGGATTTATTCAGGCATGAGTCTTAATAGTCTTATGAGACTTAACGGTAGCAGTTTTAAATTTTATGGAAAGAATTCTGAATCCCCTTATATGATCGTTCCTGAAAAAACAGGAGCAATTAATTTTAAAACAAACCGCGTTGTATTGGGTTGTCTTAACCCCAGCGGGTCACGATTATTAAATAATGCAACCGTTGGCGCCGATGAAATTCTTTCCGATAATCTTGGCCTATATGTTTATATGATGATGATCTTGCCTCCAGCGGATAATAAGAATAAATAATTTGCAAGCGTTGGGAATGTTTTACCCAAGTTAATCATGTATAAGAAATTATTTACCTGAACACCTTTCAATGTTGATACCGCGGAAATAAACGATTAAATTTTTATAGCCGCTAAAGGACACATTTCCTGCAAGTAAGAATTAAAAAAAAATCATAGGCACTATTCTTGTTTTTTATTCTAGTAGATAAAATCAATTGTTTAACCTTTTTTAAATTTGTTATCTATGAAAAAAATATTTTGCGCAGCAATTATCCTGGCAGCTGCTTATACAATAAATGCCCAGGAAGTAGTGACAACGACTAAGACAACAACTAATCCGGAGTTTAATGGTTCCCAAGTACCCGTTACTATTAAAACCAATTTCGAAACAAGTTATCCTACTGCAACTACTGTAACATGGATGCCGATGACCAGCGATTGGTGGTATGCCACTTACAAAAGCGATAATAACAGGATCGTTCGGGTATATTATAATACGCAACCATGGTATATGATGAGAGGCGAAAGTTTTAAGGCTTCTTTACCTGTGCTTAACACGTATGTACCTGATGTTGTGATCACCAATGCGATCAACACTTATGGAAACGATTTATATAGCATTACACGTAGAGTATCCAATGGAAACGATGAGGTGTATCATGTAACTCTTATTAAAAATGGAGTATCTGAAATAGCATTGATGAATGCCCAAGGAGTTGTTTATACCGATTTGAAATAAATGGAGTTTTTACAGTAGATCAGTATAGTAATCGTGATACAAAAAGAAAGAACCCGGAACTTCCGGGTTCTTTCTTTTGAAGTCTAACTCAAAGGCTTGGCTTGGTTTTGGTTTGCGTGGAATGATTATGTTTATTCATTAAAGTTATTTGTCATGTCTTTAACCACGCAGCTTATTTATCTTTTCGTTATTGCATTACCTGTTGCCTGCATTTCATGGACTGTTACTCATGAGGAGATTTTTAAAGAACCACGAAAGTTTTGCGAATTAAACAGTAGAAGGAACAAGCTATTCGTTTTAAGAAAATTTTTCTACATGCTCACTTGTGAATATTGTTTTAGTCATTACGTTACTGTAGTTATACTTATTATAACGCGGTATTATTTATTGTTTCCAGATTGGCGGGGTTATATCATTTCCGGTTTTTCCCTAGTGTGGATCGCGAATATGTATATGAGTTTATTTTATCTTTTAAGGCAGGGAATAAAAAAAGAGAAAGTGATCATTGAAGAAATTGAAGAGGAGAATAAGCTGCAAAATTGAGTAAATTAGAGGCAAACTATAACGCATGCAAATTACCATAGGACAAAAAGCAACACGCAGTATGACCTTAACAGCAGATCATGTAAAAATATTTGCGGCATTGAGTGGTGATTATAATCCACTTCATTTTGATGAATCGTTCGTGGCTAAAACAAAGTTTAAAAAACTTGTGGTACAAGGAGGATTGACGACGGGGTTATTACATGCATTAGTAGCGATGGATATGCCAGGACCCTGTACCGTTTTCCTAAGCCAAAATTGGAAATTTACAGCGCCTGTTTTTATTGACGATACAATTACCGCTGAAGTGGAAGTGATAAGTAAACATGAAACAAAACCGGTTACGCAGCTAAAAATAAAGGTAGTACGACAGGACGGTGAAACTGTTTTAGAAGGAGAGGCCTGGTGTTATACTTTTACTGCTGATCATTAAATACTTCTTAGAATTACAGGAAAAAGATTCCACATTTCCCATCTTTTTATTTTTTTGCTTAGCCCATTTTGCATCGGGGCATGATTTTGCTATGTAGATATTATTCTATTAAATATTTTTTATGAAATCAATTCCAAAAAAGAATAATAAGACCACTGGCGATCTACCGGAATCAAAACGTGATAAAAAACTTTTAAAACCTGATGAGGCTACGCTTGATCTTCCGGAAGTGAAGGATATTCCCGGCCAGGAACATATCAGGCCGCTGCCGGCTGGTGAAATGGCCGATACAACTATTTCATCAGCTGATGAGGAAGGAAATGAGCTGTTGGACACAGACGAAGATATTTTAACGGATAATAATTCTAATGTCACCAGTACTGAAAGAGATCTGTTACAACGTAGCACAGAGTCGATGGCAACGCTGGATGATGATCAATTGACGGCCGCAACTGTTGATAATACTGATGAAGATGGCGAAAGGCTGAACGAGTCAGCTGGACGGAGTGGAAATGATCTTGATGTGCCGGGAAGTGAGGATGATAATGCTGATGAAAAAATAGGAGAGGAAGATGAGGAAAATAATTCTTATAGTATTCCTGATCCTGAAGATGAATAGGCACCTATTCTTTTTTTTCTGATCGGAGATGCCCTATCATCATTTTAGCTACATCATGCCCACTTTGCAAAGCACTTTCAACTGTTCCCTGCGAGTCGCCGGTGCAGATCGCTTCTCCTGCAAAATAGATGGTATTGTTTACCGGTGTTGCTAATATTTCTTTTGACTTATCAGAATATAGTGTATTGTAGCTATAACCTCCCTTTACGTGTGGGTGGTTCAGCCAATTGATGATCTTATAATTGCTAAGTTCTTCTTTCAGCATTGCTGGTGGAATGTGAAAGATCGATGATAATGATAGGAGGGCAATTTGTAATAATGAAGGGTCAGGCTCAAATATTTTTTTGGTTGCATTTGGCCCGCCAAGCCAACCGGTGAGTAAATTACTTTCTGAGGGTAACTGAGTCCACCAGGTTGGTATTTCTTCATCGGTCAATAAAAACCCAGTTTCATCATCAAAGTCTTTCCAGAAATTTGTTTTGAATTCGAGCAGGAATTTTATCACCGTACCAAATCCCAAACCTTGAATCGCAACTGCGTGATCACTTAATGCGGGTTTAAATTGAATAGTACCTGATTGTAATACGCCTGCAGAAACAGTGATGATCAATTTATCTGCCTGAAATTTTTTGTTGTCAGTAGTGTGCACGATCACATTACTTTCCTCATGTTCTATTTTAGTTACACATGTATTAAAATGAAATTCGGAATTATGTTTTAGACAAGAATTAAGCAGGTGATCTATGAGTTGGATATAACCGCCTTTGATCCTGTATTGCTTTTTTTCTATATTCTGCCATTCATCTTTTATGGAAAGGATGGAAGCTTTGGAAATATCTGCAAGGTCAAAGCCTTCCGAAAATCGCTGCACTGCCTGACGGAGTTGAATATATTTAGGATCGGAAAAATTTTCTTCTAAAAATTGAAGTATAGTTATATCTATTTTTAGTTTTTTTAATTGCCGCATGAATTCATCCCAATGTTCATCATGTTCTTCGGTTTGCCATTGTCCCTGTTGAACACTGATCATTTTGCCTTCCACTGCTTCGTAAGACAAACCTGCTTCTTTTAGTAATTGAAAAGTAAAAGGTAGTTTGCCGTGTATAAATTCTGCACCGGCTTCTGCATAATTTTCAAAACCTTCTTTAATTGTTGCTATCCTTCCACCTGCCAAGTCGGCGGCCTCTAATATGCAAACATGGTTACCAGCTTTTGCAAGATCTCTCGTTGCTAGCAAGCCTGCAACCCCAGCTCCAATGATGATAACATCATATTTCATTTGTAAAATTCGTTATAGCGTTTTCACCGAATAACCGAATTTACTTTTTTCCCGAGAGTTTGCTTATTAAAAATATGATCAATCCGATAACTGCTGCTACTGCCAATATACCAACCCAAACACCAGCCTTGAAAATACCACCAACCACTTCGCAACTTGTCAGCGACATTGAGATCATGATAAAAAGAAAGCCATAAAGAGAATTTTTCATAACACTTGTTTTGATGACTAAGATTTATTTTACCAAAATACATTTTGATAATGCCAAAATGTGTACCACCATTAAGTGCAGATAAAAATTTCAGATCGCAGAATATAAATCCTTAAAACATTTTAAAAGCAGCATTTTTTTCTACACTATTTTAAAATGAGTTTGTTATAATCGAATTTAAATAAAATGATTTCGGTTTTTAAAATTGCGAAGTGAGTAAAAATTTCGGCGAACTTTTTGTTCAATTCATGTGTAATCTTATTTATGAATTGGGTTGATTTAATTCTGATCTTGATCTTATTACTCGCAGTTATTGCCGGTTGGCACCGCGGTTTTATTTCCAGCATGCTTAGTTTAATAGTATGGACAGGAAGTTTTGTTTTGGCCTATTTGTTTTATCCATATGTTGCCAGCTTTATTAATATGATAATTGATGCAGGTCCGTGGTTACTGGCAATTGCTTTTATTTTAACAGCTATTATTTCAGGTACAATACTTAGTATTCTCGCTGGCTATATAGCAAGAAGTGCCCCGATAGAAGCACATCAAAATATTATCAACAAGTTTTTAGGGATCATTCCCGGGGCAATTATGGGATATTTATATGCAGTAATATTTTCTGCGATCTTACTTGCTTTGCCGATCCGTGATGGATTAACTGAG
>Ga0066652_100002108_pt1 | contig 10741 bp, 10 predicted proteins | sample GraSoiAngelo_101_FD_71413 | JGI IMG/M metagenome (GOLD analysis project Ga0066652, IMG submission 71413) | Grasslands soil microbial communities from the Angelo Coastal Reserve, California, USA - 14_0903_02_30cm | ecosystem: Environmental > Terrestrial > Soil > Grasslands | place: USA... | reverse complement strand
TACTTGCCCTTCGCCCTCGTAGTCGTCCCGGCGAGCAGGAAGGCCGGGTTCCCCTTGAGGTTGACGAGCCGCCGGAACGAAAAGACGACGTCCGCCGACGTGAGTCGTGTTCCGTCGGCGAAGTGCACGTTCTTCTTCAGGTGGAACGTAAGCGTCTTCGCGTCCTTCGTCGCCGACCACGACTTCACGAGCAACGGGATCGGGTGTGCGATGTCGCCACCCTTGTACGTGAACAGCGTGTCGTAGATTCCGCGGTCGGTCAGCGACGCCGTCGGCTCGAACGCGCGCTGCGGATCCGAGGTCTTGATCTCGAACGAGCGGTCGACGACAAGCGTCGCGCTCGCGTTTGTATGCGCGTGGCCGCTGATGCGACCCGGCGCGGCATATGCGGTTCCGGCCACGGCGGCCGCCGCGACCCCGAGTGCGCCGTACGCGGCCACTCGCATGCGATTCCACTTCATCCTTCAGCCCCTCCTCCGGTCGTTATCCCCTTTGACCTTATTTGACGTGCGAGACGCTGCCTAGTTGGGCGGCCCGCTCGGCCGGGGGCGCCGGGGCGGCCCCGGAGGGCTGGAGCCAGCACGCGGCCGTGCGTCCGTCCGCCAGGGGGATCAGCGGCGGTTCGTCGACCCGGCAACGGTCGAAGGAGTACGGGCAGCGGGGGTGAAAGCGGCAGCCGGCCGGCGGCCGCGCGGGGTCCGGTACCTCCCCGGGCAACGCCTCCGGCAGGAAGCCGCTGCCGTCGGGCCGCGGCACCGCGGCGATCAGCGCCTCGCTGTAGGGATGCAACGGCAGTTCCCATAACGACGCCGTCGCGCCGGTCTCGACCATCACGCCGAGGTACATCACCGAGACCGCGTCGGCGACGTGGCGGACGACCGCCAGATCGTGCGAGATGAGCACCAGGCTCAGCCCGAGCTCGCGCGACAGACCGACGAGCAGGTTCGCGAGCTGCGCCTGCGCCGAGGCGTCGAGGGAGGCGAGCGGCTCGTCGAGGACGATCACCGACGGCTCCGCGGCGAGCGCCCGCGCGATCGCGATCCGCTGACGCTGACCGCCGGAGAACTCGTGTGGGAAGCGCTCGGCCGCGCCGGCCGACAGCCCAACCTGGTCGAGCAGCTCCCGCACGCGCGCGTCGCGCCCTCGCCGGGGTACGAGCTCGAGTGCCGTCAGCGCGTCGGCGAGCTGCGCGCCGACCTTCCGGCGCGGGTTGAGCGACGAGTACGGGTTCTGGAACACGAGCTGGAGGCGGATGAGCTCGGCCGGCCGCGCCCGGCGCGTCAGGGGGGTCACCGGCCGGCCCTCGAACCGCACGCTCCCGGCGAGGGGCTTGACGAGCCCAACGGCGGCCCGACCGAGGCTCGACTTGCCGCAGCCCGACTCGCCCACGAGACCGATGATCCGGCCGCGCGGCACCGTGAGGCTCGCACCGGCCACGGCGCGGAGGCGGCCGCCCCCGCGGCGGTCGTACTCGACGACGACGTCTTCGAGCTCCAGCGCGTTCGAGCTCACGCGCGTGCGAAGGGGTCGACGGGGCAGGCGAAGCGGCGGCCGTCGCGGTCGACGAGCGGGGGGACCGACTCGGCGCACGTTTCGAGCGCGTAGCGGCAACGAGGGTGGAACGCACAGCCCGGAGGGATCGACGTCGGGCTCGGCGGCGCACCCTCGATCGCGACCAATGCCTGGTCGGGGGAGCCCTCCGGATGCGGAAGCGCGTCGAGCAGCGCACGCGTGTACGGATGGCGCGGCCGCTGCAGCACGTCCGCACGAGTGCCCGATTCGACGACTCGGCCGGCGTAGAAGATCGAGATGCGGTCGGCGATCGACGACATCACGCCGAGGTCGTGCGTGATCAGGATCACGGACAGCTCGTGCTCGAGGCGGAGCCGATCGAGGAGCCGCAGGATGCCCGCCTGAACGGTGACGTCGAGCGCAGTCGTCGGCTCGTCGGCGATCAGCAGCTTCGGCCGGGCAGCGAGCGCGACGGCGATCGCGATCCGCTGGCGCATGCCGCCCGAGAACTGGTGCGGAAAGGCGCGCAGGGCCGACTCGGGATCGGGGATGCGCACGTCGTCGAGCAGCGCCGTCGCGCGTGCTGCCGCCGCGCGGCGGCCGACACGGAGATGGCGGCGGACGTGCTCGGTGAGCTGCCGCCCTATCGACAGCATCGGATGCAGCGAGGTCGTCGGGTCCTGGAACACCATCGCCACCTCGCGACCGGCGAGCGCACGCAGCTCGCGCCGCGGCAGCCGTAGGAGGTCGCGCCCTTCGAAGCGCGCCGATCCCTCGACTACGGCCCGGTCGGGCAGCAGTCCGAGCAGTGCGAGCATCGACATCGTCTTGCCGCTGCCGCTCTCGCCCGCGACGCCGAACACCTCGCCCTGCTCGACGCCGAGCTCGGCGTCATCGACGACGGTCACAAGCCCGTCCAGCGTGGGCAGGCGGACGCGCAGCCCCTCGACCTCGAGCAGGCTCATCAGTCCTGAGCCTCCTGCGAGCGCCACGCAGTGCGCGGGTCGAACACGTCGCGCAGGCTGTCACCGAGGAAGTTGAACGCGAGCACGACCGTGAAGATCGCGAGCCCCGGGAACGTGCCCATCCACCACCACTGGAAGTACTGAGTCCCGTCGGCGACCATCGAGCCCCATTCCGCGCGCGGAGGCTGCGCGCCGAGACCCAGGAACGAGAGCCCCGACAGGAGCAGGATCGCGTTCGCGATGTCGAGCGTCGCGAGCACGAGCACCGGGCCCGCGATGTTCGGCAGGACATCCCGTACGAGGGCGCGCCGCGCGGGTGCGCCGAGCAGGCGGGACGCCTGCACGTACTCCGACTCGCCGATCGAGAGGACGAGCCCGCGCACGACGCGCGCGTAGGACGGCCACGCGACCACGACGATCGCGAGGGCGGCGTTCTGGAGGCCGCGGCCGAGCACGGCCGCCACGACCATCGCGAGGATGATCGGCGGAAACGCGAACACGAGGTCCGCGGCGCGCATCAGGACCCCGTCGGCCACGCCGCGGAAGTAGCCCGCGACGGCGCCCACGAGCCCGCCGATCGTCGCGGCCAGAACCACGAGCAGGAGCGCGATCGGCAGCGAGACCCGCGAGCCGTAGATCACGCGGCTGAGAACGTCGCGGCCGAGCTCGTCGGTGCCGAACAGGTGGTCCAGCGACGGCGACTGCGCCGCTGTGAACGACTGCTCGAGGGGCCCGTGCGGCGCGATCAGCGGCGCGAAGATCGCGACGACGAGCCACGCGGCGGCGATCACGAGACCGGTGACCGCGAGAGGCTGCCGCCACTCGTGCGGGATCCAGCGCCGGCGGCTGCGCGACCCGAACCGGAACGCGAGCGCACTCACGTGATGCGAATCCTCGGGTCGATCACGCCGTAGAGCACGTCGACGATGAAGTTGATCGTGATGTAGACGATCGCCACGAACAGGCTGACTCCGGCAATGGCCGGAACGTCGAGGTTCACGGCCGCCTGGTACGCGTACTGGCCGACCCCCGGCCAGGAGAAGATCTTCTCGACGAGCACGGCGCCGGTGAGCACGTTGGCGAACACGAGCCCTAGCACCGTGAGGACCGAGGGCAGCGCCGCGCGCAGGATGTACCGGACGATCACCACGCGTTCCGGGAGACCCTTGGCGCGCGCAGCGCGAACGTAGTCGTTGCCCGACACCTCGAGCACCGCCGAGCGCGTGTACCGCGTGAGCAGGCTCACGTTGAAGGCGGCGAGCACCAGTGCCGGCAGAACCAGGTGGTGGAGTGACTGCACGAAAAGACCCCAGTCGCCCGCGAGCAGTGCGTCGATCGAGTACAGCCCTGTCACGTGCGGCGGCGGCTCGACACCGGGGTCGAGCCGGTCGGCTCCGGGAAACCAGCCCAGCCGGTAGAAGCCGACGTAGAGCGCGACCAGGGCGATCCAGAACGTGGGCATCGAGATGCCGCTGAGCGAGACGACCCGCAGCGCGTGATCGGTCGGGCGGTTGCGGCGCATCGCGGCGACGACGCCCAACGCGACGCCGAGGACGGACGCGATGAGCACCGAGTAGAGCGCCAGCTCCACCGTGGCGGGGATGAACTGGCCGAGGTCGTGCGTGACGGCGTCGTGCGTTAGTGACGACTGGCCGAGATCTCCCTGTACGAGGTGCTCGAGATAGATGGCGTACCGGATGGGGAGCGGCCGATCGAGCCCGTACTTGTGGTTGAAGGCGGCGACGGCCGCCGGATCGCCCGCCGCCTGCTCGCCGAGGTTCGTCGCGGCCGCGTTGCTGGGGACGAGCTGCGTCAGCATGAAGACGACGAACGTGATCCCGATCCCGAGGAACACGAGCGCCGCGAGCCTGCGCGCGACGAAACGTACAAAGCCGGGCGAGGGGCGCGGTCCCCGTCGCCGCCGGACGGGCGCCTCGGCGATCACCGGGACCGTGGTCAAGTCGACTGCTCCTCGCGGGCCCAGAAGGGCCGCCCGACCCGCAGCTCGAAGCGGACGTAGCGGTCGAGACGCACGCCGTCGACCTGCTCGCGGACGCGGTTGATCATCGCGCCGCCGACGCCGAGGTCGTCGACCTCGAAGATCAGGTACCACGCCCAGGCGCCGGGAACGACGGGCCCGACCTGGTGCACGTCGTCGCAGAACGACGCGACGACGCGGGCGCCGAGCCGCTCCCACTCGGCAAGAAGCGCCTTGAACGCCGGCAGGAACACGTCGCGCTTCTCCTCCTCGGAGGCGTTGAAGAACGCCGGCAGGCCGCCGCCGAGCACGAGCACGCGATGGGGAGGCAAAGTCACGGACGCCTACGCTAGCGTCGGATCGTGGAGGACACCAGGCTCGTCGTCGCACTCGGGGACTCGATCACGGCCGGGAACCCGGGTTGGGATCCGGATCCCGCCCGGCGGGCCGCCGAGGGCGACGACGAGACCAGCCAATGGTGCTGGTGGGCCGAGCGTGCGCACCGTGGTCTGCGCTTCCGCAACTGCGGGGTCGGCGGCGAGCGGGCCGACGAGATCGCAGCCCGCCTCGACGCGAGCGTCGCCGACGGGGCCGACGTGCTCGTCGTTCAGGGCGGGATCAACGACGTGGTGCAGGGCCGGCCGGTCGAGGAGGCGGCGCGCGACCTCGGCCGGATGGTCCGCCGGGGCCAAGAGCTGGGACTGCAGGTGCTGCTCGCCGACGTCCTGCCCTGGAACAAGGGCTGGCCCGGTGCCGCACCGGCCATCCGGCGGCTGAACGAGCTCATCCACGAGCTCGCCGACGAGACGGAGATCGGCGTGCTCCCGTTCCACGAGACGCTCGAGGACCCCGACCGTCCGGGGCGGATGCGCGCCGAGTGGACGGCGGACGGCAACCACCCGTCGGTTGAGGGTCACCGCAGGCTCGGAGAGCGGGCTTTCGCGCCGCCGAGGCCGCCGTGGGGGGTCGCACAGCTGTCGGAGATCCCGGCGACAGAGGTCGCGCCCGGCTTCGACCTGCAGCTCGCGGGACAGTGGAGGCAGATCCGCTCCCACTTCGGGATCCGCGAGTTCTCGGCGAATGCATTCGTCGCCACCGCCGCCGGAGAGGAAATCGTGCACGCGCATGTCGAGGATCCGAACGATCCCGGGCACCGCCGCGGCGACGAGGAGCTGTACCTCGTGCTGAGCGGGCGCGCTGTCGCGCAGCTAGGCGAGGAGCGGGTCGAGGCGCCGGCCGGCACGCTCGTGTTCGTCGGCGACCCGGCGACGCGCCGGAGCTTCACCGCCGCCGAGGCAGGGACGACGGTGCTCGCGTTCGGCACCAACCCGGGCGTCCGCTTCGTCGCGTCCGCCTTCGAGCGCGAGGCGGGTCGTCCACCGCGCTACCGGTAGCGACACCAGTCGCCGCCGAGCCGCCGGGGCCGATCGCCTTGACGCTCAGCGTTGCGAGCGTGACGCGAGGTAGGCCTCGATTCCCGCTCGCCGCTCGTCTGCGTTGTAGTACGCGACCTCGACGAGCTCGAGGGGATAGCCGTCGGGGTCGGCGAAGTACACCCATCTCCAGCCGGCGAGCACGCCTTCGTCGACGACGTTGACCGCACTGAAGAACGTAACGCCTCGGGCTTCGAGCTCTGCCTTCTTCGCCTCGATGTCGTCGACGAGGAAGGCGACATGCGAGGCTCCGAGGTTGTTCGACCTCAGCGGCATCGTGGTCTCGCTCGGCGGGCTCTTGTACTCGAGGAGCTCGAGCGTCGTGTCGCCGACGAGCAGGCTCACCTGCCGCAGGGCCGCGCCCGGCACCCCGACCGCCGGACCGAGCTCCGGGCCCTCGAACCAGGGGCTGGGCTCGTTCGAGAACTGAAGCCCGAGAACATCGTGGTAGAAGCCGATCGAGGCATCGAGATCCTTCACCGTGATGCCGACGTGATGCAGACCTTTCATTGGCTCCTCCGTAGCGTCAGACGAGGATCTGCCCGCCGTCGACCATGTACATCTGCCCGGTCATGTAGTCGGACTCGGACGAGGCCAGGTAGACGAGAAACGGCGCCAGCTCGGCAGGCGACGCGGCGCGCCCCATCAGCGTCCCGGTGGCGAACTCGCTCATCGGATCCGCTCCGACGGGTTGGTCGTGGATGGCTCTCAGGTCCTCGTTGAGCCCGACCCACATCGGAGTGTCGACGACCCCCGGGGCGAACGCGTTGACGGTGATGCCGTGCTTCACGAGCCCGCGAGCGGTCGCCTGCGTGACGGCGAGCGTGCCGAACTTCGCGACGCAGTAGGGGACGAACTCCCAGAACCCCTGCCGGCTCGCAATCGAGCCGGTGTTGACGATCTTGCCGCCGGAGCCCTGGGCGATCATCTGCCTCGCCGCCTCCTGGGTGCAGACGATGACGCCCCACGTATTCACGCGGACGATCTCCTCGAAGTTCTCCTCGTCGACCTCCATGAAGTCGCGGGCCCGGTTCATTCCGGCGTTGTTGAAGATCACGTTGAGAGCGCCGAAGGTCTCGACCGCCTTTTCGATCATCGCTCGCACCTGCGAGCGGTCGGCGACGTCGACGCCCACCGAGTCCGCGACGCCTCCGTCCGCGACGATCTCGTCCGCGAGGGCCCGGGCCGCGGCCGCGTCGAGGTCGGCGACGACGACCTTCGCGCCTTCGGCCGCAATCGCCCGGCAAGCCGCCGCGCCGATCCCGCCTGCCCCGCCGGTGACGATCACGACTCGGTCTTGTACACGTCCCATCGCTCGACGCCGTCGCGGCTCTCAGACCGGTGATTCGTCGCGCTCGAGCACGTCGGCCCCGCGCACATAGGTCTTGCCGCAAACGAGCAACTCCTCGGCCGGGAACTTGGTGATCACCCGGCACCCCGTCGCCGTTACGACCACCTCTTCCTCGATGCGGGCCGCGGACTCGCCGTCGCTCGCGGGGCAATACGTCTCGAGCGCGAACACCATGCCCTCCTCGATCTCGATCGGATGGTCGAGCGAGTGGACGCGAGAGATCATTGGCGCTTCGTACAACCCGACGCCGAGGCCGTGCCCGAACTGCAGCCCGAAGCACGACTGCTCGTCGGGGAAGCCGAGCTCGTCCGCGGTCGGCCACACGCTTGCGATCACGTCGGTCGTCGCACCGGGGCGAACCAGCTCGATCGAGTTGTCGAGCCACTCGCGGCACTGCCTGTACGCCTCGAGCTGAGAGCGCGTGACACCGCCGACGTTGAACGTGCGGTAGTAGCACGTCCGGTAGCCCATGAACGAGTGGATGATGTCGAAGAACGCCTGGTCTCCCGGCTGGAGGAGCCGGTCGGAGAACACGTGCGGGTGCGGATTGCAGCGGTGCCCCGAGACCGCGTTGATCGCTTCGACCTGCTCCGAGCCGAGATCGAAGAGCGTCTTCATTGCCTGTCCCACGATCTCGTGCTCGCGCACGCCCGGACGCAGCGTGCGGTAGATCTCCTCGTAGACGGCATCCACCATCGCCGCCGCGTGCTCGAGCAGCGCGATCTCTTCTGGTGTCTTGATCGCGCGCGCCCGCATCATCACGGGCTGGGCGTCGGCGGTCTCGAGGCCCTGGCGGTGCAGGGAGTAGAGCGTCTCCATGTCGGTGAGGTCGATGCCGAGGGGCTCGCCGGCGATCCCACGCTCGGCGAGCTCTCGCTGAATACGCGCCGCGAGCGCGTCGGGCACACCCGTCTCTCTCGGCATCGCGCCACGCATGGACGTGACGCCCGCCTGCCAGCTCGACTCGGGAAGCCACGGCGCGTAGAGGCGATGGTGCTTCGCCGCGGAGCCGAAGTCCCACAGCACGGGGTCGCCCTCGCGCGGTAGCAGCACGCACCGTGCGCTCTTGTCGCGCGCCCACTCGCCGATGTGCGTGCTCGTGACGTACCGGATGTTGTTCTGGTCGAAGAGGAGCACGGCACCGAGCGCGGAGTCCCGTAAGGACGCCTGGGCCTTGGCCAGCCTGTCGGCCCGGAGCTTTGCGAAGTCGACCCGCTGCTCCCAGTCGACGGCCATGGTCGCGCCGCGTGACGCGATCGTCATAGACGGGCTCCTTCCTCGTCGTTCGCAGGCTCGCACCGGCCGCCTTCGGCGACACAGGCGCACAAATGTTCACTGATAGGAAACACGACTCGCCCTGCCCTTGTTCACGCCAGAACGCCGATAATACAAGGCACGCGCGCAGAGTCCAGAGCGAATTCCGCCGCCTCGACTCGCGAGCTGCTCAGGAGCATTGAACTTTTGATCGCTGCTTGTGAACAGCCGGTGAGCCGGTTACTATCGCGGCGAACGGTGGCGTCGGAGACGCAGATAACGGATCCGGAGAATGTGAGGGACGCTGTCCGGCGGGGTTCGAGACGCGTGCTCTCACGGGGTCTCGCCACGGTCGTCGTCGCCACGACGGCCCTGTTCGTGGTGAGCCTGCTGTTCGCCTCGTCGAGCGTCACGAGGGGCACCCTTCTCACGATGCTGCCGTTCGCCGCCGCGCTTGCGATCGCGGGGCTCGGCCAGACGCTGGTCGTGATGCAGGGCGGCATCGACCTCTCGGTGGCCGGCGGCTTCTCCCTCTACGTCGTGATCTTCACCAAGTATCCCGCCGGCGTCGACTCGCGGCTGCCGGCGGCGATCGGCATCGCATTTCTCGCGGCCGTCGCTGCGGGCTCGTTGAACGGGCTGCTCATCGGCCGCCTGCGGCTCAACCCGATCGTGGCGACGCTCGGAACGAACGCGTTGCTCTACGGCGCGGTGCTCTGGTACACGGCCGGCATCCCGACCACGACCACGGCCCGGCTGGCCAGGGCCGGGGGCGGACTCTGGCTGGGCGTTCCGATTCCGGTCTACGTCGCCGTCGCCGCGACGGCTCTCGTCACCGCGGTCGTCAAGCTGACGGCGCCGGGTCGTCGTTTCGAGGGCGTCGGGGCGAACGAGAGGGCTGCCATCACGGCGGGGATCCACGGAGAACGTCATCGGACCGGCGCGGACGGCTGGGCCCAGATCCTCTACTGCCTCGCGGGGCTGGTGCACGCAGGCATCGTCAATCAACCAACCGCCTACGAGGGCAACAACTACCTCCTACCCTCCGTGGCAGCCGTCGTGCTCGGCGGCACGTCGCTGCTCGGCGGTCGCGGCAATCTCGTCGCGACTGCAATCGCGGCTCTCTTCCTGTCTCAGCTCGACCAGTTCGTGCTTGCGCTCGGCGTGACGTACGCCACCCGCACGCTCGTCCAGGCCGCGGCGCTCGGGGTTGGCGTCGCGCTCTACACCATCGACTGGGGGGCACTCGCGCGGCGGCTCCTGCCGCGTCGCGCGACCAGCCCGGCACCAACCTGACAAGTCGTCTTGCTCAGGTCTTGAAGTTCACCGAGATGAAAGGGAGGGCACGTACGATGAACAAGAGAAGAGGTGGCGCGCTTCTCGTCTTGGCGCTCATCAGCGGCGTCGTCATGCTCACTGCGACGACCTCGTCCGCGAAGACCTCGAAGGCCGCGAAGACCGCGAAGGCACCGTCATGGTGTGGCCCGAAGAAGATCTCGCTCGGCCTCACGGACGGATTCGGAGGAAACAGCTGGCGTCTCGTGACGACCGCCTCGGCGCGAAACGAAGCCGCCAAGTGCCCGAGCGTGACCTCGCTCACGTATGCGGACGGTCAGGGCAACACGCAGAAGGCGATCTCCGACATCCAGGGCATGGTGGCGAAGGGCATCAACGCGCTCGTCGTCTTCCCGGACGCCGGCAAGGCGATCCTGCCTGCGCTCAGGAGCTCCTACAAGGCCGGCGTTGTGACCGTCCCCTACCGCGTCACGCCGGGGGGCAAGGCCGGCGTCGACTACAACGTCTTCGTCGACACCCCGTTCGCGCAGGCCGGCAAGAACTGGGGCAGATGGATTCGCCAGGTGCTTCCGAAGGGCGGCAACGTGCTCATGCTGAGCGGCCCGAAGGGCAACAGCCAGGGCGTCGAGGAGAACCATGGCCTCCACCAGATCCTCGACCCGACCCACAAGTACAAGTTCATCGGCGAGAAGCCGTTCGAGGTGACGAACTGGGATCCGGCGCTCACCCAGAAGGTCCTGTCGGCGGACATCGCGAAGTTCAAGAAGATCGACGTGATCGTGTCGGACTTCGGTCCGTCGCTCGTCGGTGCTCTGCCCGAGTTCACGAAGAGCGGTCGCAAGATCCCTGCACTCGCGACGTCCGACGGCAACGTGCTTGGGTGCTTCTGGCAGAAAAACCACGCCAAGAATCCCACGTTCAAGCTGTTCACCGTCTCGACGCAGAACGACCA
>Ga0066652_100002107_pt1 | contig 10742 bp, 4 predicted proteins | sample GraSoiAngelo_101_FD_71413 | JGI IMG/M metagenome (GOLD analysis project Ga0066652, IMG submission 71413) | Grasslands soil microbial communities from the Angelo Coastal Reserve, California, USA - 14_0903_02_30cm | ecosystem: Environmental > Terrestrial > Soil > Grasslands | place: USA... | reverse complement strand
CCGTCGGCGAGAGCTGTCACGTGGAACACGTATGTCCCCTGCACGGCGGTCTGCGGCACGTTGACCGTCTCGTCGAACTGGACGTCCGGGTTCGTCGGCGCGACCAGCGGGCCGAGGTTCGGCGGATTGAAAGTGAACCAAGAAGCCGGGTTGACCTCGGCGGGGCCCGCGCTCATCGTCACGTCGAAGTTGACGTGGTCGACGTGCGACGCGGCGTCGTTGATCAGCTTGACGATCTGCGTCTCGAGCGAGTCGGCACTCCCGTGGACGACCTCACTGCCGTTGGTGTACATCGCCATCGCGGCGTGGCAGGCCGGGATCTGGGAGCCAGAGAGCGCGTTGTACGTCACGAACGAGACGTTTGTGTTGTGCTGCCGCAGCGCGTCCAGTGTCGGCTGCGTGTGCAGCTCGCCCACGGTTGCCGGATAGTTGATGTTGTTGACGGTGAAGGCGGAGCCTGGATCCGCTAGCGCCGTCGGCCCGGGGCTCAGCGGGACCGGGCAATCCGGGAAATCGGCGTGCAGGTTCGGGTCGTGCGGCAGCGAGTCGCCGAGGACGATCATGTAGCGGGACGTGCCGCCGGCCCAGCTGAGGTGCGAGTCGTCATAGGCCTCGAAGAATGCGCGGTTGTACGCCTCGGGCCCGTCGTTTCCGCCGCCCGCGGATAGCTTCGACAGGGCGCACTTGACGGGGCTGAGCGCAACCGTGTCCACACCGATGAGACAGTTGACTGTCCCACTGTTGTTCGTGAAATCCTGGTCGACCCGCCATGGGTAGTCACCCGGGTTGCCAAATGGACTGGTGGGGTAGTCCTTGAAGTCCGCCACAGCAAAACGCGCCGTGGGAATCAAACCGCGGATGTCGCCGACGATCGCGTTCGCGTCGTCCTGCGCGTTCTGGATCCCGGTGCCCATGCTGCCGGTTGTGTCGAGCGCCAAAAGGATGTCCGCTTTCGGCGGGAGCTTCTCGAGATGGAGGACCGGCTGAAGGGTCTTCGACGTCCCGACGCCAAGGGTGAGCGTTGCGTTCGGCGTGAGCGAGTCGGTCGGGCCGTCGCTGGTTGCACCCGAGGCCGAGCCCCCTACGAGCAGGAGCAGCAGCCCGAGCGCGAGCAGCGCAAGGCGCCTCAAACGTGGTCCTACCGTGGCCGCAGTTGTCGCCACTAGCCCTCTCTCCCCTCAGTCCGTTAGCTCCGACTGGAGCCGCGATCAAACATGACGCCGTTTGCCAGCTTTGTCAACCGTGCGAGAATGTCAACGAGCGGGTCCGGCCAGGAGAGGAGAGGGCGTCTTGCCACGGAGGGCGGTAGATGGCGGTACCTGAGACCGCTACCCCCGTCGACTTCACGCCCTTCGTCCCGCGCGTCGTCCTCGACTGGCTGCGCGAATCTCCGGACGCCCGTAGGCGCGAGCTCGAGGGGACGCTCGCCTTCGTCGACATCTCCGGCTTCACCGCGATGTCCGAGCGGCTGGCCACGAAGGGCAAGCTCGGCGCCGAGGAGGTCACGGAGGTGATGAACTTCGTCTTCGCGCGCCTGCTCGACGTCGCGTATGCACACGGCGGCGGGCTGCTCAAGTTCGGCGGCGACGCACTCCTGCTCTTCTTCTCGGGCGCCGACCACGCGATGCACGCCTGCGAAGCGTCCTTCGGGATGCGGAAGGCGCTTCGTGAGCTCGGCAAGCCGCAGACCTCGGTCGGCCCGGTGACGCTGAAGATGCACGTCGGCGTCCACAGCGACGTCTTCGACTTCTTCCTCGTCGGCGAGTCGCACCGGGAGCTGCTGCTCGCCGGAAGCGGCGTGACGACTACCGTCGAGATGGAGGGCGGCGCCGAGGCCGGCGAGATCCTGGTCAGCGAGGAGACGGCCGCAGGGCTTCCGCAGAAGCTGTTCGGCGAGGCGAAGGAAGGCGGTCTCCTGCTGAAGGCGGCCTCAGGAGCGCCGGCCGAACCGGCGCCGACGCCGCCGCTCGAGGGGATCGACATCGGCGGTTGCGTGCCCGCACCGGTCCGTAAGCACCTCGAGGGCGGCCGGTCCGAAGCCGAGCACCGGCAGGCGTCGGTCGCGTTCGTCCACGTGGGCGGCGTCGACGCCCTTCTGGCGGAGAAGGGGGCCGACGAGACCGCCCAGGCGTTCGAGGAGATCGTCGTCTCCGCCCAGCGGATCGCCGCCGAGCACGGCGTCACCTTCCTGGAGACCGACATCGACAAGGACGGGGCGAAAATGATCCTCGTCGCCGGCGCGCCCCAGACCGAGGGCGAGGACGAGGAGCGCCTGCTCCGGACCGTCCTCGGAATCGCCGACGGCCCGGGGCGGTTGCCGCTGCGCACCGGGCTCAGCCGCGGCCGCGTGTTCGCCGGCGAGGTCGGCGCGCAGTTCCGGCGCACCTACACGATCCTCGGCAAGACGGCCGCGCTCGCCGCGCGCCTGATGGCAAAGGCCGAGCCCGGCCAGATCCTCACGACCGCCGACTTCCTCGAGCGCTGCCGCGGAACCTTCGAAGCCAGCCAGCTCGAGCCCTTCCAGCTGAAGGGAATCGACGGCCCCGTCAACGCGCTCGACGTGCACGGCGTCGTGGCCGCGGCCGAGGCGGCGCCGGAGGCCCACGCCACTTTCGTCGGCCGGGAGCGCGAGCTAACGATCGTCTCCGCTGCGCTCGGGCCGGTGCGGATGGGCTTCGGGAACATGGTCGAGCTGATCGGCGACCCGGGGCTCGGCAAGTCGCGGCTCGTGGAGGAGCTGCAGGAGCGCGCCCCCGACCTTCGCTCACTCACCGCGACCTGCGAGCAGTACGAGGCGTCGACGCCGTACTTCGCCTTTCGCGGGGTGATGCGCGGGGTGCTCGACCTTCCGGCGGACGGCGAAGAGCCGACAAAGCTGCGCAAGCGGATCGAAGAGCTCGACCCCGAGCTCCTGCCCTGGCTCCCGCTGGTCGCCCTGCCGCTCGACGTGCAGGTCGAGCCGACGGAGGAAGTCGACGACCTGCAGCCCGCGTTCAGGCGCGCGCGGCTGCATGGCGTGATCGAGTCCGTCTTCTCGAAGGTGCTCGCCACACCGACGCTCCTGGTCGTCGAGGACGCGCACTGGATGGACGAGGCCTCGTCCGAGCTCCTGCGCCACCTCGGTTCGCAGGTGTCGAGCAAGCCGTGGCTGATCTGCGTGACTCGGCGGCCGGTCGACGACGGTTTCTCCGCGGCAGGAGGCATGCCGCCGATCCCGGCGATGACGATCCAGCTCCAGCCGCTCTCGGCCGACGAGTCGCGTGAGCTGGTCGACGCGGCCACCCGAGGAATGACGCAGCACGAAGTTGCGGCGATCACCGACCGCGCCGGCGGCAACCCGCTCTTCCTGCAGGAACTGATCACTTCCTCCGGCGCGCCCGAGGAGGAGGCGCTTCCCGAGAGCGTCGAGGCCGTGGTCGCGACGCGGGTCGACAAGCTCCCGCCGGGCGACCGCACCCTCCTCCGCTACGCGGCCGTGCTCGGCGCGACCTTCAGCGCCGAGCTCGTCACGAACGTGCTCGCGGAAGATCCCGATGCCTCCGCCGACTCGGAGGCCTGGGATCGCCTCGGGGAGTTCATCGAGCGCGACCCGTACACACCCGGCGCCTTCCGCTTCCGCCACGCGCTCTTCCGCGACGCCGCCTACGAAGGCCTCTCGTACAAGCGCCGCGGCGAGCTGCACACAAAGGTCGGCGAGGCGTACGAGCGGCTCGAGCGGGAAGGGCGCGGCGAGTTCGCGGAGCTCCTGTCCCTGCACTTCTTCCATGCGGGCGAGCTCGAGAAGACGTACCGCTACTCGCTGCTGGCCGGCGAGCGCGCCCAGGCGAAGTACGCGAACGTCGAAGCCGCAGCCTTCTACCGCCGCGCGCTCGATGTGGCGCCCAAGCTCGAACAGGAGCCGGACGGCCTCGCAGGCGTCTGGGAGTCCCTCGGCGACGTGAGCGAACTCGCCGGGCTGTACGCGGACGCCGCCGAGGCGTACTCGAAGGCGCGGAAGCTCGACAGCCACCCGCGGCTGTTGCTGAAGGAGGGGATCATCCGCGAGCGCTTCGGCCGCTACCCGGAGGCGCTGCGCTGGTACACGCGCGGCCTCAACGCGCTGGACGACCTCGATCCGGAGGAGCAGCGGCAGATGCGCTTCGAGCTCTCCCTCGCATACGCGGGCGTGCGCGTCCGCCAGGGCGAGTTCGCGGACGGGATCGAGTGGTGCAAGAAGGTGACCGACGAGGCGAACCAGACGTCCGACCTCCCCGCCCTCGCCCACGCCTATCACCTCGCGCACCTCGGGCACATCTCCCTGCGCACCCCCGAGCGTGCGGCCTTCCGCGGGCTCGCGCTGCCGATCTACGAGGAGATCGGAGACCTCCTCGGCCAGGCGAACGCGCTCAACAACATGGGGCTCGACGCCTGGTACGAGGGCCGATGGCAGGAGTCGCTCGAGCTCTACGACCGGAGCAAGGCACTGCGCGAGCGGATCGGCGACGTAGTCGGCGCCGCCACGATCACGAGCAACATCGGCGAGCTGAAGTCGGACCAGGGCTACCTGACGACGGCCGCGGAGCTCTGCGACGAGGCGCGCGACGTCTTCCTCACGTCCGGGCACCGGATGCTGGCCGCGGTCTCATTGTCGAACCTCGGCCGCGTGCGCGCGCGCGAGGGCAGGCTCGACGATGCTGGGAAGCTGTTGCTCGAGGCGCTCGAGGCCTTCGAGGAGATCCACTCCAGCAGCCTCGTGATCGAGGCGAAGACGAGGCTCGCGGAGCTGGCGGTCTTCGCTCGCAATCCGAAGGACGCGCTGCACCTCGCCGACGAGACCCTGGCCGCGATCGAGGAGTCGGGAGGCGGCTCGGTCCAGCACGCCCTCGTCCACCGGGTGCGCGGCTACGCGCTCCTGCAGCAGGGAGACCTCGACGCGGCCGCCGAGGCGCTGGAGCAAAGCCTGGCGGTTGCCCGGGGCGCCGACGAGATCTACGAGCTCGCGCTCAGCCTCGAGGCGTGCGCCCGGCTGGCGGAGCTTCGCGGGGAGGACGGGAGCGCAGAGGCAAGGGAGTCGAAAGGCCTGCTCGCCCGACTCGGCGTCGTGTCGACGCCCGGAGTCCCCGGCTAAACTGCGATCTCCCCCGGGACGTAGCGCAGCCTGGTTAGCGCGCCTGCTTTGGGAGCAGGAGGCCGGCGGTTCGAATCCGCCCGTCCCGACTCGGTGTACAAGTTTGAAGTCACATTTAGTAAAACTTTTTGCTCTTAGCGCCAATTTTGCAACTTACAAACTGTTAAAAGACTAGGTTTGATCAGGTTTCTGCGGGCTAGCCGTCGGGAAGGTCTGCTTACATGCAGCCACTCGTGGCCAGGCGAGTACTCACACTGGCGGCCGCCCTGGTGGCCGCGGTGACATTAGGGGGGCAGGCGAAGGCGGGATCGCTTTCGCGCTCGGAGTTCGCCCTCCTCAAAGTCATGAACGAGGTGCGCGTGTCGCACGGGCTTCGCCCGCTGCACGTCGACTACCGCCTCGAGCGAGCCGCACGCGGGCACTCGAGGACGATGCTCGCCACCGGCCGGTTCTTCCACGGGGCGTTCACGACGCGCATCCGCCGCACCGGAGTCAAGGCTCCGCGGGTCGGCGAGAACCTCGCGTGGGGCGTCGGCGTTCTTTCACGCGCACGCGCCGTCGTGAACATGTGGCTGGCGAGCCCGGAGCACCGCGCAAACCTGCTCCACGCGGGTTACCGGACGGTCGGCGTCGGCGCGCTGCGAGGCCGCTTCGACGGCTATAGCGGCGCCCTCGTGATCACGACCGATTTCGCCGGCCGCTAGTTACTAGCTACGCGACTTCAGGCGGCTCGAGCAGATCTCGTAGCTCCGTGAGCTTCTCGCGGCGGACCTCCTCGCGCTCGCCGCGGTCGACACGCTGGATCAGCTCTCGGACCTGGGGTGCGAGCTCGATCGGGTTGAACGGCTTCGTGACGTAGTCGATCCCGCCGAGGTCGAGCCCGCGGGCCCGGTCCCGAACCTCCGCCCGGGCGGTCAGGAACACGATCGGGATCGAGCTCGTGCGGCGGTCGTCGAGCAGCGCCTCCGCGACCTGCCAGCCGTCGAGCCCGGGCATCATCACGTCGAGCAGGATTACGTCGGGCTCCTCGTTGCGCGCCTTCTCGAGCCCGGTGGGGCCGTCGCTCGCCTCGAGCACCTGCATCCCGTCGGCCTCGAGATTGACACGGCAAAGCAGCCTGATCGGCGGTTCGTCGTCGATGACCAGGACCCTCGTCACTTCACCCGATCCGCTGTCCATTACCCGTTCCATTGCCGTTTACTCGCGCTCACTCGCAACTGCCTGCCCGGCGAGGGGCAGGGTGAAAACGAAGCTCGAGCCGGGACCTTCGCGCGGGCGAACCCAGATCCTCCCGCGCATGGCCGCGAGCAGCTCCTTGGCGATGAACAGCCCGAGCCCCGTCCCGCCGGTGCCGAGCTCGCGGCCATCCGACTCGGCCCGGTACAGCTTGTCGAAGATCAGCAGCCGCTTGGACTCGGGAATCCCGATCCCCTCGTCCTCGACGCTCACCTCGACCGCGTCGTCGAGCCGGCGCGCAGAGATCGAGACGGTTCCGCCGTCCGGCGAGTACTTGACGGCGTTCTCGACGAGGTCGGTGACGATCTGGCGCAGCTTGTCGCGGTCCGCATCGGCCTCGAGCGGCTCGGGCGGCAGGTCGACGACGAAGTGGTGACCGTCGGTGGCGAGCGCATGCTCCGCCGAGCTCACGACCTCCCTGACGACCGCGCCGACGTCGGTGGGTGCGAGCTGGACCTGCAGATCGCCCGAGTCGATCCGCGCGACTGCGAGCAGCCGGTCGACGATCGTCGTCAGCCGCTCTGCCTCGGAGGCGATGTAGCCGAGGAAGGTCGCGCGCTCCTCGTCCTCGAAGAGCACGTCGTCGCGGAGCAAGGTCTCGGCGAAACCGTAGATCGACGTGAGCGGCGAGCGCAGCTCGCGGGAGACGTTCGACACGAACTCGGACTTCATCTGCTCGACGACGCGCTCGGACGAGATATCGCGGAAGGCGAAAATCCGGCCGGCGACCGCGCCCGCGGGGTCGCGCATGATCGCCTCGGTCAGCGAGAGCCAGATCTCCTCGCCCCCTCGGCGAATCGACGCGAGCCGTTCACCGGCCGGGGCGTCGCCCGGCGACTCGAGGTCGCGCTGGAGGACCTCGTTCGGCGTACGCCCGAATGCCTCCTCGGTGGGAACACCGGTGATCTTCTCGGCGGCCGCGTTCCAGAGGACGACGCGTCCCTCCCGGTCGACGGCGACGATCCCGTCGGCGATGTTCGAGAGGATCGCGCTGCTGCGCTCCCGGTCGAGCGCGACGCTCTGGTACAGCTCGGCGCTCGACAACGCCGCCGAAGCGTTCCCGACGAACGCGACAAGGGTCTCGATCTCCTCGGCCGCCCAGTGGCGCGGCGCCCTCGTGTACACGGAGAGCACGCCGTGCACGGTTCCGTCCGGCCCGACGAGCGGCGCGCCCAGATACCCGGCATAGCCGGCCGCGAGCACCGGGTCGGCCTGGAGCAGCCGCTGATCGTCCCGCGCATCCGGAACGGCCACGGGCGCCCGCGACTGGACGGCGTCGCCGGCCAGCCTCGCGGTTGACGCGAGCGTGGAGTCCAGCGCCTCCGCTGCGGCATCGCCGCTCGCTCCGCCGACGACCAGCTCGTCCCCTTCCAGGAGCCTGAGCACGGCCGCGTCCGCGTCGAGCAGCTCGGGCGCACGCTGGACGATCTCCTCGAGCACGGCCGCCGGGTCGAGCTCCGGGGCGAGGAGGCTGCTCGTCCGGGCGAGCTCCTGCGCCAGGGCGCGCTGGCGGCGCTCCGACTCGAAGAGCGCGCTTCGTTCGAGGGCCCCCCGCGCGGCGCCGGTGAGGTTGCGCGCGAGCTCGAGGTCGTCGTCCGCGAACCGGTGCTCCTGCGCGAAGAACACGAGCACGAGGCCCCCCTCCTCGCTCCGCGGCGTCTCGACCGGCGCCGCGAGGAGGGAGCTGCAGCCGCACTCCTCCATCACGCGTCGCCACTCCTCGTCGAAGCGGTCGTCGTCTTCGAGCCTGGGAGCCGCGAGCACCCGCCTGCGGCGCGCACAGGTCCGGAGCGGGTCGGCGGGGTCGGTGAGGCCCTCTTCCAGGAAGCGGACGAGCGGCGCGGGCAACCCGTGCAGGCCGGCCAGCCGCAGGTCGTCGGCGCGCGGCATCAACACGGCCGCACTCGAGCCGCCGAGCGCCTCGGCCGCCGCCTGGGCGAGGGCATCCAGCGTCTCCTCGAGCGAGATCGGCTCGCCCAGCACAGAAGCGATCCGGTAGAAGCCGCGCTGGACGCGTGCCTGCCGGCTGCGCTCCTCGAAGCTTTCGGCATTCCGGAGGGAGAGCGCGGCCAGGTTCGCGAAGGCTTCGAGCAGGTCCGCCTCGTTGCGCGTGAGCCGCCGCCCGCGGTCGGTCGTCCCGACGCCGAGCACCCCTTTCACCTCGCCGGACCAGCGCATCGGCGCGACGATCGCGCTGTGGAAGCCCTTGTAGGCCGGATGCGGAACCGCCTCGGACACCTGCGCGTAGTCGTCGGCGAGCGCCGAGCGGCCACGCGCAATCGCCCGGCCGGCCAGGCCCTTCTCCGACGGAAACTCGAAGCCCACAACCTCTGCGGGGAGGCCGTGCACCGCGGAGCAGCGGAGGACACCGCGCTCGGAGTCGAGCAGGTAGCAGTCGACGGCTTCCGCACGCAGGAGCTCGGCAACCTCGTCGACGAGCCGCTGCAGCACCGCGTCGAGCTCGAGCTCGCTCGTCACCACCTGCGCCGCCTTCAGCAGCGCGCTCTGCTCCCCGAGCCGGCGCTCGTTCTCCGCCAGCAGCTGGGTCGCTTGGACCGCGAGCCCGATCTCGTGCGCGACCGCCTCGACGAGCGAGACGTCACCCGCCGACCACGCTCCCGGGGTCGTGCGGTGGAGGCCCAGCACGCCGATCATCCGGTCGAAGACGAGCACGGGGGTCGCGAGCACCGCGCCGCTCTTCAGGCGCTCGAGGATCTCCCGGCTGCCGAGGCTCTGATCGTCGAGCTCCGCCGCGGTGCTCGTGTCGGAGACGCTGACCGTGCGGCGCTCGCGGAGCGCAAGGTTCGAGACCGGCAGCTGCTCCGCGAGCTCGCCGATCGGCGAAAGCCCTTCCGCCCACCACTCGGCTCGCATCGGCAGGCGCTCGTCGGGCTCGCCAAGACGAATGAAGCAACGCGACGCGCCGAGCGCTCGGCCGGTCTCCGTCACGGCGACCCGGGTGACCATGTCGAGGTCGTTCGCGGAGCGCACGCGCCGGGAGATCGCCGCGACCAGGCGCTCGCGCTTCAGCGCCTCGTCGAGCGCCGCCGCCGAACGCGTCCGGTCGAGCGCGATCGCCGCCTCGCCGGCGACGGTTTGCATCAGACGGAGCTCCTCGGCCGAGAACACGCGCCGCTCGTCTGTCGTTGCGACAACGAGCACCCCGATCACGCGCTCTGCCACGGCGAGCGGCACGAACGCCGCGCTCTTTGCTCCGGCGGCTTCGACCAGGCGCGGGCTGACGAGCGGCGAGGCTTCGGTGTCGAAGACCGCCACCGGCGCGGCGTCGAAGTACGCGCTCGCAATCCCGGACGGCTCGTTCCGCAGGTCGAGACTCAGGTCCTGCCACCAGGCGACGTCCTCGCCCGCAGCCCGCGCGACGAGGCCATGAGCCTCTCGCCCGTCCTCGCCGATCAAGGCCAGGGCCGCGAAGTCGACGTTCAAGAGCGCGGACACCTCGTCGAGGAGCGCGCGCCCGGCCTCCGCCGGCTCCTGCGTCCGCGCGAGCAACGTCGCGAGGCCGGCGACGGTGTCGAGCTCGCGGTCCCTGAGCGAGACGAGCTCCTCCGCCTCGCGCGCGCGAGCGCCGCTGATCACCACCTGCCTGCGGTCACGCCAGCGGGTGAGGAAAAGCAGCGCGGGCGCAAGCGCGATCAGCGTCGCGGCAAACAGCGGCCAGACGTGTCCACCGACGGGCTCCCGTTGGTACAGAACGACTGCGCCGAGGATCGCGGCCGGGATTCCGACACAGACGAACACGAGCGCGATCGCGAGATCGCTGAGGGTTACGCGGCTGCGTTCACGCCACAGCGTCGGCGCAAGCGCAAGCGCAACCAGCAGGTATGCGCCTGCCAGGACGAGCAACGGCAGCGCGTTGAACCAGACTGCCTCGGTTTGGGGGGACACTGGGCAATGCGGATGATACGGAGCGGGGTTTCCGGAGTCGAGGGCTGCGCTTCCGGCAAATGAGCGATGCGTTTTCCAACTTGGAAAGATGGGCCGGTCGGCCTATTGGAAAGCGGTACGGCTCGGGATACCGTCCTGGTACTGGGCGATGCGAGCCGCGGCGCCCTGTACCTGGCCTTGAGGCCCGCGGCGAGCAATGGGGAGAGCCCGTCGCCACCACCCCCCGAGCGACGGGCTCAACCCGATTTCAGGCCTTCTGGATCTTCAGCTCTGAGCCGTCAGGCTCGATCTTGACCGCGAGGGTCTCTTGCTTGATCCAGTCCTCGTGCTCGAGGAGATCCTCATCCGCGCCCGGGAGCGTGACGACAATCCTGTCCGTCAGCTCCAGGCCCTGCTCCTTGCGCATGCGGTTGAGGTCGTGGATGAGCTCGCGCACCCGGCCCTCCAGCTCGAGCTCCGGATCGAGCGCCAGGTCGAGAGCGACGGTCAGGCC
>Ga0066652_100002106_pt1 | contig 10743 bp, 8 predicted proteins | sample GraSoiAngelo_101_FD_71413 | JGI IMG/M metagenome (GOLD analysis project Ga0066652, IMG submission 71413) | Grasslands soil microbial communities from the Angelo Coastal Reserve, California, USA - 14_0903_02_30cm | ecosystem: Environmental > Terrestrial > Soil > Grasslands | place: USA... | reverse complement strand
ATAATTGGTAAGCGCTCCAATGGGAGTAGCTATGGGGTTGTTGACATTATTGTTTGAAAGCGTTGCGCCATTTGTCCAGGAATAGCTAAGATAACCGGTAACGGCATTTAGTTGAAGAGAGCTGTTGCGGCAGATCACTGTGCTGTCAGTAGGAGTAATAGCCAGCATGTCTACGTCCCTTATTTCAATACTGAGGCTGTCTGAATTAAGTGTTGCGCAGCTATTGCTGACATAGATCTTTAAGGTTTCAAACGGTTCGGTAATAAGATCTGCAATAGCATTGATGGTAAGACTAACTACCGAATCATTGGCAGGTATCGTGACCGATGAGGGAAGAAGGGAAACATCCACGCCATTAGTTGCAGTACCGCCGTAAGAAAGATTGAAGGTTTGCGGATAGGGTTTCTTTTGATTCCGCACCACGTTGATTGTACCAGAAATGCATCCTTCCGCGAGGTAAGGAAGATTAAGATCATTGAGTGGTGTATGCGCATCGAATTTCACCGGGTCAGATCGCAGGCTACCAGCCTCAAGGAAAACACCGGTGTCCCATACATGATCACCCACGCCGAAGTCGGCGACCACCAGTTTCAGGTGATATCTCTGGCAGGGTTGCACGGCTGAAGTGGCAGTAAGTATTGTCGTGTGTCCATCATGGGTAAAAAAGACGTTGGAAGTGTTGTCAATATAATACTGCGGGTTATTTATACAGCCCCCTGCGGCAACATTGTTTACGTTGGTGATGGTTACCGGGGTGGTTGTACCAGGCACCAGCGCAATATTTTTAATTCCCATGATACCCGGCCCGGAAATAAAAAAAGCAAAGGCATCATTGAAATCGCAGACATATTGCGGATCATACTCCTCGGAACTTAGCACGTAATTGAACTTAATGCTATCTCCTAAAGGAACAAAATCGAATTCGAGGGCGATAGCGTCATTCAACTGGTTAAGTGCGAGGTGAAGTTCGGTGGCAAGGTCCTGGTCGCCGGGTAGTCCTAGATTGTTACTGGCTAATCTTCCCATGGCGGCCCCAAAGGTTATGTTGTCGAGCCCGGTTAAAGCGGGGGCGGTGCCGATTGATTTTGCTCTTCCGTTGGTCAGCACGATACCACTATCCATCCCAATATTTGTGTTGCCAAGATTTTTAAAAAAGCCGGTAGCGATCGGGCTATTTGTGATCGTTGCGTTACTTATCGTAACGCCTTCGCCAACTAATTTTTGAGCTAAGGCGGTGGCAGTGTTATCAGAAGTAATTTGAAGTTGACCAAATGAGTAGCTGCTGGTTAAAAATACCAGGACTATAAAATGAATAAACAGGAAAAATGGTCTCATCGGTCAGGCGGTTGCAGCATCAGGTTTGTGCATGACGAAGTTAAAGTATTGTACAGTAAATACGAAAGAACTTAGCAAGCGGCAACAAGCCTCACCCTCCGGCTCCCTCCCCAGATTGCTTCGTTTTGTCCGCAATGACGGGAGAGGAAGAGTAAGCATCATCTTAGTGGGTCGCTTCGCTCCCAATGACAGCATCTTGCATCCAGCATCCAGTTGCTTCGCTCCGCTCGCAATGACGATATCCAGCATCTATCCATCTATCATCCATGAATACTTTGCCATCAACCTCTCCTGCCTTATCTTTGCGCCCTCAAATTTTCTCTATGGCAAACACAGCAGATATTAGCCGGGGCATGATTCTTAACCTGGATGGGAGTTTATATTCAGTGGTCGAGTTCGGGGAAAACAAGACCGCCCGGGCCGCCGCTAAAGTATGGGCTAAATTGAAAGGAGTTGATAACAACCGTTCTATTGAAAAAACCTGGAATTCAGGCGATACCATTTATCCTGTAAGGGTTGAAAAAAGGACTTACCAGTTTTTGTACAAGGATGATACAGGCTACAACTTCATGGATAGCGAATCTTTTGAACAGATTGCCCTGCAGGAATCAGCCATTGACGCGCCGCAGTACCTGAAGGAAGGCCAGGAAGTAGGAGTGCTTATTAACACGGACAACGACCAGATACTGGCTGCCGAATTACCTGATAAAATAACCTTACGGATTACTTATTGCGAGCCGGGACTAAGAGGAGATACAGCAACCCGGACACTAAAACAGGCCACATTGGAGACAGGGGTCATAGTAGGTGTGCCATTGTTTGTAAATGATGGGGAGATTATCCGCATTAATACAAAGACGGGAGAATATGTTGAAAGGGTAAAAGAGTAATGGTCGTTTTTCATGAAAAACCGGTCAAAATTGGCCGATTTTGCCCCAGTTTTATTCTTTTTCGGGCCAAAATCGCCAGGAAATGGGGGATTGCTGAATTTGATTTCCCTATCTTAGCCTCCTTCTAACAAAAAATTGCCTGTTAAATTGAAAAACATGGACTTCAAGCAAATTCAGGAGTTGGTCAAAATGATCAACAAATCTAATATCGGCGAGCTGACCATTGAGCAGAAGGATTTCAGGATTACTATTAAGCAGAAAGAGGAGCATATCACGCAGGTAGTTTCATCCCCCGTGCAGGCTGCACCAGTTTATGCAGCCGCACCCCAGCCCGTAGCGGCACAACAACCGGCAGGAGGAAGCGCCGCGGCTGGTGAGAAGCAGAAAGCGGCCGATACTCCGTCTGCAAATCTCGTTACTATAAAAAGCCCGATGATCGGCACTTTCTATCGCCGTTCCTCCCCTGACAAACCCAATCTCGTCGAAGTGGGCGATGAAGTAGCTCCAGGCAAAATAGTTTGCATCATCGAAGCCATGAAGCTTTTCAATGAAATCGAAAGCGAAACAAAAGGCAAGATCGTAAAGGTGCTGGTTGAAGATGCTTCGCCGGTTGAGTACGATCAGCCGTTATTCCTCGTTGAACCCGCTTAAAAAATTTGCTGATATGCAAATGTGCTAATTAGCTAATTAAAAAAGTAAAATTCTTTGAGCATGCAAAAGGAGATGATTGAGGGTAATCCAATTCTTAAATTATCATTTGATTTTTCCTTGCAGGTGGTTGAGTATTTCAAATTGCTGGATTTAGATAAGAAATATATCATCAGCAAACAACTACTGAAAGCAGGCACATCCATCAGTGCTAATGCGTTTGAAGCTCAAAACGCGGAAAGTAAAGCTGACTTTATTCATAAAATAGAAACAGCGGCTAAAGAAGCTGGTGAAACACAATATTGGTTAGCGCTGTGTGACCATGGTAGTAATTATCGGGATTGTAAATCTTTATTGTTAAAACTGGAAGAAATACAAAAGGTTCTCAATAAAATCCTGGGAACTGCAAAAAGAAAAAGCCGATTAGCTGCTTGCTAAGCTTGTTTATTTTTTAAAACGTTTGGGGCCTTGTTATTGTGACATTAGCACACTAGCATATTAGCCCATTAGCACATTAATCTTTATGTTCAAAAAAATACTGATCGCAAATCGTGGAGAAATTGCCCTTCGTGTTTTAAGAACCTGCCGTGAAATGGGTATTCGTACCGTCGCTGTTTATTCTACAGCTGACCGGGATAGCCTTCACGTAAGATTTGCAGACGAAGCTGTTTGTATCGGTAAACCTCAAAGCAGCGACTCGTATCTGAATATCCCTCATATTATGTCGGCCGTAGAGATCACGAATGCAGATGCTATTCACCCGGGTTATGGTTTCCTTGCAGAAAATGCACGGTTTGCCAAGATCTGCAACGATCATGGAATTAAATTTATCGGACCGACTGGTGATATGATCAACAGCATGGGTGATAAGATAACAGCAAAGGAAACAATGATAAAAGCGGGTGTGCCTGTTGTTCCTGGAGGGAAAGGATTATTACAAAGCCTGGAAGAAGCCAGGGGCATGGCGAAAGATATGGGCTATCCCGTGATCTTAAAAGCAACTGCGGGCGGCGGCGGCAAAGGCATGCGCATTGTTTGGGAAGATAGTGAAATGGAAAGGGCTTATAGTACGGCAAAAGGTGAAGCAGCTGCTTCGTTTAAGAATGATGGCATCTACATGGAGAAATTTGTAGAAGAGCCGAGACATATCGAAATACAGGTCGTGGGCGATCAGTATGGCAATGTTTGTCACCTGAGCGAAAGAGACTGTTCCATTCAACGGCGTCACCAGAAACTGGTAGAAGAATCACCTTCGCCATTCATGACGGAGGAACTTCGTTTTAAGATGGGTGAGGCTGCGAAGAAAGCCGCCAGTGCTATTAACTATGAAAGCGTTGGCACTATTGAATTCCTGGTAGATAAGCATCGCAACTTCTACTTTATGGAAATGAACACACGTATCCAGGTGGAACATTGCGTAACGGAAGAAGTGATCAATTTTGACCTGATCAAAGAGCAGATCAAGATCGCAGCCGGTGAAAAGATAAGCGGTGACGATTATTTCCCACAGATGCATTCCATTGAATGTCGTATCAATGCGGAAGATCCTTACAACGATTTTCGACCTTCGCCGGGAAAGATCACCGTTTTACACCAGCCTGGTGGTCACGGCGTGAGAGTAGATAGTCATGCTTATGCTGGCTACGTCATTCCGCCATACTATGATTCCATGATCGGCAAACTCATCACGATAGCTCGCACCCGGAACGAAGCTATCGATACGATGTATCGCGCACTAAGCGAATATGTAATAGAGGGAGTGAAGACAACGATCCCTTTTCATTTGCAATTAATGAAGGACGAACGTTTCCGAAGCGGGGATTTCAATACGAAATTCCTGGAAGGCTTTGAATTGAAATAACTGCATATGAAAAAGTCACCGGTGTTCCTGTCATTATTGCTTTTGCCTGCTATCGTTTCATTTTCCCAATCTTCAAACAAGCTTCACTATAAGGCTACGCTGGTCGATACTCACAATGATATTCTTTCCGCGGCCATGATGGAAGGGAAAGATATTTCTCACCGGATAAAAGAGGGACATAGCGACCTGGATCGCTGGAAAGAAGGGGGACTTGATGTCCAGTTCTTTTCGGTATGGACCGATAAAGTGCCGCGTAATAAGGAAGGTTTTTTTAAGGATGCTACGCAGGAAATCGATTCTTTGGACAAGCTTGTACGCAACAATCCCGGCAGGATAATATTAGCCAGGACGTATAAAGAGGTAACGAAGGGAATTGACGAGAATAAATTAGTTGCACTTATCGGGGTTGAAGGCGGTCATATGATTGAAGACGACCTTGGTAAACTACAGGAACTATATGACCGCGGTATGAGATACATGACGCTTACCTGGAACAACAGCACCTTGTGGGCATCCAGCGCCATGGATGAAACACTTCATCCCGACAGCCTGCAGCATAAAGGACTGAATGATTTTGGAAAACAGGTAGTACGCAGGATGAATGAACTGGGTATTATCGTCGATTTATCACATACCGGGGAGCAGACTTTTTACGATGCTATAGCTACATCAACCAAACCGGTTTTGCTTTCACATAGCTCGGTTTGGAATATCTGTCCCGTGTTTCGGAATGTAAAGGATAACCAAATTAAGGCGGTAGCCAAAAACGGGGGTGTTATCTGCATTAATTTCTTTTCCGGGTTTATCGATAGCAATTTTGCCAAAAAAATGAACGAACTGGAAGGTACAAAGGGAAAGCAGATCAAAGATTCACTGCAGCAGTTTTATGACGCTGCGAAATTGAATGAGATCTGGCGGCAGCGTTTTTCAGCCGAACTCGATCCGCTCCGGCCCACGCTGGCGCAATTGGTAGATCATATAGATTATATCGTAAAGTTGGTAGGCGATGATTATGTCGGTATCGGTTCGGATTTTGACGGCGTGAGCTCATTGCCAGTCGGGATGGATGATGTTACAACCTATCCGAAGATCACAGAAGAGCTTGTCAAAAGAGGTTATTCCAAAAAATCTATCCGGAAAATTTTGGGTGGTAATGTGATGCGGGTAATGAAGGCTAACTTCAAATAAGTCGAATAGGTCGCATAAGTCAAATACTTCAAACAATTTTATGACATCTGACCTTTTCATCTCCATGCCGGCAGATGAAATGTTTGCTGAATTCAAAAGGATTTTAGTAAAGCACGGATTTTCTCCGGACCGGGCTGATAAATGCGCGGAAATATTTACGGCGAGCAGCATAGATGGCGTCTATACGCATGGTGTTAATCGTTTTGCAAGATTCGTGGAATATATTGCAAAAGGATATGTAAAAGCCAACGCGAAACCTTCTTTAAAAAATAAAATTGGCGGGATCGAACAATGGGACGGCAATTTAGGGCCCGGTCCACTGAATGCAAGTTTCATAACAGGGCGGGCAATGGAGCTTGCCGCTGAAACGGGTATTGGCTGCATCACTCTCAGCAATACCAATCATTGGATGCGTGGAGGAACTTATGGATGGCAGGCGGCGAAAAAAGGGTTTGTCCTGATTGCCTGGACCAATACCATTGCCAACATGCCGGCCTGGGGCGCTGTTGATCAACGCCTGGGTAATAATCCGTTGGTCATCGCCATCCCTTACGGTGAAGAAGCCATCGTGCTGGACATGGCTATGTCACAATATTCTTTTGGCGCGATGGAACTGGCAAAAATGAAAAATGAAAAGCTGCCCGTTGATGGAGGATTTGATGAAGAGGGAAAACTGACGAAAGATCCTGCCAGCATACTGAAATCACGCCGGCCGCTTTCCATTGGTTACTGGAAAGGCGCAGGACTTTCTTTATTGTTGGACCTGCTTGCCGCATTGCTATCCGGGGGATTGGCCACGCATGAGATCAGCAGCATGGAAACGGAATATGCCTCGCAAGTATTTATTGCGATCGATATTTCAAAACTGTCTCATCATTCAGCGATCCCGCGGATAATCGAAAATATTTTAAACGACTATCTACAATCTTCACCGGCCGATGAAAAAAAGAAAATTGTATATCCGGGCCAACGCGTTATCAAAACAAGAAAGGAGAATATGCAAAACGGGATACCGGTGATGAAAAAGGTATGGGAGAGAATCCAGGCCTTATAGATTTAATGCATTATTTTTGCCTCGCTTGCTGATAAGATATGAGTTAGTATAATGAAAGAACTATTACAGCAATTAGCCACCACACTCGAAGGGGAATTTTACAGTGATGACACCATGCGTACTCTTTATGCAACCGATGCGTCTGCATATCGTGAACTTCCGCTGGCAGTTGCGGTTCCAAAAACAAAAGATGATATCCGGAAATTAATAGCGTTTGCGGGAAAACATTCCACGTCCCTGATCCCCCGGGCTGCAGGTACTTCGTTGGCCGGCCAGGTAGTTGGGAATGGGATCATTGTGGATGTGTCCAAATATTTTACCCGGATACTTGAATTCAACAAAGAAGAACGATGGATAAGAGTTCAGCCGGCTGTTATCCGTGACGAATTGAACATGTTCCTGAAGCCTCATGGTTTGTTCTTTGGCCCTGAAACGTCGACAGCCAACAGGGCCATGATCGGTGGAATGGTTGGAAACAATTCCTGTGGTTCAAATTCAATTGTATACCGGAGCACCCGGGAGCATTTACTGGAGGTAAACACGATATTGAGTGATGGATCGGAAGCTGTATTTAAAGCTTTAAGTCTTGATGAGTTTCATGCAAAATGTGAATACAATAATCTTGAAGGGACCATTTACAAAACTGTCCGCAGCCTGTTAGGCAATTATGACAACCAGGCGGAGATTCGAAAAGAATTTCCTAAAAAGACAGTAGAACGCCGGAATACCGGTTATGCTATTGACCTCTTGATCGATGCAGCGCCTTTTACATTGGGAGGTCCCGCGTTTAATTTTTGTCAATTGATCGCAGGGTCGGAAGGAACGCTTGCGTTTATCACAGAAATTAAATTGAATGTAGTGCCGCTTCCGCCAAAAGAGAGTGGACTGCTTTGTGTTCATTTCAATTCTATCGATGAATCGTTGAGAGCTAACCTGGTTGCGCTGAAATACAAGCCCAATGCAAGCGAACTGATCGATCATTATATCCTGGAATGCACCAAGAGTAATATAGAGCAGCAAAAGAACCGCTTCTTCGTGCAGGGCGATCCCGGCGCTATCCTGGTAATTGAATATGCCCGCGAAACCCGGAACGAAGTCGAGGTTGTTGCAAAACAAGTGGAGAACGAAATGCGGGCTGCCGGTCTGGGTTATTATTTTCCTTTGTTGTTTGGCGAAGACACCAAAAAGATCTGGAGCCTTCGTAAAGCCGGTTTGGGTTTGTTGGGAAATATGCCGGGTGACGAAAAGGCTGTACCTGTAATTGAAGATACCGCGGTGGATGTAAATGATCTGCCTTCATATATCCGGGAGTTTAACGAGATCCTGAAAAAATATGGATTGTATTCCGTTCATTATGCACACGCCGGTTCAGGGGAACTTCATCTTCGGCCAATCATAAATCTGAAGACAAAAGAAGGCAATAAGCTGTTCAGGGCAATAGCCGAAGAAATTGCTACGCTTGTAAAAAAATATGGTGGTTCGCTGAGCGGCGAACATGGGGATGGAAGACTCCGCGGCGAATTTATCAGGCAAATGGTCGGAGAGAAGAACTATCAATTGATGAGAGAGATCAAAAAGACCTGGGATCCACAAAATATTCTAAACCCGAACAAGATCGTTGATACTCCTCCGATGAATACTATGCTCCGGTATACTCCGGGCCAGGTTATTCCGGCGTTTAAAACTGTTTTCCGGTTCTATAACCAGGACGTATTGCAGCATGCGGAACAATGTAATGGGTCAGGTGATTGCCGTAAAACTCATTTGAGTGGAGGTACCATGTGTCCTTCTTATATGGCTACTAAAGATGAAAAGGATACAACAAGGGCGAGGGCCAATGTCCTGAGAGAATTTCTTACCCATTCGAGTAAGATCAACCGGTTTGATCATCAAGAGATACTCGATGTGATGGATCTTTGTCTTAGTTGCAAGGGCTGCAAATCCGAGTGCCCGAGCAATGTGGATGTAGCAAAACTGAAGGCGGAATTCCTGCAACATTATTATGATGCAAACGGGGTCCCTTTTCGAAGCAAGCTGATCGCGAATTTTAACCGTTCGGCTAAATTAGGTTCGGTCGCTCCCTGGTTCTATAATTTTTTTATGACAGCTCCCGGTCTAAGCAGTCTTGTTAAACGGTTTTCTGGATTTAATACAAAGAGAAGCATGCCGGTTTTGTACAGGGTGACATTAAGAAAATGGTTTGAAAAAGTAAAAAGGCAAGAGGGAAAAGCCAAAAGGCAAGAAGCCGGGGGAAGAAAGGTTTTTCTTTTTTGCGATGAGTTCACTAATTACAATGACACAGAGATAGGCATTAAATCAATTCTGCTGCTGGAAAAACTGGGATACGAAGTTGTCATTCCGCAGCATGAAGAAAGCGGAAGGGCCTGGCTGTCGAAAGGCCTGTTGAGAAAAGCGAAAGTGATTGCCAATAAGAACATTGAACTGCTTCACCCGCTTATTACTGCAGAAACTCCATTGATCGGTATCGAACCTTCAGCGATACTTACTTTCCGCGATGAATATATTGACCTGGCCGATGATGATAAGTTTGAAAAAGCGAAAGCTTTGTCCAAAAATGTTTTTATGCTGGAAGAATTTATTGCCAGTGAGATCGACAAAGGAAACATCAAACCGGGTCAATTTACGGCTGAAACGAAGTCGATCAAATTGCATGGTCATTGCCAGCAAAAAGCATTGTCCTCCGTTGCCCCTTCTATAAAAGTTTTATCTCTTCCTAAAAACTATTCTGTTCAAACAATTCCTTCCGGGTGCTGCGGAATGGCCGGTTCCTTTGGCTATGAAAAAGAACATTACGATGTTTCTATGAAGATTGGCGAGTTGGTGTTATTTCCTGCTGTTCGCAATTCGTCTGATGATATCATAATAGCCGCACCGGGCACCAGTTGTCGTCACCAGGTAAAAGATGGAACGGGAAAAAAGGCGCTACACCCGGCCGAAATATTATATGACGCTTTAAAATAAGAAGCAAGAAACCAAGAACCAAATAAATTCGAAATCAAAAATAAGAAATTCGAAAAATCGAAAATTCATTGGCATCGGCTTCTTTCTTTGAACCTTTGAATTTTAGCTGAACAAGAACCAACTCCGGGGACATAGCTTCACTATTTGGCTCAACAGAGAAATCCGAAATTATGATCCAGATCGCTGTTTAAGCTGCCTCCTGCCTCGAAATCGAATGTTCCTGTTGAATTTCGGATTTATATATTCGTACTTTTTTGGTTCTTGTTTCTTGGTTCTTGAGATTTACAAACTAGTCCCCGGTAGGTTGAATAGCGCTTGTTTCAACCATCAGCATCACGGTTTTCTTCGGCGCTCTCGGGCGGTGCATTACGCCTTTCGTTATCGTGATTCCCTGGTTGGGATTTAATTCTATCGTCTGGTCTTCGAGGTCGATCAGTAACTGTCCTTCCAGTACAAAAAAGAATTCATCGTCATTGTCGTGTTTGTGCCAATGATATTCTCCTTCAACAATTCCTAACCTGATCGCGCTATCGTTCACCTGGGTCAGCGTTTGGTTGAACCACTTGTCTTTGCAGTCGTTAACCATTTGGTTGATGTCCATTCGCTGCAAGTGCTCAAATTTGACATCCAGCCTGGTTACATATTCGAATTGTTTTTCCATTAAAATTTATTTTATCAAAATTACCTTTTTACGTCTATTACCCTCACAGTACTTTCATTCCCGGTGCGATCAACGGCGGTAACCGCAATTCGTTGTAAGTAGATCGAACCGGTGGCGGGAGTGC
>Ga0066652_100002105_pt1 | contig 10743 bp, 9 predicted proteins | sample GraSoiAngelo_101_FD_71413 | JGI IMG/M metagenome (GOLD analysis project Ga0066652, IMG submission 71413) | Grasslands soil microbial communities from the Angelo Coastal Reserve, California, USA - 14_0903_02_30cm | ecosystem: Environmental > Terrestrial > Soil > Grasslands | place: USA... | reverse complement strand
ACAAGAGCGGCTCGGGCATTCGAGTGTGGGCATCACGCTCGACCTCTACAGCCATGTGCTGCCGGGGATGCAGGCCGAAGCGGTCACTAAAGTTGACGCGATGTTGCGTGACGCGCTAGACCGCCGGGCTGCAAAACAGAAATGGTAGCAATTGGGTAGCAAAAGCCAGTTATTGACTGGCAGCGAGAACAAAAGGATCGAGGCGGAACAAGGGCTTAGGAGTGTAGCTCAATGGCTAGAGCACCGGTCTCCAAAACCGGGGGTTGGGGGTTCGAGTCCCTCCACTCCTGCCAGGCGTAGTCCGGCGCAGTCAGCTAAAGTTTAAAAAGCGCAATGAGTTGCGCCCGCAGACCCGAGACTGCGGCAGGTATGGCTATATGGCGAAGATCAGTCCGTTCAAATTCTTGCAAGAGGTGCGCGCCGAGGCGCAGAAGGTCACCTGGCCTAGCCGACGGGAGACCGCCGTCACCACCGCCATGGTCTTCGTGATGGTGGCTGTGGCCTCCGTCTTTTTCCTACTCGCCGATCAGTTCATGCGTATGTTCGTAACCTTTATTCTCGGCATCGGCGGGTGAAGGAGCCGGCGGAATGTCCGACAAGCATTGGTACATTATTCAGGCCTATTCCAACTTCGAGCGCAAGGTCGCCGATTCCATTCGCGAGCAGGCCAAGCAGCGCCACCTCGAGCATTTGTTTGACGAGGTGATGGTGCCAACGGAGAAGGTCGTGGAAGTGCGTCGCGGCCAAAAAGTAGACGCCGAGCGCAAGTTTTTCCCCGGCTACGTGCTGGTGAAAATGGATCTTACCGATGAGGCTTATCACCTCATCAAGAACACACCGAAGGTCACGGGCTTTCTCGGCGCCGATAACAAGCCGAAGCCGATTTCGGACGCCGAGGCGGCGCGCATCATGCACCAGGTGCAGGAGGGCATCGAACGGCCGAAGCCGTCCGTCTCCTTCGAAGTGGGCGAGCAGGTGCGGGTGTCGGAAGGACCGTTTGCCTCCTTCAACGGCGTGGTGGAGGAAGTCGACGACGGGCGCTCGCGGCTCAAGGTGGCGGTCTCCATCTTCGGCCGGCCAACGCGCGTCGAACTGGAAATGGGACAAGTTGAGAAGCTGTAGGCGGAAGCGCGAATGGCAACAGGCAGTGGGCACCGAGTGTGTTCATCGTTCGTCTTGCGCTGTTCGCGCGTCCAAGCGTGGGAGGTGAGGGCGGCCGCCAACCGCCCAGATCCGCACCACGGATCCTGACCCGGCCGACAGTGGCCAACGACAGGAGTTAGAGCATGGCAAAGAAAATCACCGGCTACATCAAATTGCAGGTGCCGGCGGGCGCGGCCAATCCGTCGCCCCCGATCGGGCCGGCGCTCGGTCAGCGCGGCCTCGCCATCATGGAGTTCTGCAAACAGTTCAACGCGCAGACGCAGAAGATGGAGAAGGGATCGCCGATTCCCGTGGTGATCACGGTCTATCAGGACCGCTCGTTCACCTTCGAGATGCGCACGCCCCCGGTATCCTATTTCATCAAGAAAGCGGCAAAGCTCGAGAGCGGCTCGAAGACGCCGGGCCGCGAGCGAGCGGGGAGCGTAACCAAGGCGCAGGTGCGCGAGATCGCCGAGCAAAAGATGAAGGATTTGAACTGCGATACCGTCGAGGCGGCGATGCGCATGGTGGAAGGGTCCGCCCGTTCCATGGGCATCGAGGTCGCGGAGTAATTGCCATGACCAATCTCGGAAAACGCACGACCGCCATCCGCGAAGGCGTCGACCGCACCAAGCTTTATTCGCTGGAAGAGGCGGTAAAGATGGTCAAGGAGCGGGCGAAAGCCAAGTTCGATGAGACGATCGAGGTGGCGATGAATCTCGGCGTTGATCCGCGCCACGCCGATCAGATGGTGCGTGGCATCGTCAACTTGCCAAACGGCTCCGGGCGCAGCGTGCGCGTGGCCGTGTTCGCGCGCGGCGCCAAAGCCGACGAGGCCAAGTCCGCAGGCGCCGACGTGGTCGGCGCCGAGGACCTCGTTGAAAAAGTGCAGGCCGGCAACATCGATTTCGACCGCTGCATCGCCACCCCTGACCTCATGCCGTTGGTCGGACGGCTCGGCAAGGTTCTCGGCCCGCGCGGCATGATGCCCAATCCGAAGGTCGGCACCGTCACCATGGATGTGACGAGCGCGGTGAAGGGCGCCAAGGGCGGCTCCGTCGAGTTCCGCGTCGAGAAGGCCGGCATCGTCCAAGCTGGCGTCGGCAAGGCGTCGTTTCCGGCCGACCACCTCGTGCAGAACATCAAAGCGTTTGCCGACGCCGTGCAAAAGGCCCGGCCCGCCGGCGCTAAGGGCACCTTCATCAACCGTGTGGCGATCTCTTCGACCATGGGACCGGGGGTGAAGGTAGAGCCGGCGTCATTGTTCGGGCAGTAGCGCTGCTCAGCATGGGAAGTTCATGAGCCGGGCCAAGGCTTTGCAAGGGAAGCTTCGCGGCCTACATCATTGAACAGAGCGGGCAGACCCGGGCCGCGCGGAGGGCGCCACGGCGGAAAAAGCAGCGCCGTCCCCGGTCTCCCGCCGTCCAACGAGCACCACTCCGGCCGTGCTGCTACGCCGCGGAGCGCCGGCCCCAGAGCTCGTTCGTTGCAATCTTTGCGCCCTCGGCAAGTGACTTCAGCTTTGCCCACATGATGGTGGGGTGAACGCGTTGCGCAAACGGGCTTTGCGCGAAGCCGCAATCGGTGCCGCCCATGACGTTCTCACGCCCCACGATGTTGGCCAGCCGCACGATGCGCTGCGCCACGAGTTCGGGATGCTCGACGATATTGGTCGCATGGCTGATGACGCCCGGGATCAGCACTTTGCCAGGCGGCAGCTTCACTGATCGCCAGACCACCCATTCATGTTCATGGCGCGGATTGGCAGCCTCGAACTGATAGGCGCCGACGTTCACCTGCAGCATGAGATCGACGATGTCCTGCATCGGCACGTCGAAGGCGTGCGGTCCGTTCCAGCTGCCCCAGCAGATGTGATAGCGCGAACGCTCCGGCGGGATGCCTTTGAGCGCGTGATTGAGCGCGTCGATGCGCAGTTGGGCCCAGTCGCGGTACTGGGCATGGGTCATCGGCGGCACCATTTTCTCGTGCATGTACGGCAGGAAGGCGTCGTCGATCTGCACGTAGAGGCCGGCCTCGACGATCGTCCGGTATTCCTGGTGCAGGCAGTCGGCGAGCGCCCATAACAGGCTCTTTTCGTCCGGATAAAACTCGTTCTTGGCATTCGGGAGCGCACTAGCGGGCGCAACGACCGGCAGGAAGGCTCCTCTCACCTTCGCCTTTTCCGCCGCGGCTTTGAGATTGGCGATGTCGCGCATGACCTGCGCGTCGGAGTAGGTCAGCGCCCCGTTGACCACGAAGCGGGAGCCCAGCCGCTTGCTCAAGCCCGATACGCGGTCGTATTCCGCGTAGAATTCGGCGAAGACGACGCGATCCTGCCCGCCGCCGACGGCTGCCATGGGATCGTTAGCCTCGTCGGGGGTCAGCGGCCGCGTCGCGAGACCGGTGAGGCGGTCGTGGATGTAGAAGGCCCAGTTGCGGCCCTTGCTGAACTCACCGTCGCTGACGATGTCGATCCCCGCATCGGCCTGTTGGCGCACGACCGTCTCGATCGATTCCTTCAGGCAGGCCTCGTAGGCCGCTCGGTCGTAAGGTTCGCGATCCTCGATCTTGTGCAGGAACGCGACCAGCTGCGGCGGCCGAACCAGGCTCCCGACATGCGTGGTAAGGATGCGCTCGGGGGCGGACGCCATTTTGCTCCTCCCGTTTTTGCTTTCGTCTCTCCTTATCACCTGCGCGGCTTCGCGGGCAGCCGGGATGGGGCGCCGATCAAGATCCCAAGCTGAAGAATCGGGTGGCTTTCCTCGTGCGCGCCCCGCCTTGTCGCGCGCGGCGGCGGCCCTCGCGGAGTTCGTCGGCAAATGCGTTAGCCGGTCACGCGCTGTTAATTGAGCGCCGCGTCGATCTTGTCGTAGTATTTTTTCACGAGCTCGATGTTGCCTGGAAACTGAATGGGTTGCGCCGAGTTGAGAGCCTCGTCGAGCTCCTCGAGCATTTGTTTCTTTTCCTCCGCGGAAATCGTCTTGTTGGCGGTGACATCCGCAATCTCCTGCTTGATCGCGGCGGCCGGCTCGGTGAATGCCTTCGTTTTGGGATCGATGCCGGTCATCACCAGGGTGATGTTTCCGAGCACCTCATCATAGTCATTGAAATCCTTGAATCCGTGCTTCTTGGCGGCGGCGTCGAGTTCGGCCAGGACCGGCGGGGGTAGCTCATCCGGCGGCGGCCCCTGGATCTTCTCCAAGATCGCCGAGACGTCCTTCTGCGCGGCGATGACGCCCTGCACCTGTTTTTCGGTCAGCTGGATTTGCTTGACCTCGGGGCGGCCCCCCTGCGCCATGACTGCGCTGGACCAATGGGCGATCGCGACGGCTAAAAGCGCCGCGATCGCCAGACCAAATCGTTGTTGCATCCGCTAGCCCCCCGCATGCCTGGTTTTGCCATCCCGGCGGAGGCGTCCTAGCGGCCGCCGATGACCAAATTTGGACCTGCGGTGTCCGCCCGGAAAAACCGAACCCTGGCGTGCGATTGGGCTTGGCAAAGCCGGTTAAAGGCTCTACATAGGGGGGCAGGGCGTGCCGGCCCTAGTGTGTCGGCGCGCCTTTGCGCGCTTCAAGGAAAACATGGCGGTTAGGACTTTATTCCTTTTGGGTATCCTGCGGGATTTCTCGGAAAGGAGCCGGAGCCAATCGCGGGCTTTCTCTGGAGCGTCGGTTTCCGGCAGTTGCCGGAGACCCGTCCTGTCCGAGACTGCAGGTGCCGGTTGCCGGCTTAATGTTAATCGCCTGCATAGATGGGGACGACCGTTTGTGGGCTTGAGAGCCCTGCGACCGGTTCGAACCTTCAGGCGCGGGTGCGGCTTGAGCCGCCCCGCAGGGCAGGACTTCAGCAGCGCCGTCCTGCCCGCGTTGTCCAGCGCCAGGGTCGGACGGCGAGTCGCAACCGGCGGTTCGCGGATATCGAACACGGGTCGCCAAGCGGAAAGAGTTTGCAGTGGATCGAGCGGCTAAAAAGGAGCTCGTCACGACGCTCAACGGTGTCTTCAAGGACACCAATGTCGTGGTCGTCGCGCATTACTCCGGTCTCAACGTCGCCCAGATGCAGACGCTGCGCAGGCAAATGAAGCAGGCGGGCGCGGCGGTGAAGGTCGCCAAGAACCGGCTCGCCAAGCTCGCGCTCGAGGGCACGGATGCAGCCGCCATTGTACCGTTGCTCAAGGGCCCGACCTTGATCGCTTATTCAGGCGATCCCGTGGTTGCACCCAAGGTCGCCGCCGAATTCGCCAAGGCCAACGAAAAGTTCGTGATTCTCGGCGGAGCGATGGGCAAGACCGCGCTCGATGCCAATGGCATCAAGGCGCTCGCGGCGCTGCCGTCGCTCGATGAGCTGCGTGCCAGGATCGTCGGCCTCATCCAGGCGCCGGCCACCAAGATCGCGCAGGTTGTCAATGCGCCCGCGGCCAAGCTTGCCCGTGTGGTCCAGGCCTACGCCGCCAAAGCCGAGACCGCTTGATGCGCCTCGCCAACACGACTGGTTCGAACCCATAAGGATGTCCAATGGCTGATTTACAGGGAATCGTCGACGACCTCTCGAAACTCACCGTGCTCGAGGCGGCAGATCTCGCGAAAATGCTCGAAGAGAAATGGGGCGTATCGGCCGCGGCCGCCGTGGCCGTCGCTGCTGCTCCGGGCGCCGCTGCTGCCGCCCCGGCGGAAGAGAAGACGGAGTTCACCGTCGTGCTCACCGCCGCCGGCGAAAAGAAGATCGAGGTGATCAAGGAAGTGCGTGCGCTCACCGGTTTGGGCCTCAAGGAGGCCAAGGACCTGGTCGAGGGGGCACCCAAGCCCGTCAAGGAAGGCGTGACCAAGGACGAGGCCGAGAAGGTCAAGGCTCAGCTGGAAAAGGCCGGAGCCAAGGTAGAACTCAAGTAAGTGTGAAGTCAGTGCGGATGATGCCGGGGTACGAAAACCCCGGACTCTTCCATATCTCTGCCGCATGCCGGCAGAGGGACGGCGCTTCGGCGGACAGCCGAATCGCAATGACATAAAGGGCTTCGACGCCTGTCCTGATGGTCGCGATGGATTGCGGCTTTCCGGAGAGTCGTCCCGGCCCGACGGTTCGACAACGCGAGAGATGACATGGCGCAGACGTTTACCGGTCGCAAGCGCGTTCGCAAGTTTTTCGGGAAAATCCAGGAAGTCGCAGAGATGCCGAACCTCATCGAGGTTCAAAAGGCGTCTTACGACCAGTTCCTGCTGGTGCGGGAGCCGGTCGGCGGCCGGCCCGACGAGGGGCTGCAGGCCGTATTCAAGTCGGTGTTCCCGATCTCGGATTTTTCCAACACGTCGATGCTCGAATTCGTCAAGTACGAATTCGAGGCTCCGAAATACGACGTCGACGAGTGCCGCCAGCGCGGCATGACCTACGCCGCGCCGCTCAAAGTGACGCTGCGCCTCATCGTGTTCGATATCGATGAGGAGACGGGCGCCAAGTCGGTCAAAGACATCAAGGAGCAGGATGTCTACATGGGCGACATCCCGCTCATGACCAACAACGGCACCTTCGTCGTCAACGGGACCGAGCGGGTGATCGTGTCGCAGATGCATCGCTCGCCCGGCGTGTTCTTCGACCACGACAAAGGCAAGACCCATTCATCGGGCAAACTTCTGTTCGCCGCCCGGATCATTCCCTATCGCGGCTCCTGGCTCGACATCGAGTTCGATGCCAAGGACATCGTCTATGCACGCATTGACCGGCGCCGGAAGATCCCGGTGACGTCGCTGCTGTATGCGCTCGGCATGGACGCCGAGGAAATCCTCAACACCTTCTACCGCAAGGTGAGCTACAAGCGGCAGAAGGACGGCTGGCGCGTGCCGTTCGATGCCAACCGTTTCCGCGGCTACAAGGCGATCAACGATCTGGTCGACGCCGATTCCGGCAGAGTGGTGTTGGAGGCCGGCAAGAAGCTCACCGTGCGCCAGGCGCGCCAACTCGGCGAGAAGGGGCTCAAGGCGCTGCGCATGACCGACCAGGAGCTGGTCGGCCATTACGTCGCGGAAGATCTCGTGAACCCGAAGACGGGCGAGATTCACGCGGAGGCGGGCGAAGAAATCACCGAGAAAAATCTCAAGGCATTGAACGAAGCTGGCTACAAGGAGCTGCCGCTCCTCGACATCGATCACGTCAATGTCGGCGCCTATATCCGCAATACTCTGAGCGTCGACAAGAACATGACGCGCGAGGACGCGCTGTTCGACATCTATCGCGTCATGCGTCCAGGCGAGCCGCCGACGCTCGATACCGCGCAAAACATGTTCCAGTCGCTGTTCTTCGACGCCGAGCGCTACGATCTCTCGGCGGTAGGCCGCGTCAAGATGAACATGCGGCTCGACCTTGATGCTCCCGACAGCATGCGCGTGCTGCGCAAGGAAGACATCATCGCGGTGATCCGCACCTTGGTCGATCTGCGGGACGGCAAAGGCGAAATCGACGACATCGATCACCTCGGCAATCGCCGGGTGCGCTCGGTCGGCGAACTGATGGAGAACCAGTATCGCATCGGGCTCTTGCGCATGGAGCGGGCGATCAAGGAGCGCATGTCATCGGTCGATATCGACACGGTGATGCCGCAGGACCTCATCAACGCCAAGCCGGCAGCGGCGGCGGTGCGCGAGTTTTTCGGCTCCTCGCAGCTCAGCCAATTCATGGATCAGACCAACCCGCTGTCCGAGATCACGCACAAGCGGCGGCTGTCGGCGCTCGGGCCGGGCGGCCTCACGCGCGAGCGTGCCGGGTTCGAGGTGCGCGACGTGCACCCCACCCATTACGGCCGCATCTGCCCGATCGAGACGCCGGAGGGCCCGAATATCGGCCTGATCAACTCGCTCGCCACGTATGCGCGGGTGAACAAGTACGGCTTCGTCGAGACCCCGTATCGCAAGGTCAAGGATGGCCGCGTCACCGACGAAGTGGTCTATCTCTCGGCGATGGAGGAAGGCCGTTATACGGTCGCGCAGGCGAACGCCTCGGTCGACAACCGCGGGCGCTTCACCGAGGACCTGATCGTATGCCGCCATGCCGGCGACGTGCAGATGGTGCCGGCCGACAAGGTCGACTTCATGGACGTGTCGCCGAAGCAACTCGTCTCGGTGGCAGCGGCGTTGATTCCGTTCCTTGAAAACGACGACGCCAACCGTGCCTTGATGGGCTCCAACATGCAGCGCCAGGCGGTACCGCTCCTGCGCGCGGAGGCGCCGTTCGTCGGCACCGGCATGGAGGGCGTGGTGGCGCGCGATTCCGGCGCCTCGATCGCGGCGCGCCGCACCGGCGTCGTCGATCAGGTCGACGCCACTCGCATCGTGGTGCGCGCGACCGAGGAGTCCGATCCGACCAAACCGGGCGTCGACATCTATCGCCTGATGAAATTCCAGCGCTCGAACCAGAACACCTGCATCAATCAGCGTCCGCTGGTGAAGATGGGCGATCAGGTCACGAAGGGCGACATTATCGCGGACGGTCCGTCGACCGAGCTCGGCGAGCTCGCGCTCGGCCGCAACGTGCTGGTCGCCTTCATGCCGTGGAATGGCTACAACTTCGAGGACTCCATCCTGCTGTCGGAGCGCATCGTCAAGGACGACGTCTTCTCCTCGATCCATATCGAGGAATTCGAGGTGATGGCGCGCGACACCAAGCTCGGCCCGGAGGAAATCACCCGCGACATCCCGAACGTCTCGGAAGAGGCGCTCAAGAACCTCGATGAGGCCGGCATCGTCTACATCGGGGCCGAGGTTCGCGCCGGCGACATTCTCTGCGGCAAGATCACGCCGAAGGGCGAAAGCCCGATGACGCCGGAGGAAAAGCTCCTGCGCGCGATCTTCGGCGAGAAGGCTTCCGACGTGCGCGACACGTCGTTGCGCGTCCCGCCTGGGGTCCAGGGGACGGTGGTCGAGGTGCGCGTGTTCAACCGTCACGGCGTCGAGAAGGACGAACGTGCGCTCGCCATCGAGCGTGAAGAGATCGAACGGCTGGCCAAGGACCGCGACGACGAGCAGGCGATCCTCGACCGCAACGTGTACGGCCGCTTGGCGGAGATGCTTGAAGGCCGCCAAGGCATCGCTGGACCGAAGGGTTTCAAGAAGGATTCGAAGATCACCCGTGCGGTGCTCGAAGAATATCCGCGCTCGCAATGGTGGCAGTTCGCCTCGCCGAACGACAAGCTGATGGCCGAGATCGAGGCGATCCGCAAGCAGTACGACGAGTCGAAGAAAGGGCTCGAGCAGCGCTTCCTCGACAAGGTCGAGAAGCTGCAGCGTGGCGACGAGCTTCCACCGGGCGTGATGAAGATGGTCAAGGTCTTCGTCGCGGTGAAGCGCAAGATCCAGCCGGGCGACAAGATGGCCGGGCGCCACGGCAACAAGGGCGTGGTGTCGAAGATCGTGCCGATCGAGGACATGCCGTTCCTCGAAGACGGCACGCAGGTCGACATCGTGCTCAATCCGTTGGGTGTGCCCAGCCGGATGAACGTGGGGCAAATCCTGGAGACCCATCTCGGCTGGGCCTGCGCCGGACTCGGGTCGAGGATTGGGCAGGCAATCGATGCCTACTACGGCAAACGCGATACCCGTCCGCTCAAGGACACGCTCAAGAAGATCTACGGTGACGACGAGACGATCAAGTCGCTGGGCGAGCCCGAGCTGGTCGAACTCGGAAACAATTTGCGTCACGGGGTGCCGATCGCAACACCCGTCTTCGACGGCGCCAAGGAGGCCGACATCGAGAAGATGCTCGACCTCGCCGGGCTCGATCATTCGGGCCAAGTGACGCTCTATGACGGGCGAACCGGCGAGCCGTTCGATCGCGAGGTGACGGTCGGTTACATCTACATGATGAAGCTGCATCACCTCGTCGACGACAAGATTCACGCGCGCTCGATCGGCCCCTACAGCCTCGTCACCCAGCAGCCGCTGGGCGGCAAGGCGCAGTTCGGCGGCCAGCGGTTCGGCGAAATGGAGGTGTGGGCGCTCGAAGCCTACGGCGCCGCCTACACACTGCAGGAGATGCTGACCGTCAAATCGGACGACGTCGCCGGCCGCACCAAGGTCTATGAAGCGATCGTGCGCGGCGACGACACGTTCGAGGCCGGTATTCCGGAATCCTTCAACGTGCTGGTCAAGGAGATGCGTTCGCTCGGCCTCAACGTCGATCTGCACAATTCGAAGCAGCAACGGCAAGGGCCCGGCGGCGAAATCGCGGAAGCCGCGGAATAGTCAGTCAAGGAGGCGGACGGCGGACGGTATGGACGCAAGGATGGTCCGCACGTCCGTCCTCTGAACGGAGAGAGCTATGAATCAAGAGATTATGAATCTTTTCAGCCCGCAGGTGCCGGCTCAGGTCTTCGACCAGATCCGCATCTCGATTGCGAGCCCGGAAAAGATTCTGTCGTGGTCCTACGGTGAGATCAAGAAGCCGGAGACCATCAACTATCGGACCTTCAAGCCCGAGCGCGACGGCTTGTTCTGTGCGCGCATCTTCGGTCCGATCAAGGACTACGAGTGCTTGTGCGGCAAGTACAAGCGCATGAAGTACAAGGGCATCATCTGCGAGAAGTGCTCGGTCGAGGTCACGCTCTCGCGCGTGCGGCGC
>Ga0066652_100002104_pt1 | contig 10744 bp, 10 predicted proteins | sample GraSoiAngelo_101_FD_71413 | JGI IMG/M metagenome (GOLD analysis project Ga0066652, IMG submission 71413) | Grasslands soil microbial communities from the Angelo Coastal Reserve, California, USA - 14_0903_02_30cm | ecosystem: Environmental > Terrestrial > Soil > Grasslands | place: USA... | reverse complement strand
AGGTGGAGTACGTGAGCATCAGCAGCATGGGCATGGGGAAGATGATGGGCGACCTCGCCATCGTCTTCCGAAACAGCAACCCGCGCACCGGGTGCATCACGAGCATGTTCGTGGACGATCCGCCGCAGCGACTCGTGCAGTACTGGGTGACGCGGAGCGACAAGGGCGGCGTGGCCCTCATCAGCGATTGGGACACGCGCGTCAAGCAGAAGCCGGGTGCGGTGGTCTGGTCGATCATCGCCTGGGCTGGGCAGTTCCAGGGGACTCCTCAACTCCACGCCGGATTCGAGCCGCGACCGTGCTACGACAGCACCGCGGTCGGGGATCCGAAGACCGACGACGCGACGGAGGCGGTCGAGATGCTGAATGTCGCGTTCCGCGACTCCGTGTGGGATTCAGGCGCGCCCGTCCGGCAGACGGCAGAAGAGCGCAGCGCGCCGAACGCGACACCGATGACGGCGGACGCTTGCGCCGATCCCGGACGGCAAAGTCCGACGCAGTTGCAGACGACCACGCTGGTGGACGTCGACCTGCCGATGGACTTCAAGCTCACCAACGGCGCGCGAGCCGAAGCGGACGCCGAGCGAAGCGGCTATGCGCTATATGAATGGCGCGGCGACGACAACAGCACGTTGACGATCGCTCAGGCGTCCGACGTTCACAGCGGATGGACGGGACTCATCGCCACCGAGTGCGAGCTGAACATCGATGGGCGCCCGGTGCACGTCGATATCGCGAACGCGAGCACCTACGGCGCCGACTTCGTCGTGCACGGCTACTTCACGATGGAAGCGGGATCCGCGGTGGGATACGTCGCACACGCTCGATCGCACCAGCGGCAGGAAGAGCTGCTGCACGCACTCCGGACGGTATCGATCAAACCGCGATGGGGCTCGCGCAGGGTCGAGTAGCCAGCGGGTTCAGCTCGTCCGTTCCGCGTTCCCCGTTCCTCGTTCCGCCGTCCAGTCAGCCAGTCGACGGAGTGCGTGCAGCTTATCCGTCCTTCCGACTTTCGCCTTTCCGACCGCATCCCGCAGCCACTCGATCGAGTGGTCGTACACGGCCCGATTCACCGGATACGGGTGGCCGTCCTTGCCGCCGTGCGCGAAGCTGAAGCGCGCGGGATCGCGCAGGCTCGCGGGCTTGCCGTAGACGACGTCCGCCACGAGCGCGAGCGCGCGGACGGCCTTCGCGCCGACGCCGCTCACCGCGAGGAGCTGCTCGAAGTTCTGCGGTGACGCCTCGTACGTGGACAGCAGCACCTTTCGCAGATGCGCGGGACTGATGTCGCGCTCGATATCCACCCAGTGTCGCTTCGGCAGGCTGAGCGTGATGACACGCGCGATCTCGCGGTCGACCACCCGCGGCTCGACGCGCGCAAAGTCCGCGGACGCCGAGCGCGCATCCGAGGATTCCGCCGCGACCAGGTTCAGCACCTGCTGCGCACTGCCGTCGCTGGCGATCGCGGCATGCGGCTCGTTCACGAAGTCCTCGACGCGCGCGCCCAGCCAGTGATAGCGACGCGCGGTGCTGTCGTTCTCCCGCATTCCCTGCTGCACCACCGCCCAGCCGCCATCCGCTGACAGGAAGAAGCTGTGATGGTAGATCCCGAAGCCATCCTGCACCGCCGCGCTGTCGACCTTCGCGGCCATCCGGCTCATGTATGCCAGGCGGTTGCCGTCCATCCCGAGTCGGTTGCCGAAGTCGATCAGCTCAGCGGGCGTCGCCCGGGACGCCTTGCCCTTGCCGCCGGCGACGAAAATGCCGAGGTCGGCAGCGCGCGGCATGAGGCCCTGCTTGAGAGCGCCGCACACGGTGGTGGTGACACCGCTCGAGTGCCAGTCGAAGCCGAGGACGCACCCGAACGCCTGAAACCAGTACGGATCCGAAAGCCGCTCGAAGAAGGCAGCGCGTCCGTGCAGGACGACGATCGCCTCGACGATCTCGGGCGCGAGGAGCGCCATGCGGTCGAACAGCCAGCGCGGTGCCTTCCCGCCGTGCAGCGGGAGCGTCGCGCTACCGACGCGACTCATCGGCGAGGAGCTGCATGTCTCAAGATACTCGGTGTGCACGCATGCGTCCGGCACAACCCGTGCGGCGATCGGTCACGGACCCAGCGGAGGTAATCCAATGGAAGAAGCGCAGAAGCACGAGTATGACTGCATCGTCTGCGGTGCGCACTTCGACAACTCGAAGGACCTATCGCGTCACAACGAGGAATCCCACCTCAAGAACGCGCAGGGGATGGAGAAACCCCGCGACCTGGAGAGTCGGGAGCAGCAGAGCGCAGAAACCGACTGACGAGTTGCGTTGACAGCTGTTTGAACCGCAGAGGACTCAGAGCACCCAGAGAAGGACCGCACTACATATGAGTTGTGCCTTCCTTCTCTGCGTACTCTGAGTCCTCTGTGGTTCTATCGAGTTACCTGCAGAGAAAACGGCCCGTAATCCGCCACCGCCCGCACCGGCGCTCCACCCGAGCCGAGCTTCGTCCGGATGCGCCGGCCGTCCAGCCGCGTCAGCGTCAGCGGAAAGTCCACGTCCATCGGACCGTTCTCCGCGCCGATCTCGAGGTCGGCGTTGAAGTCACGCGGTACGCGCAGGGTCATCGGGCCATAGTCCGCCTCCGCGTCCAGCCCTGCGCCCTGCCAGTGCGCGTCAGTCAACTCGACCGTGAGCGGACCGTGATCCACGCGAGCGCGGACGTCGCCCGCGACATTCCGCAGCGTCAGCGGTCCGTACGCGGCTCGCACGTCCATCTTCCCGGCAACGCCTTCCACCGCGAGCGGCGCGTAGTTCACGCGAACGGTGAGGTCTGATTTCTCGGGCGCGTCGATCAGGATGATCGCCGCCACGAAGTGATCGTCGCTGCGTCGCTCCTCGTCGATGCCGGAGATCCGGAGGGGCCGCGCGTTGAGGTCGAGTGTCGCGCGCTGCGCCAGGGCCTTCGCGTCCTCCACGGTCCGTCCCTGCGCCTGGATCACCAGGCGAACGCGGGCGTCGACGCGCGGCGATCCCTGGACGGTCACTCCGCTGCGGTCGCCGCCGTCGACCTCGATTGCGGCCGTCGGCTTGAAGGCGCCGATCTCGCGCACCTCACAGTACACGGCGTCCGCGTGGCCGTGCATCATCCGGCCGTACTCGCGCCAGATCGGGCGGCAGATGTCATACCCAGCCACCGACGTCGTCCATTGCGCAGACAGGGGCGCCGCAACCGCGCTCGCGACGAGAGCCAGGGGAATCAACCGCATTGGATCTCCAGGGAGGTACGCCCTTTGAGACACCCGAATCAACAGCAGGGTTGGCGGCGCGCGGGTGGCGACGGCTGCTAGTCCCACTCCGGATCGAGGGAGAGCTGGACCCCGCGCCGTTCATGCGCGAGCAGCCAGCGCTTGCGGCGCTTTCCGCCGCCGTAGCCTGAGAGGCTGCCGTCGGCATTGATCACCCGATGACAGGGGACAATGATCGCGAGGCGGTTGTCGCCGTTCGCCCGTCCCACCGCGCGAGCGCTGCCAGGACGAGCGAGCCGTATCGCGATGTCGTCGTACGACGTGGTTCTGCCGAATGGAATCGTGAGCAGCTGCCGCCACACGCTGCTCTGGAAGGGCGTTCCGTCGAGCACGAGCGGGATGGTGAAGTTTTCCCTCAAGCCCAGGAAGTACTCATTCAACTCCTGTTGCGCCTGCTCGAGCACGGGATGCGGCGCCGATTCTGGCCGTCCCGCGCAGATGCGTTCGACGCGCTTCAACTGCACCGGCAGCATCGGTCGATCGTGGAATTCGCAGAGCACGAGGCCGCGGTCGTTCGCGACGGCGAACATCGCGCCAATCGGCGTGGTGAGCTTCTGCGAGCAGAGCATCAGGCCGGATCCTCCCACGTCACCGCGTCTCCGACGGTGATCACACCGTCGTCGAGCACCTGCGCAAAGACGCCGCCGCCCCATCCCGGTCTCATGGCGGCGCGGAGCCCGGGGAACGCCTCGTCCATGCGCTCACAGGGCGTCGTTTCGCCACCGATCGCGAGGCGCACGCCGCCGACGCGCAGCGTCCGTCCGCGCGTGTTCGCGAGCGCGACCCCGCTGACCATGAGATTGGCGCGCCGCGCAGACGGCGATACGTCGGCATCGAGCTCGCGCATCAAACGCTCCCACACCTCGCGCTCGATGAGCGTCACCTGACGCCGGCGGCTCCGGTCCACATTGCCGTCGAGGCCGCGACCAGCGACGGCGGCTGCCTCCGGCACTTCGTCCATGGGACCACGGTAGGCGCGCTTCAACCAGATTGCCTCGAGTCTGCCCATCCGGTCGTGGTGGCTCCAGAGATGAGGTGAAACGAAAATCTTGGCCCGTGGCCCGGTCGCGCCTAGGATAATGCGCGGGCTCGTCGCCGCAAAATCGCGTTTCCACCGCATCTGGCGCTCGACACAGGGACTGCGTTAATACCTCGCATGCCGCCGATCTCCCCCGCGGAATCTGTCTTTGCGCTGATCTCGTTCGAGGGCCCGGATCTGTATTCTCAGGCGGGCGGCCTCGGCGTGCGCATGGCCGGCCTCGCCCGCACCCTCGCCGAGGCCGGCTACGAGACGCATCTGTTCTTCATCGGCGATCCGGCCCTTCCCGGAGAGGAGCAGCAGATCGACGGACGCCTCGTGCTGCATCGCTGGGGACAGTGGATCTCGAAGAATTGCCCGGCCGGCGTGTACGAGGGGGAAGAGCTCAAGCGCGCGGACATGGAGAAATCGCTCCCGCCCTTCCTGCGCGACCAGATTCTCCTGCCCGCCCTCGGTGCCGGGAAGACGCCGGTGATCCTGCTCGAGGAGTGGCAGACGGTGAAGACGTCACGTGTGATCGCCGACGACCTGAAGAAGCGCAATGTGCGCGACAAGGTCGTGTTGCTCTGGAATGCGAACAACCCGTATGGGTTCGATCGGATCGAGTGGCGCAAGCTCGCGGCGGCGGTCACGATCACGGCGGTGAGCCGCTACATGCGGCAGATCATTCGCGCCAGCGGCGTGGATGCCATCGTGCTTCCAAATGGCATCTCCGAGGAGCTGATCGCGCCGGTGAAGAAGGAGGATTTCCGATTCGTGGTCGAAGCGCTGGGGCGCGTGGCGCGCGAGAAGCGTCCGGGACTCTTCTTCAAGATGGCGCGGTGGGAGCGCGAGAAGGGGTGGACGCAGGCGCTCGAAGCGGTGCGTCATTCACATGATCGCGAGCGTCGCATGATCCTCATCGGGCGTGCTGGTGGTCCCGCCGGCAAAGGGGGCGCGCTGGTGACCGAGGCGGAGGCGCACGATCTGCGCGCCACACAGGTGAACAGCGAGTGGGACTTCCGCGGCACGCTCGGCGACCTGATTCGTGACGGGTACGACGTGATCAGCCTCGGCTTCGGTGTCACGCCCGCGCTGGCGCGCACGTTGTACCGCGTATGCGACGGGGTGCTCGCGAACTCCGTGTCGGAACCCTTCGGTCTCGTGGGGCTCGAGGCCATGGCGGCTGGCGGCATCGCGTACACCGGCGGCACCGGCGAGGACTACGCGATCACCGGCCGCAATTCGATCGTGCTCGACTCTCTCGAGCCGATGGAGATCGTGGAGCGCTGGGAGGAGCTGTCCGCGTCCCCCAAGCGCATGGCGCGGCTGCGTCGCCAGGCCCGGCAGACGGCGAAGCAGTATGTCTGGTCGAGCATCCGCAACTACCTGTTCGACGCAGTCACCAAGCAGCTCAAGCGACAAGCAGCACCCAAGCGCGCATCGCGCAAATAGCGACGCGCGCGCTTTGCCGCGTTGTCAGCCGCTTTCCCGATTGCGGTCCAGCACCCGCCGGTCCGCCGGGACCGCGGGTCAGAATTCGATGCTCTTCAGAAAATTGATGTTGTTCCGCGCCGCGACCAGCTCATCCGATGGCGATTCGTGCTCGATGTATGCTGGTTTCTGATTCACGTTCGGCACGGCAGCCAGGAACTTCCTGAAATCGAAGATGCCCTTCCCGAGCTCCGTGTCCGACTTCCGGTCCGGCTGCACGTCCTTGAGGTGGAAGCTCCAGTAGCGGTCCTTGTACTTCTCGAGATACGCCATCGGGTCGCCGCCGCCGATGAGCATGTTGCCCACGTCGAGCTGGTGGCGCACCACGGCCGGGTCGGTCCGCTGGACGAACACGTCGTACGGGACCTGGCCATCGATGAGGGGCATGTGGTCCGCTTCATTATGGAGTGCGAGCCAGATGCCGTGTTTCCGCGCGACCGCGCCGGCCGCGTTGAAGCGATCAGCCCACTCACGCCAGTCGTCCAGCGTCCTGGACGTCTCACCGCTGAAGCTCGGGACGATCAGGTATTGGTGGCCGAGGAAGTTCGCGGTGTCGAGGGATCGCTCCCAGCCGACGAACAGCTGGATGGGATCCATGTGCGCCGACGGCGCGCGCAGTCCCTCGTTCGCGAGCGTCTGCTTCACCTGCGCGGGTGTACGGCCGAAATTGCCGAACGACCAGAGCAGCTCGACGTCCTTGTACCCCATGGCCGCGATCGCGGCGAGCGTCCGCTCGGGGTCCTTCGCCATCGTACGGCGCACCGCGTACAGCTCGAGGCCGACGCGGTCGAGCCTCGTCACCGGCAGGCGCACGCGTCCGCCGAGCATGGTACCTGCCGCGACACCACCCATGGTCTGCACGAATTCTCTGCGTTTCATGTTTCCCTCTGGATTCCGCCGGATATCTTAGGTGCGGCAATTCTACCGGAGCACACCATGGGGCGCTACTCGGCGGGAGCACTAAAAGCGGGCGCACTGCTGCTCGCGTTTTCCGTGTCCGCGCGTCCGCTCGGCGTACCGCGCGCCGCGGATGTGAACGAAAAGCTGATGGGTCGGTGGGACATCACGATCGACGGTCCGAACGGTCGGATGCCGTCCTGGCTGGAGGTGCAGATTCCGGGCGCGCACTCAGGCGGCGATTCGTATGCCGGCCGATTCGTGGGCGTCGTGGGTAGCGCGCGGCCGATCGAGCGGGTGATGCTCAGCGGCGATTCGTTGCACTTCTCCATCCCGAAGCAGTGGGAGCCGGGCGACGGCAACCTGACGGTCGACGCGAAACTGGATGGACCCGATCGTCTGGTTGGCACGATCGTGTTTCCGGACGGCCGCTCGCTTCCCATCTCTGCCGTGCGTGCGCCGACGCTTGAACGCAGATCGTCACCGGTGTGGGCAAGTCCCGTTGCGCTGCTCGCGCACAGCAGTATCACGGGATGGCACACGCAACGCGGCGGGACGAACCAGTGGGAGGTGAAGGACGGCATCCTTCGCAGCCCGCGGTCCGGCGAGAACATCATCACGGATCGCAAGTTCATGGACTTCAAGCTGCACATCGAATTCCGCTTCCCGAAAGGAAGCAACAGCGGTGTCTATCTCCGCGGGCGGCACGAGGTCCAGGTCGAGGACGACTACGGACTCGAGCCGCTCGACGATCGCTTCGCCGGTGTGTACGGATTCATCGAGCCGAACGAGATGGCGGCGAAGCCCGCGGGCGAGTGGCAGACCTACGACATCACGCTCGTTGGACGTCGTGTGACGATCGTGGCGAACGGCAAGCAGGTGGTCTCGGACCAGACGATTCCCGGACCCACCGGTGGCGCGCTCGACGCCAATGAAGGCGAGCCTGGGCCATTGCTGCTGCAGGGCGATCACGGGCCGGTCGAATACCGCAACATCATCATCACGCCAGCGCGATAGCAGCCCGTAGCCTGACTGCGGTCATGACGGCTCCGTCATGACCGCGGTTCGAGCAGTTCCCGCAACGCCGGAATTGCATCCGTGGCGCGCATCGAAAGATCCATCCGGTAGCCACCCGGTTCAGAGAGCGCTCTGAACGCGCGCTCGCGATTCCCGGGCGACAGATCCATTTCCGCCTCCTCGGCGGACATCAGTGCCGAGAAGATCTCTTCGGACGTCGCACGAATCACCGCCAGGCGTTCTGCTCCGGATCGGGACAGCAGCACCACGCGCGGGTTGCGACCATACGGCATCCAGTCGGAGTCCGGATTCAGACGCACGATAACCTTGGGCTCGTTGTCTGCACCCATCGCCTGAGCGGGCAAGCCGCGCAGCTCGGCATAGCGGTCCCTGACGTCGTCCAGCAGCAGGATCCGCGGTGGCGCGCCATCGCCCCATACACGCAGCTCGGGGGACAGCTGCACGCGCGTGGCGTCATCCGACAGCACCTCCATGCCCGCGCGATGTGCCTCCCACATGAGCGTGCTTTTCCCGACGCCACTCGGGCCGTGCAACACGAGCGACCGGTCCCCTGCTCGCAACGTGGCCGCGTGCAGAGGGTGCCGATCGCGGCGGTTGATCACCGAGAACAGCATGCCCTCGATGACGCGCCAGGCCTCGCTGCCCTCGGCGAGTGTCGAGTCGACCAGGTGCATCGTGCCGCTGGCCCGATCCAGATCGATGACGACGCGAAGGTTGGGAAGGGCGAGGTGCAGCTCGCGGCCGTCACGTATCTCCCACGCCAGGCGATCCGGAGCACCGACCAGCGGTGCGGAGACGACCCGCACGTCGAGGTCCGCCTCGTGTCGAACCGTCGCATCGAGCTCGGGAAACCGGTGGGTTGCCATCTGTGTCACCGATGCCGAGTTCGAACGGACGCGCACCGGCACGTCCGCGATCGCGACGATCGCCACATGCGAGCGCTCAGCTGGCATGATGGGGTGAGCGCGGATATCGTGAGCCGTGCCCATACACGCCGGGACGAACGACGCTGGCGCTGCCCGCGACGAAGCCGATATCGCGTCGCGCGTGCGACGCTTCCAGCTGAGCGGCGACGTCGCCGATCTCTGGCCGGGCGTCACCGCCGCAGCGGTGGCGGAAGCGCGCGCCGAGATCGAGCGCGTGACCACGGTGCTTCTCAGGCAAACGAACCCGGCGCCGGTGGAGCTGAGCGCCAGCGACCACCAGGCGCGCGTTTTCAGCTGCGCGGCGTTTGCTTCGGGCACGGGTGCGCTGCTGGGTTTCTGGATCGAACAGCACCGTGTCACGGCACCCGCACGGCTCGCCGCCATGCTGTTGGAGCAGCTCTCGCAGAACAGGCAATTCATCGCGCGCGTCGACGGTGAGCTGGCGCCCGCGCTCGACGCCTTCGCCGCGATGGAGATCGTCCCGCTCGTCATCAAGGGAGCCCACACGGCGCGAGCGTACTGGGACGACGTCGGCGTGCGCCCCATCGCGGACGTGGACCTCGTCATTCCCGCACCACGCGTCGCGGACGCCGAGCGCGCGCTCGCGGAAGCCGGATTCGCGCCCGGCGGCGCGGGACTCCAAGAGCCGTACAAACGGGACTGGATGCCGCCTGGGGCGCGTACACCGGCCTCCATCGAACGGCCGGACGCGCGCAACCCGTGGCAGATCGATCTGCACGTCTCGCTCGACCAGGATTTCGGATGCGGTGCATCCGCGCGCCTCGACCGCACGCTCGGCGACACGCGCGATCTCACGCTCGCCGGCCGGCGGGTCCTGGCTCCCGAGCAGCCGCTCACGCTCCTGCTCCTGGCAACACACGCTGCCAGACATCTCGACTCGATGCGCCTGTTCCGGATCATCGAGCTCGTCGAGGTGATCCGCCGCGACACGCGAGCGCGACGTCTCGACTGGGACCGTGTCGTCGACGCGCTGCACGTGACGCAGTCTGCGGCGTACGCCTTTCCTCTGCTTCATCTCGCCGAGCAGTTGGTGCCTGGCACGGTGGACGAGCGCGTCCGCCAACATTGCGCGAGCGCGGCGACCTGGGGAGTTCGGCACACCGTTCGCCGCATGATTCCCTCCGGTTCGTCGAGCCGCCACGGTCTGGTCCGGGAGTTCATGTGGGCGCGCGGCCCGATCGATCTCTCCCGTCGCGTGGTGGCGCGCGTTCTCGCGCGGGACTCGCTGGGAGTCAGGCAACGCTGGTTGCGGCTGGCGCGACGGGCACTCGACGGACTCATCTCGATTCGTGCCCCCGACGAACGTGCGATCACGTCATCCGGCGTTCGGGCGAGCCGGTCGTAGTCACGGCGGGACGGTCGGCTCGCAAGGCGCCGTAGAGCAGCAGCGACGAGGTTGCGGCCGCGACGCCGGCAACCTGAAGCAGCAAGGTGAAAGACGTCGTCTGCAGAATCCAGCCACCGGTGGAAGCGCCCGCGGCGCCGGATGCTTCGGCCGCGGCATTGCGCCAGCTGGCGACGATACCGTGTCGTTCACGCGGCGCGCGCTCCAGCAGCAGCTGGTCGATGAGAGGATTCGTGGCGGGCGCTACGATGCCCTGAACGACGAAGAGTGCTGCGGCGATCCAGAACGGCAGGCCCAGCGACAGCGCGAGCAAGGCGGGCGCCAGCAGCGCCATCCACGCAAACAGCATCCGGCGAGGGCCACGCCGCGCTGCCAGCTCCGCAGCGCCGATCAGGGCGAGCGCACTGACCAGCTGCGCCGAGGCGAACACCGCGCCCACCTCCGACACGCGCATCGCGTACCGGTCGGCGAAGAACAGATTGAAGAACGGCAGGACGAGCGCAGCGGCGAGCATCCAGAGCGCGATCAGCGGGACGAGCAATCGCAGATTCCCGGACCGCGGCAGTGCCAGCTGAGACTTCCCGCCACTCGCACGGCCTGTCGCAGCTGTGCCGGGGATCCCTGCATAACAAATGGCGGACAGCACCGTCACGGCCGCCCCCGCGATCAGCGTTGCCTGGGTGGGCGTCAGTGCACTGCCCACGATTTCACGCAG
>Ga0066652_100002103_pt1 | contig 10744 bp, 6 predicted proteins | sample GraSoiAngelo_101_FD_71413 | JGI IMG/M metagenome (GOLD analysis project Ga0066652, IMG submission 71413) | Grasslands soil microbial communities from the Angelo Coastal Reserve, California, USA - 14_0903_02_30cm | ecosystem: Environmental > Terrestrial > Soil > Grasslands | place: USA... | reverse complement strand
GGCGACGTGAACGGCGATGGCCGCGGCTTCGACCGCGCGTTCATCCCCGATCCGGCGGGGGAGTCCGATCCCGCCGTGGCGGCGTCGGTCCGAACGCTGCTCGCCACGGGCTCGCCGACCGCAAAGCGCTGTCTCGAGGCATACCTCGGTCGAGTCGCCGAGCGAAACGGGTGCCGAGGCCCGTGGACGCAGTCGCTGAACGTGCAGTACCGTCCAGTGATGCCGCGTCGATGGGGAGGACGCGTCACGCCGGCCGTGTACTTCCAGAATATCCTCGCGGGATTCGATCAGCTCGTGCACGGCGGCGGCAACATGCGCGGCTGGGGCTCGTCGGCGACGCCGGATCCGGTGCTGTTCGTGCCGCGCGGCTTCGACGCCGGCGCGCAGCGCTTCCGATACGACGTCAACCCGCGCTTCGCGGATACGCGGCCGAACCGCACGCTGCTGCGCGAGCCGTTTCGCATCGTGATCGACTTCTCGCTGCAGCTCTCGACCGACTACGGTCTCCAGGAGCTTCGCCGCGCCGTCGAGCCGGTGAAGACGGACGAGGGCTGGCGCCGTCGCACGGCTGATTCGATCGCGGCGTATTACATGTCCAACACGTCGGACGTGTACAAGGCCCTGCTCCACGAGAGCGACTCGCTCTTCCTCACGCGCGCGCAGGTGACCGCGCTCGAGCGGGCCGACTCGGCGTTCTCCGCGAGGGTCCGAGACGTGTATCGCCCGCTCGGCGAGTATCTCGCCCGTGGCAACGGCGCGGCGGGGAAGGCGGAGATGGACAGCGCGAACACGTCGAAGAAGGCCTACTGGCGCATCTTCTGGGAGCAGCCGGAGATCGCCGACAGCCTCGTCACGCCGACGCAGAAAGAGCTCTGGCCGATGCTGCGCCACATGCTGGACGTCACGAAGAAGGATCGGGAGAACAGCCAGTTTCAGTTCGGCTTCCCGGTCACGCTGACGCCCCCGCCGACGAGCGCGGCGAAAGGGGCACCCGGGTCGTCGACGACGAATCGCACGGTTCCGTAGCGCACGAGCGCCGCTTGGCGCAACCGAGGACGGCCAGGTAGAGTTCGGCATGCTCCAGTCCGAACGAGCCATACGTCCGTCCTCGGTGCGCGCCGTATGACGCCCAATCGTGTCGAGGCGTTCAGCGACGGTGTGATCGCGATCATCATCACGATCATGGTGCTCGAGCTGCGCCCCCCGCATGAGCCGACGTGGGCGGCGCTGGGACCGCTCTGGCCCGTGATCACCAGCTACGTGATGAGCTTCGTGTATCTGGGGATCTACTGGAACAACCACCATCACATGCTGCATCTCACGCGGCGCGTGACGGGCGGAATTCTCTGGGCCAACCTGCATCTGCTGTTCTGGCTCTCGCTCACGCCGTTCACGACGGCATGGATGGGCGAGACGCACTTCGCCGCCGTGCCGACCTCGGTGTATGGCGCCGTGCTGCTTGCCTGCGCCATCTCGTACTACGTGCTGCAGCAGACGATCATCCGGAGTCAGGGACCGGGCTCCATCCTCGCCGCAGCGGTCGGCCAGGACAAGAAGGGAAGGCTCTCGCCCGTCCTCTACCTGCTCGCGGTGTTCGCCGCCTTCGTGCACCCGGGACTGTCCGGCGCGCTGTACGCCACCGTCGCGCTGATCTGGCTCGTCCCCGACAAGCGCATCGAGCGGGTGCTCGCGGCGCAACATCCCACGGAACCATGACCACTTCCCTGATGATCCTCATCGCCGGACCCTATCGCTCCGGCACGAACGACGACCCCGAGAAGATGGCGGCGAACGTGCACGCGATGGAGAGTTGCGCCCTGCCGCTCTTTCGGGCAGGGCACATCCCGGTCGTCGGGGAGTGGCTCGCGCTGCCGCTCGTCGGGCTGGCGGGCTCGCGCCGCGTCGGCGACGCGGCGTTCGAGGAGATCTTCCATCCGATCGCCATCCGACTGCTCATGCGGTGCGACGCGGTGCTGCGCGTCGGGGGCCCTTCGCACGGCGCCGATCACATGGTGGAGCTCGCGCGGGTACGCGGCCTCGCCGTCTATCACGCGCTCTCCGAAGTGCCGGGCTGTGCCTGATGAGAACGGCGCCCCGTTCGAGGGATCCGCACCCGTGATCCCGAGCGAAATCGAGAGCCCGGGACCTGTCATCCCGAGCGAAGTCGAGGGATCTGTACTCTCAACAAGTACAGATCCCTCGACTCGCTACGCTCGCTCGGGATGACGGTCGTTCGACGTCGTAAGGAACCTCAGGGCGCCTTGAGCGTGCTCAGATACTCCACGACGTCGCGGATCTCGCGGCGTGTCAACAGGCTGCCCATCGGCGGCATCGCCGACGGACCGTTGACGCGCTGCGCGATGTCGGACTTCGGCACGCGCTGATCGCCACCGGCATCGACCACGACGTGCGTCGGGGTCTCGTCCTTGAGCGTGCCGAACAGCTTCTTTCCGTTCTTGAGCGTGAGCTGTACGGGGCCGTAGCCTGGCGAGATGCGCGCACTCGGATCGACGAGGGCCTCGAGCAGCTGTTCGCGCTGGAGCCGCGACGCGACCCCCGACAGGTTCGGCCCGACGTTGGCGCCCGGACCGCCGAAGCTGTGACAGCGTGTGCACTGGGCAGCGGGTGCCTGGAACACGACGCGGGCCCCGCGCCGCGCGTCGCCGCCATGGAGTGCATCCGCATACAGCTCGACGGGCTTCGCGCCGGGCCGGCCCGCCAGCTTGTCGAGCCGAGCGACGAGCGCCGGATCCTTCGACGCGCGCGCGGCCTCGGCGACGTCGAGCTGGATCTCGGGAGCCAGCTTTCCCTGCTCGAGCTGCTCGACGAGACGCGTCATCGCTTCGCGGCCCGTCGCGCCGGGCACCTCGCCCATCGCTTGGAGCGCCGACTGCTGCTCGGCGATCGACCCCTTGCCGATCACCGACGACAGCAGCTCGGCAGTCGTGGCTTCGGGCAGGTGTAGTCCCGGAATGGCCGTGAGCGCCGCCATGCGCACCGTGGGCTCCTTGTCCTGCAGCGCGCCGCGCACCGCCTCGGCCACGCGCTCGTGCCGCATGGCGACGAGCGCACGCAGCGCGGCGATGCGGATCTCCGTCGCCGGAGACGACTGGAGCTTGGTGAGGAGTATCGGGCCGGCTTCCATCACGCGCAGCCGACCGACGGCATCCGCGAGTGCGACCTGCAGCGCGGTGCTGCCGCTGGCGAAGATCGGCTGCACGAGCGTGGCGATTGCCGCGCGCGCGATGGCCGAGTCGCGCTCCATCGGGCCGATCGCCGTGCCATCGACGCGATCGAGGACGGACGGCTTCGGCCACACGCCGAGCACCGAGATCGCCTCGGCGCGCATCTCGTCGTTGCCCGCGCTACCGCCGGCGTACGCCGCGACGCGGCGTGCGGCGTCGGCGGTACCGACGCGCAGATTGGCGTTGAGCGCACGGCGCACGAACGGCTCGTTCGTGACCTTGCTCTCGAGCGCCGCGGCGAGCTGCGGCAGCGCGGCAGTGATGCCACCATCGTCGTTGATGGCGCGTGCCGCCTCGGTGGCGATGTACTCGTCCTGATCGGCGAGGAAGGGCGCGACGCCAGCGTCCTTCAACCGGCGCAGCGCGACGACCGCCGCGATCCGTACGGCACGGTTGGGATTCGTCGCCAGGCTCGCGATCGCAGCGGCCGGTCCGATGCGCGAGAGCGCCAGCGCGCCGGCGTGACGGAGGTAGACGTCCTCCTCGTTGTTGGCCGCCAGCATCTCCACGATCGGCTGGAACGCCGGCCGGTAGGCGTCGCGGCCGAGCGCCTCGGCGGCGAAGAAGCGCACCCGCGGCGAGGCATCACGCAGCATCGGCACGATCGCCGGCGCGGCCGCGCCGTACCGGACATCGCCAAGCAGCTTCGCTGCCTGAGCGCGGATCTCGGCGTCGCCATCCTTCAGCAATGGAACGAGCGCGGCGGCCTGCCGCGAATCCCTGCGCGCGAGCTGGCCGATGCCCCACATGCCGTGAATGCGCGCGAGCTGATTGTCGGTCTGCTTCGTCGCGGCGAGCAACTCCGCCGAGGCACCACGGTCGACGAGCTCGAACTGCGCCTTCGTGCGCACGCGCATGTCCGCGTGGCGGAGGAGCGCGCTCAGCTCGGCGATCGACTTCGCCTTGAAGTCCGCGGCGATCAACGTCTTCGTCTCGGCGCGCAGCGGGTTCGCCGCGGCGGCGGGAACGTCGACCTTCCAGATGCGCCCGCGGTCCTTCGGCTCCCAACCCTCGATCCAGTCGGCGAGATAGAGCGCGCCATCGGGTCCGAACCGCACGCCCGTAACGAGAAGGTTCTGCACCACCGCGGTGTCGTCCGTGACGCGGAAGCCCGCACCCTGCGGCGCCACCTTGAACGCCTGGATGCTCGCGCGAGCCGGCGCGCCCGTGAACACCGAGTTGAAGAAGTAGCCCTTCCACCGGTCGTTCAGCGCGGTGCCGGGATTGTGATGGAATCCCGATGGTCCGGAGTGCCACGCCGCGATGGGAGGGGTGAACCACGCTGCCTGACCCGGGAAGCGCGGCTTGAACATGCTCTCTTCCATCCAGACCTTGTACGTGTTGTTGTCCGGATCGACGTACTTCCCGAACTGCCAGTTGATCCGCCAGCCGCTGTCCATGCCGTCGACGATGTAGACGACGCGCTCCGTCTCGCCGGGATGATCGCCGTCGTTGTCGGGCGAGATCAGGTTGCCGTACTCGTCGAAGTCGAAGTCCTGCGGATTGCGCAGCCCTCGCGCGAAGATCTCCTCCTCCGTGCCGTCGAGGTTCGCGCGCAGGATCACGCCGCTGTTCGGGTTCGACAAGTGCCGGCCCTCACGCGTCGTGATGTTCACGCCGAGATCACCCTGCTTCCAGTACAGCCGGCCGTCGGGTCCCACGAGAGGGCTCGAGTGGCCGTGACCGCCGAAGCCGATGTGGACCCCCGAGCCGTGCGACAGCGATTCCTTCGCGTCGAACACGCCGTCGTTGTTCGTGTCCTTCAGCCGCCAGAGGTCGGGCGAGATGGTGACGTACACGTCGTTCTTGTACGCGAGCACGTCGTGCAGCACGTCGCTCACGAGGTCGTTGAAGTCCTCGAGCACGAGCTGCGATTGATCCGCCACGCCGTCGCCGTTCGTGTCCTCCAGCCGCCAGAGCTTTTCCTTGTGGAAGGTGAGGTCCTTCCAGTCGCGCGAGCCGTCGCCGTTCCAGTCCTTCAGCCACTGGTTCTTCGCGCTGTTCTCCGGCGCGAGCACGCGCTGATAGAAGGCGCGCTTGTCCTCGATGTCCTTGAACGTGATCGACGAGACCATCCAGTCCTGATGGCCGCGAATGTCGATCTCGTCGCGGTCGGTGCGCGCGGTCTGCGTCACGTACAACCGCCCGCGGTCGTCGAACGAGATGCCGATCGGGTCGGCGACCATTCCCTCGGGCGCCCACAGGCTCAGCTCGAGCCCCGACGCAAGCGGGGCGGACACCGCTGCGCGTCCGGCCTGGCTCAGCTTCGTTGCCGAATCCGGCGACAGCCGCACCGTCGTGGGCGTGAACGGCGGCACCGGCACCGAAACGAGCGCGCGGACCGGAGTGGAGGAGGACGAGGCAGCGGGTGCCGGAGCGGGCTCGGGCACCGGTACCGACTGACAGGCGAGTGCCGTCAGCATTCCGACGGCGCCGACCGAGGTCAGCCGCGCCAGGAAAGCGCGATTCGTACGTTGAAGACGCATCGTGGACTGTACCGAAGGGGGAGGTTGGACGTCCGGGGACTCATCGGGCGCGCGACCCGGTGGCGTCGGCGAGCTGACTCAAGTTTGACGGGTGCGCCAGAACCGGCAATCCGGCGGCCTCGGCCCGAGGGGTCCCGCGCAGTGACTACGTGACACTCGCGCCGATGGTTGCGTTGGCTTGGCGCATCTATCGTGCGACGAGCGCGACATCGCGATCCGGCAGCCGCTCGACCCGCCCGACGATGAACACGTAGGACATCGCGCCCAGCAGGGCGAGGAGCGCGATGTACGCGAGCCCCGCGGAGAAGCCGTAGTCGCGCGCCAGATAGCCGATGACGATCGGCACGGTGATCCCCGACAGGTTGCCGAAGAAGTTGAACACGCCGCCGGTGAGCCCGAGCAGTCGCTCCGGTGCGATCGCCGACACGAGCGACCAGGTGATCGACGCCAGCCCGTTGCCGAAGAACGCAAGGGCGAGGAAGCCGACGATCATCGCAGGCTCGTTCACGAAGTTCGCGCCGACGATGCTGGTCGACAGCAGGAGTCCCGTGACGATCGGCACCTTGCGCGCCGTTCCCAGCGATGCGCCGCGTCGCACCATCGCGTCGGACAGGAGCCCGGAGCTCAGCACGCCGACGAACGCGGCGAGAAAGGGCAGCGAGGCGAAGAACCCGGCCTTCACGAAGCTCATCCCCCGCGCCTGCACGAGGTATGTCGGGAACCAGGTGAGAAAGAACCACAGCGTGGAAGTGAGCGCGAATTGACCGAGGTAGACTCCCCAGAGCTTTCGCGAGCTGAGCACGTGCGCGAGGTCCGCGCCGGAGAAGGAACGGCGCTCGCGCTGCGTGCGGTCGAGGTCCACGAGACCGCCGCCGCGCCGGATCTGATCGATCTCTCCCGCGTTCGTGCCCGGGAACTCGTGCGGCGGGCGGTACGTGGCGTACCACACGAGACCCCACACGATCCCGAGCGCTCCGGTGACGACGAACACCATGTGCCATCCGAACCGCGTCTGGATCCAGACGAGCGCCGGGGTGAGGAACGCGATGCCGACGTACTGCCCCGACGTGTAGAACGCGATCGCCGTCGCGCGCTCGCGCTCCGGGAACCAGGTCGTCACCACGCGGTTGTTGATCGGGTACGACGGAGCCTCGAGCGCTCCGACGAGCATCCGCACCGCCATCAGGCCGGCCACGCCCGCCGTGAAGCCGAGGGAGATGGTGGCGATCGACCACGCGACGATGAGCACGGCGAACAGAACGCGCGGCGCGACGCGGTCGACGAGCCAGCCGCCCGGAATCTGGCAGAGCGCGTACGTCCACCCGAACGCCGACAGCACGTAGCCCATCTGCGCCGTGTCGAGCGCGAGGGCCGCACGCATCGCCGGCGCGGTGATCGAGAGGTTGCTCCGGTCGAGATAGTTGATCGTGACGCTCACGAACAGGAGCACCATGATCGCGAACCGCGTCCGCGTCGGACGGACGCCACCGAGCGCCCCGTCCGCTCCCTCGCCTACCACTCGGCGAAGCTCCCGTCAGCGTGGCGCCACACGGGATTGCGCCAGCGGTGGCCCGTTCGCGCCATCCGCTCCACGACCTCCTCATCGATCTCGATGCCGAGCCCGGGCCCCTGCGGAATGGCGACGAACCCCTCGCGGTACGCGAACACCGACGGATCCTTGAGATAGTCGAGCAGATCGTTCGTCGTGTTGTAGTGGATGCCGAGCGACTGCTCCTGGATGAACGCGTTGTAGCACACCGCGTCCAATTGAAGGTTGGCCGCGAGCGCGATCGGCCCGAGCGGACAGTGCAGCGCGAGCGCGACGTCGTACGCCTCGGCCATCGCGGCGATCTTTCTCGTTTCCGTTATGCCGCCCGCATGCGATGGATCGGGCTGCACGATGTCGACGTAGCCATCGGCGAGGATGCGCTTGAAGTCCCACCGCGAGTACAGCCGCTCGCCGAGCGCGATCGGTGTCGCGCAGTGGTTGGCGATCTCCTTCAGCGCTTCCGCATGTTCCGAGAGCACGGGCTCTTCGATGAACATCAGCCGGAACGGCTCGAGCTCCTTCGCGATGACCTTGGCCATCGGCCGGTGCACCCGGCCGTGGAAGTCGACACCAATGCCGAAGTCCGGCCCCATCGCGTCGCGGATCGCCTGCACGCGCGCGAGCACCGCGTCGATCTTGGCGTGCGAATCGACGATCTGCATCTCCTCGGTCGCATTCATCTTCACGGCCGAGAAGCCACGCGCCCCGCACTCGCGCGCCATCGTCGCCGTGTCGCCTGGCCGGTCGCCGCCGATCCACGAGTAGACCCGGATCCGATCGCGCAATTGGCCACCCAGCAGCGCGTGCACCGGAACGCCGAGCGCCTTGCCCTTGATGTCCCACAGTGCCTGGTCGATGCCGGCGAGTGCGCTCATGTGCACGCCGCCGCCGCGATAGAAGCCAGCGCGAAAGAGCACCGTCCAGTGGTCCTCGATGAGCGCCGGGTCCTTGCCGATCAGATAGTCGGCCAGCTCGTCGACCGCGGTGGCGACCGTGTGCGCTCGCCCCTCGAGCACCGGCTCCCCCCATCCGGTGATTCCCTCGTCCGTCTCGATCTTGAGGAAGCACCACCGCGGCGGGACGATGAACGTGGTGAGCGCGGTGATCTTCATCGATGCTCCGATCGGTGGTCGAGGGATGCGAGCGTCAGCTGGCGACGCTCCGCAGGCGCTTCCAGGCGGAGACGAAATCGCGCGCGTTCGCTGCGACACGCGACGGGTCGTCGCCGCGGCGATACAGCGCACCGCCCAGGCCGAACCCCGCCGCGCCGGCGGCAACATAGCTCGCCATCGCGTCGGGAGTGATCCCCCCGACGGGCAGGAGCCGCGTCCCGGACGGAAACACGGTCCGCATCGCCTTGAGAACAGACGGCGTGAGCAGCTCGGCGGGGAACAGCTTGAGCGCGTCGGCGCCGTTGGCGAGGGCGGCGAAGCCCTCCGTTGGCGTGGCGATACCGGGAATGCACGCCAGGCCGGCCGCCTTGGCCGCGCGCACGACGTCGGCGTCGCCGTGCGGCATCACGATCAGCCGCCCGCTCGCCGCCGCGATCTCGCGCACCTGGTCCGGCGACGTGACCGTGCCGGCGCCGATCAGGATCGCCTGGCCGAATCTCGCGTGCAGTCGCTGGATGCTCTCGAGGGGGCGCGGCGAGTTGAGCGGCACCTCGATGATGGCGAAGCCCGCGTCCACGAGGGCATCGCCCACGCCGACGACGTCCTCGGGCGCGACGCCGCGCAGGATCGCGACGAGGGGAAGCCGGTCGAGAAATGGTTCGAGCATCGCTGCCGTGGCTCCGCGAGACGAGGGGGCTGAATGCGCCGCGCGCATGGAGACGACGAGCGTCTCCATGCGCGTGACGTACGTTCGGCGTCGCCCGCCCGATCGGGCGACGCTCTGTGCCTCAGGCGATCGATGGCACGGTGAACGGGGCGCGGTACTGAGCGCTCAGCATCTTGTTCGCGCGTGCCGCGTCCGCACCGAGGAACCGCTCGTTCTTCGCGTCGACGATGAGCGGGACACCCAGCGTGAGCGGTGTCTTGTCGAGATCGACGTTGTTGTTGTGCAGGTGCTCGACCATCCGGCCGTACGCCTCGGACAGCTTCGCGTCGGACTTGATGCGGGACGCGATCTTCGCCGGACCCGCCTGCGTCCCGATCTGGTGCGAGATGTTGCCGAGGTGGCAGAGCGCGCTCGACGTGTTGCCCTCCTCGATCGGACCGTACAGCTCTTCCATCTTTCTGTTGCGGATGACGTCGATGAAGTTCTGCATGTGGCGGTCGTTGCCCTTGAACTCCTTGACGGTCTTCCCGTTCTTGTCCACAGCCACGGCGCTGAAGTACTGGGTGGTGATGAGGCTCCCGCCCTCGCAGTCGATCACGTTGCCGATGTCGACGCCGCGGTATTTGTCCATGTCGCCGCCCCCGCCGCCCTGATTGAGCGCTGGGTCGCCGCCCGCGCTGGCGATGCCCGCCTTCTTCGGCAGACCGCGAACCTCGAAGATGAGCGGTGCGGTCGCGTAGTCGTGGATGACCACCTGCGTGTTCGGCGTGTCGCCGTCGTCGATGTACCCGAGCCGTCCGCCGATGCTCAGCGAGTGGCGCGGCAGTCCCGACTCCCCGAGGAACCAGCGCGCGACGTCCATCTGGTGGATCCCCTGGTTGCCGACGTCGCCGTTGCCGTAGAGATACACCCAGTGCCAGTCGTAGTGGATCGGACCGTTCTTCGGGTTGTTGCGGTGCGGCGGCACGAGCGGCGCCGGTCCCGTCCACAGGTCGTAGTTGACCGTCGCTGGGATCGGCTGCGGGCCCGTCGTCTTGCCGATGCTGTCGCGGCGCTTGTAGCAGAAACCGCGTGCCACCGTGATCTTGCCGAGGTTGCCGGCCTGAATCCACTGCACGGCCTCGCGAAGTCCCTCGCCGGAGCGGATCTGCGTGCCCGCCTGCACGACCTTGTTGTACTTCTTCGCCGCGTTCACCAGCTGGCGCCCTTCCCACACGTTGTGCGAGACGGGCTTCTCGACGTAGACGTCCTTGCCGTTCTGCACCGCCCAGATCGCGGCGAGCGAATGCCAGTGATTCGGCGTCGCGATCGTCACCGCATCGATGTCCTTGTTCGCCAGCAGCTCCCGGATATCGGTGTAGCGCTTCGCGTCGGGCAGGTTGCCCTTCTTCTGCGCCATGTCGAGCACCGCGGTGTCGGGATCGCAAAGCGCGACGATGCGCACTCCCGAGATCTTCGACAGGCTGGACACGTGATTCATGCCGCGGCCGTGAAGGCCGATCACCGCGACGCGAATGTCGTCGTTGGCGCCGAGCACCTTGGACCAGGAGCGGGCGGGAAGGACGGTCCCTGCGGCGGCCAGCGCCGAGGTCTTCAGGAATGTGCGACGTGAAGTGCTCATGGGTCGGTGGGCAGCGGTGTGGATGGGCGAGCGACCGAGGCGTGCGTTCGGATCCAGGCGTCCG
>Ga0066652_100002100_pt1 | contig 10749 bp, 13 predicted proteins | sample GraSoiAngelo_101_FD_71413 | JGI IMG/M metagenome (GOLD analysis project Ga0066652, IMG submission 71413) | Grasslands soil microbial communities from the Angelo Coastal Reserve, California, USA - 14_0903_02_30cm | ecosystem: Environmental > Terrestrial > Soil > Grasslands | place: USA... | reverse complement strand
CCGAACACCTATCGCGCGGCGTCGGGCGCGCCGGGGCCGAGGTACTGGCAGAACCGCGCCGATTACGACATCAAGGCGTCGCTCGACACGACCACCAAGACGCTCACCGGTTCGCTCCGACTCCGCTACACGAACAACTCGCCCGACACGCTCCGCTTCATCTGGCTGCAGGCCGAGCAGAACGCGTTCAAGGATAAGTCGCTCAACTCGTACATCTTCCCGCAGGACTCCCGCTTCGGCGCGCGCGGGTTCGAGGGTGGCGACGTGATCGAGCGGTTCGACCAGATCCTCGGCGGCGCGCGACGCGTCGCGGTGAAGCGCCGCACGAACGAGACGGTGATGAAGGTCGATCTCGCCGAGCCGCTCGCGCCGGGCCGCGCCGCGACGTTCGACGTCGCGTGGCACTTCCTGATCCCCGAGCATGGCGCCGACCGTATGGGTCGTGACGGGTCGCTCTACGAGCTGGCGCAGTGGTACCCGCGCGTCGCCGTCTATGACGACGTGCGCGGCTGGAACATCGAGCCATACCTCGGCCAGGGCGAGTTCTACCTCGAGTACGGCGACTACACGGTCGAGATCACGGTGCCTACGGGCTACATCGTGGCCAGCACGGGATCACTGACGAACGCCTCGGCCGTGCTGCCGGGGACGCAGGTCTCGCGGCTCGCGCAGGCGCTCAAGTCTCCGACGACGGTGAACATCGTCACGCTCGACGAGATCCGTTCGGGCGCCGCGCGGCCGAAGGTGAGTGCCGCGACGCTGACCTGGAAGTTCGCGGCGAAGAACGTGCGCGACGTCGCCTGGGCCGCCTCCCCCGAATACATCTGGGACGCGAGCGGATGGAACGGCATTCTCGCGCAGGCATTCTACCGGCCGAGCGCGATCGACCCGTGGAAGGACGCAGCGGATCAGACGCGCATGTCGCTCGACGAGTACTCGACGCGCTGGATCAAGTATCCGTGGCCGCAGATGAGCGCCGTCGAAGGCCCGATCAGCGGCATGGAGTACCCGATGCTCGTCATGGAAGCGAAGAGCAGCGACAAGTACGACCTGTACAACGTCGTGACGCACGAGATCGGGCACAACTGGTTCCCGATGCTCGTCGGCTCGAACGAGCGCGTGCACATGTGGCAGGACGAAGGGTTCAACACGTTCATCAACACGTTCAGCGAGGGACGACGGTACCCGGAACGTGGGGACCAGATGGCGCGCGCGCACGACGAGCGGCGGTACGTCGAGGCGGCGATGAAGGCGAACTCCGACAAGCCGATCGACGTGATGCCCGACCGTATCGACCCGCGCCTGCTCGGTCTCGCCTCGTACGTGAAGCCGAGCGTGGGGCTGCAGCTGCTGCGGCAGGAGATCATGGGGCCGGAGGCGTTCGACGACGCGTTCCGAACGTACATCCAGCGGTGGGCATTCAAGCATCCGACGCCGGCGGACTTCTACCGCACGATGGAAGACGCGGGCGGCCGCCGGCTCGACTGGTTCTGGCGCGAGTGGTTCAAGGAGAATCCACATTTCGATCAGGCGATCGACACCGTGATCACGCGCCAGGACGGCGAGGTGCAGCAGGTCGTCGTCGCGTACGGCAACCGTGCGCGCGGCGTGCTCCCGATTCACGTGCGGTTCACGTTCAGTGACGGCTCGACAGAGAGCCACGACTACCCAGCCGAAGTGTGGAGCACGAACACGACGCGCTACGTGCGGCAGTACGGTTTCCGGGGCAAGACGCTGCGTCGCATCGAGCTCGATCCGGAGGAGCGGCTGGTCGACATCGATCGCTCGAACAACGGCTGGGGCGCTGCCGCGATGGTGGCTCCGCAACCGTGAACGGTGACGCAACGCGCGTTACCGGAGTGAAGTGATATGGGCAGCGCACGTTGGCTGCCCATTCCTGCACCAGCCTGCTTGGCGTCGTTTTTGCTCCAATTGCTACTAGCAGGTGCAGTCGCCCGTTGCGGCGAGCACGACCGTCGGAGGTAAGCGTCGTCCGCTCCCGGATTGGGAAGGCCAGGTAGACGAGTCCGTATGCGACACCGATTGCGATTGCGAAGTACGGTTCGACACCAGTACGTCAGCCAGGCGCCGCCGTCGCGAAAGCGTGCGGCCGCTGTCGCGAAGGGCATGGGCGCATGACTAACGAGCGACGATTCGAAGAGCTGTTGACCGAGTTCAAGCGCGTTGGAGTGGACCTCGACAGCTTCCCCGCCGGCATCGGCGTTCATCGCGACGACGCACTCCGCATCCTCCGCTTGCTTCCCGATGGCGCCGGCCCCGCGGCGTTCCTGAGCCGAGTGCGGTACGAGCAACAGGCGACCTCGCGATCCGGCGACGGCGACGCCCTGACCGCCGCCGGTTGATCGCGACTCCTCGCGCGCGCTAGGTCGTGGAGGCCGTGGCGATCGCGCGCGCGTGCGCGTCGAGCTCCGTCACGAGCTCGGGCCCGAAGTAGTACGCGAGCTCGCTGCGCGCCATCTCGTACGCGGTCGGACCCTCCCCGGCACAGACGAGCGATCCGTCGTAGAGCTCCTCCGAACAGAGGAGTGCACCGCCGCCGAACGTCACCGGGAAGAGCGTGCTGACGATCGGCTTGAGCGCGTGATAGTCCTCGCCCGCGGCGAGCAGCGCTCCGTGGATCAGACAGCCGCGCCCATCGCGGCGGAGGAACACGCACGCGCCGTCGACGACCGCCGTGCGCGTCGCCGCACCGCCGGGGAAATCGGCATCGGGGGTGACGGCCGCGACGAACCATCGCTCGCGCGGCAGCGCGACGAGGGCCGCGAGCTCGTCGGCGCGGGCGAGAATGCGGTCGCGCTCCACGACGGACACGTCGACGCCGTGGGTGCAGCAGGCGTCGCCGCAGAAGTCGCAGCGAAGGCAGTGCCCGTAATAGTGGCGTGTGAAGATGGCGGCATCCACCTCGTGCACGACGGGGGCGCCGTCGCGCGCGACGTAGGGGCGCGAGAGCGGAAGCTGGGTCAGGCGGCGCTCGGGTCCGCGGTACCGCCGGACGCGTCCCCTTGTGGCGCTTCCTCGGGTCCGCCACGGCGCGACGGACCGCGCCGGCGGCCGCGGCCGCGCTTTCGCGTGCTGGGCGGACGTGGTGCGGTGACTCCGGCCTCGATGCTCGGCGCGCGGCGCACCACCGACTGACGGCACGCCTCCAGCACCGCTTCGAGCGCCTCGATGCCGTCGTCGGTCGCCTCGAGGAAGAGGTCGTGCACGACGGACTCCGCCTTCTCGAGCTGCTTCACGAGCGCGAGCGCCATGGCACGGCTGGGCATCGTGCCGCAGAGCTTCGCGTCGATGCGATTGCCGGCGGGACGGCGGTAGACGGTGACCGCGCCCTGCTTCCCGGGCTGGAGGAAGTAGGGTGACTTGGCGGCGGCGGATCGCTTCTTCGGCGGTCGGCGCTTCTTGTCGGTCATGATACGAGCATCGTCATGTGCACGCTGAAACGTATGCCGACCGTCGGCGAGGCGGGAGGTCCGAGCGACGCACTCGCGTGGTCGCGGTCGCCCCGCATAGCTTGCAAGAGCTCGCCCTCGAACTCCCACACGAGACTTCGCGCCATGACGCATCCTTCCGTCTCCGACCAGGATCTGCGCTACCCCATCGGCCGGTCGGACATGACCACGCCGCTATCGGCCGGAGAGCGCGCGCAACGCATCGATGACATCGCCGCGACTCCGGCGCAGCTCCGGCGAGCCGTCGCCGGTCTGTCGGACGAACAGCTCGACACGCCGTACCGGCCCGGCGGCTGGACGGTGCGTCAGACGGTGCACCACGTGGGCGACAGCCACATGAATGCGTTCGTCCGCTTCCGCCTCGGGCTCACGGAGGAGAACCCGACGATCAAGCCCTACGACGAGCAGGCGTGGTCGGAGCTGCCGGACATGCGGCTGCCGATCGACGTCTCGCTGCGACTCATCGACGCGCTTCACGAGCGTTGGGTCCATCTGCTGCGATCGGTGCCCGGGGCCGCGTTCCAGCGACAGATCTTCCATCCTGAGAATGGCCCGATGACGCTCGACGCGATGGTGAGCCTGTACTCGTGGCACGGCAGGCATCACACGGCACACATCGCGGGACTCCGCCACCGGCAGGGCTGGCATTGATGCCTCGCGCGCGCCGGCGCGCCGCCTGCCGAGCGCGCGCCCTCGCGTTGGCGCTCGTCGTGACGGCGTGCGGGAAGGGCGCTGGACGCGCCACCGACTCGACGAGAGCCGCGAGTCCGCCGGCGACCGGGTCTGCATCGACGCAGACCGCCAGGGCGGGGTCGACGACGCAGGATGCGCGCACGCCGGCGTGCCCGAGAACCGGGCACTGGATCGACTGTCAGGTGCACGAGCGCTTGATCCGATCGGGGCTGGCCCCGCGCGATACGACGCGCGACGCGCTGCCGGCGCTCGGTCCGTCGCCGATCGTGTATCGGCTCGGGAAGGGAGGGCTCGCGGTGTATCTGTTCGCCGATTCGACGACGCGCGCGCGCGCAGCGACGACGCTCGACACCGTGAAGTTCGTTCGCGCCCCACGGGGGCCCACGGTCCTCTCGCAAGCGACAGTGATCGAGAACGACAACCTGCTCGGCCTGTTGTTCAGCAAGAACGAGCAGCAGATCGAGCGCGTGTCGGACGCGCTCACGGCGGGACCTCCCCAGCCGTGATGCGACGCCGCGCGAGTGCGCGCGTGGCCGGGTTCGCGCTCGCGGGACTCCTGACGCTCGTGCTCCCCGGCTGCAGCGTGAGCGAGGATCAGGAGGTCGAACTCGGCCGGCGCAATGCGGAGCAGGTCGATGCGCAGCTGCCAGTGGTGCGCGACCCCGTCGCCTCGAACTATGTCCAGGCGCTCGGCACGTCCATCGCGCGGACGACGGAGCGCTCCGACCTCGACTGGCGATTCCGCATCATCGACAGTCGTCAGGTGAACGCCTTCGCACTTCCCGGAGGATTCATCTACGTGAATCGCGGCTTGATCGAGCGCGCGGAGGGGCTCGACGAGCTCGCAGGGGTGCTCGCGCACGAGGTCGGCCACGTGGTGCTCCGGCATTCGGTGCACCAGATCGAGAAGCAGAACAAGACGGGCGTGGCCGTCGAGCTGGGATGTCGGCTGACGAACCTCTGCAACAGCGACGTCGCGCGCGCGGCGATCCAGGTCGGGGGCGCAGCGCTGTTCGCGCGGTACAGCCGCCACGACGAGGCGGAGGCCGACTCGGAGGCGGTGCGGCTCGTCGTGAACGCCGGGATCGATCCGACCGGCATCCCGACGATGTTCAGGCGACTGCTGGAGGAGCGACGCACGTCGCCGTTGGGGATCGAAGCGTTCTTCGCCTCGCATCCGCTCGAGGAGGACCGGATCGTGGCGACCGAGCACGAGATCGCGGCAGTTCCTCCGTCCGCGTTGAGAGGATTGCGGCGGGACGACCCGAGCTACCAGGCCTTCAAGGCGCACCTCGCGTGGTTGCCGAGAGCGCCGGAGCCGGAGCCGAACGCAGTCTCGCCGTAGCGAGAGGAGCGAAGATCCGGCACTTTCCGGGTCATCGTCGTTCCAGATCCGCGTTCGGTCGTTGAATCGCCGGTCGATGCGGCTCAGCCGACGGCTACGGCGCCCCGGCGATTCTCTCTGCCTCGGCCTCGTCCTGCGTCGAGAGGAGATCGCGACGTACGGGCGGCACCGTGACGCCTCCCGAGACGATGAATGCCATCACGTCGGCGCTCTCGGCGTCGAGCGGCGTGACGGCGCTCGAGGGAAAGATGAGCAGGGAGCCGGCGAAGTTGTACGACTGTGGCAGGTACACCGCGACGTGCTCCATCATTCCCATCGAGGCCAGCGTCTCCTGCGTGACGAAGCCGAGCGCGCGTGCCTCGCTCGTGGCGTATGGTGCGACGAGGACCGGCTTGTCGAAGCGGCGCTTCTCGCCGACGAAGGCGTTGAGCAGATCCCTCGTGGACGAGTACAGCAGGCGCACGAATGGCAGCCGCTCGAGCACGCCCTCGACCATCGAGAGCATTCGTCGCGTGATGAAGCTCGATGCGAGGAATCCGAACAGCGTGATGAGCACCACGGTCGCGACGAAGCCGACACCGGGGATCGGAATGCCGAGCCAGCCATCGATCGTCGCGAACACGCGCACGCACACGTAGACCGTGAAGGCGAGCGGCGCGAGGAGGACGACGCCCTTGAAGAAGTAATTCAGTAGCCGAGACATCAGGTCACTTCGCCGACAGCGGAACGCTCAACCGCTTCGTCCCCCAGGTGAGGTTGAGCGATGCCGTTGGATTCCCTTGCTCGACGTCGATCGTGAATCGCTCCACCGGCGCCGCAACGCTGCTCTCGCGCAGGGGCACGCGCACGAGATCACGCTTCGAGTCGTACACCGTGCCCCATTGGCCCACCTGACGGTTGATCGCGAGCTGGTAGCCGCTCGGCGTCGTCGCAGTCCAGAGCGTGTACGTTCCCGCCGGTACCGTCGCGCCGCCGACGACGAGGTCGACGTCGGTCCGGAACTGCGTCGCCGCGTTCGCGCCGGTTCGCCAGAGGGTGTCGCCGAGGACGCCGTTCACCCACACGTCGCGACCGCGGAGCGCTGGACGGCCGTAGTCGATCCAGAGGTGAGCACTGCCCACCGTCGCCTGCACGGTGTCGCGCGTCGAGGCCGGGCCGGCGGGCGTGCCGCCCTGTTCGCGTTGCGACCACGCGTGCGCGATCGGTTCGACGTCGAGCGAGTCGATTCGTGTGACGAGCACCTTGAACGTCGTGTGCGCGCCATCGACGGCGACGATGCCACCGTGCCCGTCATGGCGAACGAAGAGCGGGCTGCCGTTCACGGTGACGCGAACGGAGTCGCGGCCGACGACGCGCACCGCCTGTGGCGTCGCCTGCCGGGTGGCAAGACCGATCGGCACACTCGCGAACTCGACGCTGTCGCGACCGAGGAGGCTCATGCGAGCAAGCGCAAGCTCGTACAGGCCAAAGGACATCGCGAGCGCTGGCAGCACCGGCCCGCGCACGACGAACGCCCGCGTGGTATCACTCGCGCTGCGATGGCCGGTGAGCACGGCGGAGTCGCGCCCGAAACGTACGGAGAGCGACTGCAGGCCGCCGGGAAGCGGAGCGCCCGATCCGTCGCGCACCGAGAGATCGACCTTCACGGGTGCTCCGCTCCGTGCGAGGTCGATCGTGTAGCGCGCGATGCGCGTCGCGGGCAGCCGCGTGACGAGCGTCCCCACCATGTGCGTCGTCGTGCGCGTGTACTGCTCGACGGCCAGGGTGTCGGCCCCGAGTCGGGTCAGCAGCGTCGTCGTCGCGACGGGCGCCGGCGTTGGGATCGACGTCGATCCCGACCAGCACGCCACGATCGGCAGCGCGGCGAGCGCGACCGCGGCCACACGAGGAGCGAATGCGGCGAGCATGGTGATCTCCGGAAGAGTACGGATGGCCGACGTGATTTATGGTAGCGCGGTTCGCGGCGCGGCGCACGGGCAGTGTGGCCCGGTGATTGCCCGCTGCCGCGTACACGGTCCATCGGTCGGACCGGATCTCGAAGGGGAGGACTCCATGAAGTCGCGTGACGGTCATCAGCAGGGCCCGCAGGAGCACGCCGAGGGTCAGCACGGGGAGAAGGCGCATTCACGCTTCCTCGAGCAGATCCACGAACCGATGCATCGGGACGACGAAGCGTCCGAGGATGACGACACGAGCGAGAGCGGTCGAGACGACCGGCAGCGCCGCTGACTTCCTGCCAGCGCGCCGTACACTGCCGTCGCTGCGGCGCGCGGCGGCGGGATGTCGCGGCTGCCACCTGTGGAAGGTCGGCACGCAGACGGTGTTCGGCGAGGGCGCGCGCTCGGCGACCCTGATGTTCGTCGGTGAGCAGCCGGGCGATCAGGAGGATCGTGCGGGCCATCCGTTCGTCGGTCCATCCGGCCGGCTGCTCGACTCCGCGCTCGAGCGCGCGGGGCTGGATCGGGGAGAGGCGTACGTCACCAACGCGGTGAAGCACTTCAAGTGGGTGCCCGACGGCAGCGGAAAGCGCCGCATCCACAAGACGCCATCGTCGTCGGAGGTGCGCGCCTGCCATCCCTGGCTCGACGAGGAGATCGCGATCGTGAAGCCCCGCGCGATCGTGGCACTTGGCGCAACGGCGGCGAAAGCGCTGTTCGGCCCCACCGTCCGCGTGACGGTGCAGCACGGCAAGGTGATCCGCACTCCGCTCGCCGAGGCAGGCTTCGCCACGGTGCATCCGAGCTCGATCCTCCGCGCGCCGAGCGACGTACGAGCGGGTGCGGAGAGGGCGTTCGTGGAGGATCTCAAGAAGGTGGCGAAGTGGCTTCGTAAGTAACTGCCACATCGAGTGACGAGTACGACCGACGTAGCGAGTACCCGGTACCAGTAAGACGCTTCCGGAAAGCGCCTCGAGACCGCGACCCGGAGCGATCGTCACTGCTGATCGGGCGACCGGCCTTCCGGGAGCGTCCAGCCGTTACTGGGTACCTGCTACGTCAGTCATGCTCGGTATTCGCCCTGGCCGTTATCTTTCCGCATGCCCTCCGCCACCCACCGCAAAGCCCTCGCCCATCTCCGAAGCGTCGATCCCGTCCTCGCGACGATCATCGATCGCGTCGGCCCCTGCCGGCTCGAGCCACGGCGCGCCGGGACGCACTATGATGCGCTGGTTCGGTCGATCGTCTTTCAGCAACTGTCCGGAAAGGCAGCGAGCACGATCCATCGGCGGCTCTGCGAGATCTATCCGGGGAAGCGGCCTCGCGCCGAGCACGTGCTCTCGACGGCGGACGACGTGCTGCGTGCCGCGGGACTCTCGCGGCAGAAGATCGGCTATCTTCGCGATCTGTCTGCACGCGTGGCCGATCGCTCGCTGCCGCTCGCGCACCTCGGGCGCCTCTCCGACGACGCGATCGTCGAGCACCTCGTGCAGGTGAAGGGGATCGGGCGGTGGACCGTGCAGATGTTCCTCATGTTTCGGCTCGGCCGGCCCGACGTGCTCCCGGAGCTGGACCTGGGCGTGCAGACCGCGATCCAGCGCGCGTACGGGCTGAAGAAGCGGCCCACACCGAAGGATGTGCTGCGCATCGGAGAGAAGTGGCGACCGTACGCGTCGATCGCGAGCTGGTATCTCTGGCGCTCGCTCGAGAACGGAGACGGCCAGGCCTGATCCGGCTCTCGTGACGGCACGTCCCCCACTCGGAGCAGGCACACTCCCGATGCGCTCCTTACCTTGAGAGAGTGCGGCTCCGGCTCTCGGTCCCGTCTCACCGCATACACTGTCGACGATGACAGCTATTCAGCTCCCCGACCACTACGAGATTCTCCAGGTGTCGCCGCGCGCCGATCGGGCGACCATCGAACGCGTGTTTCGCCACCTCGCGAAACGCTACCACCCGGACAATCGCGACAGCGGTAACACGGACGCGTTCAGCCGGCTCGTCGAGGCGAACCGCGTGCTCTCCGATCCGGAGGAGCGCGCCCGCTACGACGTCCTGTACGAGCAGGTGAAGGCGGCGCAGTGGCGGATCTTCGACCAGGAGACGACTCGCAGCGAGATCGCCGCCGACTCGCGCATACGCAACGCCATTCTCGCGCTGCTGTACGTCGCGCGACGTAACGACTGCATGAACCCCGGGGTTGGCGCCCTGGAGCTGGAGCGCACTCTGGGTTGCCCCGAGTCACTCATGGAGTTCCATGTCTGGTACCTGCGAGAGCATGGACTCATCAAGCGGGACGAGTCCGGCGGGTTAGCCATCACGGCCGCCGGTGTCGATCGCGTGCTGGAACGCGGCGGTCCCGAGAAGCCGGTCACCCATCTCATTTCGGCAGGCGAGCAGATGGAGAGCTGACGGGAGGCAGCGTGGAGCGACGGCCGCTCGGGGAGACGGGACTCACGGTCCCCGCTGTAGGAATGGGAACGTGGCAGACGTTCGATGTCCGGTTTCCGGCCGACGTGGAGTCCCGCAGGGAACTCGTCACCGCCGCGCTGGATGTCGGATGCGACCTCTTCGACAGCTCCCCCATGTACGGCGAGGCCGAGCGGGTGCTGGCCCACGCTCTCGCGGGTCGTCGCGACCGAGCACTGGTGGCCACGAAGGTCTGGACGTCGGACAGGGAGGCCGGTGAACGCCAGATCCAGGATGCGATGTCGCTGTACGGCGGCTTCGTCGACGTCTACCAGGTGCACAATCTCGTCGCGGTGAGCCACTGGCTGCCGGCCCTGCGTGCGCTGAAGGCCGAGGGGAAGGTGCGAGTCGTCGGCGTCACCCACTACGCGCAGTCGTCGTTCGCGGACCTCGCCCGCATCATGCGGAGCGGGCACGTCGAGCAGGTGCAGCTGCCGCTGAACGTTCGCGACCGGGCGGCGGAGCGTGAGCTGCTCCCGATTGCCGCCGATCTCGGCATCGGCGTGCTCGTCATGCGACCGCTCGGAGAGGGTGCGCTCCCCAGACGTGCGCCACAGCCAGACAAGCTCGCCCCGCTCCGCGAGTATGGCGTGACCACGTGGGCACAGGCGCTGCTCAAGTGGATTCTCAGTGATCCGCGCGTGAGCTGCGTCATCCCTGCGACCAGCCGCGTTCACCACGCGCGAGACAACGCCGCGGCCGGCGACCCGCCGTGGTTCGATGAGGGTGCGAGGGAGTACGTGGCTGGGTTGGCGGAAGGACGCGCGTGAACTGCCACCGCGAGCACCCGGTAGCGAAAGCCAGTAGACCGGGTCTGGGTACTCGCTACGTCTGT
>Ga0066652_100002099_pt1 | contig 10751 bp, 7 predicted proteins | sample GraSoiAngelo_101_FD_71413 | JGI IMG/M metagenome (GOLD analysis project Ga0066652, IMG submission 71413) | Grasslands soil microbial communities from the Angelo Coastal Reserve, California, USA - 14_0903_02_30cm | ecosystem: Environmental > Terrestrial > Soil > Grasslands | place: USA... | reverse complement strand
CATTTCTTTTTCCGTTTCAGAAAAGGTTGGATAATTTTAGGGTTAAAACTTATCAAACCGGGTGCAAGTAAATTCAAAATGATGACAAAAAAAATTATCCTTTTATCACTGGTTATCGCTGCATGTCTTCATTGTCAAAGCCAGGTCCGTAAGGACTCCTTCGGAGAAAAGCTACTTACAAAGGGCCTGAAAATTTCTAAGTCAGTTAAGATTAAAAAACAAACTTATAAGTTAGATGCATCAGCATCTATGAATGAGGCTTTAATAATTATTGAAGGAAATAATATAACAGTTGATTTTAATAACGCCATATTGAAAGGAAGTAATTTAAAAAAGAATCCCGATGAATTTTTTGGTGTCGCTGTTTTAATAAGATCAGGAAGCAATATCACGATCAAAAATTTAAAAGCAAGAGGGTATAAGATTGCTTTAATGGCTAAAGGCATAATTAATCTTACAATTGAAAATTGTGACTTCAGTTATAATTATCGACAGCATCTGAACAGTACACAGGAAAGGGAAGATATATCGGATTGGCTAAGCCATCATCAAAATGAAAAAAATGAATGGTTGCGTTATGGCGCTGCTATGTATTTGCGGGATTGTGAATCACCAATAATTAAAAATACAAAAGTCACCGGCGGACAGAATGTTTTAATGATGACGAATTGTAATAAAGGAAAAATTTACAACAATGATTTTTCATTTAATTCGGGATTGGGAATTGCTATGTATCGCAGCAGTTTTAATACGATAGCTTATAATAAGATCAACTTTAATGTGCGGGGTTATAGTGATGGAGTATATAATCGTGGGCAGGATAGTGCAGGTATTTTGATCTATGAGCAGAGTAATAATAACCTTTTCTATAAGAACTCAGTGACGCATGGGGGAGATGGCTTTTTTCTTTGGGCCGGGCAAACAACAATGGATAGCGGCAAAGGAGGTTGTAATGATAATGTATTACAGGGAAATGATTTTTCTTATGCCCCTACGAACGGGATTGAAGTTACGTTTAGCAGAAATATAATTTCAGGAAACAGAGTATTTGAATGTGATCATGGTATATGGGGTGGTTATAGCTACAATACAGTAATTGCAGGAAATCAATTTCGTCAAAACAAGATAGCAATCGCAATTGAACATGGACAAGAAAATGAGATCCATCATAATATTTTTTACGAGAATAAAGAAGCGGTCAGGCTGTGGGCAAGAAAAGAACAACCTGCTGATTGGGGTTATGCAAAAAATCGTGATACAAGAAGCAGGGATTATGCGATCGTCAATAACAACTTTAACAGCAATCCGATCGTAATGAACATTACGAGGAGTGAAAAGCTAAATGTATTTGATAATATCTATAATGAATATGATACGCTTTTTAAAATAGATTCTACTGTTATCGGATTCGACACCACATTCGATGAAGAAATATCTCAGAAGTTAAGTGTTGATAGCGCTGAATATGTTCCTGATATCCCATCACCACAAAATGCATTTACCGGGAACTCAGTTTTAGCAGGAAGAAAAAACATCATGATGACGGAATGGGGGCCTTATGATTTTCGCAGCCCCATCATTTGGAATACAAATCCAACAGATACAACCGGAGTAATGAAATTTGACCTGATAGGACCAAAAGGAAAATGGAAGATCAAAAGATTTAAAGGAGTAAAAGATATTTCTTTAATGAATGGAACATTTCCTGCAACGATCACTGCTGTAAAAACTGCCGATACCCGAACTGATATTTTGATCGAGCTTGAATACATCGGCTCAGCGATTACTGCAACTTTTGGAGAAAACGTTGCTGCAGGCAAACCATATACTTTTTCATTTAAAAAATTCTTTCAGCCAATTGATTTCGATGTGCTCTGGTATGCTTATGATTTTAAAATGCACGATCCAATTAAGACAGGATTAATTTTTCCACCAACTGCAAAGTTTGCTCCCATAAAGGAGGAAAAAACAACCAAACTTGATTATGCCTGGTGGGGAGGTATAAAAACAGAAGAAGGTGACCATCCTCAATTCGTCACTACAGCAAGTGGTTCGGGAGTTTTTGAAAAAGGTAATTATGAATTAGGAGTTACATGGGATGATGCAGTAAGAGTGTATGTGGACGGTAAATTGGTAATTAACGAATGGGATCCATCTTTATATAAATTTGATGAATCGCCACATAAAACAATAAAGCTTGCATTAGATGGCAAGCATTCTTTTACGGTCGAACACGTTGAAGTCGGAGGATTTGCGACCCTTAGTTTGAAGATCAAAAAGCTTTGATTTCTGTAAAGTTTACAGGTAAGAATATCACCTGCTATTGGCATCATTCATCCTTATCTTTCTTCCTTTGAATTTTTTACCGTCGATAGAACGTATCATTTGACTGGCAGCCTTCTTATCTATTTCTATCCAGCTATTCATTTCTTTCATATCAATTCTGCCAAGAACTTCTTTTTGCAATTCACTCATGTCAAGGATGAATTGTAAAAAACTTGCTTTGTAAAAACCATCTTTTGTTCCAAGATTCACAAACAATCTTGCGAAGTCATTGCCGCCACTGAATTTTCTTCCCCTTGTATCACGATGTATTTCTCTTTCTCTTGTCCCATTTTCCCTTCTTGGCTCTCTCATTCTGTCGCGGACGCCTTCTCTCGTATTCAAATCCTCTGCGTTCTCATAGTATTTAAGAAAACGATCAAATTCCATTGCTGCCACTCGTTTTAAAATTTCCTCTTTCGTTACCGCTGCAAACTTTTCTTGTAATGCAGGTAAATATGTCTCATAATCACCATGACTGATATCTGTCTGCATCAACTTATCCATACAGGAAGAAAATTGTTTACGGCAAACATCTTTACCTGATGGTATATCAACTTTATGAAACGGAACCTGCACCAGTCTTTCAATTTGTTTTATTCTTCCAACTTCGCGACTGCTTACGATGCTCATACAAACCCCGGTCTTACCTGCACGACCAGTTCTTCCGCTACGATGTGTGTATACTTCAATATCATCAGGCAATTCAAAGTTGATAACATGAGTGATACCCTGTACATCAATTCCTCTTGCGGCAACATCTGTTGCTATCAATAGTTGTAAGGTTTTTTCACGAAACTCACCCATCACTTTATCACGTTGTCCTTGCGTCAGGTCGCCGTGTAATGCATCAATATCGTAACCTTCTCTTGTTAATTTTTCCGCGATCTTTTGTGCATCGGCTTTTGTTCTTGTAAAGATCAATCCATAAATGCCGGGATTGAAATCGATCAAACGCTTTAATGCTTCATAACGATGATGCGACGAGGCAACATAATATTGATGATCTATATTCTTACTTGCCGTATTCATTTTGCCAACCGTGATCTCCACAGGAGTCTTCATGTATTTCTTACTTACCCTTTTTATTTCTGCAGGCATAGTAGCGCTGAAGAGCCATGTACTTTCACGATTAGGCGTGTTCTTTAAAATAAATTCAATATCATCCTGGAAACCCATATTCAGCATTTCATCTGCCTCATCGAGTACCACATATTTTATTTTTTCCAGGTTAATAGCTTTTCTTTCTATCAGATCAATTAAGCGACCGGGTGTTGCTACTACTATTTGCACTCCTCTTTTCAATTCTCTTATTTGTGCCCCAATAGGTGTACCGCCATAAACAGCGAGTACATTCATTCCAGTAACAAATTTTTTGAAAAGGTCCATTTCATTTACTATCTGCATACAAAGTTCTCTTGTAGGACAAACAATAAGTGCTTGCGGAAACCTGTCTTTGCTTTCTACTAATTGAAGAAGTGGTAAACCAAATGCGGCTGTTTTGCCGGTGCCTGTTTGTGCAAGGCCAACAAGGTCTTTTGTTCCACTTAATAAAACCGGGATAGCTTTTTCCTGTATAGGTGTAGGGTTTTTGAATCCTAATGCATCAGTTGCCTGGATCAATTTTGGATCTAATCCTAACCCTTCGAATGTGATCATGAGACTTTAAAATTTTCGGCAAAGGTAATCGTATTAAGGCCGATAAAAGGTTTTAATTATTCTAGATAAATGACCTGCATAATATGAATACTAACGAATGTATTAACATGGTTATGCTCTTCATGCAAAAACTTGCAAACATTTCAGGCAAAAATCCGCATTAACATGCTATTGAAAAGGCTTATGCAATAAACCATATTTGTTCTATCAATTTTTTTAAATGAAACATTACAAAATCATAAAGATATTTTTAATGGTTGTGATCAACACAATAATAATATTGGGAGGAACGCATGCAGAACATATTCACGTGATTAAAAATGAACCGGTGGAAAGGTCACAGAAAGACGTTTATCCTGACCTTATATTGTTTGCCAGTTACCTCTACCAATGATTTTTCGCCATGACCTTAACCAACTATGACAATTGATGAGTTGTTACAATTTTGTGTGGCCCCGGTTTTACGGGGCTTTTTTTTCACATTGTTATGCTAATGAAAACAGTTATTATGTATTGAACTTTGTATTAAGTTTTTTACATGAAAAATAGAATACACGATAATCCGGTGCTTCAAAACAGGATCGATTTCAAAGAGCTTTGCGAAGAGACCAATGGAACAAGAACAGTGGCAGAAATAACTTTAAAAGACAGGGGGAGGATCCCGCTTCATTATCATTTTGAGTTCTCAGAATATTATGAAGTGCTGGAAGGTGAATTGAAAATGCAAGTTGGAAAAGAGATCAAAACTTTGCATAAAGGAGATTACCTGCTTATTCCGGTAAAAACTGTTCACCGGTATTTTAATGAAAGCGGTGATGATGTAAAATTTAAAGTTGTGATACAGCCAGGCAATATCGGATATCAATTGCTGGTATCAGTTTTGAATGGACTTGCAAGAGATAGAAAAGTAAATAAACAAGGATTGCCTGTAAATTGGCTGGTCCGTGGTTATTTATCGGTTGCTTCAGGTTCAAATGTTCCCGGGTTCCTATCGTGGTTGCAACCTTTATTAAATTGGCTTTACAAACTTGCAATAAAAAGAAAGGTCGATAAACAGTTGCTTGCAAAATATTACATGTAAATATCTTTTATAAAAGTTTAGTAGATTGTAACTACTTCATGATAAGATCTGTTCGCAATATTTTTCTTTTTATCATAATCTCCTTTTTGCTTTATCAAAAAGCGAATGCCCAACGTTTTAATTTTTCTTTTGAACAATTTACAACAGATAATGGCCTTTCGCATGAAAGTGTTATTTGCCTTACCAAAGACCAGGATGGTTTTCTATGGATCGGAACAGCTAATGGCTTAAACCGGTTTGACGGCATTTCTTTCAAAATTCTTCGCAATAATCCCAATAGTGAACAATCGATCTCCGGAAATTATATTGCGGGCACTACACTTGACAAAAAAGGTTATTTATGGATTGCTACAAATAATGGATTGTGCAGACTCAATACACGAACCTTAAAAATCGACAGGATCGATCTTAAAGATAGCTCAGATAATTATTCCCGATATGACGTAATGTATGGTGAATTCGATAACAATGGTATTGGGTGGTTCATTGCAAATGAATATTTGTATGCGGTGAACCAGGAAACATTTAAATGGAAAAGATATCCGTTGCCTGCAACTCGTTTCCATGGTAATTCATCACAGGTAGACAGCAAGAACCGGGTATGGTTATCCATTGGCAGGGCAAAATATTTATTTGATCCTAAAACAGAAAAGTTCAGGTACCTGATCGGTTTTGATTGGTCACATCGTAACTCTGATATTCTTTGCGGTTCAGTAAAAGAAGATGCTAACGGGCAATTGTGGATGGCAACATGGGCACATGGATTTTATGTTTGGAATGAAAGCAAGCAGGAGTTGGAAAAAAAAGAAACGGCACCGGAGTCATTGACCGCTTTTGAATTTGATAAGGATGAGCAGGGCAAATCATTTATGTGGTGTGGTGGTGGAGCTTACGGACTAATGGCTTATGATACATCCGAAAAAAAATTCTTTTATTTTAAGAATGATCCGAGAGATAAATACACACATAATCTTGGTCAAACTGTATTCGTACTTCGTGATACTATTTCAGGAATTGTATGGCTAGGTACAGAGAATGGGTTGGAGAAGTATGATCCCCATGCGATTCGTTTTCACCGCTATCGTATTTGGCAGGATAAAAATGAATATACCAACTCACAGTATTTTTTTACAAGCGGATTTGTATACGATAAAACAGATACAACAGGCAACACCTGGTGGGTAAGCGTTTGGATCGGTGGTTTATATAAATGGAACAGGAGTAAATTAACTGTGGATGATAATTACGTACAGGCAAAAGGAATTAAAGAGGCCGGTATATTTTCCATGTTGCAGGCAAAAGATGGAATGATCTGGATCGGGCATGGGCAGGGAGTGCAAGTATTTGATCCAAGAACAAATAAATTCATACGTCACTTCGTTGATTTTTTCCCTGATAAAAAAGAAAGATTCAACGTCACGTTTATTTCTGAAGATTCTAAATCTAACATGTGGTTTTCCACTTACCAGGGCTTGTTTTCATATGATAGAAAAGGAGATTCGATCATTAACTGGTGGAACCGTATTCCATCGTTGCAAAAAATATATCCCTTAAATATCAGGGAAGATGCAGAAGGATACATATGGTTCTCATCTGGAAAAGGATTAGGAAGAATTGATCCGGTTAAAAATGAATTGATACTTTTTACTAATGCGGTCAGAAAAAATAAAAAGTTACCAGATGATGAAGTCGGAGCCTTGTATATTGACAGATCACAGCATATCTGGTTATCGGGTGTAGGTTATTTGGCAAAGCTTGACAAGCAGGGAGAAATATTAGATCTATATAATGATAAAACAGGCTATAATGCGTCTGCTGCTTATGCAATAGCAGAAGATCCTTATGGATTTTTATGGTTGTCAACTGATAACAAACTCCATCGTCTTGATCCAAAGACAGGACACTTTGATTATTTTGATAAAAACGATGGCTTGTTTAATAATAAGATCGCTGATGGTTTTTATATGAGTGACGAAGGGGAATTGTTTCTGGGTTTCAATGGTGCTATCAACAGTATAAACACTGGTAACATTGCATTCAATAAAAAACCTCCAGTGGTTTTGGTATCCCGATTAAATGTAAAAGGTCAGCTTAGGACCTTTGATGAGAATAATAAAATTATCATTAAGCCAGGTGAACGGGATATAGTGATCGAATTTTCTGCAATGAATTACAGCCAAGCATTAAAAAACAAATTTGCTTTTTTGTTGGAAGGATACGATTCAGCATGGAGATATACCAGCGATAGAACTATTAGTCTAATGAACATGGATGGCGGCACACACCGGTTGCATGTGAAAGCAAGCAACAATGATGGTGTATGGAGTAAGGAAACTATTTATACGATCAAAGTAATTCCCCCTTTTCAACAAACCATATGGTTCAAGTTGCTATTTGTTTTATTGGCTGCAATTATATTTTTTATCATTTATGCATATCGGGTGCAGCACCGAAAAAGATTGGAGAAAATACGCAATCGAATTGCTACGGATCTGCATGACGATATGGGCTCAACATTAAGCAGCATCCGCATTTTTAGCGATGTGGCAAAAAAACAGATAGAAGAAAAACCAGAGACAGTTCAGTTGTTGGATCGGATCAGCAATAATGCAACGTCGCTTTCAGAAAATATGCAGGATATAATCTGGACCATTCGAAACGATAATGATACGCTGGAAGATCTTGTGTCAAGAATGAGGGAATTTGGTCTCCGTGTCTGCGATGCAAAGGATATAAGGTTTAATACTATTGTATCACAAAGCTTCAAAGCCTCCAGGCTTACTTTGGATCAAAGAAGAAATCTCTATCTCATTTTCAAAGAATCTTTGAACAACGCGGTAAAATATGCGGAAGCTTCGCAAATTGATCTGCATCTTAATCTGAAAAGCCGTTTTCTGAAAATGGAAATTAGCGATAATGGAAAAGGTTTTGATATCGATAAAATTAAAAGAGGTAACGGGCTCAATAATCTTGAGAAAAGAGCAAAAGAAATAGGAGGGCAGATCGACATTAAATCAGAACCTGGAAAAGGGACATGTATAAACCTGATGATGGTATTGAAGAAGAGTTTACTTACCGATAAATAATTAGCATGATTATGTTATACAGCTTGCAATTGCTGTTGCTAACTTTAGGATATGGAAGATAAAATCAAAGTGATCTATTACGAAGACAACGCTAACCTAAGAGAAGGCATTTCATTTCTTATTCAATCTACACCCCAATTGGACCTGTTAGCAACTTTTAGCAATGCTGATACAGTGAAAACAGATACGGAAGAATTAAAGCCTGATGTGATATTGATGGATATTGATATGCCTGGTACAAACGGCATTGATGCTGTCGCCATCGTGAAAGCCGTTTCTCCAAAAACGCAAGTGATCATGCTTACCGTTTTTGATAATGAAGAAAGAATATTTAACGCCATTCGCAACGGCGCCAGCGGTTATTTATTAAAACATACTTCTCCATCAGAAATTATAGAGTCAATATTTGATGTAAATAAAGGCGGCTCTCCAATGACAGCGAATGTTGCAAGAAAGGTCTTACAGTATTTTCAGTCGCAGCCAAAGGCGCATAAAGAGGATTATAATTTATCAGAAAGAGAATTACAGATCGTAAAAGGACTTGTTAGCGGCTATAGTTATAAAGCCATCGCATCTGAATTGTTTATCAGTATTGATACTGTACGATCTCATATTCGCCGCATTTATGAAAAGCTTCATGTCAATTCTAAAACAGAAGCGGTCCTTAAAGCAATTAATGAAGGTCTTGTTTGATTTTCATCTCTACAAAAACAAAAAGCCGCTCTTATTGAAGCGGCTTTTTTGTTTCTATTAAAATCAGGCAGCGGCTTTATTCGCTAATTCTTTAGGTAACATGAATTTCCCCCTGATCATTTGCCAGCGATCTATTGGCAAGACGATCCGTGCAGTTGAGATCAATTTTTTAAGCATAAAAGGAGAAGCATGTTCTTTTATTATATCGACCCACATTAAAATTTCACGGTTGCTAAGCACTTTCAATATTTTACCGGTATACCATGCACAATCTGATGCAGCTGACTGTTTCATTATTTCCACTTCCATTCCTACTAACTCCGTGTCCGAATAATTTGACCATAATATTTCATTGATCACTGTTTCTTCTTTATTCATATGCTGCAAAACGGCGGCTGTAAATTCAAAGAATGCAGCTTGCAACTGGTGAGCAAATGCGATCGCTTCATTTTTTGCATCCTGCTTACTTTGCTGATCAATTATGTTATTAATAGATTCAGCCAACAACTGGTCTTTTAAATTGGTTTGTTCGATCATTGCAACTATATACGGCGCATACAAAACCACTGAATGATAAATGATCTTATCCTCTTTGCTTAAATGATATAGAAAAGAACGGGTTGATTGTTTTATAGCATCAATAGCTGCATTTGCCTCTTTGCTCTTGGTAAAATCGGTTTGCTGAATCTTCGCTCCCGCCTCAAACAACATACTGCGTAACCCTTTGTGGGTTCTTCTAAAAATGTTGTATCGCTGTTCCTGTTTCATGGTTTGGTTTGGTTTGTTTGTTATCATGAATTGTATGACGCAAATATGCTACGAAAGTTACCGAACACTGATAGCATAATCATGTGAAAAACAACTGTTAGGGGTTAATTATGGTTAATACATACCACTAACGGGTAAGCACTATAGATGAGTGGTAACTGAATAAAATCAATGGTAAATTTTAATGATGTACTGAATACACATCGGCATGATTTTTTGAAGGTGTAACACCAAACCGGAAAGATGTTAAGGAACTTAACAGAATAATGTTAATTTATGTGAATCTGATTAGCATCATTAGTAGAAAGATGTTTTTTAAATACCAGAACAATTTGGAGTTCGTTATTTCCAAAATCAAATCAATGATGAAAACCCTGGTCCTTTCTTTATTATTAACTGCGCTTTGTTTAAATGCTTATTCACAGAAAAGGAAGAAAGATCCTTCAGAAACAGAATCACTGTTTCGCTTGGGATTCAAGGGTGGGGTTAATCTTAATAAGATCGAAGGCAAATCGTTTAAAGATGAGTTTAATTACAATTACGCATTGGGAGGCTTCATTCAAATTAATCTTACCAGAAAGTTCGGGCTTCAACCGGAAATAAATTTTGTTCAGACAACAGCAGAACAAACGAACGACATAACAGTGGTCTATGATGACTTATTTTTTGGAGGTGATCAGAAAAAGGCAAAGCTTGACTATTTAAAATTTGCAGGATTGTTAAACATTGACCTTGGTCCCTCGCAAAGAGTCAAACTTCAACTCGGTCCTCAATGGGGCATGCTTTTAAACGAGAATGTGGACAGCGTAAATTCTTCTCACGATGTTTTCAAAAAAGGCGAGTTTTCAGTATTAGGTGGGATTATGTTACAACTACCTCTATTTCATATCGGCACACGGTATGAGATCGGCTTGACTGATCTCAACGGAATCGATAACCAGGACAAATGGAGAAGCCAGGCTTGGCAGTTTTTTGTGGGGATTACCTTATAAGAGATCTGAATAAAAAATTCTTTTCCAAAACTTTGCCTGATAAGCATCATCCCCCTATCTTTGCGCTCCCAAATTCAAATGGGGAATTTTACTCATGTCGCAGAGAATCAGAATCAAATTACAGTCTTACGATCATAACCTGGTAGATAA
>Ga0066652_100002098_pt1 | contig 10753 bp, 10 predicted proteins | sample GraSoiAngelo_101_FD_71413 | JGI IMG/M metagenome (GOLD analysis project Ga0066652, IMG submission 71413) | Grasslands soil microbial communities from the Angelo Coastal Reserve, California, USA - 14_0903_02_30cm | ecosystem: Environmental > Terrestrial > Soil > Grasslands | place: USA... | reverse complement strand
CTTCACGCGCCTCTCCGATGAACAGGAAATCGCCATCGGCAAGGAACTGGCCGTCCGCTACGCAATACAATCGCGCCAGCTCACTCCTGAAGAAGAAGGCCTAGAAAAGTACGTTACGCGTGTCGGAGGGGCAGTTGCGGTGCACGCGCATCGGCATTTGCCTTACGCATTCACGGTTCTTCCCGATCGCAACATGATCAACGCTTTCTCCCTTCCGGGCGGACCGGTCTACATCGGCGAAGGCATGCTTGACCTTATGATGAGCGAAGATGAACTCGCCAACGTCCTGGCGCATGAGATCGAGCACATTGACCACTATCACTGCGTCGAGCGCGTGCAGCTGGAAGCGAGGCTGAAGAATCTCAATCTCGATATACTGGGGGCCCTGCTGCAGATCCCTATTGATTTTTGGGAGGCCGGCTACCACAAAGACGAAGAATTTGAAGCTGATCGCGAAGGCATGTTTCTAGCAGTACGGTCCGGCTACTCACCCTATGGCTCCGTCGATATGTTCGAACGCTTCGCCAAACTGTGCGACGAGTACGTCATCCGCGCGCAGAGCCCGGACCAGGAATTATCCGAACTGGCCATTCAGAGTTTGACGGGTTATTTCCGTTCACACCCGCTGCCCTCCGAGCGTCTCGCGCAAGCCCAGCGCATCATCGCCGAGCAACACTGGGAGGATCGCAAAACGCAGAAGCCCTTCCGAGTCGAGTACGAAGTACACAACGGGGAATACGCGAAGTGAGAATGCGTGAAGTAAGAACTGGAAGGGAACTCAGCGCGGGAAGAGTCTCAGTTAGCTAAAACAACCCAGGAATCTTCATGCCGGCTATTCCGGGAATGCCGCCCGCAAGGTTCTTCATCTGGTTGGCTAGCTCTTCATCGACGCGCCGCGACGCTTCATTCACGGCTGCGCGGATCAAATCCTGCAGCATCTCCTGGTCTTTACCGGCAAAAACTTCCGGCTCGATTTTCACGTCGACGATTTGCTTCTGGCCATTCATCTTCACGTTGACCATGCCGCCGCCGGCCGAAGCTTCCACGGTTACGGAATTCACTTGCCTCTGCAGGTCTTCCTGCAGTTGCCGGAATCGCGATAGCATCTGTTGGAGAGCGCTGACTTCCATCATTCCTCTTGGTTTCGTTTCACTTCGGAAATTCTGCCTCCGAAGCGCTGCAACATGGACCGCACCATCGGATCGCGCTCAAATTGCGCACGCAACCCTTCCGCGCCGGACGCACCACGCGCCGCCGACGCAGCTGCTGCAACTGACTCAAGTTTAGCACAGACACGCACCGCCCGGCCGAGCACCTTGCTCGAAATGACACGGATCTTTTCCAGCGAGTCGCGGCCTTCGATTAGTTCCGCGAACGGCCGTTTCTCCGGCGAAAAATAAAGCCGCAGCTCCGCCCCTTCCAATTCCCATCGGTTGCTCTGCTCCACCAACTCGCCGAGGAATTTCTGCTGCGCTTGAATCATCGTCTTGATCTCGGCGACATTTTCCTGCGAAATTCCAATTGCCTCCGCGGTGGCTCCATTGGTTTTTGCCGTGGCGATCGTTTCTTCCTTCTCTGCTCTTCCTTCCGCCGATGGTGGAACCGCTGTTGGCGCAACTGCGGGTGCCGTGGCTGCAGTAGCACCTCGCGCTTGCGCAAACGGAGAAGGGGATTGCATCTCCGCTTCAGCTTTACGGTGTTGAGACATCGGCGCAGCAACACTCTGCGTGGGGGTTTTTGGAGTCGGCGCAAACGCTGTCGCAACCGTTGCGCCACGCGCTGTTCCCCTGCCTGCACCGCTGCTCGGGACGCCACTCTTCAATTCCGCGAGCAACTCTTCCAGCGGCGCTAGCCGCGACGCGTTGATCAGCCGCAGTAATCCCATTTCGAGATGCACGCGCGGATCCGGTTTCCGCCGCAGATCATCATCGGTCTGCAGCAGAATCTGGAAGAATCGCGTCAGATCTTCTTCGCTGAACGCGGTTACGGCCTTCGCTAGTGCCGGACGCTGATCCGGTGTTGCAGCAATTAAATCCGAATCCGCCCCGCACGTTCGGGCAATCAGCAGGTTGCGCATGTGCCGGGTCGCCTCCCGGCAAAAGTGCTGCAGGTTGCGCCCTTCTCTCTGGAACGTGTGTACCAGCCCGAGAGCACGGTCCGCTGATCCCTCGGCGATGGCTTGGACCAGCTCTTCGAGCGCATCATCCGGAACCACGCCCAGCAATTCGCGAACCTCTTTGTCTGGAATCGTATCGCCACAATACGCGCGCGCCTGCTCGAGAAGCGAGAGGGCATCGCGCAGGCTGCCTTCCGCCATGCGCGCAATCACCGCCATCGCGCCGGGTTCGATCTTCAAATTTTCTTTTTGCGCGATCTCTTCCAGGCGTCCGGCAATCTCCGCGAATGTCAACGCACGAAAATGAAAGTGTTGCGACCTGGACCGGATGGTATCAACAAGGTCTTCCGGCTGCGTCGTCGCCATCACAAAGATCACGCGGTCCGGCGGCTCTTCGAGCGTCTTCAGCAACGCGTTTGACGCTTCCCCCGTCAGCATGTGCGCTTCGTCGAGGATCACCACTTTGCTTCTCGAAGCCGCCGGCGCGTACCTCACCATCTCACGCAGCTCGCGGATCTGGTCGATGCCGCGGTTCGAAGCCGCGTCGATCTCAATCACGTCCAGCGAAGTCCCCGCCGCAATCTCTTTGCACGAGTCGCATTCGCCGCACGGATTCGGCGTCGGCCCTTTCACGCAATTCAGCGCTTTTGCCAGGATCCTCGCCGCGGTCGTTTTTCCCACGCCCCGCGCTCCCGAAAAAATGTACGCGTGCGCCACGCGGTCATTCTTGATCGCGTTTTTCAGTGTTTCCGTTACATGCTGTTGGCCGACGAGATCGTCAAACGTTTGCGGGCGCCATTTGCGGGCTATGACCTGGTAGCTCATGGGAAAGTTTTCAGTTCTCAGTCTTCCGTGGTCAGCGCGGAAAAGGAGTTCACGTCCTTCCCTCCCCCGAAAAACCGATTACTAACAGTTATTTCAGCGAGAGGAACTTCGGGCGATCTGCGGCACCCGAGGTGATCCCGGTACCGTTGCTCCCTTCCGGGCCTGGCGGGGTTCGCGGGACCTCGTTGCACAGAGCCCGAAGTTCCACGCTCCGGCGCTCGCGTGCAGTTGCCGCGAGCGCAGAGAAAAGTCTAGCACAGCGTCTCCAGCCCAGCCAGAATGCAGCGCCTCGGCTTCTTCCATTCTCTTTCTGAAGATTATTGATTCGCCGACGAGTTTCGCGCGCGGATCAGGATTTTGGCTTCGCCGCTGCTGCCGCAGGTGTGTCAGGCGGCTGCACCTCGGATGGATTCACCCAATTGACTTTGAACGGGCCCGCTCCGTGGACTTGCACGATGGTCTCACCCTTGCTCATCGCGAAATGCCTCATTTCCTTTGGCATGGTCACAAAATTCCCCACGTTCATCGTTATCATTTTTGTTTCGTCGAAAGTCTCGCCCATGCCCGCCAGAAATGTTCCCTTTAGCACGGTCACATTTTCATCGGTTGGATGCCAGTGCGCGGGGATCTTGGTTCCATCGGCACAGCGGAGGCGCACTACGAATGGCGTTCCCTCGGCGCTGGGGTCGCCGGCAACCGTGGCAAGATCGCAGCCCTTTATGATCGGCGTCCACTTCAAATCGCCGAAGTGCATAATCTTGGGCGGCGCCGGGCTATCTTTTTTCTCTTGGCCATAAACCATCGACGCAAGCGCGGCGCCCATCAACGCAACGCAGAGACTTCCTGTCAGAATTTTTTTCATCCGACTCTCCTCCGTTAAAAAGTTAGGGTCCCGAACTGGCCAAAAGATACTCCTCCCATTCGCCTTCGGCAACTCAAGTCCAACTCGCAGTCGCGCACTGGGCACTCTCCTTGTCGGTACCGCGTCCGTCCCCTCGAAGCATCGGCAAAGTCGTGAACGCTCGACAAAAATAGAATGCGCCGCGAAGGGACATTCCAACATGTCCCAGCGCGGCGTCTGTGCCTCTGCGTTAACCTTTATCCTTTTTATTTCTTCGGAAAGTTCGGATCGGCCTTCACTTCATTGATCTGCTTGGTGTGCCGTTCACTGTGCGCCGCGATGAGCAGAACAAACTCGTACCCATCCAGCTTGCCCATCGGACTGTCTGTCACATGGTCGCGCAAACCCGTAGCGCTCTTGAGAAAGTCTTCCGTCGTCGCGCGGCTCTCCACAAAATGCTTGACTGAGCCTTCCGGGGATCCGAAACGGTTTGTCGGCACCAGGGGTTCCGGCGCCTGCACCTTGTTCGTGCGGTCGGGAATCATCGCCAGCACTCCTTCGTCGGTTTTCTTGACGTCGCGCCCCGGCTCTCCGGCCGGCGCCATCATGACCTTTTCCTTCACCATTCCAAGGATAAAATCCTCCGCAGCGGCAATGTGCTCCATCACCTGGGCAACCGACCAGCGGTCCGGTGCCGGCTTGAAATTCCACTGCGCTTCTGAGAGGCTCTTCGTCGACTCAAGAACATTCTTCTTCGTCGTTTCCAGATACTGCAGCGCCTTGTCCTTCTCCGCTTGCGTCACTTCTTGTGCTGATGCCGCTACTGCTCCCACCATCAACAGCAACGCGAACAGCGCGCCTGCCAGGGACTTGGTTCTCATCTTTTTTCTCTCCTTGTCTTACGCGGCCGCGTGGCGGCCGCCTTTACTATTTCTGATTGGCGAAACGGGAATTTGCAGCATACCACACCATCTGTCCTTCATGCGTGAGCAGGGCGATTCGAAGCACTGGTAAATCCACTGTGAATCCGAGCAGGTGCGTCGGGGCAAGAACGAAACAATGCTGAAGGACGAAAGGTTCTTTGGTTTGAGGAATGAGCGCCGCGCTCCGTGTCAGGTTACGCGGCGCTCCAGGAGTTTCTGGCGGGCTGCTGGGGTTAGGTTGTGGAACTACCGTCGGTAGGAACCGTTTGGCAAATCGTGGCCGCGCTGCCCTTGATGAGCCTGAATCTCCGGGGATTCTGAGTTACCATCAATCAGTCAGAGCGGAAAATTTTGGGGTTCTTCAATCCATTTTTACCGCCCGAGATGTTAGCAGCAGGGCGAATGCCAAAGAAGTGTCGGCGCAATCCACGCATTTTCAATAGCTTGAAATTGCTGCATGTTGCAGCTTGCTTCAGGGCGGGAAACTGGTTCAGGTTGGAACAGCCGGGGTCTGCAAACGAATCGGCTCAAGCATCTTACGAGCGTTTTTCAACTCACGCCTGGTCTCAAGCTGCGGCGCCACCGGTTTTTTCTTTTCTGATCTCCAAGCCATCGCGTTTCAGGTAGCGGTACAAACTGGTGCGCCCGATTCCCAGGAATTGCGCGGCTCTCAGCCGGTTTCCCTGACACATCTCGAGCACGCGCTGGATGTGCACTTTGCGCACCTCTTCGAGCGACAGCGGTTTCCAGTCGTCGCCCTCCCGCGAACCCTTCTGGCGGTGTTGCAGTTGTTCCGGCAAGTCCGCCAGATCGATGAAGTCTCCCGTTGCCGTGATGCACGAGCTGGAGATGACATTCTCCAGTTCGCGCACATTGCCCGGCCAGCCGTGTCCCAGCAATACGGTCTGCGCCCGCCGCGTCAGCCCGAGAATATTCTTTCCATAAGCGGCGTTGTATTTCTTCAGGAAAAACTGCACCAGCAGCGGTATATCTTCCAGCCGCTCGGTCAGCGAGGGAATGCGGATCTGTATGGAGCTCAACCTGTAAAACAGATCTTCGCGAAAGCGTCCCGCCAGCACCTCCGCGCGCAAATCCCGGTTTGTAGCGGCGATCAGCCTAACGTTGATGTGCCGTACTTCGGGCGACCCGACTCGCTGAATCTCGCGGTTCTGAATCACGCGCAACAGCTTCGCTTGCATCGGCACGGAAGTTTCTCCCACTTCGTCCAGGAACACGGTTCCGCCGTTGGCATACTCGAACAAGCCCGGCCGCGTGTCCGTGGCCCCGGTAAATGCCCCGCGCACGTGCCCGAAGAGCTGGCTGTCCAACAGTGTGTCCACCATTGCGGAACAGTTGCACACTGCCAGCTTCTGCTGGCTCGCCGGGCTGATCTGGTGGATGGCTCTGGCGACCAGCTCTTTGCCCGTTCCCGTCGGTCCCACCAGCAGGACATTGGTATAGTGGCGGGCGACCTTTCGAGCAAAATCAAATACTTCCAGCATCGCTGGGCCTTTCCCCACGATGCCGTGAAATTCCAGGTCCTTTAGCAACTGCTCTTCCAGCGCCCTCACCCGCCTTCTCTGGTCATACAGTGCGGCAACGTCGTCCAGCGATTTCTTCAACCGCGACCTGTCGATGGGCTTCGGCATGAAATCCGATGCTCCCCGCCGGATTGCTTCCAGCGCAGAATCCAGCGTGTAAACTCCCGACATCAGAATCACATGCACTCCGGGATCGCTCCGGGAAACAAGATCCAGGAACTCGTATCCGTCCATTCCAGGCATATGCACATCCGCCAGCACCATTCGGCAATGGCCACTCTTCACCAGCTTCAGCGCTTCTTCAGGGTTGGAGGTAGGAACGGCCTCATACCCCAGGTCCGCAATCACAGCCGACAGCATTTCCAGCTGCGCCGGATCATCATCCAGGATGCACGGTGTCAACGACGATTTCGGAGCTACAATTTCAGCCGTTCTTGACGAAGCCAATCCCACAATGCCTTTTGACATGGCATCCCAAGTGCCACTTCCTTGTCTTCCGCCCGCACGGCTGGTCCGGTTCTTAGAGATGCTTCGAGTTTGTTACTCCGTTGAAACTATTGCAGTTATCGCTTTATGGCGGGCGATTATCGTTTCTGGCGGAGTACGGATTTCCTATTTGAGCTGGCCTGTGAATCGAGTTTCTTCCCGTCAATCCACTTCGGTCCACAATCGGTTCCTCTCTTCCCATTCCGGAACAGTGGCAGCCGAATTCAGCACGAAGTACACACACTCCTCCCTTGGACTCCGGCGCCTCCTTCGAGGCTTGGAGTTTACCGTTCGCCTTCTTCTCTCAGCCTATTTTTCTTTATCGATCAAATCGCAGTTCGGCTGGACCTGCTGGAGGCTGAACTTTTGCTGTCCGTTCAGAGTGACTCCTATGGGCTGAGCTCGGTAGGCCACGGAAAGGGGACGTTCGGGGGAAGTGGGTTGCAGAAGTCGCAAAAAAATCATCGACCCTGGAGAAAGGGAACGGCTGAGGGTAAGGTACTTGCCGCTCTCTTCCTTCCATTCGAGCTCCGACTTCTCTACGAAAAACATGTGGGAGATATCCCATCCGGAGACCTCGACGGGATAGGAATTGCAAATCAGACGTTGTTCGGTCAACAGCACAGGGAACCTCCGCAAGAGGAAATTGCAGATATCCTGCCAACAGATTTTGGCCAAGTAAATGAAAGGAGAGTGTTTAGTCGAGTTCGAACTTTCTGAAACTGTGCGCGGGCGGGACAACTCCCCGCTGAATGTTTACAACTGGGGCAGCAGGACGCGCCACACGTCTTCCTTCAACTATCGCATTAGAATTGGCTTCGCAACAGATAATACGTGGCCACGGCTTTGATCGGGCCGTAGATATAACGAAACGCGAATATCCCCAGCAGCAGGCCGACCATGGCGTAACTGTTTCCCCGCAGCCAGTCCAGATAACGCTGCGAGCGTGTCTCACCCATGAACAACATGATGGCCGTGCTGCCATCCAGTGGAGGAACCGGAAGCAAATTGAAGGTGCCCAGAAGCAGGTTGAGCGAAAAGAAAGCCCCCAGCACGCTGCTCGGGAAGTCCGGATTGCCGGTTGAAGGGTCCTCGTGCAGCCAGCCGTGGGACCACCCCAGTCGCAGGGCCACGGCTGCGATCACCATCAGAGCGTAGTTCGTTACCGGTCCGGCCAGCGCCATCCACGCCGCCCGGCGAGGATGCCGCCGCTCCCACATGGGATCGTACGGTGCACTAGCCCAGCCAAAAAGATTGCCGGTCATGATCAGCGAGAGGATCGGAATAACCACCATGCCCCACGGTTCGCGCTGGATGTGCGGCACGGGGTTGAGGGACACCTGCCCGCCCGCGAACGCCGTGTCGTCCCCGCCGATTTTCGCGGCCAGGGCGTGCGCCGCTTCATGACAAGTGGTGGAAAATAGAAACGCAACGTACCAGATGAATCCCAGCGCAATCAGTTCCGGTTGGACATCAGCCATGAAGAACTCTTCATTTCCTCGCCGCCAGTAGCGTAGATGGCCCCGCCCCTCATTGCAAGCGACGCGCCCCTTGGTGTACATCCCCCGGAAATCTTTCTGTGTTCTCGGCCTTCTCTTTTAGTTAAGTCTTCTGTTTTTTCTTTGAGGCGAATCGAAGGGTTTACACATCGTGCTCAAGGGCTGCAATTTAATGGTCTTCTCACCAGACCGTGTTAACCACTTTGGAGCGAAGGATCTCACGGTCCGCGGTAATCAGAGGGAGCCCCTCGATCAGCGCGGTGGCTCCGATAATGCGATCCGCTGGATCTTTGGGATAAGCCGCTGGCAGTCCCATGGCGCGCGCGCACGCGCGGCTGCTCATTGGCAGAACCACAAACCGGGTCTCGACTTCCTGCAGGAAGGATTCAAGGCTGATACCAAGGCGAATCCGGCCCTTACTTGCGAGCGTCGCTAACTCCAGGAGAGTGATGTCCGAAATTGCCAAACCGCCCCCACTCTTGCGTGCATCTTCGATGGCCGACTTGGCTTTGCTCAACAGCTTGGCGGGATCCGTCGTCAACCAAAGCACAGCATGTGTGTCGAGCAAAATCACTCGAGATTGCCCCATTCGCGCCCCGACAACGCGGGGGAGACGACATCGCGAGTAATCGTAACCTTCCCACGAAGAAAACCGAAAATATCATCGCCTTGTGGCTCGACCGGGACAAGCTTTGCCACCGGCTTGCCGCGCTTAGTGATTACCACTGTCTCGCGCTTAGCCTGAACCTCGTCCATGACGGCAAGACAATTTGCCTTGAAGGTGCCCGCTGCCATCTTTTTCATGTTGAAACTCCTATATAACTATGGTCATTATACCATGGTCATACTTGTTGAGCAAGAACCAGAAAAGCATTCCACGCGAACTGTGGGTTTTGGCGAACGCTATGGCGCGGTTTGCGTTGGAATGGCCTTGGGGCCCGACGGCGTGAAATGAAAGCGAATGAGCCATTCGCTGGGAACACTATGACCGCCGACCTCGGGTGAAGTGAATTGCCAGCGGCGGGCCGCCTTCAAGGCGAGGCCGGCGAAATACTTGCTGGGCCCAGGAGAATCGAGCCTGGCCTCAGCTACATTGCCTGTGGGATCGACCTGAACGCGCACGCCGACGCGGACGACTCCATGAATAGTAGCGAGCGCGTTCTCAGAGGCGTCGGGCAAAACCTGCTCGAGGACTTCAGCACGTGCGGAAGATGACCCAGAATGGCTCGGTGCGTTTGCCGATGGGAATGTATCTGTCCGCACCGTTGCAGATGTCGGCGTCGGCGTAATGACCGCTGAACTCCGAGGTTCTGCCGTACGCTTCTTCTCCGCGGCCGCTTTCAGCGAGTTTTGCACCGCAGCGGGCGCGGACGGCTTCGGAGCCGGAGGGGTTTCCCGGCGCGTGGGCTTTTCGACAGAATCCGGTCGTGCCGCGGGTTGCACGGCTGCCGTTGCGGCGGACGACGAGGAATCGGAGCGATGGCCAAGGATCTTCGGGATCGCCACGACCGCGACGATAACAAGAAACGCGGCAGCAGCGGGAACGACGTAATTGGGAAGTTCCAACCCTTGCCTCGGCGTGTCTGGGACCTGAGGACGCGGCACCTCTGATCGCGCCTTTTGCAACGCTGCTTCGAACTTAGGAACTTGCAACTTCGCCACGGGGACCGCCGGAACTGTGGACAGGGGAACCGCCAGAGGCGAAACGGATTGTCCGGCGGCGGCAGCGGCGGCTACCGGGTTGAGGCGCGCTGCAATTTCGGCAACAGTCCATCGGCGCCGGGGATCGCGGCGGAGGGCATGCCGCGCGACGTCGAGAAACGGCTGAGGAAGCGTATCCGGAACAATCGGATCAGCCTGGCTCCCCGGTTGCAATGCGCATGGGCGCTGTGTGAGCGTTTCGACCAAAGTCATGCCCAGCGACCAGACGTCCACAGCTGCGGACAGCGGCGAAGTGGCTGTTTCGGGAGCGTCGTGAGCGTCGAATTTGCGAGATAACTTTCGGGACTCGCCAATGGGAAAGAGAGTGTCGCTGGAAAGCTTGAGCTGATCGGCAGTGGCCAGAATGTTGGAGGGCTTAATCCGGGAATGAACGTAACCAAAACTATGGAGGTAAACAAGAGCATCCAGCACGGGTCCGAGCATTTCGCGAGCCTCGGATCCCGTGAGGGCGCGCTGCGGAAGAATCTGGGAGAGGTCTTCTTCGGCATATTCCATCACGACGTAGAGGCGATCTCGGTTTTCGATACGGCACCGGCCGATGTCGTAAATGCGCAGCAGATTGGGATGAACAAGCTGCATGATGCGCCGCCAGAGCGAGATTTGGAGATCCGCGTTCGGGCCGGCGGGGATGAATTTGATGGCGGCTTTTTTAGACTGCGGCTCGGCAAGCTGGGTGAGGAAAACGGCGGAATCCTCCGTTCCGCCTAAGTAGTGACGCAGCCGGAATCGATTATCGATGACCTGACCTTCGCACTGTCTCCAGAATTCGCTCATGGCGAACCTCCAACTGGGAATTCCCG
>Ga0066652_100002093_pt1 | contig 10761 bp, 7 predicted proteins | sample GraSoiAngelo_101_FD_71413 | JGI IMG/M metagenome (GOLD analysis project Ga0066652, IMG submission 71413) | Grasslands soil microbial communities from the Angelo Coastal Reserve, California, USA - 14_0903_02_30cm | ecosystem: Environmental > Terrestrial > Soil > Grasslands | place: USA... | reverse complement strand
CGAGCGGCCGACGGATCCCGGGCGATCCGGCGGCGCTCGAGCCACATGCCGAGGGGAATCAGGATCAGCCCGAGCAACACCAGCGCCGGCATCCCGATGAACACGACGAGCGAGGCGTACGGGCTCTTGTCGAAGAGGCCGAAGAAGAGCGCGACGAGCAGGGCGATGAAGCCCACCGCGCTCGCCGTGGTCAGCACGACGCCCGCGAGCGATACCGGATGTCGGGCTAACGCACGGCTGGGCAAAGGCGATCGCCTATTTCTTCAGGCTCGCCATGTAGGCGACGAGATTGTCGATGTCGGCGGCCGGAAGCTTGTCGTACTTCTTCGGCATCGGCGGCTTCTTGGTCGAGCTGTGGCTCTTCGCCGCCGTGATCGGATCGACGATCCACTCCTTGAGCTGATCGGCGGTGAACTTGGAGCCGACGCCGTCGAGCGGGCTCGACTTCCCGCCCTTGCCGGCGATCGAGTGGCACATCGAGCACTTCTGCGCCGCGTAGACCTTCTCACCCGCTGCCGCATCGGCGGCCCGCGCCGCATTGGGCGCGCCCGCCACGAACCCGACGGCGAGCGCCGCGGTGACGAGACCAGCCTTCAACGTCCGTGTCTGCATCGTTCCTCCTTTTGGGTAGCGACGCGAATCTTACCAGAAGTACTTGATGCCGAACACCACCGAGTGGGCGGTGTACGGCCGGTACACGTAGCCCATGACCAGCGAGCTGGGCTGCACGATGCCGTTGACCACGCTGGGATCGAATGCGTAGTCATAGATCTTCAGCGGCTCGTAGAGGTACGAGAACGTCGCCGCCAGTTTGCTGCTCAGGCGATGGCGCGCGTCGATGTGCAGCTGCTGCAGCTTGTTGAACACGTTCGGCAGCTGGTTGGGCGCCGGAATCGGGCTGCCCGCCGGGATCGTGTAGAGGTTCGTGGCGTCGGCGTTGCTGAAATCGTACGAGAACCGCACCTCGGTGTTGCGGCCGATGCGGGGCGGCGTCGCGTAGATGGAGAAATAGTGGACGGTCTCCTTCGCGTCGGCCGTCCAGTTGCGCAGGGGATCGTTGAACTGCGCCGTTGACGAATCCCCTTCGTGCGACTGCTGCAGGCCGGTATACCGCTCCAGATTGTAGGTGCCGCCCCCGCCCAGGCCGTTCGGCAAGTGGTAGTCGGCGGCGAGCGCAAGGGTGCGCCCGGTCGACTCCTGCAGCCCGAAGACGGTGTTGCTGAAGTCGTCGTGCAGGATCCCGCCCGACACGCTGAAGACCCAGGCGTCCGACGGGACGATGTCGATCTGCCCCGAGAATCGGTTTCTCGTCCGGTCGGCCAGGTCGTAATACCGCATCTCCGGGTGCTCGCCGATGCCGGTGAGCTGGCTTTCGTCGAGCCCCGATCCGGTGCGCGAGCCGACCTCGTATTGCACGCGGAAGGTGGTCATCGAGGATCCCACCGCGTCGGCCGAGACGCGGAACACGTCCTCGCCGCTCGACTTGAAGATCCGCGCGTCGTAGCCGTTGCCGTTGTGCGTATAACCCACCGTCAGCGCGAGCGGGTTCAGCTTGCTCCACGTCGCGTCCGCGTCGAAGTTGGTCCGATCGTGGGCGTAGAGATCCGGACCGCCCGTGGGCGTCGTCGACGTGCCCGAGTCGTAGTTGTTGTACTGCGTGATGCTCGTTGCCGGCGTCTCATTGGAGTAGGTGTAATTGCGGTAGCGCACGCCGAAATGCCAGTCGGCGCTGGGACGCGACGTCAGGTTCAGGTTCGTCGAGAGCACGTGCGCTTCGGCATCCGTGTTGGCGCGCGGCAGGGCGATCGTCGGCAGCGCCGTATTGATCGTGAACGGCTGCAGCGGCTCGTTGTTGCTCCACAGGCCGTACGAGAAGGAGCCGGTGACCTGCGTCTTGTGCGCGAGCTTGGTGGAGCCGCCGAAGCTGATCGTCTGCGCGGAGTTGGACGGCCACAGCGACATGCGGCCGTGCGCCGGCTTGTCCGCGGCGTCGTCGATTTTCAGCGGGCTGTCCCAGACGAGCGTCGGCGCGAGGTTGTCGAACCACGATCCGCTGTAGGCGACGCGGAACATGTTCTTCGTGTTCGCCCACTCGGTGCCGATCGTGAAGTCGTTGGTCCGCGAGTCGTAGGGCAGCGGCAGCTCGACGTCGTTGCTGAAGCCGAAGCTGGCACCCCACGGCAGCTCGCCGCCATGTTTCTGCGTCGTGAAGTTGGCCGTCACGTCGAGTGTCGGCGTCGGCGTCGCCTTGACGTCGACGCGCCCGATGTCTCGTCGCTCGTGCAGTTCGAACAGCGGCGAGATCGGGGGGTAGGGGCTGAGGCCCGCTCCGCCCTGGGCGGCGCGCTGCGCCGCATCGTCGAGCACCAGCGTGCCGCCCGTGCCCGTGTAGGGCGTCGCCGTGTCGACGCTGTAGAACTGCGGAATCTGCTGGTAACTCCCTGTGAGCGACAGCTTGCCGACGCGGCTGTAGTTGCCGAAGTACTCCTGGTCGCGCCAGCCGACATTGTTCGCGCGCGCGTCGAAGGTGTAGTTGCCGTCGGGTTGCGCGAACGCATAGCGGAAGCCGGAAAAGAGCAACCCGTCGCGGACGTCCTGGTAGCGCTGGAAGCGTGCCGGGTCGCCGTCGATGCTGCTCACGCGGCCGCCGATGAAGAGCTCCCGGTCGGTCACCGCGAACAGGCTGCGCCCGGGCTCGGTGTCGGCCGGCGCGGCGGCCGGTTGTGCCGCGGCCGGCTGTGCCGGCGTAGCGGGCTTCGCCGGCGCCTGGGCGGGCGTTGTCGCCGCCTGCGCGCGTGCCGTCGCGGGCAGGCCAAGGGCGACCAGGAGGACCAAAGGCGTGAAGACGGGGCGGCGCATCAAGGTTCTCCCGGTTACCGCATGTAGAACTGGCCGGACGGATGGTTCGAGCCGTGAACCATCGAATGACAATTCACGCACGACCGGCCGAACATCCGGTTGCTCTTGCTGGTGGTGATCTGGTCCTTGTCGTAGAGCGTCGCCGGGTGCTTGCTCGCGATGTGACAGCGCTGGCAGAGCATCGGCATGCGGACCACCAGCATCCGGTCGTTGGAGGATCCATGCGGATCGTGGCAGGTCGCGCAGTTTTCGCGCACCGGCGCGTGCTCGAACAGCATCGGTCCGCGCATCTCGGTGTGACAGCTCGTGCACAACTCGGCGACCGAACTGCCGGTCTTCAGGTTCTTGACGTTGGTGATCGACCCGTGCGGGTTGTGGCACGACGAGCACGACATCTTGCCTTCGCGGACGGGCATGTGCGCCACGGCCCGTTCGGTTTTGGCCACCTGCAGCTTATGGCACGTCGCGCAGACCTGCGTCTCGGTCGGTTTCACCAGCTGGTTTTGTGCCGATTGCGGCTTGTGGACGCTGTGGCAGGTCGCGCAGCTGAGATTCCGCGCGGCGTGCGCGCCGCCCTCCCAGCCCGCGTGCGTGCCGCGGTTGTGGCAGGTGAGGCACGTCTGGCTGATCTCCGCCGGCTTCATCGTGCCGAACTTCAGGATGTGTCCCTTGGCGTCGTCGTCGACGTGCGCCTGGCCGGGGCCGTGGCAGCTCTCGCACCCCTGGCCCGCGGCCGGCGTGCGGGGATTCTTCGCCTGCCCGTGCTTGCTCGCCTTGACGCTGGCCTCCTGGTCGGTGTGGCAGGTGACGCAGGTATCGGTCCCGGCATAACCAGTCTTGGGACTCGTTGCCTGGACAGTCGTCGTTTGCGTGGGAGCCTGCGCCGTTGTCGGAGGGGCTTGCGCCGGCGAAGGAGACATAGAGATCCAGCCGGCACCGGCCGCAACCCAGATCCACGCGACTACCAGGACTATCCGCGTCATGGCTACCTCAAATACACCTGTGCTGAACCGAAGGCGGTGTTCGCAAACGGTATGCCCCACCTGCCGGAGGGCATCAGTCTGCCGATGTCCTTAGGCGACAGCGGCTTGGGAGGAAACGACGCGCCCTCCGGCGCCGCGACCGCTTCCCATATGCGGTGGCTTTCACGGCGGGCCGTGAGCTTGGGGACCTTCAATCGGGCTCCAATCCGGAGAATTGCGCAGGAAAGAGGGCTGACCCGAAATGGACTCGAACCTGCATGACGCGCGAGCATCCTATGACGGCGTTCGGCTGTCTGTTCAGTGTTGGACACCCAACCAACTGAGGAACCATGGACGAATCGCTGAATGCCACGCGGCCGACCCTCAGCCGCAGAGACCTGTTCAGGCTGACGTTCGGCGGTGGGGCCGGACTTGCGGTCGGCGGGCTGCTCGATGTTCCCGCCATGCGGGCCGCGACGAAGGAATTGAAGCTCGCGGACGTCAGCGAGTTCACCACCTCCTGCAACTTCTGCTCGTGCGGCTGCGGCATGATCGCCGCCGTCAAGGACGGCAAGCTCCTGAAGATGGAGGGTGACTACGGCCACATCGTGAACCGCGGGTCGCTGTGCGTCAAAGGCATCTCCATGCACGCGACCCACGCGTCGCCGCAGCGGCTCACGACGCCGCGCTACCGCGCGCCGGGCAGCGACCACTGGGAGGACATCTCCTGGGACGACGCGATCACGAAGGTCGCGCAGAAGATCCGGAAGACACGCGACGAGACGTGGATTGCCACCGAGAAGGTGGCGGCGCCTAAACTCGTCGTCGATTCCGCTGCGGGTGATCAGATTGCCAGCGCCCCACGGTTCGTCCCCCAGGATGACCCCAACGCAGAGGTGCCCGTCAATCGCACCGATGCCATGGGATTCATGGGCGGCGCGCAGAACACCAACGAGGAGTGCTACCTCTTTCAGAAGGCGGCCCGGCTGCTCGGCCTGGCCTACGTCGAGCACCAGGCCCGGCTTTGACATAGCCCCACGGTCCCCGGTCTGGGGGCCACATTCGGACGCGGCGCGATGACCAACCACTGGGTCGATCTGCAGAACTGCAAGACGATCCTGGTGGAGGGCAGCAACGTCGCCGAGAACCACCCGATGGCGTACAAGTGGATCCGCAAGGCCCAGGAGAACGGGGCCAAGCTGATTCACGTCGATCCGCGCTACACCCGGACTTCCGCGGGTGCGGACGTCTACGCGCGTCTGCGGCCCGGCACCGATGCGGCGTTCCAGAACACGATGATCAACCACATCATCGTGAACAAGCTGTACGACGAGGACTACGTCGTCACCCACACCAACGCCCTTTACCTCGGCGACGAGGCCTTCGACTTCAAGGATGGGCTGTTCAGCGGCTACGACGCCGAGCACCACAAGTACGACACCAAGACCTGGGGCTATCAGCTCGACGCGAAGGGCTATCCGCGCGTCGCCAAGAGCCTGGACGACCCGCACTGCGTCTTCACGCGACTGAAAACGTTCGTCTCCCGCTACACGCTGGAGATGGGCGAGCGGATCACCGGTGTTCCGGCCGATCAGATCAAACAAATCGCCGAGATGATGGCGAAGGACCGTCCCGGATCGATCCTCTACGCGCTCGGAATGACCCAGCACACGACCGGGGTGCAGGGGATCCGGGCGTTCACGATCCTGCAGCTCCTGCTCGGCAACATCGGGAAGCCCGGCGGCGGCGTCAACGCGCTGCGCGGCGAGCCGAACGTACAGGGCGCGTGCGACATGGCCGTGCTCTACAACTACCTGCCGGGCTACCTCAACTCGCCGACCAATGCCGAGCCGACGATCTACCACTACGTGCGCAAGAACGGGATTGCCGACAGCCGGTACCTCGTGAACATGCTGAAGTCGTTTTTCGGAGAGGCGGCCACCAAAGAGAACGAATATGGGTATGCCTGGCTGCCGAAGCGGGATGCGGCCAAGGACTACGGCACCCTGCAGATGTTCGAGGATGCCCTCGCCAAGAAGCTGAAGCTCCTCTGGATCGTCGGCCAGAATCCCGCGGTGACCCTGCCCAACCTCAACCTGACGTTCCAGGCGATGGCGAACCTCGAGACGCTCGTGGTCCAGGAGATCTGGGAGACCGAGACCGCGGCGTTCTGGAAACGGCCCGGCGTCGACCCGAAGTCGATCAACACCGAGGTCATCCTGCTGCCCGCGGCGTTCTTCATGGAGAAGAACGGCACCATCAGCAACTCGGGCGGCATGGTGCAATGGCGCCACGCCGCGGTGAAGCCGCCGGGGCAGGCCAGGCCCGACGGCGAGATCGTGGACCAGGTGTTCCGCAAAGTGCGCGATCTGGTCAAGGACTCGAAGGAGTCGAGGGACGAGATCATCCGGAACGCGTCCTGGACCTACACCACCGCCGAGGACGTCCTGCGCGAGATCAACGGCTACGCCGTTCGCGACAACGCGGAGACGGGACTCAAGAAAGGCGATCTCGTCCGCAAGGTCAGCGATCTGAAATCCGACGGTTCCACCTCGTCTGGCGCCTGGATCTACGCGGGCGTCTTCGCCGGCGGCGAGAACCTCTCGAAGCGCCGCGACGCGACCACGGATCCGGGCGGGCTCGGCCTCTATCCAGGCTTCGGGTGGACGTGGCCCAACAACATGCGGATCCTCTACAACCGCGCGTCGTGCGATCGGCACGGCAAGCCGTATCCGGGCTCGAAACCGATCGTGTGGTGGGACGAGCAGGCGAAGCGCTGGACGGGACACGACGTTCCCGACGTGCCCGTCGCGACCGACGGCCCCGACACGCCGAACGGTCAGCGCGCCTTCCACCTCGGTGCGGAGGGCGTCGGACGGCTCTTCGCGGCGGTCTACTCGGACCCCGACCCGAGGTACACCGATTATTGGCGCGACGTGGCCTACGTGCCGAAGGACGGCCCGCTGCCGGAGATGTACGAGCCGGTCGAGAGCCCCGTGGAAAACGTCCTGCACCCGGGCGTGAAGAGCAACCCGACGCTCAAGTACCCGCGCGTCCCGTCGCAGCAGCCGATCGGCACGGCCGACAAGTACCCCTACGTGCTGATGACGTCCACGGTCGCCGAGCACTGGTGCTGCGGCTCGACAACGCGCAACATCCCATGGCTCAACGAGCTCGTGCCCGAACCGATGCTGGAGCTGCCGGTCGCCCTTGCCCAGAAGCTCGACATCCATGACGGGGACTGGGTCAAGGTCTCCTCGGCCCGCGGCGAGCTCGAGGTCAAGGCGCTCGTCACGCCCCGCATGAAGGCGCTGAAAATCGGCGACCAGGAAGTCACCGTCGTCTGGATGCCCTACAACTGGGGCTTCCAGGGGTTATCGAAGGGTCCGAGCGTCAACCACCTCACGATCGACGCCGCGGATCCTGGAGCGGGAACCCCGGAGTCGAAGGCGTGCCTCGTCAACGTGGTCAAGACCGGCCGCTCGGCCGCGCGGCGAACCGAAGCACCGAGGGGGCGCACATGAGTGAGGCCGCTGTCGCGGGCCCGATCAGGGCGACGCTAATCGACATCGCCAACTGCATCGGGTGCCGGTCATGCCAGGTGGCCTGCAAGCAGTGGAACGAGCGCGAGGGCGAGGAGACGCAGCTGGAGCCCGACATGGGCTTTCAGAACCCGGCGGCGCTCAGCGCGAAGACCTATACGCTCATCGCGTTCCACCAGATGGACAACCCGGCGAAGCCGGGAGGGCTGGATTCCGCCTACGTGATGCAGCGCTGCCTCCATTGCCTGGAGCCGGCCTGTGTCACCGCCTGCCCGACGACGGCGCTCCAACGGCAGCCCGATGGTCCGGTGTCGTATGCCGCCGAAGAGTGCATCGGCTGCCGCTACTGCATGCTGGCGTGTCCGTGGGATGTGCCGACCGCTGACTGGAACTCACTCGCGCCGAAGATCTCGAAGTGCACGCACTGCGCCGACCGCGCCCCCCAGCCGCCGCCGGTCGCGTTCAACGGGAAGCCGCTGTCGGAAGACGCGGCGAAACAGTTCGCCAACACCATGGCGATTCCGGCCTGCGTCAAGGCGTGCCCGGCCGACGCGCTGCGCTACGGCACCCGCGACGAGATGCTGGCGCTGGCGCACAAGCGCATCGCCGATCGGCCCGACCGGTACGTCAACCACGTCTACGGCGAGAAGGAGCTCGGCGGGACGAGCGTGCTGTACCTGTCGAGAGTACCGTTCGAGAAACTCGGCTTCCCGACGTACGGGGAGAAACCTTTTACGACGTTCAACAACAAGGCCCTCGGCGCCGTGCCTCCCGCCGTCATGGCGGTAGGCGCCCTGCTCGGCGCCGCGTACGCGTTCTTCCGGAAACGGGCCCAGGCGGTGGCGGATGCCCATGGCCACCACGTCGAATTCGAGCGGCTCCAGGCGCCGCTGATGACCCCGTTCAACTGGGTCCTGCTCCTCATCATGGCCTTCGGCGCGATCACGTTCGTTGCGCGCTTCGTGCTGGGCCTCGGCCACAGCACGAACCTCTCCGATACCTACCCGTGGGGCCTGTGGATCCTCTTCGACCTGGTGTGGATCGCCGTGGCCGCGGGCGCGTTCGCGATGGCCGGCATCATCTACGTCTTCCAGCGAAAGGATCTCTACGGGCTGGGCCGCAGCGCCGTCCTGATGGGACTTTTGAGCTACTCCTTCGTGATGGTCACGCTCCTCGCCGACCTCGGCCTGCCCTGGAACTCCTACCAGCTCGCGCTGCAGGCACCGGCGCACTCGGCGATGTTCGAGGTGTCGTGGTGCGTCGGCCTCTACATCACGATCCTCCTGCTCGAATTCCTGCCCGTGCCGTTCGCGTATTGGGGGTACGAGCGCGCCGCGGCGACGTTGCGGCGATGGAACGGCGCCTACGTGGCGGGAGCGGCGACGCTGTTCGTTTTCCTGCTGTCGCGCAACCTGCTCTACGCCCTCGCGACCGCCGTGGTCTTCGGCACCCTGGCCTGGGTGTTCCGCGCGCGCGACCAGAAGGCCGAGCCGATCATGCTCGCGATCGCCGCCGTCACGCTGTCGACCATGCACCAGAGCTCGCTCGGCTCGCTCTACCTGATGATGCCGAACATGCTCGCCCCGCAGTGGTGGTCTCCGGTGATGCCCGTCTCGTTCTTCCTGTCGGCGATCGCGGCCGGCACCGCGCTCATCATCCTCATCGACATGTGGATCTCGAAGGCGTGGCGCCGTCCGGTCGAGATCACGAGGCTCGCCTCGGTCGGACAGATCGCGTTCTGGTCGCTGCTCGTCTACCTCGTGTTCCGCCTCGGAGACATGGCGATCCGCAACCAGCTCTCCGGCGCCTTCACCGGCCCCTTCGGCATGGCCTTCGCGGCCGAAATCCTCATCGGCGGCGCGGTTCCGCTCGTGCTGCTCGCCCGTAAATCGCTTCGGCAGCGGGCCGACGTGCTCTTCGTCGCGTCGCTCCTCATGGTCCTCGGCGTGGCCTACAACCGCATGAACGTCGTCCTCTTCGCGATGACCTTCCGGGGCCGGATGCCCTGGCGCGCGGCGGAGGGCTACGCGCCGTCGCTCGTCGAGTGGGGCATCTCGGTCGGTTTGATCGCCGCGACGATTTTCCTTTTCGGCCTGGCGGCCCGTTATCTGCCGGTTCTCTCCCGCGCGGAGCCGCGCGAGGCGCATTGAGCCGATGACGCCGGATCTGTGGGTCGAGAAACATTCGTATCTCCGGCCGGTCGCTGACCTCTGCGCGCAGGTCGATCGCGCGGTGGCCGGGGTCGACGTCCTGGAAGCGCGCCTTCCCGACTGGGAGGACTACCGCCCGGACTTTCTCGCCGGCGTGCCGCTGCTGTCGAGCGCCGACGGCGGGGTCGATCTCGAACCGGGCGGGCGAATGGCGGCGGCGCTGCTCGAACGGCTGGCCTCCGGAACGTCGTCGGTAAGCCTCGCCGCGGAAGCCCGGGCGCTCGACACGGCACTGCGGCGCGAACCCCAGGCCTCGCGCCGCATCGTGGACTTCCTGCTGGGCGACGAGACGCTCGCACCGGAGTTCCCCGGGCTGTTGCGTTACGCGGGGTGGACGGCGATGGCGCAGTTCCTCCGTCCGGTGGTGAGCGCCTTCGACGGATGGCGGGACGAGGAGCGCTGGCTTCGCCGCTATTGCCCGACGTGCGGATCGCTGCCTGCGATGGCCCAGCTGGTCGGCGTCGATCCCGGTCGCAGGCGTCTCCTTTCGTGCGGCTGCTGCGGCACTCGCTGGCAGTTCGCCCGAACCGGCTGCCCGTTCTGTGAAACCGACTTGCAACGGCTCAACACCGTGACCATCGAGGGAGAACCCGGCCTGCGGCTCGACCACTGCGAGCCCTGTGGCGGCTACCTCAAGACCTACGATGGGGAGGGTCACGAGACGCTGCTGCTGTCGGACTGGTCGTCACTTCATCTCGACCTCATCGCGCACGACCGGGGACTGAAAAGGCTGGCCGCGTCTCTCTACGAGTTCGAGCCCGGTGCGGCAGCCGGCGTCGAAGCCTGAGCCATACTCAAGCTGTCCGAACAGGTCAGAACCACGCCGGTCCAGCGACACGTCACATTCGCATCGCTCACTACGCTGCTGCCCATTCCTCGACAGCAAAAAGCCCGGACTTCTGCCCGGGGCGGCCCCATTCGTCCACCGCGCGGTACGCTCTGTGCTCCTCAGCCCGTGTTCGCGTTCGAACCCCGATCGTTCCTAAGGATTTGCCGGAATCGCGCGCTTTTGCGTCAGCCTGTCACGGCATGCCGTAAGAGGCTGACGACCGGCGAGGAGCGTTGTGCGTCAAGGAACGAACCCAATGACTGAACGGCGACTGACCGGGATCATGACGCAGCGGCCACGCCTGCTGGCGGGATTGGTCTGTGCGTTGGGGCTGACTGTCACTGCCGCGAGCGTGGTGA